>WBZO01007230.1_pt1 | contig 10372 bp, 6 predicted proteins | sample 5204261 | NCBI WGS metagenome assembly WBZO01 (sample SAMN12412400, study PRJNA552823) | activated sludge metagenome | isolation source: activated sludge from anammox sidestream of wastewater treatment plant... | place: USA: North Carolina | collected 2017-09
AGGCCTGTCGCCGCCGCAGCACCGAACAGCGAATCTTGGAAGTCGATGGCAAGCAGCAGCGCGACCTCGACGATCATCGCGACGGCCAGTTGCCAGCGCAACGCGCGGACCACCGTCGCGGCCGAACCGGCAAGCTGGGCCGGCAGGCACAGGAGCATCGCCAAGCAGAACACGATCGCATAAGCGGTCGTGCCCGCGGCAATGCCAAGGTACCCGATCAGGTCGACGGACACAAACAGCGCAACGATGTGGAACGCCACCGCCCCGAGTCCGATGACCAGCAGGCGTTCGTTGGCGCGCGCCGCGAAGTACAGCCTGGTCAGCAGGACGATTAGCGCCTGCGGCACCAGCCCGAGCGAGTACCAGGCCAGCGCGGGTGCCGTCATGTCCGTTGCGCGGGCGTCGAAGGCACCGCGCTGAAGAAGCGCCGCCACGATTGCCTTTGCCTCGAACACCATGAGCAGGCACACCGGCATCGTCAGCAGCACCAGCGCGCCGACCGACTCGCGGAGATCATGAGCGAACGCGCGCGTGTCGCCTCGTGCCAGTGCACTACTCAACGAAGGGAAATACCCGGTCGCAATTGCGAGCGCGAAGATACCCACGGGAAATCCCTCGAGCTTGGCGGCATAGCTGATCGCGGCGATTGTCCCTTCGGCCATACCGGACACCAGGGTCTTCTGCACCACGGCGCTCACTTGGTCCGCGCCCAGCAGCACCACCAGCGGCGCGTAGGCGCGCAGCGCCTCGGCCATTGCGCCGTCGGCGGCCTGGCCAGGGCCGCGCGTGGCTCGCATGGCCCCAAAATACAGGAACAGCCACAGCAAGGATCCGAGCAGGTAGCCGCCCAGCATCGCATCTACGCGCAAGGTCTCTCCGAGCACCGCGATGCACGCGATCATCGCCAGGTTGCTGCCGAGCGGCACCAGGGCGGGCCCGAGGAAGCGCCCATGCGCATGGCTGACCGATTGAAGCAGACTGCCCAATCCAACGAAGACGACCATTGGGCTCAGCCAGCGTGCCGCCCGCACCACTGCCTGCCGCGACTCGGCATCGAAACCCGGCAGAACCGAGTCGACCCAAGCCGGGATCGATAGCGCCAGCAGCACCGAGACCGCGGTGAGCAGCAGCGCGAGCCACAGGTGCACCTGCCTGAAGAACCCGCGAGCGAGCGCGTGCGATCGCAGCATCAATGCCTGGTAGACCGGCATGAAGGCCGCCTGCAGCGTCGAAACCGAGAACATCAGGAACACGGCGGACACAATCGCGAATGCGGACACCAGGATGTCCGCTTCGCGCGAGGCGCCCAGCGTCGTCGCAATCATGATTTCGCGCACGAAGCCGAACGCGTTTGTCAACAGCGTCAGCGCGGCCACGAGTGCCGCGGCCCGCAGGGCAGGCATCTGCGTCACCGAATCCGCCGCGCGACGACGAACAGATTGCTGCCCCTGCCGAACAGGCCGGCGATATGGTCGATCTGCTCCACCACGATGTCTTCGAGCAGCTTCGCCATCCGAGATCCGAGGCCGGATTCACCAGTCGTCGATGTGCCGGCGACGGCGCCGGAAACGTCGGCCGGCTCCGGCAAACGAGCCGCCCTGGCCCTGCCGAGGCGCGCACGGAGCCAGCGAAGCCTGCGCGCAAAAATCGCCGGCCAGGAGTCGAAGTTCGGCGCGGACGCGTACTCGACGCGCAGCCCGCGCCGCGTCAGCGCGTCGCGAAGCACCGGTGCGTCGAAGTAGCCTAGGTGATTGGAGATCACGTTGTACCAGCTCGGCCCCTTCAGACGCGACAGCCAGGCGCCCTGGTTGGGAAGTCGTATCGCGAGAACGCCTCCGGCCGCCAGGTGAGCGACCACGCGATCGAGTTCGCGTCCAGGTTCGGGGCTGTGCTCGAGATAGTCGAACATCGTGATGACGTCGAAGTACTCGCTCTCGCCGATCTGGTCGGCAGGCGAACCGTGGCGAACATCGAGCCCATAGGCGGAGCGTGCGAATTCAGCGGCGCTGCGCTCGAATTCGATGCCCACTACCTTGTTCCACCCCGCCCGGCGAGCAAGGTTCAGGAAGATCCCCGAGCCGCAGCCGACGTCGAGAAGGCTCCCCCCGAATCGGGCATGCGCAGCCAGCAGGGCCAAGTGGTAGTCGCGGAAGATCCGCTCGCGTTCGGCGACGTGCGCCGGATCGTCGAAGATTTCGCGGTAGCCGTACCCATACCAGGCGGAGTAGACGATCGACAGGCTCGGCGCATCGAGCCTCGGACACAAGAACACGAAGCGACAGCGCGTGCAAGAAACGCGACGGTTCAGCAGTTCGCCGGCTGCGAAGGTTCCGGGAGGCGACAGCTTGCGCAGTAGCGCGAGCAGTCCGTCCGGCGCCGAATCGTGCAGCTCGAACGGGGCCGGCCCGCCGCAAAGCGGGCACACACGAAGCTCCTCGAGCCTCAGTTCATGCAGCGACATCGAAGCGCTCGAGCCAGCGGTCGAGAAAGTGCAGCCGGACGAGTGCCGATCGCGCGTCGGTCGAGCGGCCGCCGCGTGCGCTTGCCAGAACGTCGAGAGCGCGACCGTGATCGAGCCACGGTGCAAGGCGCGAGCGACCCGACACGAGCCGATCCCGGATCGACTCACCGAGCCCGCCGCGCATCCAGCGATCCTGTGCAGTCTCGAACCCCACCTTGTCGCGGCGGTCGAGGATCGCCGCAGGCACGGTCCCGGCCATCGCATCGCGCAGGACGGCCTTGGTCCTGCCGCCGCGCAGCTTGTAGTCGTCAGGGAGTCCGAGAACGAAGGACACGAGGCGATAGTCGAGGAAGGGCACGCGGCTCTCGATCGACCAGGCCATCGAGTTCCGATCCTCGTAGCGCAACAACGACGGCAGGCTGAAGGCGGTGAGGTCCGCGATCTGGCGCGAGCGGATGTCCGAGGCGACGCCGATGTCGATCCTTACCCCGTCGTGCGCGTCGCGAAGCGCGCCCCGCAGCATCGCGGTCGTCGGCGACGCGGCGCGCCGCAAGCGGCGCGGCAGATAGCGGCCCGCACCACGCAAGCGAAGCAGCCCGCTGTCTCCGCGCGCCAGAAGCGATGCGAATTCGCGCATCGCTGCACCCGGACGACCCGCACTCAACAGCCCGATGAGCCGGAAAGCGTAGTACTTCCGGTAACCGCACAAGCATTCGTCCGCTCCCTGTCCGTCGAGCAGCACCGGGACCGAGGCCTCGCGCGCGGCGCGCATCACGCACCACTGCGCATAGATGCTGGCCGTCGTGAAAGGCTCGTCTTGGTGCCACACCAAGCGGTCCAGGTCCGCAAGCAAGCCGTCGCAGGAAGGCACCGTCAGGTGCGACGTGCAACCGGTCGCCCGGTTCACGACGTTCGCGAAGTCCCGTTCGTCGACGGACGCGTCCTCGTTGCCCGCGGTAAAGGTGTGGAAGGCGTGTTCGCCGCGGCCGTCCGCCGGAGCGCGCCGCAGCCGGTCGACGACGCAGACAATCGAAGACGAGTCGAGCCCTCCGGACAGGCACGAGCCCACTGGTACGTCGCTTCGCAGTCGAAGCGCGACCGACGACTCCAGCAATTCGGCGAAATGCGCGGCCGCCTGCGTGTAGCTGAGGCTCTGGGCCCCCCGATCCGGCTCGAGGCTCCAGAAACGGACCGGCTCGATCCGGCTCGGCGCATCGAGGCCGACGACCGCGAAATGGCCTGGCGGAAAGGCGCTGATGCCGTCGAAGAAGGTCTGCGTCGAATGGTCGACGAGGGACAAACGCAGGTAGGCCCCGACCGACTCCCAGTTGATCCGGGCGCGGAGCAGACCGGGAGCCAGCAGCGCCTTGATCTCCGAGCCGAACACGAGGCGGGCTGCATCGCCACCCCAGTACAGCGGCTTCACGCCGAACCGGTCCCTGGACAGCGTCAACGTCTTCGAATGATCGTCCCAGATCGCGATGGCCCACATCCCGTTGAAGCGCTCGAAGCAGCGCGTCCCCCAGAGCGAGAAGGCGCGCAGCACGATTTCGGTGTCGCTGTCGCTTCGAAAGCGTTCCCCGAGAGCCTCGAGCTCGCGCCTCAGCTCGAGGTAGTTGTAAATCTCACCGTTGTAGGCGATCCAAAGGCGCCGATCCGGCGTCGACATTGGCTGGAAGCCGCCCTCGCTGGTGTCGATGATTGCCAGGCGTCGATGCGACAACGCCAGGTTCGCCACGAGACCCTCCCCGTATGGCCAACGATGGGTCAGCCGGGCGGGTCCGGTTCGCCCGGCGTACAGAAAACCCTCGCCGTCGGGTCCGCGATGCGCGATCCGACGCGTCATCTCGGCCAGTTCGTCCATTGCCGACGGCTCGCGCGACAGGATTCCCGCGATTCCGCACATCAGTGCTCTCCCCGGTCGACGCGCCGCGCGGCGAGCGCGACCGCCCAGCACATGGCAACGAGGACGTTGAAGCTGATCAAGCGAAACACCGCGAAGAAGAGACCGTAGAACGCCAGCAGCGCGATCGTGCCGGTCACGAAGCCCAAGGCGGCGGTCTCGCTGCTACACAGCAGCGACTTCAGCCCTGCACCGCCGAGAACGAACGTGTAGCCGAGCAGGCCGACCACGCCTCCGGTCATCAGGAAATACAGCACCCAGTTGTGGACATATCCGACCCTCTCCTCGCGGAACTCGCCATGGCCGATCGGGTATCGGATCACATGACTGGTCCCGAGACCGTTACCGAGCAAAGGCGCGTCGAGGAACTTTCGCCAGGCGACGCGATACTCGGCGACGCGCGCGTACAGGTTCTCGTCACTGGCGGCACCAGCTTCCGAGATCACGCTACCGTTCGTCGACGACCTGTCCGCAATGCGGGGCGGCGGCAGCACCCCTTCGGCCAGCGTCGTCGTCGCCTGCCGTACCCTGCCCGCGATCTGCGCATCGAGGCCGGTCACGCTCAGGAAGGCAGCAACGATGACGACGACGACAGCCGACCCCGCCAGGTAACGCCGCAAGATCGCCCAGTCGCGGCTGCGCCGCGCACCGACGAACAGGATCGCCACGATGCTCAGGCTGGCCACGATCAAGGCGCCAATGTAGCTTCTCGTCACCGTAGCGCTCACGGCCAGCGCCGCTACGGTCGCCGCCGAAAGGCCGACGAACCGGGCCGATCTGCCGACCGGCAACGCGAAGAGCAGACAACCGGCGGCGAACCCCGTTCCGACCAGCGGATCGGTCGCACGCGGCAGAAACTGGGTGACACGCATCGGCCCCCAGCGGCTCGCCCGGTCAGCGAACTCGATTGCCCTTTCGGCCGCGATGCGCGACCACTCGGCCTTTTCGGGATCGTAGAGCCACCAAGTGTCCTCCCAGAGCCGCTCGGCGTGGAAAACACCGAGAACCGCTGCGCCAAACAGGATGCTCGCGGCGCAGGCCGAGAAAATCAGATCCCGGACCGACAAGCGCGCTTCGTGCATCAACGCCGTGATCGGGACGAGCAGTACGAGGAAGCCGAACGGCACGGCACCACGCAGCCAGTCCGCGGGGCGGGTGCCAGCATGCAGGGCGATCACCGCGTTCACGGTCATGAGCGTCGCGGCGCCGAAGATCGCCCAGCGGCACCGAATCGCGATCAGGCGGCCCACTGTCGGCCAATGATGCAGGGTCGTCCCGACGAGCAAGGCGGCGGAGAGGCCGGCGACGCCCAGCTCGGCGGGACCGATTTCGCGTGGCGCCGGCGGGATCGCGTACAGCATCGGCAGCAGCGACACCGCTGCGACTTCCGGATACCGCAACGCCATGAGCCCCAAGGTCAGCAAGGCCGCAAAACCCGCCATGCGAACGGCCTCCGCCCCATGCTGCAACGCAAGCGCGCTCGCGCAGGCGACCAGTACTGAACCGACGGCGAATCTCGTTCGAAACCGTTCCATCGTCAGTAGTGCCGAAGCTTGAAGTAGACCTTCTTCGACAGCGCTCTGGTTCGGCTCGCGAAATCGGCATCGTTGTTCGCCCACTGTCTCGCATAGTGCGCAAAGCGCTCGCGCCCGGTCAATTCGTGCATGATCTTCAGTTGCGCGACATGAAGTCGATGATAGAAGCGACTCGCCGGCATTACCGGATCCTGCGCATAGAGGTCGGCGCGCGACCAGTATCCGAGATCGTACGCGGGGAGCCTCCGCTCCAGCGTCGAGACCGAATGCTCGAGCAGCGCATCGGCACCGCCGACGGCACCGGCCAGGCCCGCGTAGTGCGCGTCGAACAGCCCGAACACCGCGAAAATCCAGCCATCCAGAATCGCCACCGGGCGATCCGCGACAACTTCCTCGAGAACGACGTCGTCGTTCGCGCGGCGCAGCACACCTCCCGCCTCGGTGGGAACCAAGAGCGAGCGCAGTGCTCCGACTGCAGCCCGCCGATAGGCAGCGTCGCGCGTCTCAGCGTGCGCCCGCAGCAGGACGGAAAGCGCCTGCGCCTGGGCCAGCGCCGAGACCCATGGGCTACGCAAACCGTAGGCGTCGAGATCGAAGCGATAGCGCCACCAAAACGCGTCGCCTTCCGGCTCGCCTTCCCGAAGCAGCCAGTCGGCACAGGCAACAAAGCGCTCGCGCGCAGCGCGGTCACCGCGGCGACGCCACAACTGAAACCAACCCAACGCGTACTGCGCGGTCGCGCACGGGTTGTACTGCTTGCCGATGACGCCGCGATAGTCGAGGATCGGGATACCCAGTCGGTCGAGCGGACCTCGATACCGCGTCTTCGCGGTGAAGTCGATGTAGTAGTCCGACAGCGAATCGAACGCATAGCTGACCGGACTCAAAGGGGTATGCCAGAACGACACGCTGCCGCCTGGCAACAGGTAGCGCGCCAGATTCATCGCGATCCGGTTCAGCCCCCGGACGCCGCTCACATCATTCTCCGCACGTCGAGCGGCTTGAACCCGACCGCCTGGCCCGCCACCGCGGCGACCAGCAGGGCCAGCGGCGGCGCGATCACGACCGCCCGCACGCCTTCGAAGGGCATGGCGACCAGCACAAGGTAGCAGAGCGCGCCGATCGGCAACCAGCCGAGCAGAGCCAACGGCGCCGAGCCCGAAGGCGCAGCACGGCGAACCGCAGCCAGCATGATGAGCGCCTGGACCCAGACTCCGGCACTCATCGCCAACGCGAGTCCCCGGGCACCGAGCGGTCCGACCATCAACGCGTCGAGCACGATGGTCACCACCGTTGCGGCCAGCGATGCGACGATCACCGCGCGACCACGCCCCAGCGCAATGAGACAACGGGAAGCGAAGAGCCCGATCCCGATCGCGGACAGACCGACCGCGTAGGCGCCGATCGCCGACGCAGTAGCTTCGATCGCCCGTTCGTCGAAGGCGCCTCGTCCGAACAGTGTCGCGGTGATCTCGCCTGGCAACGCGATCAGGCAGGCCGACGCCGCCGCGAGCAGACCGCACAGGGCGTGCAGGCTGGCCGCGATCGTTCGCGCAAGCAGCGGCTCGTCGCCCGCCAGCTTGCGCGAGACGACGATTGGGTAAACGACCGCAATGAGGGTCAGGGACAACATCACGACTGGAATCGTCGCCGTACGGTAGGCATAGGACAGGTGTGACAGCGCGCCTTGTGGCAGGAAGGACGCGAACCACCTTTCCGCGACGATCATGGCCTGCCCGGCCGCCGCGAATGCAAACACCGCCAGCATCGTTCTCGACATCGAATCCCGGTCACCGGCCACGGCGCTCGCCTGCCGGTCCGAGTTCCTCGTCGCCGGGATGGCAAGCGCCTCCTGCGAGCGCCGTGGCCACCACAGCAGCAACGTATGCAACAGGTAGCCCGCCGCAAAGCCGGCCACCAACCGGGTGGGGTTCGCATCGGCCATCAACAGGACCGCGATGACCGAAAGGTTGAACAGGACTGAGCGCAGGCCCGGCAGGATCAGCGAGTGGCGCGCGCCGTAAAGGCCGCTGAGGTAGTAATTCGGCAGAATGACGGCGACCAGCAGGACACCGATCACGTAAGGCCCGACCGCGGCGTCGACCGTCTCCCGCGGCCAACCGGGCGCCAGCGCTTCCAGCCAGGCCCGGGCAGGCAACGCGAACAGGAGGACGATCCCGGCGGCGAGCACAGTCACCACCTTCGGCAACCCGGACCGGCGTCCCGCTCCCTCGCTTCGCTGCTCCTCGCGGATCAGCGCATCGCGCAGGGCGAATCCGAGCAGGCTCTCGACGACCATCGGCAGCAACAAGGCCAGGAAGAAGACGTCGCTGGCCGCTGAACCGCCGAAGCGATAGGCTAGCAGGAGGTCGCGCCCGAGACCGAGGCAGAAGCTGAAGACGGTGATGCCCAGCAGGGCAACCGTGACGCTCATCCTGCGGCGCTGAGCAGCGCGACGATCCGTGCCGACGCGTGGCCGTCGCCGAATGGGCCGGCGTCCGGAACGCCTTTTCGCGGCCGATTCGCGCAGGCGCGAAAGGCCGCGACGATCCGCTCCGGGTCCACGCCGACGAGCACGTTCGCGCCGAGCTGGACGGTCTCCACCCATTCGGTCTCGTCGCGCACGGTGACGCAGGGCACGCCGAAGAAGTAGGCCTCCTTCTGGACGCCGCCGGAGTCGGTCACGATCACCTGCGCATGCTGTTCCAGGTTCAGCATGTCCAGGAAGGGTTGGGGCTCGATCAACAGGATGCCGTCGTGTCGAGGCAGCAAGCCGCCCGACTCGATGGCTTTGCGGGTACGCGGGTGCAGCGGGAGCACGACGACGGAGTCGCGGCCGATCTGGCAAAGCGCGTCGAGGATCTTCGCGAGTCGCGAGAATTCCTCGGTGTTCTCAGCGCGATGACAGGTCGCGAGCACAAAGGGTCTCCCACCGCCCAAGCCATTGCGTTCGAGCACGCTGCTCTGACGACGGGCGGCGTCGGCAAAATGGAGAGCGGCATCGAACATGACGTCGCCGACTTCGTGCACACCCGTGGTCATTCCCTCGGCGGCGAGATTTGCCACTGCGGTGCGCGTCGGGCAGAACAGCAATGCCGAGATCCGGTCTGCGAGAACCCGGTTGACTTCCTCCGGCATCCTCATGTTGTACGAGCGCAGGCCGGCCTCGACGTGCGCCACCGGCACGTGCAGCTTGACGGCCGCCAGTGCACCGGCAAGCGTCGAGTTCGTATCGCCGTAGACCAGAACGAAATCCGGGGATTCGCGCACCAGAACAGCCTCGATGTCCGCGAGCATGCGGCCGGTCATCTCGCCGTGAGACCCGCCGGCGATACCGAGGTTGTAGCGCGGCTCGGGAATGCGGAGGTCGGTGAAGAAGGCCTGCGACATGTTGTGGTCGAAATGCTGCCCGGTGTGGACGATCAACTCGTCGATCTGCGCCTTTGGGTGGTTGCGATTCCACTCGCCGATGGCACGCGAAACCGCCGACGCCTTGACGAACTGCGGCCTCGCACCGACGATCGTTGCGACCCTCATATCAGTCGAATCACATGTTGCACTGAGTTCATTGAAACATCCCTATACGCGCCAATCGGCGTCGTGCACCCGCGCCGTCGCATTGGCCGACGAGCCGCCGCGGGCGCCGGATTATCTCATTGCGGAATCAGCTGATCGAGACCGCCCGGCCTTCTACGTCCGCCGAGAATCACTGCTGCGGACACTGCGCGGCGGCGGCACCCGGCTCTTCGACGGGCAAGCGCCAACGGCCTGGCAGTCAAGGGCTGTCGAGTCGCGCGAGCCTGTGGCCTTCGAGGCCTGCTCAACGCAGCCGCCCTCTCAGCCATGGCGCGAGATCATCCGGGTCGCCGGCACCTGCCGCCCAAACCACCATTCGCAGCGGCCGGCGACGGACGACTCCAAGCGGCATCGAGGGAGTCTACCACCGGCCCCACTGTGAAGTTTCAGGAGGTTGGAGTCCAATTGAAGCTTCATAGCTAGAGCCGCCATGCGGTGACTCCCGCCCGAGCCAGTGCCTGTTGATCGAACAGGCTCTTGACGTCCGCCAGGACCGGCTTGTCGCCCTTCAGCAAGGCCCGCAGTTCTCCGCCGCTTCGTCTCGTGTACTCGTCGTGGGCGACCGCCACCACCAGCGCATCGACCCGGGCATCGGGCGCAATCCGCCCGACATCCACGCCGGGATACTCCCTCGCAAGCTCCTCAGGGTCCGAATACGGATCCTCCGCCACCACTTTTATCCCGAAATCCTGGAACTCGCGGATGATGTCGATGACCTTGCTGTTGCGAATGTCCGGGCAGTTCTCCTTGAACGTGAGGCCCAGCACGCCGACGGTCGCGCGCGTCACGTCGATGCCGTTCTGGATCATCTTCTTGATCGTGGTGCGCGCGACGTAACGGCCCATGTTGTCGTTGATGCGGCGCCCGGCCAGGATGACCTGCGGAATGTAGCCGACC
>WBZO01007234.1_pt1 | contig 10366 bp, 8 predicted proteins | sample 5204261 | NCBI WGS metagenome assembly WBZO01 (sample SAMN12412400, study PRJNA552823) | activated sludge metagenome | isolation source: activated sludge from anammox sidestream of wastewater treatment plant... | place: USA: North Carolina | collected 2017-09
GTGGGACCAAACATTTTATGAGAAGTTCATCGTGTAGTTCTTGATTTCCTGCATGGCTTATTTTGCGCCTCCGGCCTTGGTTTCGGCCTGCGCCTGCTCGTAGCGTGAGTCGTCGCGGATCGTGCGCGGCACCAGGACACGCGGTTCGACCGAGCTCACCGGCTCGTAGACGACGCGCCGCTTTTCCTCGTCATAGCGCACCTCGACGTTGCCGATCAGCGGAAAATCCTTACGGAAGGGATGTCCGACGAAACCATAGTCAGTGAGGATGCGGCGCAAGTCCGGATGCCCCTCGAAAATGATTCCGAACAGATCGAACGCCTCGCGCTCGAACCAGTCGGCGCTGGGCCAGATCTTCACCAGTGAAGGCAGCGTCGGCATTTCGTCGTCGCCACAATGCGCGCGTATCCGCAAACGCTGGTTGTGCCTGAGCGAAAGCAGATGCACAACCACACCGTAGCGATGCGGGATATGCGCCGGATGCGGCCGGTTGCCCCAGCTGAAACGCCCCGGCCCCGCTCCTTCCACACCCCGCGAAAAACCCTGCGAGGTCACATCGGAAGTGTCCCACTCCGCATCGCCATACGACAGATAGTCGACGCCACACAGATCCACGAGTTGCTCGAAATGCAGATCAGCATCGTCGCGCAGAATCTTCGCCGCATCGAGCCAGCTTTCCGGCAGGATTTCGATCGTGGTTTCGCCGCGCGCCTCATCGACCCGCACCAGCCTGGCACCCAGCCGGGCTTCCAGTGTCTGCGCAAACGTGGATCGCTGCGATGGATTGGTTTCGCTCATGCCCGGCCTCGTCAGCGCGCGATCGTATTGGTGCGGCGGATTTTCTTTTGCAGTTGCAGAATGCCGTGAATCAGCGCTTCTGCCGTGGGCGGACAGCCCGGCACATAGATGTCGACCGGCACGATGCGGTCACAGCCACGCACCACTGCATAGGAATAGTGGTAATAACCACCGCCGTTTGCGCACGACCCCATCGAAATGACCCACTTCGGATCGGGCATCTGGTCGTAGACCTTGCGCAACGCCGGCGCCATCTTGTTGACCAGCGTGCCGGCCACGATCATGACGTCGGACTGACGCGGACTGGGACGGAAAATCACGCCATAGCGGTCCAGATCCAAGCGCGCCGCACCGGCATGCATCATCTCCACCGCGCAGCAGGCCAAGCCGAACGTCATCGGCCACATCGACCCCGTGCGCGCCCAGTTGATCAGCGAGTCCAGGCTCGCCGTGGCAAAGCCGCGTTGAATCAGGGGATTGCTTTCGTCCGGCCGCAAAATGTCGTCGACGACATTGACCGGCGCCGGGTTGTGCATCGACTCGCTGATGCGCGTTACGAGACTCATGCTGAAATCCTGTGCAAGCCAAGAGGCGCAGAACCGCCCCGATCACGCCAAGCGCCACCGGATGAAAGACGCGCCACGACGTGGGAGTTCATTCCCATTCCAGCGCCCCCTTCTTCCAGACATAGACAAAGCCAAGCACCAGCAAGGCCAGGAACATGCCCATTTCGACCAGGCCGACGATGCCCAGACTGCTGAACACCGTGGCCCACGGAAATACAAAGGCGATTTCCAGGTCGAAGATGATGAACAGGATGGCGAACAGGTAATAGCGCACGTCGAAGCGCATGCGCGCATCTTCGAACGCCTCGAAACCACATTCGTAGGGAGCCGCTTTTTCGGCAAAGGGACGTCGTGGCCCGAAGATGTTGCCAATGACGATCAGCGCAATACCGATGATCGCAGACACGACGAAGAACAGCAGGACCGGGAAATACTCGGCCAACATACACACCTCCGCGCCGAAGGCGCATCAGCGATCGTGACGGCGCGGCCGGCACGACGACGGTAAAGAAAATCCGGAAAAGCAGCCGCGAATGTCATTCGCGGCCACCCTCCGAATCGAGTGGTGCCCAAGAGAGGACTCGAACCTCCACGGGTCTCCCCGCTACCACCTCAAGGTAGTGCGTCTACCAATTCCGCCACCTGGGCACTGCTTGACTTTCCGTCCTTCCTCACTTTTTTGGCGCAGGCGTCTCCGCTGGCTGTGCGGCCGGCTTGCCACCCGCGGCGGCGGCTGGCACCGCCTTGTCCGCTGGCGCAGGCGATGCGGCAGCCGGCACATCGCCGACTGCGGCCGGAGCCGGTGCAGCGGCTGGCACAGCTGCACCCGCCATCACACCCAGATCGCCATTGACCGGTCGCACATTGGCCGTACGACTCACGTAAATGCCCATGCCAAGGCTGAGCAGGAAGAACAAACCGGCCAGTACCGCCGTGCTGCGCGACAGGAAATTCGCCGAGCCACGCGCACCAAAGACGGTTGCCGACGCCCCGCCACCAAAGCCCGATCCCGCATTGGCGCCTGCGCCGCGCTGCAAGAGGATCAGGACGATCATGGCGATCGCCGTCAGCACATACAAAATGTTGGCAATGATAGAGATCATCAAACGTTCTTCACAATACGGCGGCCGCACAGATGGCGCGAAAATCCGCCGCCGACAACGATGCGCCCCCAATCAATCCGCCATCCACGTCGCGCTGGGCAAACAGCTCGCCTGCATTGGCGGGTTTGACGCTGCCGCCATACAGGAGCCGCAGCGAGTCGGCGATTGTAGCATCGAGTTGCGCAAATGTGTCACGCATGAATGCATGAACTGCCTGCGCCTGTTCGGGCGTCGCGGTACGCCCCGTGCCAATCGCCCAGACCGGCTCGTAGGCAACGACCGCATTGGTGAACGCCGCCACGCCGGCATGCTCGATGACGGCCATCAGCTGGCGTCGGATGATGGCCTCGGTCGCCCCGGCCTCGCGCTCCTGCAAGGTCTCGCCCACGCACAGGATCGGCGTCAGCGCCGCTTTCTGCGCGGCAACGAATTTGGCCGCCACCCGTGCGTCGCTCTCGGCATGGTACTGGCGTCGCTCCGAGTGACCGACCAGGACATGGGAGCAGCCGACATCCCTGAGCATCGCAGCCGCCACCTCGCCCGTGTACGCGCCGGATTCATGCTCGGACACATCCTGCGCACCGAAGCCCAGTCCACTGCCTGCGTATCGCGTGATCAGGCTTTCCAGATAGGGAAACGGCGGCAGGATCACGATCTCGACGGAACCGGCAGCCTCTCCGGCGGTTGCGTCCAGCAACGCCTGAGCCATTCCCCGCGACCCGTGCATCTTCCAGTTTCCGGCAACCAAGGGGCGACGCATGAGGGAAAGACTCCGTGATGGCAGGCGATCCACACAGGCCCTGGCCTGCGCAGTCGATCATGATGGGGCAGCCTGGACGAAGCCTCTCGCCCAGCCGCAAAAAACCGGGCAAGGCTAGCACATCGCCACCTTGATCCGCACACGATAGCCGTTGCTTTCGAGGAAATGGCCCACCCTCCGTAACATCTCCGGCGGATCGGATTCCCACCCGGGCGGATGCGCCGCATCAATGCCTTGCGCAGCGTTCCCCAAAACAAAAAAAAGAGCCGCGATGCCTCGCAACTCTTTCAGTTTGGTGGGCGGTGCAGGGATCGAACCTGCGACCCTTGCCGTGTGAAGGCAATGCTCTACCGCTGAGCTAACCGCCCGAATTTTCCGCCGTGCATCTCGGCGATGCGCGACCCGGATACGACACAGCGGCCGCACTTCGTGCTGCCGTCACATCCAATCTGGTGCCGGAGAAGGGAATCGAACCCCCGACCCACGCATTACGAATGCGTTGCTCTACCAGCTGAGCTACTCCGGCGAGGGCCGCGGAGTATAGACACTCGCCGCGCGGGCGACAACCGTTGCCGCGCCCGCGCCGGGCCTTACCAGCACTTGCCGTTGCTTTCGACGCCGCTGTAGCCCTTGGCGCCGGTGCTGGTCAGCGTGAGATTGGCACACTTGTCGCTGGCCTGGGCATTCTTGGGCGTCGCCTGCAGGGTGAAATTCTGCGCCGTTCCGCCAGCGGCCAGGGCCACCAGGTAATACCCGCCCTCAGAGGTCAGCGAAGCCGGCGTGGAGAACCCCAGATCGGCCAAATCGGTCGCATAGGCATTGTGGTTGGTGTAATAGCGCTCCTGCGCCGTCGCCACCATCATCAGCATGTCGTGACCCGAGGCTCGGCGCGAACGCATGACGTAGTTGTTGTAGCTCGGCAACGCGATCGCCGCGAGAATTGCAACGATGGCCACCACGACCATGAGCTCGATCAGCGTGAAGCCACGCGCACAGCGATATGCGCCGTTGTCTGAAAGCTTTCCGCGAAGCTGAAGCATCTTCATCTCCATACGTCAAAAATCGGCAGCGACGTCCCGTTCATCACGATCCGGAATCCTTCCTGCGCACGATGCGCGCTTTCAAGCACATCGCGCAAAAGGAACCCCACTGTAGCATCCCATCACCGTGCGATGGCATGGCCGCATCCGATGGCAAATCCCGTCGATGCAGGCATGCGCTCCATGCACCGCCCTTCCATTCTCCGTCCTGGATCAGACGACACTTCCCTGTGCCGTCGCCGTTCCAAACGCTGCCTACAATGTATCCAGCAGACGGCGCCAAGCCGTGCGGAACCAGTAGTTGTCCGGGATCGACAAATCGTCGACGCCAAGCACGCTCAGCACGCCGCCGCCGACCGCCGTCGTGATCGGCAGGGAATCGCCCGAACTCGGCACGGCCCCCGATGTATCCACGACGCCGGCGCGCACGTAGGTCGGCTGCGCAGTACTGCCACCTGTGCCGGTGCTCACGCCGCCTCCGGTTGCCGCATCCAGCAGGATGATGGCGCCCTTGCGTCCCGGCGAGCAGGGATCGCTGGTGGTCGGAATCAGGGTTGCCAGCACCACGCGATTGCTCGTGTCGAGCGCCGCCCCCGTCACCACATTGCGCTCACCCGGCGCGGTCGGAATATCCAGCGCCAGCTTCCAGCCCGCAGGATCCGTCACGGTAGCAATCGGCGCAGGACTGACGAAGCGCTCGATCTTGCCGCTGGTGATCTGCTCGACCATGCCCTGCGTATTGAGCTTGGAGGGGTTGAGCGGATATTTCGACGAAGCCACGCCGTAGTCATAAACCCCATAGAACGACTGCGCAGGAATGATGCTGGAGCGATCATCCTTGCCCAGATACTTGCCTGTGCCAAAGATCCAGACGATGCCGCGCACGGCTGGGTTGCGCATGGCCAGCGGCATGACCGTGATTGGGCACTTGCCTGCGGCATCGCACTTGCCCGTCGAACCATTGTCGGCCAGCGAAGGATAGGTCTTGAACATCAGATCGACCTTCCAGTTGTTCGGGTTGGGATCCCCAAGGTCGAAACGCCACAGATTGCCGGCAAGGTCACCCGCCACCGCAACGTCATCGACTTGATCGCCTCCCAGATCGTAAACGCCCGGCTGCGACAGGCCATAGGTGGTCACCCCGGAGAATTGCGGGGCCGAGCTTGTCTGAAGCTCCTTGATGAGGGTGCCCGTTTCCAGGTCGATGACGAACAGCGAAGTCTTGCTGGCCGCAGGGTCCGCGCTGGCCGGGTCGTCATACGCATCGGTAACCGGGCCATTGGGGAAGTAACCGCTCGATACCAGCACCACCCATTTGCCGTTGTTGAGTCGCACGATGTTCGGGCGACCATACGAGTAGCCCAGGTTGGCGCCGCCCGGTGATTTGTTGCTGAACTCCCACATGACCGTGGCATTGGGATTGCCTTCGGTGACTCCGGCGGGATTGGTCACATCCAGCGCGTACAGTCCGCGGCCACCCAGGCGCAGCGAGCCGACCAGCACGGTGCGCCAGGCTCCATTGATGAACACATCCTGGACTGTGGGCTGGCTATCCACCCCCGGAGTCAATCCACGCTGCTTGTCGGTCATTCGCGTGAGATTGCCGTTTTCGATCAAGGTGTTGGGCACGAAGGCCCAGCGCTCGACCCCGGTCACCGCGTTGAAGGCATGCAGCATGCCGTCATTGGATCCCACGTACGTGGTGGCGGCACGCGACTTGTTGTTGTCCACGAAATGCTGATAGTCCGCTGCCGTATCGACCACGCTGGCTTCAGGCGATCCCGGCGGGAACACATCTGCCCAGCCGCTGGCCGCCGACGCGTTGTAGATCGGCTGCGAGTTGATGACGGCGCCCAGCACCGAACCGCGCTTGCGGAATTGCGGATCACTGGGCGAACCAGGATTTTCGAAAGTGCGATCACCACGCAGGTAGTCGATGCGCTTGTCGCCGAAACCATCCGGCCCGACCGTCCATGTCGCGGGATTGGACGAAGCAGCGATCTTCACCGGATTGGCATTCAGCAAGGCCTTCTGCGCCGTGGTCAGGCTGGCCCACTGGAAGGCCAGTCCGGTATGAGCGCCATCCGAGGTCAGGATCACGCGGCTACCCGGCGTTCTCGCCGTCTTGGTGCCATCGGGGCAATTGCCGCCTGTCAGCGTGCATCCAGCATCCCAAACCACGGTCGGCGGATCGATGCGATGGCCACTGGCGTCGTAGGGAATCATGCGCAGCAGTCGTCCCGACCAATCGCCGCTGTCGTACGAACCACCAAATGCCGCATTGCCGATGGTCTGGAACGGCAGGCTGGTCACCGCCGCCGTGGAGGTGGTGCTGCGCATCAGCACATTGGCGATGATCTGCGTGAGGTGCGCCACCAGCTCGGCCGGGTTGCCGGCACTGAAATACGAGCCACGTCCATTGATTGCAGCATGCCAGGTGTCGTCAACCGCCTCGGGCGCGTTGTTGACCGGCCTCGGCCAGCCCTCGCCCCCCGCCGAATTGACCTGCCCCTTGCGCAGCTTGCACAGGTCATTGTTCGGGTCATTGCAATCCACATCTTCCGAGAATGTCAGACGCCCGGCGATGCCCAGGGTCACCATGAACTGCACGACATGCTGCCAGGTTGCCGGGTCATTGGCGGGATTGAAGTAGATTTCCTTGTTGTCTGCTGGATCCTGACCCGGAAGCAGCGGTGTCGAACCCGTGATGCCGGTCGTCTTGTCCTTGAAATACGCAGGCACATTGTTCGTCAGGTCGGGGCGCAGATCGCGCGACCAATAATTGAAGGCAATGTTCGCCAGCGACGAGGTGTACTTGGTGTCCTTCACATCCCAGAACACGCGCGATACGAGAGCAGTGGCGTTGAAACCCTTGCCATCCGGCAGCACCTTGCTGGTCTGCCCATCATGGAACGGTGAAGGCAATCCCGGATCGCCCTCGTTCCAGTAACCGTCGGTGACCAGCATGTGGAAATTCTGCCGGCACGACAGTTCGCGCGCGGGGACGCCGGTCGCACCATCCGCGGGCTGCCAGTACGGATCTCGATAGTTGGAGGTATCGCCACGCTCGAAGAACTGTCCTCCACGAATCGTAGCGGCACGATCCGGAGTCGCCCCGTTGGCTCCGGTTTCGAAGATCCAGTTGAACAACGCCGAGCGATAGCAGCTGGGGGTCACCGATGCCGATCCGGTCTGCACTGTCTTCGGATCGACACCCGATGCATTGCAGCCCGCAGCATCGACCAGGTTGGCGATGATGCTATTGGCCGGCAGCCTATAGTCGCCATTGTTGATGTTCTGCCAGGCAACGCGCAAGTTGGTGCCGAAATTGGAGAACACGCGCGACAAGGCCGTGCGCGTCATCAGGTTGCGCGTGCGGTAGTACGCATACCAGTTGGCAAAGTTCTGCCACTGATTGACGGACACGCCGTCGATGGTCGCCACCGTGTTGGGCACCATCACGGCCTCCCAACTGTTATTGTTGTACAGCGTGGCAAGTCCGGCGGCGGTCGGGTTGCCGGTCGTGGGATTCACATCCACCGTCACCGTATTCTTGAGCCGGTAGTAGTAAGGCCCGCCGCTGTTCGTTCCCGGATTGCTGCCGTAACCGCATTTCCAGCGCCTGTCACTGCTGCTCTTGGCGCCGTTGAGCTTGGTGACCCGGTTATCGCTTCCGCTGGACGAGCTGTTGGGGTTGTTGTTGTAAGCCGCCCCCAGAGGCGACACATTGTTGCGCGGGCGGTTGACGGCAATGCCATCCGCCCATACTGCATTCAGGCTTGCGTCCGCATTCGGAAATACCGAGCCATCGGCGTTCACCGGCGGCAGATACAGCACATTGGGGTTGTAGTACACCCCGTTCATCGCATGGTTCCTCAGCACGGAACCGCCACGGGGATCGATGACGCCGGCGCAGCGCCAAGGGCCACCCCAGCCACCGCCATCGAATGGACGGTCATCTCCCATGAAGTTGCTCTGCATGGAGCCCGAATCGTCGAAGGTGACGACGATGTTCGGATCCACCGAGGTGGTGAGATCGGGCGGCGTCACGGTCAGGTTGACCGTACCCGGCATCACCGCCGCATTGGCGATGGGGGATTGCCCTGCCATAAACACCACGACAGCCGTGGCCAGGGCAAGACGCGTAAAGGACAGAATCGAGACGTGGTTCATGATCGAACGCTCCCTCATCATGGGGCTTCGGAATGGGTGTTGGGGGCCGTTGCCGAGAACACGCTCTCGGCAACGCGCACGACGGCATCATTACCGCCCTGGCTGCGCGCGGTAATGCGGAAGAATTCGTGGCTGCCGGCATCCACGCCGTTGCGCTCCTGCTGGTTGGAGCCGCCACGGCGTCCGGCTCCCGGCGGAACGTCCGGCCCGAGATCTTCGATGATGAATCGCGGGTTGCTGGCCAGCTTGGCCGTTTCGTCACCGCCGCTCAAACCTGCCAGGTTGTCAGGCGATGCCGTGCCGCCGTCACTGCTGGGATCGAGCCAGCTCTTGTTCGTGCGGAAGTTCTGCGCCGCAGCCCGCACCTTGCCATTGGTGACCACGTAGCGACAGTCCGTGGTGGTGCCGACACAGGGCGGCAAGGGCGCCGAGGTGGTGGCGTGATAGGCGAGGTTCCAGATCTTCGCCTCGCCGGCGCGAACTCCGCTCTCGGCACCCATCATGCCGAGCTGGGCATTGCGCACGCTGCCGGTCATGCGCTCCTGCAGGATCGACGTGCCAGACGCCATGATGCCCAGCAGGGTGAGCAGCACAAGGAATACCAGTGCGATGAACAACACCGCACCTCGCTGGTTCGACCTTGCAGACGAACGGCTCATGAGAATCAGGGATGTGTTCTTGGACTGCATCGGGATCACCGTCAATTCGAATTGCGCACCAAGGCCGACGTCACGAACTCGCGACGCATCTTGCGTCCCCAAGGCAGGCCGGTCACCGTCGAAGCCGAGCCGGAGGGCGTCTGGAAGCTGCTGGAGTCGATGGAATAGCGGAAATCCCGATCCGCCGCCGACATCGGCAGATCCCTGATCGTGCTGAACAGGGCGTGCGCCTCGACCGTGCGCACCGCCCGCCACAGGCAGCCTGTTTCGGAGGCCACACCCTCAGGCTTGGCAATGCAGTTGCCTGAGCCTCCATCCTGACTGTTGTTGACCTGATCGGCGGTCATGAATGCGACCGCTCCCAGCGCATTGCGCACGCCATATTCGAAATCGAGCCGCTCGACGCCGCGCACCAGTTCGTTGTCGACGCCGTTCTCACGCCGGAACAAGGCCGGCACCGTCCCCGAGGCGCTGTCCGGATCGTCGGATTGCACCAATCCGATGTAATACGTCACCGTGACAAACTGCTTGGAGAAATTGAAGACGCGTGCATCCCGGTTGGCGACGGCCTTGCAGTACGGCGCACCACCGGCACCTCCGGGGAGGATCGGCTTCAGGCTGACGACATTCGAGCCGTAACCCGCGACGCCAAGCAGCGTCGGATTCTGGCAGTCGCTGAACAACAGCACATTGTTCGCCTCGAACTTGAGATTGTCCGCATTCGGATCGTCATCCCCCGCCTGCGGCGCCAGCGTCATCGAGCCGCCGGTTGTGGTCGACCCGCAGTTGGGCAGGGTCACGGGCCAGCCCGTGCCCGTGAGATAACCGATGGTGAGCACATCGGTTCCCTTGACGCGATCACCGACGGCAGTGCCCACGGCCGGAGCCGTCGTGGCCGGAACGGCCGGCACGCACGTCCCCGTCGTGCACTCGTAGCCCTGCACGAACAGGCGCGGGCTGACTGGCTGCGCCACGGAGTACGTCAACGTGGCCGCGCCCGGCAGGCTCAGGGGCGACGTGAACGTCCATGGCGCACGCTGCGCCACGGTGGCGCCATTGGCAGTGCCCTGGGAATTGCCGGAAAAGTTGCTGCAGTACTGCGCAGACATCATCTTCAGGTCGGAATCGAGCGTCTTCATCGCAAACCGGCCGTTTTCTTGCAACCGCGCCAGCCCATCCTGCACCTTGTTGGTGCCGCTGACGCTGGAAAACAGCGTGAGGATGCCCGCCGTGATCAGCATGCCGATCACGATGGCGATCATCATCT
>WBZO01002872.1_pt1 | contig 10365 bp, 7 predicted proteins | sample 5204261 | NCBI WGS metagenome assembly WBZO01 (sample SAMN12412400, study PRJNA552823) | activated sludge metagenome | isolation source: activated sludge from anammox sidestream of wastewater treatment plant... | place: USA: North Carolina | collected 2017-09
GGATCCCAGGCTGGTTCCGGCAGCCACCAGGAGCACGAAACAGACAGCCAACCCCAGCAGGGCTGTGCGGTAACGGACAGGCTCCTCACGGTCATCCAGGCCACCCGGCCTTCCAAGGGCAGTCCGACAGACTGCAAGCAGGTGGCGGCGTGAAACCCACAGGGCGAAAACTCCCAGCCCGAGATAGCCGCCTGCCGCCTGTTCATTGGGAAAAGGAAATCCCGGCAGATCGGAGATCCCAAGCCAGGAAGCCCAGATCATCTCGAGTTTGAAAAGAACAAAGAAAAACCAGCAGCTGAAAGCCAGATCGGTGGGAAGAAAAAAAGCCAGCCCGATGGCGAATGGATAAATGCTCAGTGTGGTTGTCCCGATGGCATTCCAGGGGCGTTCGAGCAGGTATTCGCGAAATTTGAAAGCATCTTCGGTGGGAATTTTGGGCAGGCTGGGGATGAAAAACTGAATGCCATTGAGAATATCCACCCCCCCTGCGATGGCAAAGGCGATCCAGAAGTAACGGTTGGCGAGGAGTGATCTCAGATCGGTGGCGATCGCGAGAGGAATTTGAATGACCGGAAAAGCCAGTCGCTCCTGTTCGATCCACTGTTTTCTGAGCAGCACATTCAGGCACACGAGGGCAAACATCAGCAGCAGGATAAAGGCGCTCCAGAACAGCATCGGCCGGGCCAGGGCTGCCATCACATCCCAGGAATAGATCGAGGCATTCCCGAGCGCCATGGCGGTGCAGGTGTCTTTATCGAGGATGACAGCCCACTCTTTGAGGTAAGGCAGGATAATCTCTCCCCAGCGGTTCTGGGGATTGGCCGCAAAGGCAGGATAAGCCAGCTCCGGAAAGAGGATCTGGATGAAATCATGGCTGCAAAGAGTTCCCGCCACCGAAAGCATGACATAAATGGTCATCAGTTCACCCGGAGAAAGGGCCAAGCGTGGGAACCTGTTTTCCAGCCAGATATTCAGCAGAGCGAGGAAGAAAAGGGGAAATACCACATGCATGAACAATGAAATGGCGGTGGTGGCACCATTCCACCAGACGAACTCTGAGTTCACCACCCACAAGGCCAGGACCGGCATCAGGGCGCAGGCAATCGCCACAGCACGCGGGGTGACACACCGCGGAAGCGGGGGTTCAGGCTGGCCGGCGGGTTGCGTTTTTCCAATATCCATGGATGGCAAAAAGAATGCGGCGGGTTACCCTCCCCAGAAATGATACACCGGGATTCCGGTGATTCCGCCAAAGATGCTCCACAGGCTGCCGACGACAAACTCGCCCAGCACCAGGCCGACAAAAAAGGGAAGCAGTTTCCGGTAGGTCTGTGCCCCGCCATAGCGTGTGATCAGGAGTTTGACCAGCCACCCAATGAACAGGCACATCCACAGTTTTTCCATTGACCAGGTCGAGCAGGTGGCATAACCGACCGGATGCCACAGCCACCAGGTGAACTTCATTCTCAAAGCGCCCAGAACCAATGCGAATACCAGGCCGATGCCGCAGGCCACACTGGCCGCGACCTTGGGCAGCTGGGGGAGAGAGATCCAGGCTGCCATGCGGTTCCAGGATTCGGCTGAAAAGGCATCTCCTGCGGGTCTTCCGCTGTAACCATAGACATGGAAATTATGCAGAATCCCCCAGAAGGCGGATAAAGTTCCCACCACCAGCGCCAGGGCAATGGCGAAAAACATGGAGCGTGCATGAATCCGGTAGATCTGTGCCGCCTTGAATCCTTCCAGGCTGTGGGCGGAGAAGTGGGCCCGATAGGCGCGGTTGAACCAGAAGAAAAGGGAAAAGGTGGCGAGGTTCCCCTTGCTCATGCCCTGGGTCCCCAGCAGATTTGTCAGGATCATGTCTGGCCCCATGTGATGCAGGTCATGGGCGGGGGGGCCGAGCTCGGCACGCATCCGTGCGATTGCGATCGAATAAAGGAAAAAGATGAAGAAAAAAGCCAGCATCATCGGCAGGCTGCCTCCCAGAACACACCCGCAAGCGAGCAGCCAGGCGGCACACAGGATGAACCCGATGACGGCTGTGCGGTAACGGACCGCTTCCTCGGATTCATCCAGGCCAATCGGCATCCCCCAGATGGTTCGCCAGACTGCCAGAAAGTGCCGGCGTGACACCCAGAGCGCCAGCAGTCCCAATCCCATGTAGGCCCCGCCGGACTGCTCCACAACGAACGGGAAACCCGGCAGATCCTGTATTCCCAGGTGGGAGGCTGCCACCATCTCGAGCTTGAAGAGAGCAAAGAAAAACCAGCAGCTGAAGGCCAGATCAGTGGGCAGAAAGTAGACCAGCCCGATGACAAAGGGATACAGGTGGACTTCCGTGTTGGCGATGGCATTCCAGGGCCGCTCCAGCAGGTAATCCTTGAACAGGAACGCCTTGGCGACCGGAATATGCGGAAAACCCGGGAAAAAGAAATTCAAGCCATTGAGCACATCCAGCAGCGCGGCAAAGCCAAAGGCATACCAGAACAGGCGGCTGGCCAGCAGGGAGGTCAGATTGGCCGATATCATCATCGGTATCTGGATGATGGGAAAACTCAATCGTTCTTTCTCTGTCCACTGCTTGCGGATCAGCACATTCAGAAACAGGAGGGAGAACATCAGCGCCATCAGGAAACTTCCCCAGAAGAGGAGTGGCTTCAGCCAGGCGGAAAGAATATGCCAGTTATAGATGGAGCCGTTTCCCAATGCCAGTTCGGTGATGGCCTCAGGATCCGAGACAATCGCGAAAGGTTTCAGATAAGGGAGCAGGGTTTCGCTCCAACGGTTTTGCGGGTTTGCTGCGAAGACCGGGTAAGCGATCAGGGGGATGAGAATCTGCAGCAGGTCATGGCTGCACAGGGTTCCCGCCACCGAGAGCATGACATAGATGGTCATCAGCTCCCCCGGTGAGAGTTCTGCTCCGGGGTATTTTTTCTGAACCCACAGGTTCCCGATGGCCAGAAGGAAGAGAGTGAAGGTCACATGATAGAAAAGGGAAATGGCAGTGGAGTGGCCGGTGTACCAGATGATTTCTGAATTCACCACCCAGAGAGCCAGGAGGGGCATCAGGGCACAGGCGATGGCCATGGCCCGGCCGGTCACGGTTTTCAGGGGAAGGGACTGAGGCAAGGGGGAAAAATTATCGGAAGAGCAAGTGGTTAAGTCGATCGGTTTTGAGTCAATGGGATTCGCCATGGCATATCATCCAAGGGTACTATGTCTTGACTGAAACCCTTTTGCCAAGCGCAGAAATGAAACTTTCTGTAACCCTCCGCTCCAGGGGAATCCCTGGAATCGGGGCGGATCAGCATTCGAACGTGACTTTTTTTTGTTGAAACCGTACAATTAAAGCGGGGGAGTCGTGTGGACTTGAACAAATATCCTCATCAACTCCAATTCTGTTTAGTCCAGAAAGGGGAGAGTGGCATGTCTCTGCTCCGATTTGAAACAGGCATTCTCGCAATGCTGTTTTGTTTACTGATCCTGGGAGCCAGTCCGGTTTCTGCGGATATTATCACCCTGAAAAGTGATGAAACCTTCACAGGCCTTACAGTCAACCTGTTCGATGGCGGCAAAGATCTTTTCCAGGTGGAAAAGGGTGGAAAGGTGCTCGAGATCTCCGCGGGTGAAGTGGCTGAAATCCGATTCGACTCACCGCGAGCTATCATCAAGCTGCCGGATGGCAGTGTGTATAACTCGGCGGAGGTTCAGCAATTCGATGGGAAACGGGACCGCTTTTCGGTGCGGCGAGGGTTGAAGGTGGTCGATATCCGTGCGGCTGAAGTGGAATCGATCGATTTCAGGCCGCCACTCGCACAACCTCTGCCCGGGAGTGCGGCTGCGGTGGTCAGCGATCAGCCTGGGGTTCTTCCCCCGGTGCTGCGCCCGATTCATGTGGCCGCGCCGCGTGCTCTTCCCAATCCCGACTCGCCAGCACCACCTCCAAAGGAAGAGGCCCAGGGCCAGGCAACTCAGGCGGAAATGCCCCCATCACCGCCACCAGCGGAAATACCCGCACCACCAGGCTTTGGGCATACCGCTCCGATGAACAGCCCGGATGGGGAATCCATGCCGGTTTCCGAAATGACGGATTCAGGCAATGGCGGTGAAGCCGCTGCGAGCTGGGATGACGAATCTCTGTATGAAAAGCTGGGTGAAGATTTCGGGAAGCCGAAAATTATCACTCCCGGACAAGCGCAGTCTGCTCTCGGGTATGTTCCACGCTGGAAAGGCAGCGGGGCCACCACCGGTGAAGAGAGCCAGAAAGGTTCCAAGTCCGAAGGTGGGTCCCGGGGCAAAGCCTCCACAAAATCCGGTGGAGGAGGAAAAGGAAGTGTTGCCAAAGGGGGTGGCGGAGGAGGTGGTTCCTCACGAAAATCGAGGGGTGATGAAGGATCTTCCGACAAGCAGCTGGCCCAGCAGGATGAAAGAGATTCAAGGCGGCAGTCCAGCAGCAGCCGTGACCGCACTAATGACAGAGGGCGCAGTTCCCGTTCAAGCCGCAGCTCCCGGGATTCTCGTGGTGGATATGGCTCGGATAGCTCTGGCGGAAGCCGTTACGGTGGTTCGTATGGTGGTGGATATGGAGGGAGCAGCTACGGTGGGAGCCGATATGGTGGCGGAGGCTATGGTGGTGGCGGGTATGGTGGGAGCAGCTACGGTGGGAGCCGGTATGGTGGCGGAGGCTATGGTGGTGGCGGGTATGGCGGGAGCAGTTACGGTGGAAGCCGTTATGGTGGCTCCTATGGTGGAGGTTATGGTGGGGGGTATTGAACTTCTCCCTGCAAGTTGCGGCCACAGGTCAGCCTGACAAAGGTAAAAAACATCGGCACTGACAGTTTTAATTGAGCAGGAGGGACAGGAATCATCATGCCTATCGATCGACGTTCGTTTCTCCGAACCACCTGCACGGGGCTATCTGGAATGACCCTCCTTCCTTTTTCCAGCACCAGCCGGACAGATCGTCCGAACATCCTTTTCCTTTTGACCGATGATCAACGCTGGGATTCACTCGGGTGCATGGGCAACCCGTTTGTTCAAACACCCCATATTGACCATCTGGCGCAACAGGGAACCCTTTTCGAGAATAACTTTACGACCACCGCCATCTGCTGCACCAGCCGTGCAACTCTCTTCACCGGCAGATATGGCAGCACCATGGACCTTCATCGATTCGACAAAGCCCTTCCTGCAGAGGCCTGGCAGGCTTCCTATCCCATGCTGCTGCGGCAATCGGGTTACCGGACTGGTTTTGTCGGTAAGTTCGGGATCGGGGACCCACTGCCTGACAAAGATTTCGATTACTGGGATGGGTTTCCCGGCCAGGGAACTTTCTATGAAAAGGAAATCTTCAAAGGGAAGCATCTGACTCAGGCCATGACCGAATCGGCCTGCCATTTTCTGGAGGAATGTGGGAAAGATCAGCCATTCTGTTTGTCGGTGAGCTACAAAGCGCCGCATTCCAATCCCGAGTTTGCCGAGCGGATTTTTCCCCCCGATGAAAGGGATCGGGATCTATATAAAGATGTGGTTTTCCCGCCTGCGAAGACTGGAGATGAAGCGCATCGCCAGCAGCTTCCGGAGTTCATCCGGGAGTCGGAGGGGCGGATAAGAAGGCTTGGCTGGTACAAAGATGAGCAGGAAACCACACGGGATTACTTCCGTCTGATCACCGGCGTGGACCGTTCGGTGGGAGATATTCTCGCGACCCTGCAAACGAAGGGACTCGAAGATAATACAGTCATCATATTCACAGGCGATAATGGTTACTTCCTCGGAGAGAAGGGGTTCGAGGGGAAATGGTTCATGTATGAGGAGTCGATTCGGACCCCGCTGCTGATCCGGGATCCCCGACTGCCTGCACACCTTTGTAACCGCCGGGAGAAGCGAATGACTCTGAATCTGGACATGGCTCCGACACTGCTGGATCTGGCGGGGCTGCCAGCGCCAGCCGCCATGAAGGGCCGAAGCCTGCTTCCTCTGGTTCAGGGTGAGCAGCCAGCCTGGCGGGAAGAATGGTATTACGAGCATCTTTTTCCACACCCGAAGATCCCGCGCAGTGAAGGGGTTCGGACCGGGAAGTGGAAATACATCCGATACATGGATATCGAACCGGTGTATGAAGAGCTGTACAATCTTGAATCTGATCCGCATGAAGAACACAACCTGGCCGGAGACCCGGCCTTTCTTTCACGTCTGGAGGAACTGCGGACCCGCTGTGCCCGGCTCAAAGCGGAAGCCACCGGGAAAGGGTGAGAGTGGAGGTCTGTGAGAGGCTGGAAATTCTGGCTTGGGATAGTGGTCGGGGTTTCCGCACTGGTTTATTTCTCGCGCGACCTGGAAATATCCGCCTTTGCGAACTCCTGGCGGCGCATCCAATGGTTTCGATATATTGAGGGCATCTTCTGGTTCTGCCTGAGTTTCTGGCTGCGTTGCCCGCGCTGGAAGATCCTTCTGGCCGGTGTCGGGCGGATTTCCCTGAATGTGATCACCCAGGCGTTCTTTGTCGGGATGCTGGTGAACCGCCTTTTTCCAGCCCGGCTGGGTGAGATCACCCGGTGTGTCATCCTGAAACAGAGCCATCAGCTGTCGCTGGTTGGACTGTTGACAACAGTGGCGGTGGAAAAGGCATTTGACAGCCTGGCACTGTTGAGCCTGTGCCTGATGGCGCTGGCCTTTCTTCCTGCAGGAGAGCTGCCTGGGGGTTTCTCTGCGTTTGTCGAGGAAAACCGTGGGAGGATCATCCTTGGGGCGGTCAGCCTGCCGCTGATTCTGCTGGTGATGGCCTGGGTGATCCCGCTGCTCAGGCAAAGACCGGATTCATTTCGCAGATTGCCTGGTTATGAATACCTTGGCAGGATGCTTATATCGGTGCATGAAGGGCTGAAAGTGCTCCAGAGCTGGCGCGAGACCCTGGGAGCGGTGGTGTTGACAGCGGTGGTGTGGGGTTTGCTGGTGCGTTCGGCCTGGTGCGCGATCCTGTCATTCGGCTGGGATCTGCCGGTGTCGGCCGCGGTGGTGCTGTGCGCCTCGATCGGGCTGGCGGTCATGCTGCCGCAGGCTCCGAGTTTTGTGGGAGTTTACCAGGTAGCGGTGCAGTGGACCCTGGTGGGCCTGTATGATGTGCCGCTGCAGGAGGCCAAAGCCTTCGCGGTCGCGATCTGGATCCTGCAGATTGTCCCAGTGGGGGGCATCGGCTTTGTCTGTCTGAGGATGCTGGGGACGACTCTCAGCCAGGCTGCCGCTGGGGCTGTGGTTAAAGAATCGGCGGGTGGGTGATGGGTGGGGCGTGCCTGTCTGGAGTGAAATACCAGGAACTGCCGTTCGATCTGTTTTTTCAGGGAAAGGAAGCATGGTGGAAACGAAAAAGCCTGTTGTTCATCTGATTGGCCATGGACATATCGATCCCGTGTGGGGCTGGCGCTGGATGGAGGGCTGTGAGGAGGTTCGTGCCACTTTCCGTTCAGCCATACAGCTGATGAAAGAATTCCCTGAATACAAATTCACTGCCTCTTCCGCGGCTTTTTATGCCTGGGTGGAGGATCTCGAACCGGAATTGTTCAAGGAAATTCAAGAGGCGGTCCGTGAAGGCCGCTGGGAAATCGCCGGCGGGTGGTGGATCGAGCCGGACTGCAATATTCCCCATGGGGAATCTTTCGTCCGGCAGGGCCTTTATGGCCAGCGTTATTTTCGTGAGAAGTTTGGAGTCCAGGCCGGCATCGGGTTCAATCCGGACAGTTTCGGCCATGCGGGGGTGCTGCCTCAGATTCTGCGGAAACAGGGGATGCAGGCTTACTGCTATCTCCGCCCCAATGCCGGGCATGGTGAGATGGAATACCCTGAGGGGAAGGGGACTGTTTTTCACTGGAAGGCGAAAGATGGCAGTTCGCTGATCGCCGCCAATATCCCCTGGTCGTATGGAAGCTGGCAGTGGGGCCTTTTTCTTGATATCGAACGGCATACCAGCTGGGCCTGGCTTCTGCCTGGTCAGACCGACCTGCTCAGTTTTTATGGAATCGGGAATCATGGCGGAGGCCCCAGCCGCGCCAATCTCCATTCGATTCGGGAAGCAAAAGAACGGTTTCCTCACCTGGAACTGCGTCACTCGTCCCTGACAGACTTCTTTACCTCGATAGAAAGAAACATGGGGGAGGACTTGCCGGTAATCGATCATGATCTGCAGTTCCATGCGGTGGGGTGCTACAGCGTTGTTTCCGAAGTGAAGCGGCTGAATCGAGCTGCGGAGCATGCGCTTCTTTCTGCGGAACGCTTTGCGACAATCGAATCCCTGATTTTCAACAGCCCACCGGCAACCTTGCGGTTCGAGAGGCTGTGGAAAGAAGTGCTTTTCAATCAGTTCCATGACATCCTGGCGGGCAGCAGCATCCAGAAAGCTTATGAAGACTGCCGCAACAGCTTCGGCCAGGTGCTTCATGAAGCGCTGTCCCTGGAGGACCATGCACGACAGAAGCTGGCTGCATCGATCGATACCAGTGCGGAGGGAAGGTCATTGGTGGTGTTCAACCCATCGCCCTGGCCGCGCAGCGAGTGGGTCATCGCCTCACGCGACCGATTCTTTGAATTTCGCTCACAGGGACCGGAGCTCCCCATCCAGGTGCTGGATGAAGAGAGCATCCCGGTTGCGCACACTCACTGTCTGGGAGAATTTCCCGGGCAGAGGGCTGTGGGCTTTATGGCGTCAGTTCCGGCGCTCGGGTATCGGACCTATCGCGTGCATGAGGTGACCGATGGGCCTGTGCCACAGGTTGAAGAGGGAGTGTGCTGCCAGGATAACCTGGTCGAAAATGACTTCTGGCGAATCGAAATATGCCGTTCGCGGGGAGTGATCGCCTCGCTGTTCGATAAAAAGAACCAGGTTCAGGTTCTTTCTGAAGGGCTGGCCTTCAAGGTTCTGTCCGACAGCTCGGACACATGGAGCCATGGCATCCGTGGGTACCGTTCGGAGACAGGCTCCTTCGGGGGAGCGACAGTTCGTCCGGTCGAGGTTTCAGCACTGCGGTCGGTCCTCAGGATCGAAAGCCACTGGGGGGCCTCCCACCAGGATACCTGGCTGACCTTGTACAGGGATGTTCCCACCATCGATGTCCGCACCCGCCTCCACTGGAATGAGGCATTCACACTGCTCAAGCTGGCCTTCACCACCTGCTTCGAGGGGGGAATCTGCACCAGTGAATCCGCTTATGGTTTTGAGGAGCACCCGACCGGCCACTACCAGGAATACCCCTGCCAGGGATGGATCGACATGACCGGTGTGGCCAGAGACCGCAGTGGCCGCAAGCAGCAGTATGGGTTCGCGCTGCTGAATGATGGCTTCCATGGTTTTGACACCTGCGACAAATCTCTTCGGCTGACAATTCTGCGTTCGCCTGCCTATCGCCACCATGACCCGGATGCCCTTTCCGAGTCGGAGGGCTGGGCTTTTACCGGGCAGGGGGTACATGAATTCCGATTGCGGCTTGTGCCCCATGCTGGCGGGTGGCGGACTGCATCTGTGCCACGCCTGGCCTGGGAGCTGAATGAGCCGCTCTATCTGCATCAGGAATCCTCGCACCCGGGGAGCCTGCCTGGCAGCGCCTCATTTCTCTGCGTGGATCATCCGCGGGTGGCAGCCAGTGTGCTCAAGCACCATGAGGATAAGCCGGAGTGTGTGGCAGTCAGGCTGTATGAGACCACCGGCCAGAGCGCGGAAGCCGAGGTGGCATTCCCCTGGTTCAAGGCTTCCTGGAAAGTGTCTCTTGGCCCCTGTGAAATCAAGACCCTGCAAGTGGACCTTGGGACTCATGAAATCCGGGAAGTCAATCTGCTCGAGGATGAATGAGATTCAATAAAGCCTCCAGCCGCTGATTTCAGTTGAGCTGGCTGGCCGAATGGGAGTGTTCACATTCGAGGTGTTCCGGAGGTCATGCTTGTATTTTGGCCAGGGGGCATCATCTGCCAGGTGATTTCCATTTCCCCAGAGCGCGACCAGTTTTCCTCCATTGCTGGAAGAGACGATGGTGCCATCGTCGAGGATGGTCGGTCCTCCGATTCCTCCGAGACTCTTTGTTGGATCCCCGCCGCCTGGCAGGGTATAAGTCCAGAGCAGGCTGCCACCAGGAGTGCGTGCAGTAAGGATCCCGAGGGTGGTGGTATAATAGACGTTTCCCAGATCATCCAGGGCCGCATTTCCAAAGGACATGCCTCCGGGAGCCTGGTGGTTCCAGCGGATGGCTCCTTCCAGGCTTCCATCGAGTTCAATGCACATGAACCTGGATCCCGAGCCTGGGGTGTATTCGATCGATTGGGTTCCGGTATAGAGAAGCAGGTGGCCTGACAGGGTGTCACGGCCGATCGTGACACCGGTGG
>WBZO01007237.1_pt1 | contig 10365 bp, 8 predicted proteins | sample 5204261 | NCBI WGS metagenome assembly WBZO01 (sample SAMN12412400, study PRJNA552823) | activated sludge metagenome | isolation source: activated sludge from anammox sidestream of wastewater treatment plant... | place: USA: North Carolina | collected 2017-09
ATCGGGACTTTGATGGCGAAGGCCAGGAAGAAGGCCAGAAAAGTCAGCCACTTGACCGTGGAGATATCTATCCCCAGAAACGCATTTTCGCTCCCCTGGAAGGTCGGCCAGAACCCGGCCAGAGCCACCATGTCCATCGTGCCCGCCGTCAGGCCGATGAGCTGGATGGAAAGGAGCAGGCCCAGCGACCCGGCCATGGTGAAGATGAAGAACTTGACGGAGGCGTACAGCCGGTTATCGCCGCCCCACAGGTTGATCAGGAAGTACATCGGCACCAGGCCGATCTCCCAGAAGATGAAGAAGATCACCAGGTCCAGCGCCGCAAAGACGCCCACCATCCCCATTTCCAGGAAGAGGAAAAGCGCCATATACAGGTTGATCTGCCGGTCAATTTCAAAGCTGATCAGGACACCCAGCGGGACGAGCAGGCCGGTCAGCAGGATCATGACCACGCTGAGGCCGTCCACCCCCAGGTGCCAGGAGGAGCCGACGATGGCGAACCACGGCGCCTGTACCTCAAACTGGAAGCCGCCGGCGGCGTGATCGTAACTGACGAAGAGGTAGAGTGTCAGCAGGAACTCCACCAGGCTGAAGCCCAGCGCCGTCCAGCGGACCAGCGTCCTGTTGCTGCGCGGCAGCAGCATCACCACTATCGCACCCAGCAGGGGCCAGAAGATGATAGCGGTGAGCAGGGGTATTTCCACGAGGTTGCCAATCGTGATCATTCAGCCATGCCTCCCCAAGCCCGTCCAATCAGGTTCAGCACAATGATGATGACCACGAGCACGCCCAGAACGAGCAGGATAACCCCCGTGTTCACCCGTACGATCAGCGCGGAGACGCTCAACCCGATCACGAGGGTCGCGATGATCGCCATCATGAGATACTGCTGAACGTTGCCAGTCTGAATGTTGCGGAACCAGCGCCCGAAAGCCCCGATCGCCATAGGGATGCCGTCGCCGACGCCGTCAATCATCACCCGGTTGAAGCGCTTGAACAGCTCACCCAGCCAGGATGCAGCCCGGGCGATCGCATGCAGGATGCCGTCAATGATGCCCTGATCCAGAATTGCGCTGACCAGAGTTTCGCTGACCCACATCGAAGGTTTGACTAAAGCCCGGTCATACAGCTCATCCAGGTAGAACTTGTTGCGCATCCAGGTGTAGAGATACGGGCTGATCCTGTCCAGCGAGACCTGGATCGGATCGGCCTGGCCGGCGGGCACGGGCTTGCGCCAGTAAAGCCAGTAGCCGACAAAGATACCGCCCAGCGCCACCACCAGCGAAGTCAGCAGCGGCACCCAGTAAAACGGAATGGCGGGCGGATGCTCGACCAGCGTCCCGCCGACAAAACTGTGGAACGGGTTGCCCTGCGCGCTGAACAGCCCGCCCAGCAGCGGGAAGTCCGGATGCACCCCGATGAAACCGAGCACCAGCGCCAGCACGCCCAGAACTATCAAAGGCGCCTGCATCAGGACGGATACCATGCTGGAAGGCCCGCCCAGACCAGCCTCCGCGGCGGCCTCTGTGCGCGGCTCACCTATGAAGGTCATAGCTACCTGGCGGGTGGTGTACAGCGCGGTCAGGAAAGCCGCCACCGCCAGGACAATGAACAGGAAGATCGCCGGGCCGTAACCGGTATTCGCGCCGCCCAGCACGCCCAGCCCCAGATGCCAGGCTTCGGAGAAGATCTCATCTTTAGACCAGAAGCCCGCTGAAATAATCGGGAAGCCAGCCAGGGCCATAGCGCCAGCCACAAATGTGTAGAACGTCACCGGGATGCGCTGCCGCAGGCCGCCCATGTTGCGCATATCCTGCGGATCGAACGGGGCGTCCCCGGCGAACGTGTTGTGGGGGTGGTGTCCGTGTTCGTGGGCGTGGTGCTCGCCGTGTTCCATCGCGTGAATGACCGCACCGGAACCCATGAACAGCAGCGCTTTGAAGATGCCGTGCATAATCAGGTGGAAGGCCGCCGCCGTGTATGCGCCGATGCCCAGCGCGCCGACCATGAACCCGAGCTGGCTGATTGTCGAATAGGCCAGCACGCGCTTGATATCATTTTGGGCAATGGCGATGACGGCGGCGAACAGCGCCGTGAACCCGCCCACATAAGTCATCAACAGCAGCGGCGCGTTGTACACCCCTTCATGCGGGTGCGCCCCCGCCGACAACAGCGGATACATGCGAATGATCATGTACACGCCAGCGGACACCATAGCCGCCGCATGGATCATGGCGCTGACCGGGGTCGGGCCTTCCATCGCGTCGGGCAGCCAGACGTGCAGTGGGAACTGGGCGCTCTTGCCGATCGTGCCGGCGACAAGGAACACGCCGATCAGCCCGGCGGCGCTGATCGCCCCGCCGAAGATGAGGGCCGGCGTGCTGGCGAGCTTCTCCAGGAAAGCCGGATCGAGCAGGATCGTGCGGAAATCGAGCGTCCCCGCTTCGGCGAAGAGGTAGGCCACGCCCAGCAGCATGATGACATCGGCCACGCGGGTGGTCATGAACGCTTTGACGCCGGCCCGGTAGGCGCTCGGCTTTTCATACCAGAAGCCGATCAGCGAGTAGGAGCAGAAGCCCATCACTTCCCACCCGATGAAGAGCAGCAGCAGGTTGTCGGCCACCACCAGCGTGAGCATCGCCCCGGCGAAAAGAGACATATACGCCAGGAAGCGTTCGCGCCGGGGATCGTGGCTGATATAACCGATTGAGTAAATGAAGATCGTCAGGATGGCCAGCGGCACCATGAACAGCATCACCGTTGTGAGCGGGTCCACCATGACGCCCATCATGAATTGCGTCTGTCCCAGGTCCAGCCAGGGGGCGCTGCTGCCAAACGCGGCCCCCGCCAGCCCGGGGCCGAAGGCCAGCCCTGCTGAGCGCAAGAAGACCGCCGTTGCCAACCCCCATGACAGGACCGACGCCGCCAGCGCGGTGAAGACAGTCACCCACCAGCTCCTGTTCGTCACCAGGACGATCAGGACAAACGCAATCAGCGGCGGGACCGGGATCAACCACGGCAGGTAGTTTGCATTTGTCCACTCAATCATTCAGGACCCGTCCTCCACTTGGCGCACCCCCGCCAGGGGCAGGAGCGTCGCAATTCCCGGATATCACCACTTCAGCAGGTTGACATCCTCAACGGCCACACTCTGACGACGGCGGTAGATGGCGACGATCAGCGCCAGGCCCACCGCAGTCTCCGCAGCAGCGACGACGAAGACGAAGGCGGCGAACGCCTGGCCCATCATGGTATCGACTGTCTGGAATCGCCAGAAAGCCACCAGGTTGATGTTGACCGCATTCAGCATCAGCTCAACGCTCATCAGGATCGCCACGGCGTTCCGACGGGCGAGCACCCCGAACAGCCCGATAGCGAACAGAATTGCACCAACAGTCAGGAACATCCACAATGGGACCATGAGCGTTTACTCCGCTTCGTCATCGCGAGCGATGTAGATCGCCCCGATCAATGCCCCGGCCAGAAGCAACGACGCGACTTCAAACGGCAGCGCGTACTGCGCCGGATCCATCAGGGCCTGGCCCAGCCGCAGCGTCGTATCTCCGACCACGGGGGGCGCTTCCGCCGCAGCCAGAGGAGCGCCTTCCATCTGGGCCACCTGAACAATGACATACACCATCAAAATCAGAAAGGCCAGGGAAACAATAGCGGCCAGGTCCCACTGCTGATTCCAGACCCGCCTGGAGCGGACCATCCCGCGCGTCAGCATGACGGCGAAGATAATCAGGACAGCGATGCCGCCGATGTAGATCAGCACCTGCACCGCCGCCAGGAAGGGGGCCAGCAGCAGCACAAACAACCCGGCCACGCCAAATAAGCTCAACATCAGCCACAGGGCAGACCGAAAGAGGTTGCGGGCCAGCACAACGCCCAGCGCTCCGGCAGTGGCGATGGCCGCAAAGATCAAAAACACGACAAGCTCAACAGAAATGTTCATCCGCACCCCCGCTACTTGGCCGTAACCGGTTCGACGGTGTAGTCCGTCTCATCGACCAGACTTTCCACCCGCCGGCCGCGTCGGCTCCACCAGCGCAGCGCCGCCGCAAACCCCACAAGCAGCACGATATTGCCCAGCAGCATAACTCCAGCCTGCGGCAGCGTTGCCATGAACTCCGGCCCTAGCAGGCGGTAGATGCCGCCGGCTGCCTCGAACTCCCCGCTGGCGATGGCCTGAGCAGCTTCGAAATTGGGGGGCGGGACCAGCTTGAACAGGAAGGCCATGGCTGCCAGATTCACCAGCGCCAGCGGCACCATGATCTTCCAGTTGAAGTCAAGGAGCTGATCAATACGTACGCGGGGGACGGTCAGCCGCAGCCAGATCGTCACCAGATACACCAGGATCGCCTTGCCCATGAGGTAGAAGAAACCCAGAATGGGGAGCGCCTCCGCCCCGGGGCCGCGCCACCCGCCCAGGAAGATCACGGCGAAGATAAGGGCATTGAAGAAGGCGTGCATGAACTCGCCCAGGTAGAACATCGCCCAGGCCATGCCGCTGTACTCCGTGTTGTACCCGGCAACCAGCTCACTTTCCGCTTCCAGCAGGTCGAACGGCGCGCGCCCATTTTCCGCCTGGGTTGAGATCAGGAACAGCACGGCGGATACTGGCACGACGAAGATGTACCAGATATGCTGGGACTGCACCAGCCCCTGCATGCTCAGCGTCCCGGCAATCATGACCGGGATCAGGATCGCCAGCACCATGGGCACTTCGTAGGCGACAAGCTGGGCGGCCGAGCGGAACGCCCCCAGCAGCGCATACTTGTTGTTGCTGCCCCAGCCGGCCATGATGATGGCCAGCGTGCCGAACGAAGCCACCGCAATGACATACAGGATGCCGATGCTCAAATCGGTGCCGATCACGACTGAGGAAAACGGGATGACAGCGGCGATCAGGATTACAGCGGCTACGGCGAGGACTGGCGCAATAAAGTACACCAGGCGGTCGGCGTTGCGCGGGATGATGATTTCCTTGGTCAGCAGTTTAGCCGCATCCGCGATATTCTGGATCAGCCCGAACGGCCCCACCCGGTTCGGCCCCACCCGGTTCTGAATACGAGCCGCAGCCTTACGCTCGATCCAGATGCCGATCAGGACCCAGACCATGCCAAAACTGGCTGCCACGATCACCCCAAGGAGGATATCCAGAAAAGATGCCAGCCCGGGAACCATGCCAGCCTGTATCAACGCATCTCGTAGCATACGCGCTCCCCTAAACGGCAAGAATGGCCGTTAGCATACTGCCTGACGGCCATTCTTCGGTATCGATCACGTCCACTTCAGCGCGCCCTTGCGCCAGACATAAATCAGGGCCAGCGACAGCAGCGCGAGGAAGATCAGAATTTCCACAAATGCGAAGAAGCCCAGCCCACCGTAAGCAACCGCCCAGGGGAACAAAAACACTGCCTCGACATCAAAGGCAAGGAACACCAGGGCAAAGATGTAATACTGAATCTTGAACTGGATCCAGGTATCGCCGACCGTCTCAATGCCGCACTCGTAGGTATCCGTCTTGACGGGGTTTGGCTTGCGCGGCCCTAACAATCGCCCCATAGCTATCGGGACAATTGGCAGAAGAGCGGCGATAACAAGGAAAACTCCGATAAAGGCCCACTCGTTAAGATCCATCAGATCCATCGATCCTGGCTCCTAGGGCGATCACTCGGCTGGTAAGAGGGTAGGTGAAGATTTGCCGGCATGTTGCTTGTGACAAACGTCGCTAGTATAGCATTGCGACCTGGATATGACAAGCTATATCAGGTTTCCCCCACGCCGTTTTGCCAGACACCCCCCTGACGGCGATGATTATAGCCCCAAGCACAATACAACACAAAATGTAAATTGCCCGGCAAACAGACGATCAGCATGAGCTGGCCAGGGGCGCGCTCCGACATCGCTTCCACGGTCGCCCGCCAGATCGGGTATACTCCTGACGGCAGATCTGGCTTTCTGCGCCGGCAACCTTGCTACTGACCGCGTGATGAGATTGGAGTCCCTCCGGTTATGAGGCGTGAGTACACCGTGATAGCGCCGATCCCGGCGGCCTGGGATACGTTTGTGGCGGCCCACGAACAGGCTCACGTATTGCAGACCCCGGCCTGGGGCGTGCTCAAGAGCGCGTTCGGCTGGAGCGCCGAACGTGTCGCCCTGATCGACGGGAACGGCGCGATAGTCGCCGGGGCGCAGCTCCTCTTCCGCCCGCTGCCCTTGCGGCTGGGGACCATGGCTTATATCCCCAAAGGGCCGCTCGCTCCATCCGACTGGTGGGAGCAGCCGGAGCGCCTGGCCCCGCTGTGGGAGGCTATCCACGCGGCGGCGCGGCGGCACAGCGCCCGCTGGCTGAAGGTCGAAGCGCCCGACGCAATCGGCATGCCTGATCAGGCTTCAGTCTGGGAGGGGGCGGCGCAGTCCGCGCTCCGGGCCGCCGGATGCCGGCCCGCCGTCCACACCATTCAACCCCCGCGCACTATCGTGCTTGATCTGGCGCCGGACGAAGCGACAATCCTGGCACGGATGAAGCAGAAGACGCGCTACAACATCCGCCTCAGCGAAAAGAAGGAAGTTGTCGTGCGGCGGGGCACACCGGCTGACCTGCCCGGCTTCGGCGATATGATGGCTATCACCGGCGCGCGGGACGGCTTCGGCACACACACCCCGGCCTACTACGCTCAGGCCTACTCCCTGTTCGCGCCGTCAGGCCGGGCGGCTCTGTTCCTGGCGTCGTATGGCGGGCGCGACCTGGCCGGGATCATGGCGTTTGCGCTTGGGCGCGCCGCCTGGTACCTGTTCGGCGCGTCTACTAACGAGGAGCGGAATCGCATGCCCACTTACGCGGCTCAGTGGGCAGCTATACAGTGGGCGCGGGAGCGGGGCTGTGCCGTGTACGATCTGTGGGGCGTGCCGGATGAAGACGAAGCCGCGCTCGAAGCGCAGTTTGAGAGCCGGAGCGACGGCCTGTGGGGAGTGTACCGGACCAAGCGCGGCTGGGGCGGCCAGGTGGTGCGGCGCATGCCCGCCTGGGACTATTGCTACAGCCCCGCGGTCTACACCCTTTATGCGCAATATTCCCGGCTCAGGGAGCGAGACAGCCATGCCCGTTGAGCGCCCTGCCCCGTACTCGCCGCTGGACATCCAGACCATCGCCGATCGCGACACCTGGAATGCCCTGCTGCGTCCTTTGCCCTGCGCCAATATCCTGCAAACATGGGAATGGGGGGAGTTCAAGCGGCGCACGACGGGCTGGACTCCGGAACATCTGGCTTTCATGCGGGCAGGACAGGTCGCAGCGGCGGCGCTGCTGCTCACCCGCCAGATCGGCCCCTTGCGCGTGATATATGTGCCCGGCGGCCCCGCTCTCGACTACACGAAGATCAGCCTGGTCGCCGCCGTTATCGAGGCGCTTCAGCACCTCGCCCGCCGCCGGGGCGCTATCTGGCTCAAGATCGATCCGGAAGTCCCGGCGGGGGTTGGAATACCCGGCGAGCCGGATGCCCGGGATGATCGCGCCGGCCTGGCGGTGAGCAGCATCCTCCACCAGCGCGGCTGGCGATTTTCCGCCAGCCAGCCGCAGTTCCGCAACACCATCACGCTGGACCTGACCCGGCCCGCTGACGATCTCCTGATGTCCATGCACCAGTCCACCCGCCGCAAGGTCCGCGCCGCTGAAAAGAAGGGCGTCACCATCCGTCCCGGCACGTCTGACGATCTGCCTCTGCTTTACGATCTATATCGCATCACCGGTGAGCGGGACGGTTTTCTGATCCGTCCGCTGGACTACTACCGCGATGCCTGGGGGACCTTCATGGCGGCGGACATGGCTCACGCCCTGATCGCCGAATTTGAGGGGACGCCCCTCGCCCATGTAATTCTGCTGCACTTCGGCCAGAAGTGCTGGTATTTTTACGGCGCTTCCAGCAGCGAGGAGCGCCAGCGGATGCCCAATTACGCCCTGCAGTGGGCGGCAATTCAGTGGGCACAGGCGCGGGGCTACCCCGTCTATGACTTCCGGGGCGCGCCGGATGTGTTTAATGACTCCGACCGGATGTGGGGCGTATATGAGTTCAAGCGCGGCTTCGGCGGAGAAGTCGTCCGCCACCTGGGCGCCTGGGATTACGTCCCCAACTCACCGCTGTACTGGGCCTACGAGACGCTCATGCCGCGCGTCCTGGGCCTGATGCGTCGCCGGGGCCAGCATCCACAGCCAGCCTGAACAGCCCGATCAACGAGACACGGGGGCACCGGGAGGGGAAGAAGCTCCCGCGGTGTCCCCGCATCTCTGTTTGCAGCTCAGATTTTGCGCCGCCCCGTCACTGCCAGAGGCCGCGCCGCAGCCGGCAGGTTTTACCCCGCCTTACAGACCCAGCTCCTGGCGGACCAGCGCAAGCTGACCGGCAGAGCCGAGCTTCTGATTCTTGTGGGCGATGAAATCCGCATATTCCTTCACATAGATTTCGCCCGGTTTGCGGAAGTCGAAGACTTCCGGCTTATCGCGGAAGAATTCGCGGTGGACGCGCGTCCACACCAGCCGGCCGTCGGTGTCGATATTGACTTTGGTCACGCCCAGCGCAACAGCCTTGACGAACGTGTTTTCGTCCACACCCTTGGCAGAAGGATCGAGCTTGCCACCGGCGTCATTGATGCGCAGCACCTCCTCCTGCGGGACGGACGATGAGCCATGCATCACCAGCGGGAAGCCGGGCAGCACGGCCTGAATCTCGGCCAGCCGGTCCAGGCGGATGCCCTGCTTGCCGACGAACTTGTACGCCCCGTGGCTGGTGCCGATAGCGACGGCCAGGCTGTCGCAGCCCGTGCGCTCCACAAACTCCACCGCCTGCTTAGGATCGGTCAGCCGCGCGTTGCTCTCGTCCACGGCAATATCTTCCTCAACGCCGCCAAGCTGGCCGAGTTCCGCTTCCACGCTCAGCCCTTTGGCGTGGGCGCGTTCGACCACCCGGCGGGTGATCTCGATATTCTTTTCGAACGGCTCATGCGAGGCGTCGATCATCACTGAGCTGTAGAACCCGGAGTCGATAGCGTCGTAGCAGGTAGGTTCGTCGCCGTGGTCGATATGCACGGCAAACACAGCTTCGGGGAATTCGTCCTGGGCCGCCCGGATCAGTCCTTCGAGCAGTTTGACGCCGGCGTACTTGCGCGCGCCCTTGGAAATCTGGATGATAAACGGGGCCTGCGACTGGATGTTGCCCTGGAACAGGCCGCGAGTCTGCTCCAGATTGTTGATGTTGTACGCACCAACGGCGAAGCGCCCATAGGCGACTTTGAACAGGTCAGCAGTTGTAACAATCACTGGTAACTCCTTCTCCTGCTAAGGCCGGCCAGAGCCAGCCCAATCCATAAATCACTGTGCGGCACGGGAATCTATTCTAACCCGGGCGAAAGCAGTTAGCTATTGATGATCGGCTGAAAAAAACGGCCCATTCCGCTTAATACGTCCCCTGGCGCCGCGCCGACAGCCGGTATACCCCGCCATCTTCCACTTCGACCATCGGCTCCAGCCTGTAATAGGCCGCCAGATCATCCAGCGCAACCCGAAAGTCGCGCTCGTCGTGGCTGAACCAGACCAGGGCTACCTCCCCCTCGGAAGCCAGGACCGCGTCCAGCAGTTCCAGATCGTAGGTCGGTGTCGTGGTCGCATACAGGACACGGCGTGGACTCTCGCGGGCGAACAATCCCGTCAGGTAATAGACAGCGTCCGGCGCGTTGCTGTAGATCGGGCCGCGCGGTGGCTCGCGGCGGAGAACCGCCGCCAGCGGCGACTCGGTCCATTCCGGGCCGCCATACGCGCCGAATACGACCCTTCGCTGTGCGCTGTAAACAGTCACAACCGTCCCCAGGAGCGACAGCAGCACCCATACGCTGGCTACCAGCGCGAGGCCCGCAACAGCCCGCCGGCGCGGCCAGCCCGCCCAGAGGGCCGCCGTCAGCATCGCGATCAGGAAAATTAGCGGCACATAAAGCGGCGATAGCAGGCGGCTGTCAATAGGGTCAAACCCGTTGACGCTGCGCCAGATCACAATAAATGCCAGATAGATCAGCACAAATAGCAAGAGCAGACTCGCTGCGCCGGCTAACGCCGGATCGCTTCGCAGACTGGAGAGGCCGAGATTGGTCATGGCTCGCCACTTTGCGGAAGCGGGGCGGCGAATCAACCTCCTTATCAGAACAACCAGGAGCAGGACCATCAGTCCCAGGAGCAGCGGGGAGGCCCATATCGAAAGGACATTCGCAACCGCGATCAGGTTTTCCCCCAGGGAAACAGTGGAGGCTCCGCGCTCGCCGGTCAGCATGCCAGTTAACGCCCGGTTACGCACCAGCCACGCGCCAACCGGC
>WBZO01007238.1_pt1 | contig 10365 bp, 6 predicted proteins | sample 5204261 | NCBI WGS metagenome assembly WBZO01 (sample SAMN12412400, study PRJNA552823) | activated sludge metagenome | isolation source: activated sludge from anammox sidestream of wastewater treatment plant... | place: USA: North Carolina | collected 2017-09
GCCGAGCAGCAACAGGCTTTCGCCCGATTCCACCAGATCGCGGATGATGGCGATAGTTCCATAGACCGCGCGGCCGATCCGGCAGGTCAACCCTACCACCTCGCCCCCGCGATTACGGATCGCGGAGATCCGGTGAAGGGTGCGCTCGATACCAGCGCGATTATCTTCGCCGAAGCGGCCGATCCGTGCCGCGACGTATTCGAGCTCTTCCCGGCTGACATCGAGATCCCCGATGTCGAATTCCGCATCCTGGAACCGCGCCTCAGCTTTCCGGCCGAGGTCCATGACGATCTCGATGAGACTTCCGCGGGAACCGTCGCTCGTGAGATCGCGGACGCCGTCGCGAATGCGCGGCGGCAAAACGGCCAGGAGATCATCCAGATTGTCGGTGACCTCGTGTTCGGTGACCGTGTATTCCTCGACAGCGAATTCAGGTTCTGGTTGTGTACTCAATCGATGCTCCTTTGCCGCGGTCGCAACGACCACATTGCGCGGCCAAGCATGGGGGAAGAGCTCATTCGTTCCCACTCTGTTTGGGAGTGACGGTCAGAATCGAAGGAGCCTGGCTCGGCACCCGATCGCCGAGTTCTACGTGCTGGGCGGGCGCCTCCACCGTCACCGCCCGAATTGGCACTGCCGTATAACGCACGAGCAATTCCTGGGTCAGCCCTGGAGTGAAACCGAGTCGCGCCAGGGCCGGTTCCAGTTCCTGTTGATAGTCGCGTAGTGCGATATAGACGCGGGCGATCCGCTTCTCCAGCCGCAGCCGGCGCAAGACCGCATCGAGCAGCGCAGAGGCGCGTTTCACCGCGCCCAATGCGAAGGTGATATCGACGCAATGGACCCCGTGATCACTGGTAACGCGAACATAGGCTCCGATATTGGATCCGTCGTCCACCAGCCAACCGATAGTCTGGCGTGCGCCGGGCCGTCGCGAACGCGAAATATCCCAAGTGTGTGAAGTCAATGCTTCAGCGTAGAGGACATTCCGGGGAACCGAGGCGTTGTAGAGCTGATGGATGGCCCAGGTATCGGTCGATTCCTGTTCGCGCATCGCCACGTCCGCCCCCAGGGTTCGTGGAGAATCGACCACATAGATCGTTTCGACGGCGTAGGGAGCGAACCCGGCGCCACGGAGTGCGATATTGGCATTGGTGCCGCCAGTCGCGCGGGCATAGAGCCGTTTGACCCCGTTCATTCCGGCCTGGCGGATTCCGGCCGCGAGCACTTCTTCCCAGACCGGACCGGGATCGTAGACCCCGGTCGAGGCGCCGAATGCCTGCAACAACCAGCGATGATCGGGCATCGAAGGTTTGAAATCGGCGAAGGCGATGATCTCGCCATTGGATTCCGCCACCATCATCTGCGGTTTGCCGGTCCCCCGACCCACACGCGCGGCCAGAACCGAATTGGCCGGCCGATATCCACTCACACTGAGCTGCGGCTGCCACAACGGGTAAACGCGCTCGATGCTGTTGATCGACGGTAGGTCGGTAAATCGGGCAAGCCGAATGTCCAGCGAAAAATGCCGGTTTTCAGGAGCGGCTCCGGAGGAGCTGACGGACCGGTCGGCGGATTCTGTCCGCGGGGAAGAGACGAACTCGCCACCTGAGGCCCGTCGGAGAGCCTGGAGATGGGTAGCGGATGAACGACGAGTCAATGGTTGCATCGATTAGATTCTACGACCGGCCCTCGGGCAGAACAAATATCAACAGAGTGCAGAATGTGCGCAAAGTTCGAGCAGTTGAAGGACGCCACAAGGCGCTACTCCAGGACGGCGCGCCAACAGCGATCAAAGCGTTCGCCGTCCCGCAAGCGCCCGGGCAAGCGTGACATCGTCCGCATATTCGAGATCGCCACCCGCGGGCAATCCCGTGGCCGGACGCGTAACCCGCACACCGAGCGGCACGAGCATGCTGTGCAGGATCGACGCGGTCGCTTCGCCCGGCATATCGAGATTGGTCGCGAGGATGACCTCTTCCGGTTTTTCGGTTTTCACCCGCTCGATGAGTTCGGCAATACGCAGCTTTCCGGGTCCGATACCGTCGATCGGCGAAATCGCGCCATGCAGCACGTGGTATTTGCCACGGAACTGCCCGGTGCGATCGAGCGCCAGCACATCGAGCGGCTCCTCCACGACACAGATCACCGGATCGCGCGTCGGGTCGGAACAGATCGCACACGGTTCTGTTTCGGTGATATTGAAACAGCGCGAACAGAAGAAAACGCGTTCCTTGACCGTGAGAATCGCCTCGGCAAGCGCGACCGCATCCTCCCGCGGTCCGCGCAAAATCGAAAACGCCAGGCGTGATGCAGTCTTCGGACCGATACCCGGCAGCCGACCCAGTTCCTCGATGAGGTCGGAAACTGGTTTGACGGCAATGCTGGACGATGTTGGTGGCAAATTCGAGACCTTTCGAAACGACCTGTTCTCGTGGAGATTCTGTCAAGACGAACGTCGAACAGGTGTACGAATTATACGTCCATATCGAGGACTGGACGACCTTTGATCCCATCGGCTGGGCCGATGATACCGTCGTCTTCCATCTGCTCGATCAAGCGTGCGGCGCGGTTGTATCCGATGCGGAGCCGGCGCTGGAGCATCGAGGCGGAGGCGACCCCCTGCTCGCGTACGACTGCCAGGGCTTTTTCCATCAACGGGTCTTCCTCGTACCCCCCATCGCCTCCCCCATCGGCGCCGGAGGAGCTGGGGAGATCGAGCCATTCCTGGGCGTATTGCGGGATCGGGGTCACCGCATGCCAATGCCCCACGATGAAATGCACATCGTTGTCTTCCACGAACGCGCCCTGGATTCGAACCGGTTTAGCCGCATCGGGCGGCAGATAGAGCATGTCGCCGCGACCGAGCAGTCGTTCCGCTCCCGGCATATCGAGAATGACGCGGCTATCGGTTTGTGACGAAACCGCAAAGGCGATACGAGCCGGCACGTTGGCCTTGATGATTCCGGTGATCACATCGACGGACGGACGCTGGGTGGCCAGGATCAAATGAATACCGGCGGCTCGCCCCATCTGGGTCAGACGCTGGATCAGCCCTTCGACTTCCATGGGCGAGGTCAGCATCAGATCGGCCAGCTCATCCAGGATCACGACCAGATAGGGAACTTTTTCGGCCCCCGGCTCATCGGCGATCTTCATCCGGTAGCCTTCGAGATTGCGCACTCCTGATTTGGAAAAGAGATCGTAGCGGCGCTGCATCTCGTTCACGACCAAACGCAACGCGCCGACCACCTTGTCCATCTCGGTCACGACGGGACATTGCAGATGTGGCACCCCGTTGTAGCCGGTGAGCTCGACCATTTTCGGATCGAACATCAGGAGTTTCACTTCCTCGGGTGACCGGGTCAGAAGGAAGGTCGAGATGATGCCGTTGAGACAAACGCTCTTGCCGGAGCCGGTAGCGCCCGCAATGAGCAGATGCGGCATCTTGGTCAGATCGCCGACCACATAGCGCCCATTGACATCGCGACCGAGCGGCACCGGCAGCTTCGCCTTGCTCTTGGTGAACTGGTTCGATTCCAGCGTTTCCCGCAGTCCAACCGTGGTGACCTGATCGTTCGGTATTTCGATACCGACCCGCGCCATTCCCGGCACCGGCGCTTCGATGCGAATACTGGGCGCCGCCAGCGCCAGCGCCAGATCGTTTTGCAGTTCGGTGATCCGCCGCACCTTGACCCCGGAACCGGGTTCGAGGGTGTATTGGGTGACCGCGGGACCGGGATTGATTTCCCGGACATGCGCATCGACCTTGAAGCTGGAAAGGGTTTCCTCGATCAGGGTCGCCTTGTTTTCCAGTTCCGAGGTATCGACCTCGCGCCCCTCGTAGTACTTGAGCTGGGAGAGATCGGGCAAGGGCAGGTTCGCGATGCTGGCCGGAAGCGATTTCGCTTTTTTGCTCTCGGTCTTCTCGCTCTTCTGGGTTGCGCTCGGATAGTTGATCACCGGCGGCGGCAACGGCGCCTGTTCCAGCTTCTCTCCCGAAGGCACGGAACGAGGCGCGGGTTGGGGGCGCGGCACCGGCGCGAAAGCCGCGGTCTCGAAGACCTGCGCGGAAGCAGCCTGCGCCCGGGCTGGTCGAACAGGGAGGAACCGCGCCCAAAGCGAATGGAGATCGGCATAGAGCCGTCGGGGATCGGTCCGTGTCAGCAGAAAGACTCCGCAAACACCGGCTGCGAGCAATACGAGAGCACTCACCCATTCGGACATGTAATGAGCCAGCAACAGGGCAAGATTGTCACCGAGGATACCGCCGCCGATGCGTTTCGTTTCTCCCGCGAACGCGAGCAGCGCCAGAATCGCGCCTCCCAGTAGCACTCCACCGGCAACGTGTTTACCCACGGGAAGCGGATGCCGCGCATCGATGATCGCCTTGACGCCGCCCATGATCATAAAGAGCGGGATCAAGAATGCCCCGTTGCCAGCGATGCCGTGCAGAAGACCATCGACCCAGTCGGCGACGCGGCCGTCTCGCCCGTGACTCATGAGGATCCAGGAAAAGATGAGCCCGAACGCGATTGGCAGACTGCCCAGTAGTTGGCGACGGGTATCATCGGAGAGAAACTGGCCGTTCCACTGGGCATTCCAGCGAGCGCGGGCTCGATCGCGCAGCCCTGGTTCCGTGACCGGCTGCGAACGCCGGCGAGCGTCGGTGGCGGCGCGGGTTTGGGTTCGTGCTCGCGATGTGGTGGCCATGGGACGATACCTGATGGAGCCGGGGACGCCGGGAACCGCTGCATTCAGCGGGGCCAAGTGTGTACGTACACTCTATCCGGAAACTATAGCATGACTCTCAGTCACCCGGACAGTGTACGGACAGCTGATTTTCGCGCGTTTTACCCGGTGCATGCGTCGCCCGGAAAGGCTGATCTGCCATGACTCCCAAACTTGTGCTGCTCAACGGCGCCCCGGGAAGCGGCAAATCGACGGTGGCGGGCGTGCTGGTGGATGAGTGCCCACTGGCGTTGTTGCTCGATATCGACTCACTGCGCGCCCGGTTGGGTCAGTGGAGTCACGACCCCACGGCCGCGGGGCTGGCCGCGCGCCGTCTGGCGCTGGCCATGATCGATACCCACTTGAAAACCGGGCTGGATGTCCTCGTTCCGCAATTCCTCTTCCGGCTTCCCTTCGTGTTGCAGCTGGAGCAGGTCGCGAGCGGGGCCGACGCCAACTTCGTCGAGATCGTCCTGGTGAGTAGTCCGGCAGAAGCCGCGAAACGCTTCGAAGCGAGAGCGGTCTCGCCCGATCCCAACCACCAAAGCGCGGCGTTTCTGCAGCAGGTGCCCGGCGCCAAGCCGATCGAAGAGCTCTATGACGCGATGATCGAGATGCTGCGAGAACGTCCCAATACGCGGTTCGTGAATTCGGTTCCGGGCGACATCGAAGGAACGTGTGCGGCGGTACGCACGGCGATCACCGCGGCCAGCAACGACGACCGAGTTGTACGTACGCAATAATTTTTCGCCTATGCCAATGCTGCTATGACCGGACATCGGTTCTTGTTGATATAGAACATTTGTTCTATACTGCTGAGCGATCGATCTTCCGACCCGCTCAAAGGCGACGAGCCCGCACTCTCGTTCGGTGCTTCGACGTGTTCCAGGGAGATGTTCCGATGTCAGTTGCCGCGCTCATCATTCCCCATTTCGCCTTGCGTATTTCGCTGCTCGATCAGCCCGAGCTCGACGGATTACCGCTGATTCTCACCTCGCCACCCAATAGCCGCACGGTCGTAGCCGATTGCACCCCCGAAGCCAGCCGCCAGGGTGTGCGCCCGGGTATGTTGCTGCGAGAGGTCACCGCCCTCTGCCCAGAAGCCATTTTCATCGAACCGAATCCGGTGCGAGAAGCCACCATATTCGACGAGATTCTGCGGTCGCTGGAAACGTTCAGTCCCTCGATCGAAGCGGGACCGCCCGGTTGTTGCTATGTCGATCTGCAGGGACTGCAACGTCACGACACCTCGCCGGAAGCCGGCGCGGTGCGGCTACTGCGGCTTCTTCCTCCTGTGTTGCGGCCGCGCGCCGGCATCGCACCCGGCAAATTCACGGCCCTCTGCGCGGCCCGCAAGGCTCACCCGGGCAATACGCTGCTGATCGCCGAAGCAATGGTGAACCACTTCCTGGCCGATCTGCCCATTGCCTGGTTGCCAATCGACCCCAAACGGATCGACCAGATGGAACGACTCGGGTTGCGCACCCTGGGCGAGGTGGCCGCCTTGCCGATGACGGCCATGCAAGCCCGGTTCGGCAAAGACGGCCGGAGAGCCTGGGAACTTGCCAACGGTCGGGACGATCTGGCAGTGATCCCGCTGCAGCGTCCGGAAAGCGTGGTCGAAGGGCTCACACTCCCGGCCCCCTCCACCAGCCGGGAGATGCTGCTCCTCGGTATCGAGCAGCTCGTCCGGCGCGCGTTCGGCCGGCCAGAACTCCGGCATCGCCATGTGCGACAAGTCCAGGTGCAGGTACTCATCGAAGAAAACCGCTCGTGGGAAAAATCGCTCACCTTCCGTGAACCCACCGGTCCCGACCGGATTATCGAAATCGTCGCTCACCGGCTGCACGATCTCGAGCTTCAAGGCGCTGCCGAACGCGTCGTCCTCCATCTGGTCGGGCTGGTCGCGGAAACGACTCGCCAGCAGTTGCTGCCGCTTCTCGCACCCAAACGGACCGCACCGATCGGGCAGGCCATTCGCCAGCTCGAGCAACGGTACGGCATGTCCCCGCTCTATCGCGTCGTGGAGATCGAGCCATGGTCGAGAATCCCGGAACGAAGATACGCGCTCATCAGCTACGCCCCCTGAATCTGCCGCGTCCGGTCACGGTGGAAACCGCGCAGGGACGTCCGGTAGCCATGATCGACAAGCACGGCGAGCGGGTCGGCATCGCGGCCATCGAAGACGAATGGTCGATCGACGACGAATGGTGGCGCGATCGCGTTCGACGGCACTACTTCCGGGTGCGGCTGGCATCCGGTTCGATACGAACGATCTTCCTGGACGGCGAATCGGGACGGTGGTTCGAGCAGTCGTACTGAAACAACGCCGATGGCATCCCCACCGTAGCGGTTCGATTCCAGGGCAGCGCCCGCCCCACGCTTTTGCTCGGTAGTCGTTGCCAACTCGATCGGAATAGTCTGGACCGTTCACGAACAGTTGGACTCCGCTCCTCACGTAGAAGCAGTCGATGAATAGTCCGGGATAGCGCATCTCGTGAGCATTGCAAGCCCGGTCCACCTACCAGAAACCAACGCGGATGGGTCTATCGGTCGGAGCGGCAACGTCTCTATCGACACGTTCGCCAATAGCGTACAGACATGAAACCCGACTATGTCGAGCTCCATTTGCATACCGCCTTTTCTTTTCTCGATGGCGCATCGTTGCCCGAGGAGATGATTGGGCGTGCCCGCGAGTTGGGATATCGGGCGCTGGCAATCACCGATCACGATGGTCTCTACGGCGCGATGGAATTCGCCAAAGCGGCCGACGCGGCCGGGATCTTCCCGATTACCGGAGCCGAGCTGACCCTGATCGACGAATCGCATCTGACCCTGCTGGTCGAAAACCGCATCGGCTATGCCAATCTCTGCAAGCTCATCACCGAAGCGCACCGGCTGCCCGCGGGCACGCCCATTCGCCGAACGGGTTTTGCTCCCGAAGATGAAGATGGCGGACTCGATCTCTCGTTGCGCGGTATCGGTCGACCGCATCCCCACTATCGCGACGAAGAACGGCTGCCGCGGCTCGATCCGGAGCTGCTGGCCACCCATGGCGAAGGGATCATTTTGCTGACCGGATGCCGGAACGGCCGGTTCTCTCAGTTGGTCGATGCCGGTGAGTATTCCGCCGCTCGTACGCTGCTGGAGCAGTACATCGGCTGGATGGGGCGCGATTCGGTTTTTGTCGAGCTGCAACACAACAAGGTGCACGGCGATACCCAGCGTATCCGGGCGCTGGTGCGCCTGGCCGAAGAGACCGGTGTCCGATTCGTCGCCACCGGCAATGTGCACTATCACCTCCCCGAACGTCACCGGCTGCAGGACGTGCTGGTTGCCATCCATCATCGCACCACTCTTGACAACTCTCACCGGCTCCGTCGTCCGAATGGCGAGTTTTATCTCCGTTCGCCGGAAGAAGTGGCCGAGCTCTTCGCCGAATGGCCGTCGTCGCTTACGACAACTCTGGAAATCGCCCAGCGTTGTCGGGGGTTCGATCTAGCCAACGATCTTGCCTATACCTTTCCCGATTTTCAGACACCCGATGGGTCGGATCCGAATAGCTACCTGCGCCGCATTTGCTATGACGAATTGTCCGTACGCTATACGTACAGTGAAAACGAGCAGATTCACCAACTCGAACCCACCGCGCGCGAACGACTCGACGCGGAACTGGCGATCATCGCCAAACACGGACTGGCCGGATTCTTCTTGCTCTACCGCGATCTGCTCATCCTGGCGGCGGAGATTGCGCTGGAGGTGCGCGGGCGCCAGAGTCCGCGTACGATCGCGCATCTGCCCCCCGGCCGGGGACGGGGGTCGTCGGTCAGTTCGATCGTCTGTTATCTGATCGGTCTGTCCCATGTCGATCCGATCGTGCACAAGCTCTTCTTCGGACGCTTCCTGAACGAAGAGCTCAATTCGATCCCCGATATCGATCTCGATTTTCCCCGGGAAATCCGTGAGCGGTTGATCGAGCGGGTCTATGAGCGCTACGGTCACGACCATGTGGGACTGGTCTGCGCGTTCTCCACCTACAAGCTGCGCAGTGCCGTCCGCGATGTCGGCAAAGCGCTCGGGTTGCCGCTGCCCGAGCTCGACAAGATCGCCAAACTGAGTGAACCCCGGTCTGCCAGTGAGCTTTCGGGTGAGCTCGACCGGATTCCCGGCTATGCCAGTCGCAAGGATGCCCCGCCCTGGTGTTATCTAATCGAGCTGGCCGAGCAATTGAGTCACTTTCCCCGGCACATCACCCAGCATGTCGGTGGCATGATCATCTCCTCGGCCCCGCTTACCGAGCTGATGCCGATCCAGCCGGCCGCCATGCAGGGCCGGTTTCTCTGCCAATGGGACAAGGACTCCTGCGAGGATGTGCGAGCGGTCAAGATCGACTTCCTGGCGCTGGGCATGCTCTCGTTGGTGGAAGAATGTCTGGAGCTCATCGCCAAAGCCGGCAAGGCCCCGGTCGATCTGAGCCGGATCGATCTGGAGGATCCGGCGATCTATCGCATGATCGAAGCAGGCGATACGATCGGAGTTTTCCAGATCGAAAGTCGCGCCCAGGTTCAGATGCTTCCGCGCACACGTCCCCGGAAACTGGAAGATCTGGTCGTGCAGGTTGCCATTGTGCGACCGGGACCGATCATCGGCGGAGCCGTCAAACCGTATGTCGAACACCGACAACGCGAGCGAACCAGTTTTCTACCGGTCGAACCCCAATACGACCATCCGGATCTGATCCCGGTGCTGGCGGAAACCCACGGAGTCATTCTCTACCAGGAACAGGTGGTACAGGTGGCGATGGTGCTCGCCGGGTTTTCTGCCGGGCAGGCCGATTCGCTCCGTCGCGCCATGACCCGCAAACGCTCGACCGAGGCAATGCTGAAACTCTGGGATGCGTTCCGGGATGGAGCGAAGGCGCGCGGGGTGTCCATCGAGGTAGCACGAACTGTCTTCCGAAAACTTCAGGGGTTTGCCAGCTATGGATTCCCCAAAGCGCACGCGGTGGCCTTCGCCGTGCTGGCCTACCAATCGTGCTGGCTGAAGTATTACTACCCGGCCGAGTTCCTTTGCGCGCTGCTCAACAATCAACCGATGGGGTTCTATCCCAATCACGTACTGGTGAACGATGCCAAACGACATGGATTGCTGGTGCTCGAACCCGATATCGAGCTGAGCTCATTGCGCTGCACCGTCGAGCAGGTTGGAACCAGAGAAGCGATTCGGGTCGGGATCGGTTATGTGAAGGGCATGAGCGAAGAAACGGCGCGCACCATCGTATTGGAACGTATCGCGCACGGATCGTACCGCTCGCTGGCCGATTTCGTTCGCCGGGCGCCGCTTTCGCTGGAAGCGATCGAGCATCTGATCATGGTCGGCACATTCGACCGTTTCGGTATCGGGCGGCGCGAAGCCCTCTGGATGGCGGGACTCTTCATTCCCTCGCGCAAGGTCGGCACGGCCCGGTCGAGCGATACCGGCCGGCAGTTGGCGCTGCCGCTTCCGGTTGATCAGGACCGGGTCGAGCTCCGGCCGATGGGCGCCTGGGAACAGATGGCCGCCGACTACGCCATCATCGGTATGTCGCCCCGCTATCACCCGCTGGGATTACTGCGCACGCGCTTGCCCCAACAC
>WBZO01007239.1_pt1 | contig 10362 bp, 12 predicted proteins | sample 5204261 | NCBI WGS metagenome assembly WBZO01 (sample SAMN12412400, study PRJNA552823) | activated sludge metagenome | isolation source: activated sludge from anammox sidestream of wastewater treatment plant... | place: USA: North Carolina | collected 2017-09
CCCCGGGCGAGACACAGTATTGTGTGGTGGGAAATCAGCGTCTCAATCCGATACTGACGATAACAAAAACCAACAATGCCGTGGGTGACAAAGCACCGGGCGACAGCGTGCTGTTCACGCTTACCGTCACGGCAACCCAAAGCGCCGCATACAATGTGGTGGTTACCGATTTGCCTCCCGCAGGATTCACATATCGCACGGGCACATGGACGAGCACCTCAACCGCTCGAGGAGATCTGAAGGTGCTGGGTGTTACCACGGAGCCGACCTATCACTCACCGGGCGTATGGCAACTCGGGGATATGGTGATGGACGAAACCGTCACGTTGACGTATCTTGCCGACATAAGTGCCGACCAGAAGCCCGGGCTCTACAAAGACTTGGCGTGGGCATACGGATGCCGGTTTGAGACGAACTGTGCGGTCAATGACGGCAACGATGTCGTGGCGCTCGCGGTAAGTCCCGGGTATATCGATGAAGTCAATCATGTCGGGACATCGGTAACGATCGCAAAAAGCTCCCAAAACGGTGCCACTTTGAATCCGACGACCGGAGAGGTGTTGGGAGCGAGCACGGAACTCCCCGCAACGGGAGCGGATGAAGCATGGCTCGCGTTTGCGGTACTCCTGTTCCTTACGGGTATCGGATTATTAACTGCCGGGAAATACACACGGAGGCTCCATGTTTAAAAAACTGATTATTCTCTCTATAGCAGGATTGTCGGCGTTTGCCGTAACGGGCAGGGTGTATGCCGCCAAGAATGTCAGCGTCAGAATCCAGCAACCCAAATCGCCGATCAATCAAAATAATTTCACCGTGAGCTTTGTTGCTCTCGATCTTCAGGGAAGAACGGTGACCGTTAAATGTTTTCAGAAGGGTCCTTCCGACGCGGCATTCTCGCAGTTCGGTAGCACACAAACGTTTGCCGACGGCGGCAATAGCGGGAGCTGTGCCGTAGATAATGCCGTGCTCAATGACGGCGAAGGGACGTACTCGTTTAAAGTGGAAGCCACCGCAGGAGACGGATCGGGCGATAACTTCGACGATGAAACGACAACGGTGACCTATGACACCAGCGGCCCGGGGGATCTGCGCGATTACAGCAAAAACAAAACAAATTCCTGTGAATATACCATTCATTTCAAAACCGCAAATGACGGCGGCGCCACGGTTAAGGCAGAACTCTACCGATCCGACGCGGTACCGTTTAACGCGGATGGCGGCTCGCGCATCCAGGTAATTTCCATAGGATCCGATGAGGCCAAAAACGTCACGGATACCCCGCCTGACTGCGGCAAGACGTACTACTACGCCGTACGGGCTTTTGATGCCGCGGGTAACGGCTCTGCACTTATCGGAGACAATGTCAGCACCGTTACCGTCATCAATCCGACCGGATCTCCCGCACAGGGAGCAATTCCGGTAAGTGGCGGAGGCGGCATCGCGGGAGGAAGCATCCTGGGACAATCCTCGACGAGCGGAAGCATACAACCTACAGGCACAGGCGGCGAAACACTCGGTGACACGACGCCAAGCGCGGAAGTGGTCAAAACGTCCGAAAGCACAGACAAATCTTCTACTGCCCGCAATATGGCGATCGCCGGTGCTATACTTGTACTAGGAGCCCTGCTATATGCCTTCCGGAAAAAGAAAAAAGATCCCACCGTCTGATCCTCGACGACCGATCCCCTTGGGTATATTTCTCACCTACGGCGGTATTGCGTGCATCGCGTTATCTTTTGCGATAACCCTTTCCACGTTTTGGCCGGTGATTCGGGAAGAGCTCGGGTACTCGATAACGAACACCGTCCCCGCATTGCATGCGAGAAACATCATCCCGGTCGACAGGAAATTCGGCATCGTCATCCCCAAAATCGGCGCGAATGCCGTGATTGTCCCCGACGTCAATCCGTATGACAGTCGAGAATATCAGGTGGCGCTTACCCGTGGTGTTGCACACGCCAAGGGCACGGCAAAACCCGGGAGCCAGGGAAACGTATTTTTGTTTTCCCATTCGTCGGTAAATTTTTATGAGGCAACTAGATACAATTCCGTGTTTTATCTTTTAAGCAAGTTAGAAGATAATGATACGATCTTGCTCTACTTTGATGATGCAAAATATACCTATCGGGTAACCCGTAAAAATACCGTTTCACCAAAAGCGGTAGAATATCTGACAAACAAGGGAAACGGCAAGGAAACGGTCACGCTTATGACCTGCTGGCCGCCCGGTACTACGTATAAACGGCTCATTGTCAGCGCGGAACGAATATGATGCTTAGTATTCTTTTTCTTATCCTGCAACTGCTTATGGCCGGGTTTTTCCTGTTTCTTTGCCTGGCTTTCGTCACGGGAGGGCCGTTCGTGCCTTCATCCAAAAAAGCGGTTGATGCCATGGTCGCGCTTGCCAAAATACGGTCAGGACAGACGGTTATCGATGTGGGATCGGGCGACGGACGGGTGCTTTTTGCCGCCGCCAAAAAAGGAGCCAACGCCATCGGGATTGAGATTAATCCGTATCTCGTGCGTTTTACCCAAATAAAAGCCTTCCTGGGGGCATACAGGGGCCGTATTACGGTCCGTTGGCAGAACCTCTGGTCCGCTGACCTTACGAATGCGGATGTCGTGTTTGTGTATCTGATTCCCTGGAAAATGGATGTTCTTGCGAAAAAGTTAAAAAAGGAATTAAAACCGGGTTCACTGGTAATTTCAAATAGCTTCATGTTCCCGGATTGGAAGGTGGTACGACAAGATACGGTGAACCATATTTATGCCTTCCGCATTTGACAAATTGGCTTTTGTGAGCCAATATGCGGAAAGCGACGCAATCGTATGACACCGATACTGACTTTCCTGAGTCCCAAAGCAATTGCCAACGATTGGAGACGGTTTGTGGAAACCGGATTTAAAAAACTTCCCGATGCGGTTTTTACCCACGTCGACAGCATCGATCTGGCCAGGCGTCATCTTCGCGAAAAGCGTCCGTGTATCGTCGTATTCGGTGCAATGGGGTTTCCTGACGAAACATACCTTTCGTTAGCTCCGCATCTCCATAAACGCCACGTACCGGTGCTTATTAGCGGAGACCTCCACGACGCCCGGCACATCCACGACTTCGAGGCGCATGCCATAAAAACCCTCCATTTGTCGGTCTTAGACACCCATAACTTTTACCGAGACGCTGAACTGTTTGTCCAGCGTTATCTTCAGGAACGGGCTCCCCGACAACTCGAGCGCATGTGAGTGTATTTGACACGCGGAACGGGTGTGTTAGACTATACATACTTTACGTTTGCATAGGACCTCACCACTCCTAAAGTAAAGCGGTCTATCAACGATACGATAGAAAATTAAGGACCGTTACTAAATTTGCGCTGGAACCTTCTCTGCCATACGCGGGGAGCGCAAAGGAAAGGACGGTTTTTTTATGGAAACAAAACATCTTGAGAATCTGAGGCACTCGTGCGCGCATTTGCTCGCGGCGGCCGTCATGGAACTTTGGCCGAATGCAAAACGTACGATAGGCCCCGCCATAGAAGACGGGTTTTATTATGATTTCGATTTCGGTAATGACAAAGTATCGGAAGACGACTTTCCCCGAATCGAAGCCAAGATGCGGGAACTTGTCAAAAACTGGAAATCCTTTGACCGAGCGGAAGTGTCAAAAGAAGATGCGCTCGCTCTTTTTGCCGACAACGAATATAAGCGTGAATTGATAGAAGAATTTTCAGGTGAAGATCAAAAACTTACCACATACACCTCAGGCGACTATACGGATCTGTGCCGGGGAGGGCATTGCCCGCACCCCAGCAGTGACATAAAGCACTTTACCCTGCTTTCGGTGGCGGGAGCCTATTGGCGGGGAAGCGAGAAGAACAAAATGTTAACTCGCATCTACGGCACCTGTTTCCCCACAAAGAAAGAACTCGAGGCACACCTAGTGATGCTCGAAGAAGCCAAGAAACGGGATCACCGGAAATTGGGAGTTGAACTCGATCTGTTTACTTTTTCCGACCTTGTCGGGAAGGGGCTCCCGCTCTGGACTCCGAAAGGAGCCACCGTACGACGGGAATTGGAACGCTTTGTCGTGGATGAAGAATTGCGCCGAGGGTACCTGCATGTGGTCACCCCCGAACTGGCAAGACTCGATCTTTACCGCACGAGCGGGCATTATCCGTATTATAAGGACACCATGTATGCCCCGATAACGATCGACGAAGATGAGTTTATGTTGCGGCCCATGACGTGTCCGCACCATTTTGAACTGTACCGTGCAAAAACCCGCAGTTATCGGGAACTTCCGCTTCGGTATGCGGAACTTGCCAAATTATTCCGCTACGAGAAATCGGGAGAGCTCTCGGGGCTTATGCGGGTACGAAGTTTCTGTCTTGCGGATGCCCATATCATCGCACAAAAAAGCCAGGCGGAAGGGGAAATAAACGGGGTATTGGATCTTATCGATTACATCGCCCGGGTCATGGGTCTTGTGGCGGGAGCCGATTATCGATACCGCCTCTCGCTGGGAGACCGATCCAACGAAAAGAAATACTTCAAGGATGACGCTATGTGGGATGAGGCGGAAACGGTACTTCGCACGGTGCTGGTCAACCGGAAGGCATCATTCTACGAGGCACCCGATGAAGCGGCGTTTTACGGCCCGAAGATTGATGTGCAGATAAAGAATATTCACGGCAAAGAGGAAACGGCGTTCACGGTCCAATATGACTTTGTCATGCCAAAACGATTCAAACTGAGCTATACCAACGAAGAGGGTAAAGAAGCGGAGCCGGTCGTCGTCCACCGATCCTCAGTGGGAGCCATCGAGCGAACTATGGCATTTCTTATCGAAAAATACGGCGGCGCATTTCCGCTTTGGCTTGCTCCCGTTCAGGCGATCGTCGTTCCTATTGCAGAGCGGCATAATGAAGCGGCCGTATCGATTGCCGAAATGATGAGGAAGAAGGGGATCAGAGCGGAAGCCGACCTCCGTAGCCAGCCCATGCAGGCCAAAGTCCGAGATGGCTCGTTGCAAAAAGTGCCGTACTTAGCTATAATCGGGGATACCGAAATAAATAGTAACACGGTGAGCGTTCGTACGCGGCGCGGGGAAAATCTCAAGGAACAACCCCTTGATGACTTCCTTGCAAAGCTGGTAACCGAGATTGAGACCAAAGCAATTTCATAAGACATACCGAATCAATTACCAAATCCTGAGTCCGCAGGTGCGGCTTTTGGATGAAAAAGGTATGCAAATCGGCATAGTCTCGAAAATCGAAGCCTTGCAAAAGGCGAAGGAATTTTCGGTCGACGTCGTTGAAATTGCACCAAACGCCAAGCCGCCGGTAGCTAAACTGATTGATTACAAGAAGTTTAAATACCAGGAGGCCAGAAAAGAGCGCGAGGCGAAAAAGAACGTCAAAAATGTCGGTGTCAAAGAAGTACGTTTGCGACCGTTTATCGAACAACATGATTTCGACACGTGGCTCAAACGGGCAACGGAATTTATCGAAAAGGGCAATCAGGTAAAGATAAACGTCCTTTTTAAGGGAAGAGAATTAGGGAGAAAACAGTTCGGGTTTGAAGTGCTGAACCGCTTCATCAAATCGCTTGACGGAGTAAAACTTGTCCGCGAGCCCCGAATGGAAGGAAGAGTCCTTGCCGCGATGGTCGTACCTGATAAAAAGGGTGAAGGATCCGGCGAAGACGAGCACGCGGATAAACATTCATTGAAATAACCTATGGCTAAAATGAAAACAAGAAAAGTTGCGGCAAAACGGTTTAAAGTAACCGGGACGGGTAAACTCGTACACCGCGTACAGGGAGCCCGACATATCAGAAGGCGAAAAGATAAAAGACAGCAACGACGGCAGGATCGCCAGGTGGCTCTTGAAAAGGCCATGGTCAAGCATGTTAGAATATATGTTCGTCGCAAGAAGTAAGGAGATTTCCTATGAGAGTGAAACGAGGCGTTACCAGTAAAGCAAAACACAACAAGATATTCCGAGCCAACAAAGGGTATCGGATGACCAAGCGACGACTTATCAAAGTCGCCACGGAAGCGTTCCTTCATGCGGGCGAGTACGCATATGCCGGACGAAAGAACCGAAAGCGCGATTTCCGCGAACTGTGGATTACCCGTATTTCCGAAGCAAGCAAGGCACGGAATCTTTCCTACAGCTCATTTGTCCATAAGCTCAAGGCGGCAAACATTGAGCTTGATCGCAAGACGCTTGCCAACCTGGTCGTTGAGGATCCCGCAGTCTTCGATGCAATACTCGACGAAGTCAAAACGGTCAACTAAGCGAACCGACGTTATGAACTCCAAGAACTTTTTTGCTTTTTTCTTTTTTAGCTCGCCACAGCGGGTTTCTTTGGGTGCATAAACGAAAAACATATACCCCAGGATCCCGCGCAAGCGGGATTTTTTTTGGGCAAAACATTATGCCGGGAGGATTTTATTCATTCGAGAAGGAAGCGCGCATACGAGTAAATCGGGCCGTAGAGGAGTCGGAGATTGAGGAAGTGCTTGCGTCTGCGCGTTTGTTTTATCGGGAACAGCCATTACACCATGATTTAAAACTCATTGAGGAGGATGCGACCAATCGATTATATAAAATCCGCCAAATGGAACGTTTAATCGATAACCTTGATCTGCCGGAACTATAACCGTACAATCAATATATTGTTATGACCGAAGAAATTATTTCAGCAACGAACCTCATCAGCCTGCTGATCGAAGCACAGGGCGACGCGCTACGCGCCATAAAAGCGGGAGGGAAATCCCCTGAAGAATTCAGAGTGCAGCTTCTCGGTGCAAAAAGCGAAATCACCCGTCTTACCAAGCAAATCGGCCTTATCCCTAAGGAAGATCGGCATAAAATCGGTCCCGTCGTCACCGAAGTAAAACACTCCATAGAAAGCGCGCTTTCCCAGATTGAAGAAAGCGCTATTTCGACGCCATCTACCTTTGTCGATGTGACCGCGCCGGGTATCCGTCCTCCCGAAGGCCACTTGCATATCGTTACGCAGGCAATCATGGAAGTGACCAGAATTTTCGAGCGCATCGGATTCACCCGCGTCCGTCACCCTGAAGTTGATTGGGACTGGTATCCTTTTGAGTCACTCAACATGCCCAAGAATCACCCCGCGCGTGACGAGTGGGAAACGTTTTTCATCAACTACCCGGGAAAGCCGGGAACAAACCCAAAGAAACAAAAAATCGTCCTCACCCCGCACACGAGTAACGGGCAGGTACGAGAGATGGAAAAGGGCAAACTGCCGATCCGCATGATTAATATCGCCAAGTGTTATCGGAGACAAATCGACGTATCGCATACACCGATGTTTCATCAATTCGAGGGATTGTACATCGACAAAGATGTTTCGATCGGCCACCTCAAGGGCGTGTTCGATTATTTCGTCAAACAATTTTTCGGCGCCAATCGGGAGACACGACTCCGACCGTTTCATTTTCAGTTTACGGAACCGTCGTTTGAAGTGGACATCAACTGCGGCATCTGTCTCGGTACCGGCCTGCTTCCCGATAAAACCCCCTGCAAACTCTGCAAGGCGGGTTGGCTTGAGCTGGGAGGATCGGGGATGGTGCACCCCGTCGTACTTCGAAACGGCGGCATTGATCCCGATACTTATTCGGGCTTTGCGTTCGGGTGGGGAATCGAGCGCACCTACATGATGAAATCCGGCACCAAGCTTGATGATATACGGCTACTGTACAGTAATGACATCCGATTTCTGGAGCAATTTTAATCGTTATCCTTATGCACACATACCTTTTTTACAATGATTACTCCGAAGGCGCGCATCCTGATGTCCTAAAGGCGTTGATAACATACAACGACGGGCAGGAAAATGGCTACGGAGAAGACATGGTGACCCGGAAAGCAGTGGCGTTACTTCGCGAACGCATCGGTATAAACGAGGCAAAAATTGCATTTGTTTCCGGAGGGACACAGGCCAATCTTGTTGTTCTTGCCTCACTCTTACAACCATATGAGTCGGTCATTGCACCGGTAAGCGGGCACATCCATGTGCACGAAGCAGGGGCAATTGAAGCGACGGGACATAAAATCGAGACGGTACCGTCAACTGACGGCAAACTCACGCCGACGCTGATCGAAAAGGTCGTTTCCGACGCAATGCCTATTCATACAACAAAACCGAGGGCCGTATTCATTTCACATGCGACGGAAGTTGGGACAATCTACACCAAAAGGGAATTGACGGCTCTATCAGACACCTGCAGAAAACTCGGGTTATACCTGTATCTTGACGGCGCGCGCCTGGGAACGGCACTTGTAGCAAGCGAAACCGACATGACGCTTCAGGATATAGCCAGACTTGTTGATGTGTTTTACATAGGTGGCACCAAAAACGGCGCGGCACTTGGCGAAGCCATTATCATTTGCAATCCCAAGCTTCAGGAAAATTTCGATTACCACCTCAAACAACGCGGCGCATTGTTGGCAAAAGGAAGAATAATCGCGGCACAGTTCCTCGCGATGTTCAACGGCACACTCTATATGGATATGGCCCGTCATGCCAATGCCATGGCACAAAAACTCAGTACAGGAATATCAGCCATGGGCTACATGTTTCTGACCGATTCGCCGACCAATCAAATTTTTCCGATCCTACCGAATACGTTGATTGATAAAATCAAAGATAAGTACGGATTTTATGTATGGTGTCCCGTGAATGGCGATACTTCCTGCATTCGGTTGGTGACGTCCTGGGCGACAAAGGAGGAGGCGGTTGACGAATTTCTCGCAACGCTAAAAAATCTATGAATATTTTAGTTCCCGACATTTGGCTTCGTGAGTATCTCAAAACCAAGGCGACGCCGTCACAGCTTAAAGAGTATCTTTCGCTATGCGGTCCGTCGGTTGAGCGGATTTATGGCACGGGAAAGGATACCGTCTATGATATTGAAATAACGGGAAACCGACCCGACGCCATGTCCGTCATGGGTGTTGCCCGCGAGGCGGTTACCATTCTGCCGCGATTCGGCATCGCCGCGACGCTAGTGAAAGATCCGTATAAGGAGAAGGTGACATTTGCCAAAGTTGCAAAACCGCTACCGCTGACGCTGAAAACGGATTCCGACCTTAACCCCCGCTGGATGTCGGTCATTTTCGATAACGTCGCGGTTAAAGAATCTCCGGCCTGGCTCAAAACATACCTCGAACTTTCGGGTATGCGTTCCATAAACACCGTCGTGGATATCACCAATTATCTGATGCGCGGCCTGGGACAACCTGCCCATGTGTTCGATTATGATGCCATTGAGGGTCATACGATGACCTTGAGAGCCTCAAAGAAAGGGGAGACGCTCGTCACCCTCGACGGAAAGAAACATACGCTCCCGGGAGGGGACATCGTCATTGAGGACACGACAGGAAAACTTATCGATCTGTGCGGCATCATGGGAGGGGAAAATTCGTCGGTTACCCAAAAAACAAAACGGGTCATCCTGTTCGTGCAAACCTATAACCCGTTGCACATCAGGAAAACCTCCATGGCACTCGGTCATCGCACCGAAGCGGCGGGACTTTTCGAAAAAGGGCTTGATACGGAACTTGTGAAACCGGCATTTGCCGAAGGGATCCGTTTGATGCGGGAAATCACCGGCGCAACGATCGTTTCAAATGTCACCGACATCTATCCTTCTCCCTACAAACCGGCGACCGTAACCGTATCCCGGAAAAAAATTGACGCGTATATCGGTGTATTGCCGTCATCGGCGATTACTGCCATTTTGACCTCATTGGGTTTTGGGGTCAGCCAAACCAAAGAAACCGTCACGGTAACAGTACCCAGTTATCGTCGGGACGTTGCGATCGATGTCGATGTGATCGAAGAGATAGCCAGAGTGCACGGATACCATGCGATCCCGTCCGTTCTTCCGCCGCATGCCCCGCCCGTAACCATACCGGACCCGGCGCTCATCCGTGAGGAACAGCTGAAAATTCGACTCCGTGACTGGGGATATACGGAAACCTATACCTATTCGATGCTATCTCAGGCAATGATGGATATGTTTTCGCTTGATACGACAAAAGCATATACCATTGCCAATCCCTTATCGTCCGAATGGGTATATATGCGTCCGTCGCTGGTTCCCTCCGTTCTTACCGCACTCAAAGCAAACAGCGAACGAAACCCGCAAGCAAAACTTTTTGAGCTATCGATGTGTTACCTTTGGAAACCGGGCGACTTGCCGAAGGAAACTCCCATGCTTGCCGTGGCTACCCTCGGGAATACGTTTTATGAAACAAAGGGACTTGCGGAGGCAATCTTTGACCTTATCGGTATTCCGTTTCCGCATGAGGGTACCGGAACATC
>WBZO01007241.1_pt1 | contig 10358 bp, 11 predicted proteins | sample 5204261 | NCBI WGS metagenome assembly WBZO01 (sample SAMN12412400, study PRJNA552823) | activated sludge metagenome | isolation source: activated sludge from anammox sidestream of wastewater treatment plant... | place: USA: North Carolina | collected 2017-09
ACCAGCTTGCCATGCTTCAATATGAATCCGACGCGCTTCTGATGATGACATCGCTCCTCCTTATAAAAAACTCAAAGATAGCAATCTTGTATCAGGGCGTTAATGTGGTAGCGTTGGAGGCTTACTATCTATCTATCTATCTATCCAGCCAATAAATCTTGCATAGTTTTGCGTGCAAAACATAAATCTTCCCATGCTTTCGCTTTATCCGTTAGCGAGCGCAGTAGATAAGCGGGATGGTAAGTCACAATTAGGGGTGTGTTTGCAAATTCATGTAACTTTCCTCGTAAACTAGCGATGCTATCATCCGTAGCCAATAAATTCTGAGCGGCTACTTTCCCTAACGCCACAATCAATTTCGGTCGAATCAGTGCGATCTGGCGCAATAAATAAGGGCGACATTGCTGCGATTCCATATCGGATGGATTACGATTATTTGGTGGTCTACATTTGACAATATTAGCAATGTAGACATCTTGCCCTCGAGTAAGATTAATCGCTTGTAACATGCTATCTAGCAGCTTTCCAGCTTGGCCAACAAATGGCTCTCCTTGCACATCCTCCTTCGCTCCTGGCCCTTCGCCGATAAACAACCAGTTAGCGTGCTCATCCCCCACACCAAATACAGTTTTTTTGCGTGTTTGACAAAGAGGGCAAGCAGTACACACACTTACCATTTGCCGCAACTGCTCCCAGTTAGCACGTGCAATAACAGTATCTCTATTATCTGTTGATGCAATATCCTCATGAATGAGTAACTGAGTAGGAGATCGAGTTGGTAACGAAGCGGTTAGTTGCCCTGTTACAGTACCCGACCTAATACGCCATACTGGCAATAACCCGAGTTCTTTGAGACGATCCGTATCCATAACACTGTTCTTTTTTACGCTCACTTATATAGTGTTGTATTCCAACGCAATATTCACTGTTTTTAATTCAAACGACAGAAAAATTTATTTTTACTCATTTAATTACCTTCTTATCAAACAGTAAATCTGGCTACAAGGTATGTTGTTAGTTAATACGACATCATGGAGTTAAGTAAAGAGTGGCAAAGCTGTATATTTTTCAGTGCAACGAGAACAACCTCACGTAATACCACAGCAAAGGTACTGTAGTTCACTCGGAATTCAACTGTTTTTTAGCAAATTCAGAAAACTTTTGATCGGCAATAACCTAACCTATGAAATAAAACATCATTTTCTCTTAAATACTTGCTATTTTTTATTCTTTCTGCTATTGATGGCAGATTTATTTTCCTCGGCCCTATAACCATAAAATTATCAGAAGGAGTATGTCACGAATGGGTAAACAATTGGATTCAGCCACCATTCCCCCTTATGAACCCAAAACAGGTGAGGAATATATGAGCCCGGAGCAATTAGCACATTTCCGGCAAATATTAGAAGCTCAGCGAGCAGAATTAAGTAAAGAAATAGATCGTACCGTACACGTCATGCAAGAAGAGTCCACAATTTTTGCTGATCCGGCTGATCGAGCCACACAGGAATCCGATATGGCATTGGAGTTGCGCAGTCGTGATCGTGAACGTAAGCTAATCAAAAAAATAGATGAAATCATCGCTAAAATTGATGAAGGTGAGTATGGCTATTGCGAAAAATGTGGTGTTGAAATCGGCTTAAAGCGGCTGGAAGCCAGACCAACTGCAACACTTTGTATCGATTGCAAAACTCTAGATGAAATCAGAGAAAAACAAATTGCTAAATAACTAGCAGAGATTACTACTCATGATTCCGGCATCTTGCCGGAATCATTGAAAATAGAGAAAAAATAATAAACCTCGCTACCTCACCTCGTCACAAGCTTTCCTATAGAAAAGCAATTCTCTCAGCGTGTTGCGCCGTTATGTGATAAAAGCTGTACGATATCGGCATATCCTCGTTTTTGAGCCCATGCTAAAGCTGTCCCATCGGCCTCATTCCTAATTGTTGTATTCGCACCATGCTTTAATAACAATTCGACTGTATTGTAATGATTACCGCGAGCAGCCATCATTAACGCTGTTGTACCATTATCCGTCGTGGCATTTACTCTTGCGCCAGCATTTAACAAAAACTTAACAATTTCATCATAACCCTTACTGGCTGCATAAATTAGCGGATTCCAGCCATCATGATCTATCTTGGCACCTTTTGCATACAATTGCTTAAGCAAAGCTGTCTGTCCATAATAGCTAGCCAGCATAGCTGCTGTTTCACCATATTTATTTTGCAAATCAGGGTGTGCACCCGCTTCAAGTAACAATCTGCCTATTTCAGGATTTTTGTTCCGAGCTGCCAACATCAGCATTGTTTCACCATGCAAATCCCGCACATCTGGATTAGCACCTTCTTCTAATAAATTTCGGATACGATGGGTTTTGTTATTTTCTACAGCGGATATTAAATCTTCATCTGCACCAGCATAAACAGGCGAATACAGGCATATAGCACAAAGTAAGACCATGACCGATACAATATTCCATTTATTCATTTCAAGCCACCTTGAACAAATTAAAAAAGTTGTTGGTTGTCACCTCTGCAATTTCAGCAACATCCATATCGCGTAATCGAGCAATTTCTTCGGCAACATGTCGAACAAACGCAGGTTGATTTGTTTCACCCCGATGAGGAACCGGAGCTAAATAAGGGGAATCCGTTTCAATCAACATTCTATCAGTAGGTACTTTCTTTGCTACTTCTTTGATCACGGCAGCATTCTTGAATGTCACAATACCGGAAAATGAGATATAAAAATTTAAATCGAGTGCACGCTGAGCTACTTCCCAAGATTCGGTAAAGCAATGCATAACGCCACCTACTTTATCTGCCTTCTCTTCCTCCATAATACGCAGTGTATCTTCTGCTGCAGCACGAGTATGAATAATCAACGGCTTACCACACTGCTTAGCTGCACGAATATGGCGCCTAAATCGATCACGTTGCCATTCGAGATCACCTTTTAAGCGAAAGTAATCCAAACCAGTCTCTCCCACGGCGACTACCTTAGGGTGATTCGCCAATTCCGATAATTGCTCAACTTCAGGTTCTTCCGTATCTTCATAATCAGGATGAACGCCTACTGACGCAAATAAATTCTGATGCAATTCAGCCAACGCACGTACACGCGGGAAATGCTCCAGATTAACACCAACACACAAAGCATGAGTTACCTGGTTGGTCTGCATATTTGCTAGCAAACCATCTAGATTGTTAGCAAGATCGGGAAAATCAAGATGGCAATGAGAATCAACAAACATAAATTTATACAATAGATTAATGTTTAAATTAGCTTTGAATAATACATTCCTTATATGGAACTAGGTTCAGCATGCTTTATATAAGAAATAAATTCGCATGCTGTAAAATATTTAAGTCATTCTTGCCAGCAGCAGATTTATCTAGCGTTTATCAATCTCACCAACCCAACCAGATTTGAAATCCGTTTTATTTACATCTGCCCAACAATTCGGTGTTTCAAATAAACGAACATGCTCTAATTCCAGTTTGCCTGCATATTTACTCTGAAATATACGGTGCAGCCTATCAAAAGCAATCAGCGCAAGGTTTTCTGCAGTAGGTTGTACTTCTAATACAACCGTTTTATGGTCATCCATAGATTGCAAAAACTCCAGCACACGAATATCACCAACATACACCAGAAAAGCGTGATCCCATTGATCGACCAAAGATTCTCGGATAATACGCTTGACATCCGCAAAATCCATAACCATACCTTGCTCAGGCACCTCGGTGTCAGTAATAATATTTCCGGAAACCGTAACTTCTAATACGTAACGATGGCCATGTAAATTGCGGCACTGGCTTTGATGAGTAGAAATACGATGCCCTGCATCAAACTCAAATTTTCGTGTAATTAACATTTTAAAAATTATAGCATTGCTATTTGCCACTCGATATCCAAGGAAGCCCCATTAAAAGTATTCTAAGTCAGGAAAGTCACAGTCGTGAAAGCGCTGGGTTAACTTATGTCTATCCGGTTATCTCTCGCCGCGCCGGGGGAATATCGGTTGGTATTAATCTCAATCCTAACAATGCATGTAATTGGCGCTGTATTTATTGCCAAGTACCTAACCTCCAACGAGGTGCTTCTCCAGCTATTGACCTAGTCAAGCTAGAACAAGAATTACACACTTTTTTGCATGAGCTACTGTTTGGCAATTTTATGCAAGAAAGAATCCCTCCAGAAGCCAGGGCAATCAAAGATATCGCCTTATCAGGAAATGGTGAACCAACTAGTGCGCGAGAATTTGAGCAAGTTATCGAAATTATTACCAGAGTAAAGACTGATTTTCCCTTACCAGATACGCTCAAGCTCGTACTGATTACGAATGGTAGCTTGATCCATAAAACGTATGTACAAAACGGATTACGCCAAATGGCAAAATTTAATGGAGAAATCTGGTACAAACTGGACAGTGTTACCCAAACTGGACGTCAGCGTATCAATCACACTCGAACAAGCTTGCAGCGTATGTACAAAAATTTACAAATTGCAGCATCACTTTGCCCTACTTGGCTTCAAACCTGTACGTTCAAATTGAATAGTGCATATCCTGATAACACAGAAATCGATGCTTATATCTATTTTATCCGCATGTTATTACAAGAAGGCACCCCAATTCAGGGTATATTGCTCTACACTTTAGCACGCCCTGTCTTACAACCGGAAGCTATAAATCTTTCAAAAGCAGATGCAGATTGGATGGAAACTTTCGCAAATAAAATCAGAATGATGGGGGTACAGGTAAAAGTGAGTACTTAAAAACAAAGGTTCCGGAAAAATTTATTTTCCGGAAAACCATTATTTCATTTGTTTAACTGATTTTTTAAGTGTTTTATAGAGATCAGGATATTGAGCCTTCAATATGGTAGAAATTAATAAATCATCCCTTTTGATTTTGGTTAAATCAACCTGCTCAATATGAACCAGTCTTAATAATTCTCTGACTGCTTTAGGCATTTCTCGGCCACTCTCATAGCGCGAGCCACCACTTTGAGTCACGCCCACCTTGCTCCAGAACTCCTGTTGATTCAATCCTAGCTTTTGACGTATTTCTTTTGGGTTAGGTATATCTTTAAAAAGTTTCATTTTGCTTTTTCTTGGATATCAAAAATATATTAATAACTTCAGTGCAATATCATATTTTTGTTATCGTCATATAAAGGATTGGCTTGAGCCTATTCATACATTCATTAAGAATATTTTTACCTGTCTTTTCGTCCTTTAGCGTATCCAAAATACTTATTGCACAAGGATAAGGCCGTTCACAATAAGCCACCCTGTGAAATAAGACAGCTTACAGAAAACTGAAATATCTGAGTACTCATTGCAACTTACTATGAGAGTGGAATATCTCAAAGTAAGTTCGATAACGCCATTGTACTACGCAATTTTTCAAAGAAAAATTCAAGTTAAGCCGGACAAAGCACACACTAATCAAACAAAACTTTACCGGTGCTCGCGATCCAATTGTCCGGGAGGATCAATCTGCACGGTAACATGATCAATAGCATACCGCTCTTTTAGCCAGGATGACACTAACGAAGGCAATATTAGCGGATCAATACCACTAGCAGGACTAACATGCACGGTTGCAATGACAGAATCATCTGCCAAGATCCAAGCATGGAAATGCCCCGCTTCCTCGATTTCCGGTAGTTGTATCAAGCCATTCTCTACAACTTGAGGCTCTACGCCACGAGGTACAACTTGCAACAGCACATGCACTGACTCCCTAACCAATCCCCAGGCAGAACGAATAATCAACAGCGCAACGAATATCGATAAAATTGGATCCAGTATCACCCACCCAGTAAACATAATGCCGATGGCTGCCGTGATCGCACCCGCTGACCCAAGTAGATCTCCAACCATATGCAATAAGGCGCCTCGTAAATTACCATCCTCTTTGTTACCCGACCACAAAACCCATGCCCCGATAAGATTTACGATCAGACCTATTACCGCCACGATCAGCATAGGCCCGGTCAAAACCTCTGCCGGCGTATAAATCCGTCCGATAGCTTCCCAAATAATCCAAATCACTAGGAGCAATAAAGTCACGCCGTTCGCCAAAGCCGCCAGCACGCGCACACGATGAAAACCGTAGGTTCGTGTACTATCTGCTGGCCGTTTCGCAACACGATAAGCCATTAATGCCAGCAACAAAGCAGCAGCATCCGAGATCATGTGGCCTGAATCTGCGATCAAAGCTAACGATCCAGACAACCAGCCACCAATCGTCTGGATCAGCGCATAGCCTGCTGTAAAAAAGAAAACGAGCTGAATACGGCGCTCGTTACCCGCGGTAATAATTCGCTTATGATCATGATGATTTTTCTGTCTATCGTGACTATGACGAGCATGATCACGATGTGGACGAAATCGTAAAACGGTCATGAGCTACTTTTTTTAATTGAAATTTTTACGTAGCAATTAGTTGTGGTGGCTGAAACTGGCGCAGCCGCAATGCATTACCTAATACAAATACACTTGACATGGCCATCGCTCCAGCAGCGAAAACCGGTGACAACAGCAAACCCAGAGCAGGATACAGCGCACCAGCAGCCAATGGAATCAACGCCGTGTTATAAGCAAAAGCCCAGAACAAGTTTTGACGGATATTCGTAATAGTTGCTTTGGAGAGTGCGATTGCGTTGGGCACCGCCTGCAAATTACCTGTCATCAACACCACATCGGCAGATTCCATTGCAACATCCGTACCAGTCCCTATTGCCAACCCGACATCCGCTTCAGCCAACGCTGGCGCATCGTTAATTCCATCGCCAATAAACGCCACATGCCCATAAGCTGCTTTTAGATTACGCACCGCCTCTACCTTGCCGGCAGGTAATACTTCAGCGATCACTTCATCAATTCCTAACTGGCTAGCAATCGCCTGTGCAGTACGTGCATTATCCCCGGTGATCATCGCTACTTTAAGACCCAGTTGATGTAGCGCTGCAATCGCTGCAGGTGTCGTAGCTTTAATCGGGTCGGCTACTGCCACGACCCCGGCCAACTGACCATTGATTGCAGCATAAAGAGGTGTCTTCCCTTCGTTCCCCAAACGCTCGGCTGTTTTAGCGAATATAGCCACATCTATTCCCAGTTCGCGCATGTAGCGATCAGAACCAATTTGCACTTTGTCACCATCCACCGTGGCGTAGGCTCCTCTGCCAGTCACAGACTCAAAATCAGTCAATACTGGCACCACAATACCTTCCTGCACCGCCGCTTCAACAATCGCGCGGGCAATAGGGTGTTCAGAACGCGACTCAACCGCCGCAATTTGTGCCAATACCTGCTTACGATCGAAATCAGGCGCAACTTCCAGATCTGTCAATGCGGGATGACCCTCTGTTAAGGTACCTGTTTTATCGACAGCAACTACCGCTGCATCTTTGAGCAGCTGTAGCGCCTCTCCTTTACGAAACAGAACGCCCATTTCAGCACCTCGACCAATCCCTACCATGATGGAGGTCGGCGTCGCCAGTCCCATCGCGCACGGGCAAGCAATAATAAGTACGGCGACAGCATTGACCAAAGCAAATGTTAAAGCAGGGGTAGGACCAAAAACCAACCAGACAATAAAAGTAATGGTAGCTGCCAGCATGACAGCTGGCACAAACCAGAGCGTCACTTTATCCACCATTGCCTGAATCGGCAGCTTGGAGCCTTGCGCCTGTTCAACTAACCGGATAATCTGGGCCAACATGGTTTGCCCACCCACAGCAGTCGCACGCAAAGTAAACGCGCCCGTTTGGTTGACTGTGCCACCCACCACTGGACTACCTACTATTTTCTCAACCGGAACCGGTTCCCCTGTAATCATCGATTCATCGACAAAGCTACACCCTTCCAATAATTCGCCATCTACCGGAATACGCTCCCCAGGGCGGACTGAAACAATATCGCCTAAAATCACTTCACTGATTGGTATATCCTCAGTCTGACCATTGCGTACTACATGCGCCACCTTGGCCTGCAGGCGAACCAACCGCCGGATAGCCTCTGAAGTACGCCCCTTGGCACGTGCTTCCAGAAAACGGCCCAGTAAAATCAACACCACGATAACCGCTGCAGCTTCAAAATAAACATTAACTGTACCAGCCGGCAACCATCCAGGCAGAAACGTTGCCACTACCGAATAACCAAATGCAGCAGCTGTACCCACTGCCACCAATGAATTCATATCTGGTGCCAAATGTAACAACGCCGGAAAACCTTTGGCATAAAAAATCCGCCCAGGAAAAATTAACACCAAAGACGTCAATACAAACTGCAAATACCAGCTATGCTGCATACCAATAGTATCCATCACCCACGCATGCATACCAGGAATCACATGCGCTCCCATTTCAATCACAAATACTGGTAATGCCAGTAGCGCGGCAAAAATCAGATCGCGTTTCAGTTTTGTCTGTTCAGCATCCTTTTTTGCGATCGCTTCATCTGGCAGCGCAACCGTATCTATTAGCTTGGCTGAAAATCCAGCTTTCTCAACAGCCTTTATCAGCGCTTCCACCCCAGCTACGCCACGCACCGTGGCATGCTCCGTTGCTAAATTAACAGCTGCTGTCTCCACGCCTGGCACTGTTTTCAGCATACGCTCAAGCCGTGCTACGCAAGAAGCGCACGTCATCCCTTCAACCGCTAGTTCAACAGTGGCAGCTGGCACGTCATAACCTGTCTTTTGGATCGCCTGTACCAACGCCATCCGATCAACCGGTCCTGTCAGATGAATATCCGCACGCTCGGTCGCCAGATTGACTGAAACTTCACCAACACCTTCCACCCCGGACAACGCTTTCTCTACGCGCCCGACACAACTCGCGCACGTCATGCCCTCAACCGGCAGACTGATTGTGTCCGCAGCTATACCAACCCGATCATTATTTAATGTATTCATTCCCTGTTTTCCGAAAATAATTTCTGACTGACCAGCCACCCGCGCCTTACCATTGCACGCAGATCAGATATCAATCCAGAAAAAACCGTAAAAGATTCTGCCAGATTGGAGGACAAAAAACAGAGTAAGTTTTTATTGAATGAGAAAATCTGCAGGATAAAGGCAGTATCTGTAAAATTTTCAGATACTGCAGGGAATACTAAACTACAGAAATTTCATAATGATTCTGGAAAACAAACTCAATATCACGAATCAGATTGATCTGGCCAAAGCTGAAGAAAAAATCAGCAAGCAAAAAGCCAGACAGCTTTTTGATTCTGGCGATATAGACAAGGTGGAAGTCGGCACTTTTTCCGGGCTTGCCTTCATCCATGCTTACCTGTTCGAGGATATTTACAACTTTGCCGGAAAAATCCGCGAAGTAAACATCGCTAAAGGCAATTTCCGATTCGCACCGCTCATGTATCTCCAAACATCACTGGAACACATTGATGCCATGGCGCAAAGTAACTTTGATGAAATCATTGAAAAATATGTGGAGATGAACATCGCCCACCCTTTCCGGGAAGGTAATGGACGCGCCACACGCATCTGGCTGGACCTGCTGCTGAAAAAAGAAATCAGGCAGGTGATCGACTGGAACCAGGTAAACAAAGAGGAATATCTGTCTGCCATGCAGCGTAGTGTAGTAAAGGACATTGAAATCAAAGCCTTGCTAAAACAGGCATTGACTGATCAAATCCATGACCGTGCCCTGTTCATGAAAGGTATTGATGTAAGCTATTTTTATGAAGGTTACAGCGCGTTCAAAACGGAGGAGCTGTAGCCTGAGCCTTTGCCCAAACAGCTCAAGTTTTTATCAAGTGAAAAATCCGGAAGGACGGAACAAATATCAGTAACGTTTCACGGCAACCCGGGAAGCATTGAAAATGTAAAGAAATTCGACATTCGCGAAGGAGAAAAACGAGTCGGGTTACAGGCGCTCGCTATGGAAAAATCATGCAAGCGCAGGGAAGATACAATGCGTAGCTTCCCTGCGAGTTTGTCAAAAGCTACCGCAGTAATAACTCACAAACCGGATCAATCAACCCGGTCTGTTCATCTCACGCCCAGCTATTACGACGGCGCATCCACAATAGCGCAAGTGCACCGAATCCGAACAGCAGGATACTGGCAGGCTCAGGAACGGAGTTAGTTGGGTCACCGGGATCGCCAGTACCCGCGACGGTCAACTGAAACGTATTACCCACAAAACCATAGGATATCAGGCTGGGATCGAAACCGGCAAAGGTATTCTTAAATGTTACATCCCTGATGATTGTATAGACAAAAAACGTTATCCTTTATTTATGGCGCGCGCTGTACTAAAAGGACTAATAGCCTCTTTACAACGACCATCCAGGAGTATCGAATTATGATCATT
>WBZO01007243.1_pt1 | contig 10355 bp, 8 predicted proteins | sample 5204261 | NCBI WGS metagenome assembly WBZO01 (sample SAMN12412400, study PRJNA552823) | activated sludge metagenome | isolation source: activated sludge from anammox sidestream of wastewater treatment plant... | place: USA: North Carolina | collected 2017-09
CTCGTCGGACGAGAGGCGCGCCTCGGTGAACGTCGTGGTGTCGCGGAAGGGCCGGAGGACGACGTTCGACGCCGCCGTCAAGAACCAGATGATCGGGCGCGCGACGCGCGACAGCAGGAACAGCGGACGGCTCACCCAGAGCGCGACGCGCTCCGACGAGCGCAGCGCGAGCGACTTCGGAACCAGCTCGCCGATGACGATCGACACCGTCGAGACGAACGCGACGACGAGGGCGAGCGCGACCCGCTCGGCCGCGGCGGGACCGAGCCCTGCACGCGCGAGGATGCCGGCGACGGGGCGCTCTAGGAACGCGCCGCCGATCGCGCCGGCCGTGGCGCCGACGACGGTGATGCCGACCTGCACGGTGGCGAGGAAGCGCTCGGGATCCTCGCGGAGGCGCAGGGCGATGCGGGCGGCGGTCCGCCCCTCGTCGGCCAGCTCGCGCAGGCGCGTCTTGCGGACCGCCAGCACCGCGATCTCCGCGCCCGAGAAGAACGCGTTCGCGAGCGCCAGACCGACGATCAGCAGCAGATCGAGGCCCAGGCTGTCCATCCCAGGCCTCGGTCTACTACATCGCGCGGATCACTTCACCGGAGGCAGCGGGGCGTCGTTGATGGGCCGGCTGCCCATGCCGCCCGCGTAGCCGTAGCTCGCGTCGATGCCCGTACCCCAGACGGTGATCGAGAAGGGGCCGTCGCTCCGCGCCTCGTGCCTTCCATAGCCGCACTCGCCCTTCGCCATCTTCTGAGGCTTGAAGCTCGCCGTGAGGCGGACCCAGGCGTACTCGAACTCGCCGCTCGAGCCGAGCGGCTTCCAGCCGCCGATCTCGCCACCGCACTCGAGCTCCACGGGGAGGAAGGCGCCGCCGGTCTTGCGCCGGACGACGGTGAGGTTCGTCTCGGGGAACGTGTAGTCTGCAAAGAAGACGTAGCGATCGAGGAACTGGTCGGACGGGACCATGTTGACGAAGTCGGGGTCGCCCTTCGTCAGGCCGCCGCCCGGGGCGCCGCCGGCGAAGCTCGAGCCGGTCATCTGCACCGCGGCATAGAACGGATGCTTCGAGTCCTGGCTGGACACGGTGACGAGCTGATCGGTCATGAAGTAGACCGCGTTGCCCGCGGAGAGCGTCTCGGGCGCCCCCGGCGGCTTCTTCGGCTCGTAGGTGAGCACCGTGCCGTCGACCGCGCCGACGAACGTCCACGCGACGGTCTCGCGCGCCATGCCCGTCACGCTCTCGATGCGCGGCGGGAAGGGCACGAGCGCATACTGCGTCCCCCACTGCGAGTAGGGAGGGATCTGCTGCTGGGTGAGGTCGCAGTAGGGGACGTCTGCCGGGAGGAACACGCACGGCGCCCCGCCGAAGAGCCCGACCGGCTTGTCCGCCTGGATCGGGCTGCCCGTCACCCCGCCGCGCTGCGAGATCTGCAGCACCTGCCCCCGCGAGAGCGTCCACGTCTGGACCTCGCCCGGGCCGACGGGCGCGACGCCGTTGCCCTCGTCGATGGCGGCGTTGGGGCGCATCGACACCTTGGTGTCGTCCTCGTTCGCGACGATCTGCAGGGTGCGCTTGTCGGTGCTCGAGAGCTGCGGATCGCCGAACTTGCCGGTGGACACCGCGATGTAGCTCTTGTCCCAGGACGAGACGGGCAGGAGCAGCGTCGCCGAGGGGTAGTAGCTCTCCGCTCCGCCGTAGGGGAAGCTCGAGTAGGCCGAGACGGGCGTGTCCGTCTTCAGGTGGAAGGCCTTCGTCTTCGTCGTACCGTGCCGGATCGGATCGATGTTGACCGCGGGGACGACGCCGTCCGGGCAGTTGACCGCCTGCGGATCGACGGAGACCGCCGCCTGCGCCAGGAACACGATGGCGACCTGACCCGGCGGGAGCGGACCGGTGAGGAGCGTGTACGTCGGCGAGTCGCCGCTCATCGTCACCGTGTAGATCGACTTCGTCACGTCGAGCGGTTCGCTGCCCCACTCGGCGCTGATCGCCGCGGGGCGATCCCAGGTGTTGGCGATCATCGCGGCGAAGCACGCGCCCGCGCCGTACGTCGGATCGTCGGGCGGGAGCGTCCAGAACGAGCACCCGCTCGAGCCCTTCGACTGCGCCGCGCTCTCGCACGCATCGACGCACCGATCGACCGCGCAGCCCTGATCCGGCGGGCACGCGATGGCCTCCTCCTCCTTGCCCTGACAGGACTTGAGGACCTTCTTCAGATCGCGCGAGCAGCGGAAGCCGCAGGCGCCTCCTTCGAGCGTGGGCGGCGCCGCATCCGGCGGCGCGAAGACCTCGGTCGTGTCCCTGAAGGGATCGCGATCGCTGCTGCACGCCGCGACCGTGACCGCAGCGGTGCCACCCACCGCGAAGAGAAGAGCAAGACGCGTCACGCCACCTTCGAGATGCATCGCCATTGACCTTTCGCGGTCTAGAACGCCACCTTCACGGGCGTCGGGTGGGGGAGCTCATCGGACTTGCCGAGCGCCAGCTCGCCGTGGGCGTTGCTGCCCCAGCACTCGACGGTCCCGTTCTTCAGGAGCGCGCACACCGCGCGGTTGCTCGTGGCGACCTGGACGGCGTGACCGGTGAACGACTGGATCGGCCGGAACAGCGGCGTGAACGGCTCGGTCATGCCCGTGCCCAGGCGGCCGTACGCGTCGGCGCCGCAGCACTGCAAGGTGCCGTCGGTCATGCGCGCGCAGGTGATCTCGTCGCCGACGGCGAGCTGTTGCGGCCAGGCCTTGCCGCTGGTCGGCGCGGGCGTGGGCCAGAGCTCGCTGTCGGGCAGGCCCGTGCAGAGCGCGCTCGTGTCGCTCTTGCCCCAGCAGTACACCTCGCCCTTCACGATCGCGCAGGCGTGCGCGTGCCGCTCGATCGGCGGGGGCGGGAAGGGACCGAAGCTCGGGACGCCGAGCGGTCCGCCCTCTCCCCGGTTGAGCGTCGCGCTCGCGACGAGGCTCGTCACGCCCTTCAGCTGCGGGATCGCGTTCGGATGTGGATCGGGGCTGATCGAGGACATGCGTCCGCCGAGGAAGCCCTCGTTGCCCGCGATCGCCGCCCAGCTGACGACGTCGCCGGTCGTGGTCAGCGCGAAGCCCGTGCCGTTCCCGAGGGCGGTCCTCGCGATCACGTAGGGATCGAGCGACGCCTCGGCCGGGACCATCACGTAGTCGAGCGGCGCGTCGGGACGCGCGAGCTGCCCGAGGCGGTTCGTGCCCCAGCACCAGACCTTGCCCGTCGCGAGCACGACGCAGACGTCCTCGGGGCCGACGTCGACGCGCTTGGCCGCGTCCTTCAGCCCGACCGGCGTCGCGGTGGGGTGTGGCCACTCGTCCCAGCTCGGCTTGTCGGCGGAGAGGCCGAGCTGACCGAAGCTGTTCGAGCCCCAGCACGAGACGCCGCCGTCGTCCTGCCGCGCGCACGTCGTGGCGCGCGACGCGCTGATCTGCGTCACGCCTCCCAGGTTCTTCACCAGGACGGTCGCCGGGGGCGCGCCCGCGTCACCGGCGTCGGCGCCCGCGTCGGGGACGATCGGTCCGCCCTTCGGCGGAGGATCGGGCTCTCCGGCGCCGAGCGCTCCGTACTCGTCGTCGCCCCAGCAGCGCACGGTGCCGTCGTTCATGCGCGCGCAGAAGTGATCTCTTCCGGCGACGATCTGCGTCGCGCACGATCCGGCGTCGGCGCAGACCACCGGCTCGTCGGCGGGATCGAACGGAGGCCGCGCATCGGGCGCGTCCGGCGCGCCGGCGTCGCCCGCGGGCTTCGGCAGGTCGGGGGCGGGGACGTCGGGCGCGGCGTCGTACGAGTCGAAGCTCGGACGAGGCGCCTCGGGATCGTCGCTGCAGGCCACGACGTTCGCGAGGGTGGCGGACGAGAGGGTCGCTCCGAGGAGGATTCGGCGGATCTTGATCATGGCTTCCCTCAGGGCTGCGCCTTCGCTGGATCGCGGTGCAGAGCGACGCCCTCACCCACGAACCACATGTCGTTCCCCTTGCCGCCGATCGCGTAGAACGGATCGATCACCGGGAACTTGGTGACGGTGATCGCGGCCTGCGCCCACTGGCTCCCGCTCAGGTGCTTGATGCGCCCGTAGTCGCCCGCGATCCAGACGTCGGTCGCGGAGCCCGCGGCGATGGCGTTCGAGATCGGCTCGCCGAAGGCCCCGTTCTTGTTGTAGCTCCACGCCCACGACTGACCGCCGTTGATCGCGCTCCCGCGCGCGTAGGCGGGCCTCGCCGAGTGCGTGCGTCCGAGGACGAACACCGACATGCCGTCGGCGCTCATCGACGCATCGTAGAGGTTCTCGAACGTGCCCACCGGGTTGCCCGGGAGCTCGGGATCGCTCGGCAGCGGGACGTCGACGAAGTCCGTGCCGCCCGCCTCGCGGCGCAGGAGCGCGACCTCGTACCAGAACTGCTTCGGGTTCATGCGGCGGCCGGCGATCCACACGCCGCTCGCGGCCGAGCCGAACACGCGCAGCGTGAGGAACGGGTCCTTGCCGATGCTCTCGAGCGCCCAGTCGGACGGGGCGCCCTTGCCGCCGCCGGCGTCGACCGGGCCGGTGTAGTGGAGCACGCGGCCGACGAGCGGGTAGGTCATGGTATCGCCGCCGACGGCCCAGACGTCGTTCGTTCCCGTTCCCCAGATCGACGTGATCGGCGTCTGCGGATCGGGCGTCGCCACCTCGGTGAACACGAGGGTGGCCGGGGTCGCGCCCTGGCCGTGATAGAGGCCGGTGGCGCCGCCGACCCAGATGTCGGTCGGGCCGCTGCCCCAGATCGACATGAGCGCGCCCTTCGTCGTCGCGTGCACGCTCCATGCGGTGCCGTCGTAGCGGAGGATCGCGCCTTCGTCGCTCACGGCCCATGCCGTCCCGGCGCCGTCGGTCCAGACTCCGCGGAGCGTCTGGTTGGCCGGCACGACCGTGTGGCAGAAGCCTTCCTTCGAGCACACGCGCGGGGCCGCGTCGGCGTCCACGCCCGCGTCCGAGATCGCGTCGGGCGAGCCCGAGTCCTCAGGGGGGATCCCCGAGTCGACGTTCGCTGGAATCGTCCCGCCCTCGGGGACGTCGCGCGCCGGCTCGGCGGCCTCTTCCGCGTCCGCGCAGGCGACCAGCGCGGCGACGCCGAACGCGCCGATCGTGAGCATTCCGATTCCGAAGCGGCTCACTGGCCACCTCCCTGTCCGACGGGCTTGGGCCCGGTGTAGTGCAGCGAGACGTTGTCTCCGACGATCCAGACGTCGTTCGCGGCGCTGCCCCAGACGCCGTAGAGGTTGGGCTTCAGCCCGACGGCAAAGGCGGCGGCCGACGGCTTCCACGCAGTGCCGTCCCAGTGGAGGATCGTGCCGGAGTCGCCGACGGCCCAGACGTCGTTCGCTCCGCTGCCCCACACCGCGTGCAGCGGCTCGGTGGTCGGCGACGGGACGATCTCCCAGCGCAGCGCGCCCTTCTTCATGCGCCGGATCGTCCCCTTGTCTCCGACCGCCCAGATGTCGTCGGCGGAGCTGCCCCAGATGCCCTCGAGGACCACGGTCGACTGGCTGTCGACGCTCGTCCACTCGAGGCCGCCCTTGGCGGCGACGCCGTGCCGGGTGAGGCCCTTCTCCCAGTTGTTTCGCTCGCTGTTGTCGGCGATGAGCCACAGGTCCGTCGGCGAGCTTCCCCAGAAGCCGTGGACGTTGCCGTCGCCGGTGACGGGCTCCCAGGCGACGCCGCCGTCGCCGTCATTCTTGATCGTGTACTGATCGATCGCGGAGTACTGACCCGTCTTCGGATCGAAGATCAGGCGAGCGCGCGTGCCGATGCGGACGTCGTCGGCCGTGGTCCCCCAGATCGACATCGCGGTCATGGGGAACTCGTCGCTGACGTTCGGCATCTTCGTCCACGCCGCGGTGCCTCCGCTGAAGCCGGTGGAGTGGAAGATCGCGTCGGTCATGGACACGGCCCACACGTCGGTGGGGCCCGAGCCCCATACCGCGTGGAACGTGTTCTTCACGCCCGTCGGCGTCTGCTTCCACGCTGTGCCGTCCCAGTGGACGATCGTTCCGCCCGAGCCCACGGCCCACACGTCGTTCTTGCCGCTGCCCCACACTGCGGTGAGCGCGTAGAGGGAGCTCACCGTCGTCGACACCGGGCACCACGGGACGTCGTCGCACGAGATCACGTGCGTGACGCAGTCCTTGTCGGCGGCGTCGCAGCCTCCATCCGTCTGCGGCGGGCCCGCGTCGACGCTCGCCTCGGCGGCGTCGGGCGGAGGAACCGTCGCGCTCGCGTCCTCGTCCTTCTTGCCCGAGTCCTCGGCCTCTGCGCAGCTCGCGAACCACGGCACCATTCCGGCCAAGGTCAGCGCGAGCGAACCGAGGAACAACCGATCCATGCGTCCGCGGATCATTTCGTCGTCCCTTCGTCGCATTCCTTCATCAGGCACTTGCCCTCGACGCAGGGCTGGCCGGCGCCGATATCGCAACGGTTGCCGCATGCACCGCAGTTGCCGGGGTTCGCCATGAGGTTCGTCTCGCAGCCGTCGGCCGTGTTGCCGTTGCAGTCCGCGTAGCCCGGCGCGCACTCGTAATCGCAGAGCCCCTTGTTGCACGAGCGGACCTGGTGGGGGCCGGCGGCAGGGCAGATGGCGTTGCATCCGCCGCAGTTGTTCGGATCGTTCAGGAGATCGACGCACTCGCCGCTGCTCGGGCAGAGCACCTTGCCGAACCTCGTGCACGGGACCGCGCACTCGGGGCCGTTGCCCTCGTCGACGCACTCCTGCAGCCCGGTGCACGTGATCCCGCATCCGCCGCAGTTGTTCTTGTCGAAGCGGACGTCGTCGACCTCACAGCCGTCCGACGTGCACGTCTTCGCGGCCATGTCGTTGTTGCAGTCGCGCGCGAAGCCACCGCACTTGAGGTGCCCGCACGTGCCGCCCATGCAGCCGTAGCCCGCGTTCTTCGGGAGCGGATCGCACGCACCGGCGGGCGGCGTGCACACGTTCCCGCATCCGCCGCAGTTCTCGTCGTCCGTCTTCGGATCGATGCAGCGGCCACCGCAGAAGATCTGGTTCGGCGGGCACCCGCACTTGCCCTTGAGGCACGGCTGATCGGCCGCGCACTTGTTCCCGCACGCCCCGCAGTTGTTGGCGTCCGTGAGGACGTCGACCTCGCAGCCGTCGTCGACCACGCCGTTGCAGTTGCGACGATCCGTCGGGTAGAACGGATCGTTCATGCACTCGAGCTCGCACGCGCCCTCCACGCAGCGCGAGGTCATGTGGAGCGGCTTGTAGACGAGACACTCGTTCCCGCACGTTCCGCAGTTCTTCGGATCGTGCATCAGATCGGTGCCGCACTTGTACGACGGGCCTTCGTCGGCCGTGCACGTCGCGAAGCCGTCGGGGCATTCGGTGCCCTTGCACAGGAGCGCCTTCGGCGGCGGGCCCGCGTCGGCATCGACGCCGGCGTCGGCGTCCTGGGGGCGGGTGAACGTCGGCGGAGGCGAGCTGGCGTCGACGTCGTCGTCGCCGAGGCGCGCTTCGGTCTGGCTGCATCCGCCCGCGAGCCCCCACAGGAGCAGGGAGGAGAGAGCGAACGGGACGGTTAGCGGTTTGAACGTTCGAAGGGACAATGGGCGACTCCCGCCGATGAGAGATCGATGGTGGCCGGCGCTCGGCCGTTGCGAGCCAGTGGGGAGGGGGGAGATGTGCTTCCTGGCGGCTACGGTCACGAGCGCCGGCGTTCACTTATCCCGGCGTGCTCACGGTTTGATCACGAATGCGTCACTTTTCTTCGAGGAGCGCGCGGACGCGCTTCGCGTGCACGCCGTTCGGGTGCTTCGCGAGGAACTCGCCACCGAGCTTCTCGGCCGCCGCGCGATCGCCGCTCATGAGGAGCGTGCGAATGCGCAGGACGGTCGCCTCCGGACGGAGCGTGCCCTGCGGGAACTCCGCGTCGTAGGCGTCGAGCGCGCGCGCGGCATCGGCGGCGGAGCCCGCACCGAGCTTCGACTTCACGCCGTCGAGCAGCTCGACCTCGCGCGCGATCGATGCACTGGCGACGGTCGACGGAGCGGGCGTCGCGGCGGCGCGCGCGGAGGCGACGGGCGCGGCGGCGCTCGCGCGCGACGGCGCGTTGGGCAGCGAGTCGGGCGTCATCACGACCTCGCGCGGCGCTTCGGCGGTCGACGGCGGTGCGTCGGCCGCGTGAGGAGCCGTCACGGCGGGCGCCGTGACCGCGGGAGCCGGAGAGGGCGCGGGCTCGCTCCGGCGGAGCATCGCTCCGACGACGAGGGCGCCGAGCCCGATCGCCGCCACACCGGCGACGAGCGAGCGCGTTCCGAGCCAGCGCGAGAGGCCGGGCGAGGTCGCCGCGCTCGCGATCGGGGCCGCGGCCATCGCCGCGAGGATCTTGCGTTCGAGATCGTGCGAGGGCGACTCGTCGCGACCGGACGCGAGGATCGATCGCTCGAGCGGCGAGCCGCTCTCGAACAGGCGCTTCGGTTCCTTCATCGCTTGCTCGCCTTCTGGATGCGCTTCACCGCGTCCTGGAACTGCTCGCGCGCGCGGCGCAGGCGCGAGGCGACCGTGCCCATCGGCGCATCCGTGACCTCGGCGATCTCGGCCATGGTCAGCTCCTCGAGCTCGTAGAGCGTGAAGGTGGTCCGGAGGTCGGGCGCCATCTGCGACAGGATCCGGTCGAGGGCTTCGCGCGCCTCCTTGCGACCGAGCAGCTCGTCGCTCGGCAGCTCCTTCGAGCGGACCTCGTCGACGTCCACGCCGGCCGCCGTCTTGGCGGCGCGGAGGCTCTGCGACCGGCGCTGCCGCGACGCGAGGCGCAGCGCCACCGCATAGAGATAACCGCGCTCCTTGTCGGGCTCGATCTGATCGAGCTTGCCTACGGCGATCACGAAGACCTCCTGGGTCGCGTCGTCCGCGTCCTCCGGCGTGCAGCCCAGCCGCCGGAGGAACCGCCAGATCGTGGGCATGTGCGCCCGTACGAAGGCGCGCTCCCGCTCGGAGCGGTCGACGGATTCGGCAGCGGAGCTCGGCACTTGGAGCTCACTTACCTCCGCGAGCCCGTGGGTTGAAGCGAGCATCGAAGACTCATCCCGCGAGCGGGTCGTTTCGATCACAAAAAACGTACCCGGAGCCCCAGGCTGGCCGCCCCCGAGACCGCCGGGACCTCGAAGATCGTGGTCGCGGGCGCCAGGAAGTACCGGGTCCGCCGGAGGGGAAAGAGGGCGCCGCCCGACAGCTCGAGGCCGAAATGGCGGCTCAGGGACCAATCGACCGTCGCGACGGCCATCGGGGCGAGCCAGAGATCCACGCTGCTCGTGGGGTTCCGGACGTCCTGGGTGGTGGCCCGGTGGGCGGCGATCTGGAACGCGGCGCACGGCGCGACCCTGATTTTCCAGGGAAGCGGGAAGTAGACCGGGCAGGCCCGGAGCGTCGCGCCGCCCCACTCGTAGGTCTGGCTGCCGCCGCGCGCGAGGTCGCTCGAGGTCCGGGCGAAGTCGAAGCTCAGCCGTGCGGCCGAGACGAGGCCGCGCGCGCTCCGATGCTCGAGGTCGCCGAACGCGCCGGCGGCCGGCGCCAGGGCCGGTCCTATCCCGCCGAGGATACCGAGCTCGGGGCCGGCCGAGGCGCGCCACGCCGATCGCGGCGGCGCAGGAGGAGGGGGCGGCCTCGGAGGCGGGGGCTTGCGCGGCGGCGGGGGCGGAGGCGGCGGGGGCGGAGGCGGAGGCGGAGGAGCGGCGGGCTCGGGCTCGGTGCTCGCGTCCGGATCGAGGATGAGCGCGGTCACGAGCGCGAGCGCCTTGGCGACCTCGCCGCAGGTGCGGCTGGTGACCGATCGCGTCTCCTCGGTTCCGTCGGGCTCGCGTAGGTCGAGGCGGCCCGAGCTGCTGGTCTCGCCTTTCACGTCGATCCCGACGTGGATGGTGATCGCCGGCTCGCCGTCCTCGGCGTCCACGAGCCGAGGGCGCGACGTCCGCGCGAGGATCTCGGCGACGAACGTGTCGCGATCGGGGCAGGTGTCGCCGGGCGCCTCGTAGACGAGGCGGAACCGCGTGCCGTCTGCCTCGGTCGCGTGCGCGGTGCGGGGCGCGAAGAGGAGCGCGCATAGCCCCAAGGCTCCACCGACGGTTCGCGCGCGCGCCATACCCGGCCACCCAGGTTAGCCGGTTGCGGCGCGTGGCCGCCGCGGAGATCGTCAGGGGGCCGGCGCCGGCTTCTTCTTCGACTCGTCGCGCTCGAGGATGGTGAAGGCGACGCGCCGGTTGTTGGCGCGGCCCTCCTCGGTGTCGTTCGCGTCGACGGGCTTCTCCTCGCCGTAGCCGGCGCTGACCAGCCGCTTCTTGTCGATGCCGTGGTCGGTGAGC
>WBZO01007244.1_pt1 | contig 10355 bp, 9 predicted proteins | sample 5204261 | NCBI WGS metagenome assembly WBZO01 (sample SAMN12412400, study PRJNA552823) | activated sludge metagenome | isolation source: activated sludge from anammox sidestream of wastewater treatment plant... | place: USA: North Carolina | collected 2017-09
GAGCGAAGTCGGAATCATTCTCGGTATCATTGCCATCGTCGTAGTGGCCGTGGCGGACATCATCGTCAGGTTGCGCATCGCGCCCCGCCGTCGGGACAAGTTCTTGGAAGCCCTGTTGGAGAGCATGACCGGACCAGAACCTGCGGGGCGCGTGTCGCAGGCAAACCTCACCTTCAAGCGCGATCAACCGCGACAGCGCCAGTCTCTGCTTTTGCGTCGCCGTGAGTTCCGCGGCTCGTTAGACTCCCGTGCGGTTTAGCCTATGAGCGTCAAAACGCCATTCCGTCTCACTGAACTTCTGGTTGGTGCCGCAATCATTGTTGCAGCCCTGATTTGGGCGGAACGCGCGGCATGGCGGCAGATAAGCACTTTGCGAGCGAAGGTGCAGGTGGAGCGGATTGAAGCCCTGGCTGCGGCTGATCGAACCGAGGTCGAGCGTTTCGTGACTGAAACCGCCGCCACCCTGACCCGGCTGCAAGGATTGCTGTTCTTGTCACTCTTGGCCTTGGTGGTGAGTGGCGGAATCGTGGTCGTGCTGATCTATCGTCGGATGATCGCTCCATTACGCAGCAATCTGACCGAGAGCCGCGCCGTCATCGAACGTCAGGAGAAACTGGCATCGCTCGGTGTGTTCGCCACCGGCATTGCTCACGAAATCCGCAATCCACTCACGGCGATCAAGGTTCGATTGTTCAGCCTCAAGACCAGTCACCGCCCCGGCACGTCCGATCATGAAGACCTGGAGGTGATCGAGAATGAGATTGACCGCCTGGAGCGAATCGTTCGTGATTTCTTACAATTTGCCCGACCCGCTGAACCGGATTTGCAGACGATTTCTGCGGCGAAATTGCTTCGGGACTCAGCCGATTTATTGGCATCCGATCTCGCGAAACGATCCGTCACTCTCAAACTGGACCTGGACACCCAAGAATCCGTGCGCGCGGACGCTGACAAGATGAAGCAGGTGCTGATCAACTTCATTCAGAATGCGGCGCAGAGCATGGAGACCGGCGGGACGATCACTTTGCGGACCCGCCTGGACCAGCAAACGTTGCAGGCCCGCAGCGTGCCGGTGGTTGTGCTTGAAATTGCCGACACGGGAAGCGGAATCCCCCCGGAAGTTCAAAAACGATTGTTTGATCCGTTTTTCACCACCAAGGAAAATGGAACGGGGCTGGGTCTGTGCATCGCCGCCCGGATTGTGGAAAAGCACGGCGGGGTGATAGACTATCAAACTCAATTGAATCGCGGCACGACCTTCAGCATCGTGCTGCCACGCGCATCGCAAGATGAAGACAAATCCTAAAATCCTGCTCGTCGAGGACGACACGAACATCGCCACGGGTCTGCAAAAAGTGATGCGGGCCAATGGTTATGACGTCACTGCTCTGAGCCGGGGCGACACCGGGTTGGAGCGAGCCCTCGCGGAGCAATTCGATGTGGTTGTTACGGATTTGAAGTTGCCCGGCCTCGACGGCCTCGAACTGGTGCGCCAGTTGCACCAAGCCAAACCCAAACTGCCCATCATCCTGATTACCGCTCATGGCACCACGGAGGTCGCCATAGAGGCGACCAAGTGGGGTGCATTCGACTACGTTCCCAAACCATTCGAGGTGGACGAATTGCTCGATCTCACCGCGAAAGCTTTGGAAAGCAGTCGGCTGATGTCGGAACCGGTGGAGATGGGAGAAGCGGCATCGAGTCGCACCGCTATTGTTGGCAAGAGCCGCGTCATGCAGAGCATTTACAAGGAAATCGGCCGGATCGCGGCGACTTCCGTAACCGTGCTAATTCGTGGCGACACCGGCACCGGGAAGGAGCTCATCGCGCGCGCCATTTACCAACACAGCGACCGCGCTTCCGCACCTTTCATCGCCATCAATTGCGCCGCCATACCGGAGGCGTTGCTAGAAAGTGAACTGTTCGGGCACGAGCGTGGTTCGTTCACTGGCGCCGATGCCCGGCGGATTGGTCGCTTTGAACAGGCCAACGGCGGCACCATCTTTCTCGACGAGATTGGCGACATGAACGCCAATTTGCAGGCCAAACTCTTGCGCGTGCTCCAGGAAAAGACGGTCCAGCGCGTGGGCGGTCGAGAAAACGTCGCAGTGGACGTGAGGATCATTGCGGCCACCCACCGCGATCTGGAGGCGGCCATCCGTGAGCGCCTGTTCCGCGAGGATCTCTTCTACCGGTTAAGCGTTGTCACCATCAAGTTGCCCCCGTTGAGTCAGCGGAGCGACGACATCCCTGATATGGTCAGATACTTCCTGCGACGTTACGGCCCGGAAGCTGGCGTCACCTCGCCCGCCATCAGTCCCGAAGCCATAATATTTCTGCAGAGTCAGACCTGGCCGGGCAACGTGCGAGAGCTGGAGAACACCGTGCGCAAAGCCTTGCTGTTGGCGCGCGATTACACCATCAGTCTGGAACACGTCAAAGAAGTCGTCGCCAAAGCTCGCGAACCGGTTGCCACGTCACAGCAAACCCACGCGGCCTACATCACCGAACTGATGGACCAAGTTGAACGCGGCGAAACCCAGAACGCCTTCGCCAAAATGCTGGCTGACCTCGAACCCGAACTGTACTCACAAGCCATCCACCGCGCCCACGGTAACTTGACGAAAGCCGCGCAATGGCTCGGCGTGACCCGCCTGAAAATGCGCGAGAAACTCAAGGAATTTGGCCTGCATCCCAAGCAAGAAGACGAAGCTGAATAAGTGTTGGCATGTCCAAGCCGAGTTTGCCTCAACCGCAATTCACCACCGCCGTGACCAACGCGCCGTTTGCTTCGCTCCACGGGCTGCCCGTCGCCCTGTGGCCCTTCGACGACGCCCGTTCCGCTACACAAATCCGCGCGCTCGTCACGAGTGGGCATTCGCCGGTATGCCGCAGGAGCGGCGGGCTTCCGTCTGCGGCTCGGCGGCGTGCGTTACGCTCCGGCTGCGATTCGCTACGCGCTCCTCTCCGCCCTCCGCTCCACTTTCCCGCTCACCGACCGCGGACCGAAGCCTGAGAGTCCGCAGTGACGGACGAGATAAATTGGCCAATCAGTGGTTGGCCAATTGAGATATTTCCAATCACTGATTGGAAATTGCCAAGTCATTCGACTCGATCTTTGGACAACGCGATGAAACCCCGTTCAATCGTATTGGCGTCGTCGGTCGCCTCAAGGTAGTGCGCCCCGGCTGCCCTCGCCTCCACCTTGACCCGCCCGCCGCCGCCGGGGAATGTTGCTTCTAGGATTTCATCGCGGGAGTCTGTCTGCTCGAAAGGGATTTCATTGCGTCACCCTAATTCTAGGCTGTTATTCTAGTGCCGTTGGGCGCTAAAATGAGTTCATTGACGAACAAAACGATTGTCGGTTGCGTGAAAAAGTTGATTGAAAAAGCCTACTATCGTAATGGCCAGCTTCGTGAAGTAGTACCCCTGCACGATGGTCGCAGGCACGGTGTGGTTCGCGTCTGGCACAAAAACGGTGTGCTTGCCAACGAAGAACCTTATGAAAACGGTTTACTGCATGGCGTCTGCCGCCAGTGGAGCGAAGCCGGGCGGTTGCTGGGCAAATACCGGATGACTCGCGGCACGGGCGTTCAACGAGCATGGCACGAGAACGGCAAGTGCCAGATGGAATTCTCCACCGTGCGCGGCAATTTTTCGGGGCGCTATCGGATGTGGCTGCATGATGGAACGTTGCTGTCCGAGGATATTTATTTACACGGCAGGCCTGTCACCGCCGACGAATACCGCGCCGCCCGCACCAAAGATAAATTGCTTCTCAAACTCAGCGGCAAAGCCGGAAAACTCCTGTCGCAAACAGCCGTTTCGGAAAAAAGAATCCATGAAGTTTTTGTCCGCTCGCTTTTGACGCAGAAGAATCGCGCCGAGGTGCGGAAGTGGCTGGTAAGTGGCGGCAAGGCCGTGCGCTCGCTCGGACGATTCAAACGCAAGAGCGACGCGCTCAAATTCGTCGAGGCTCTATACAAGCTAGGCGCGACCGAAGTGATCGCGCCTGACATCTACGCTGGCAAAGCCGGCGGCCAGTTTGCTGACTGTCTGCTAGTGCGCTTGCCGAGAATTGCCGCGAAGCGGAAGGCCGTCCGCAAAGTGTGCGGGCAACTGTCGAAGCGCAAACTCGGTGTGTTCCAACCGGACAAGGACATCGGCGAGTCGCACCTGTATCTTTTGCTGGCCTGATTCACAGCACCATCAGGCAGTCGCGCATTTCATCGAATGTGAGAGCGCCACAGGCAGGGCGACCTTGCAGCAGACATTCCGACACGGCATCCCCGACCAGTTTTTCCACCGCATCGCGCATCGGTCGCGCGCCGAGCTTCGGATGGAATCCTTTCCGCACGAGAAACGGCAACACCGTCTTGTCCAATTCGAGCGCTTGACCGCGTGCCTTGAGGAATTGGATCTCCCGCGCGAGAAACTTCTCTGCAATTTCTAACTGGTGCTCGTAGCTCAAGCGGTGGAACACGAGCTTCTCGTTCACACGCGCGAAGATTTCCGGGCGCAGGGTTTGTTGCGCTCGCGTGAGGACGTGGCGTTCCAGCGTCGCGTCATTCGAGTGTTGCAGGCTCATCAATTCCGCCGAGCCGATGTTTGACGTGAGCCAGATGTAGAAGCCGCTAAAATCGAGAGTCTGCCCCGTCGCCACGGTGATGCGCGCGGCATCCAGCAGTTGCAGCAGGATGTCCAGCACGCGCGGATGCGCCTTCTCCGCCTCATCGAACAGGAGCGAGCCTTCCGCCGCGCGTTCGCGCACGCCGCCGAGATAGCCGACCTCGCCCAGTCGCGCGCCAAGCAGCAATCCCAAGGCTTCCTGATTCTGGAATTCGCTCATATCGAAGCGAAACAACTGGCCCGCGCCGAATATCTGGTTTGTCGTCACGACCACCGTTTCCGTTTTTCCCACGCCCGTCGGGCCGAGGAGCAGGAAGCTTCCGCGCGGGCGACCGGGCTTCGTCAATCCGAGTTCGCCGCGCCTCACGGCGGACATGATGCGCGGCAGTGCGTGGGACTGGCCGCGGATTTCGCGCGGTAGCAGGGAGGTCAGTTCGTGGAGTTTGGTGAGCTTCGTCGGGTCTGTTGTTTTGTTCATCCCTGATTTGTAGCCCGGACAGTGCGCGCATGTTGTGTAGGACATACACCAGCCCATCGCGTGCTTGTGAGATTGTCATCGCGTGTTCGGCGGAGAAGCCGCTGACGACAGACAACAATAACACAAACGCGTATGAAGCTCATCAAACAGACCAGTCGAAAAATCCGTTCGCGGCTGCCCGCCATCCTCATGGCCGCTGCCATCCTCACCCTCAACGCCATGCCGGCCTTCGCGCAGGCGTTCAACTCCACCGAACTCAAGACCGGCATCAGCAACAGCCTCGCCGTGATCATGATGTTCGGTTTCGTTCTCGGCATCTCGGCCGTCATTTACGGCGGGTTCGCCATCCGGCGCGGCGACGTTGACCAGGGCAAAATGAGTATCATTGGCGGCGCGATCATCGCGGCTGCGCCTGCCGCCGTGTTCGCCTTTTACAAAATCTTCGGCATTGACGCGAACAGCGCCGTCGGTGTCGGCAACTTCTGATCTTGCCAGAACCCGCCACACACCCCGCCACCCGCCGCCCCGAGCTGCCATGAAAACAGACCTCCGCCTCACCGATACCAACGCCGCCTCCGACTCGAAAGGCCGGACGTGGGGATTGGAGGGAGGGCTGTTCTGGTGGCTCGTGGGCGGCATCGGCGCGGGCATCACGCTGTTCTTCGTTCTGCTTGTCCCGCTGAATCAATCGTTCCTGACATCCTTTGTCGTTGCCTTGCTTCCCGTTGCGCTCTGCTTGGCTTACATCTTCGGGCTACGGCAGGGAAAGCCGCCCGGTTACGACCGCGACATTTTCGAGCGTTGGTTCACCGGCGGAGGTTTCGCGCCGGAGGCCCAGTGCAACCGCAATTACCGCCACCCGCTTTCGGAGGAACAACAATGACCGCCGCCGAATCCAACGCCCCCGACCTGAATCGCCACGCGCTCCATGTGCGGCTGCAATCCGCCGACACTGCTCTGCGCGCGGGTTTGAATCAGCCCTGCGGCGAGACACTCGTTCGCTCACACATCGAGCGGGCGCTGGCTCACATTCGCGAAGCCGAGACCGCCCTCCACAATCTCGCGCGCGCCCGCACCGTCGAGCAACTCGCCGAACAGCTCGCCCGCATTGACGAGATGCGCGAAGAACTTCACTCGCAGGAAGTCGCCGTCACCACTCCATCCATCCGCATCTGACCTATGCTTGAGCGCGCTCCCAACGGTTTCTTTGTCCGCGACATGATGATCTTCAATCATCTCCGGCGCGGCGGCTACGTCTCGAAGGGCTTCATCTTTGAAGCGCCCGACCTCACGAACAGTCCCTCCGCCGACCTGAATGATTTCCAGGATCAACTCTGTCTCCTGCTCGCGTCTCTGCACGAGAACCAACGCCTGCAAGTGCAATACTTCTGCGATTCCGACTACAAGGGGGAGTTGCGGCGTTACCAGCAGGAGACGGAGACGTTTTCCAACATCTGGACCAAGCGCGCCCGCAACGAACGGTTCTCGCGCTACTGGCAGGCGATGTCCGAGCGAAAACTCCGACGGCAGCGTGTCATCTTTTACATCTCGCGCTCGTTGGAGAACGTGCCCAAGGCGTTCCAAACCGCCGCAGCCCGCCGCGACTATTACAACACGCTGATTGATCAGCTCGAAACCGAGTTTGGGCACGTTCACCGGCTGCTATTGGAAATCTTTGGTTCGGGCGGAGCGCGCATCCTGCCGATGTCCGACCTCGACCATTTCCGGCACTACAAGCGCTTTCTCAATCCGTCGCTCAACGACCGGTTCGACTTCGACCCTGCGGACGGCTTCGCGCCAGAGCTTTCGATTCAGGAGAATTGCTGGCACAGCGAGGGGAATGGGCAGAGCGATTTCGGGTTCTTTCTCGACGGGCACTATCACTCGCTCATCGTCGTGACCCGCTGGCCGCGCACGACCTATCCCGGCATCATCCAGCGCCTCACGAATCTCCGGCTGCTCGATTACACCATCACGGTGAATGTTGATCCGCTTCCAATTTCACAGGAGATCAGCAAGGAGGAAAAAGAGCACGACCGCGTAGCTGGCGATTACGCCAGCGAAAAGAAGATCTCCCTGCTCACCGTGATGGAGAAGAAGCAGAAGAAAATCCACGCGCTGATGCAGGGCCAGACTATTCCGTTTCACGCGATGTTCGCGATTCGCGTTTGGGACAAGACGCGCGACGGCCTGAACGCCAAAGCCGGCGCGATCAAGAACGCCATCAACTCGATGAACGCGGCGCAATACTTCGAGAGCAATCTGCCCAGCACCTCGAAGAATCTCTTTTTCCAAACATGGCCGGGCTGGGCGTGGGGACGCTACGAGCATCGGAAACTCTACGCCGAGCATCGTTTCCTCGCAGACATGTTGCCCGTGACCAGCACGTTCACCGGGCACTTGGCGACTGCCGAGGCGATTTACGACGGCCCACACGATAATCTCATCGGCATCCAGACCTTTTCCGGCGGCAAGGATTCCGCCTCACCACAGCACGCGGTGTTACTTGGCATGTCAGGCGCGGGCAAGTCCGTCACCGTTTGCGACCTGCTCACGCAGACGGAGGGCTATTTCGCTTACACCGTTATCATCGAGGAAGGTCTTAGCTACGGCATCTACACGGCGACCGTCGAAGAAGGTGCGCGGCCCATCATCATCCATCCGGACGGCGACCTGACCATCAATTACCTCGACACAAAGGGACTGCCGTTGACACCGGATCATTTGTCCGCCGCAACCGCGCTCGTGGCGCGGATGATCGGCACGTCGGCGCAGGAGGACAAACAAATGCTCCGCCAGGCGCAGATCGCCAAATACCTCAATCTCCTTTACGAGGATGCGTTTCAGGATTGGCAAAAGAAACGCCACGAACAGTTGCTCGACATCGCCCGGCACTCGCTCGCGCTCCAACAGTTTCGCGCCGAACAGATGCCGCCCGGCGCGACGAGCCTTGAAACTTTTGCGGACTTCCGCGACTGGAAAGCGAGTCACGCGGACGAAGCCCAGGTCTATTTGAATCAGTTCGCCGAAGCCGAGGCGTTGAAGTTCCTCAAAGACCCCAAGACCAGCAAGGAAGTCCGCAACCTCGCCTTCGCATACTTCACCCCGGACGAATTCCCCACGCACCGGATGCTTCAAGAGTTGATGATGCTCGACCCGATGGGCGCGGAGCGCGACCAGATCATGGAAATCGCCACGCTCATCCTGCCGTGGTGTCGCGACGGCAATTACGGCTGTCTGTTCGACGGCACAAGCAATCTCTCGCTCACCGGTAAAATCGCGCACTTCGAGTTGGGCTACATCCCCGAATCGGCGAAGGAGTTGAAGGCAACGGCGGGCTTCCTGATCACCAACCACGCGCGCAAGCACATCATGACGCTGCCGCGCGCCTTGCGGAAGCGGAACATCTACGAGGAAGTCGCCCGCTTCCTCGACATCCCCGGTGGACAGGAAATTGTTCAAGAGAGCTACGCCCAGCTTCGGAAATTCAACTGCTGGAATATCTCCATCGTTCAGCAATACGCACGGTTCAAACAGAGCCGCATCCGCTCGGCCGTGTTCGGCAATAGCCGCCAGTTCTTCATCATGCGCCAGAACGACCGCGCGGACCTGGACGACATGGGCAAGGACATCGCGCTGCCGGATGTCACGCAGCACGCCATCATGAATTACCCGTTGCCCGACCACCAGACCGGCCAGAAGTATTCGCCGTTCACCTACCTGCACACGGACTCCGCGCGGAATCTGTGCGGAACGGTCCACAACGTTGCCTCGCCGGAGATGCTCTACTGCTCCAGTTCGAGCGGCGAACACTTTGACCGTCGCGCCCGCGAGCTACGCCAGAGTCCGAGTGTCGTCGAAGGAATCATCCATCACGCAAACCGCCGCAACGACGGCGAAACGAAAGCCCATTAACCGTTATGAAAAACAAACTCATCACCAACGCATCCAAACTGCTTTTCCTGACCCTCGTCGCCGGCATGTTCGCTGGTTGCGCCGCCACGCGCCCCATCAGTGACGTGGCACTCGGCGCGGGCGGGGCGTATCTCGGCCACGAACTTTCCAACGGCGATCCGCTTGCTACTGCCGCAGGCGCGGCGGGCGGAGTCATCGTCAGCGAGACGCTGCATTACGCCGCGAAGAAACAGGCCGAGAAGGCTTACGCGACCGGCTACGACAAGGGCAAGAGCGACGCCGTAAAGCAGCAGTATTGGCTCTACGTCGCCATGCAGCAGCGGCGCAACCAAGTCGCCAATGTTCGTCTTTACCCCGTGCAATTGCCGGAGCAACGGATTGACGGGGTAACGTTCCAACCATCCACCAAATACCTCCGCATCGAGGAATAACGAAAGGCAACACCATGAAAAGACTCATCGCACTCACCACCATCGTCGGGCTGACGATCACATCCGCCCGCGCGTTCACGGTCTATGACCCCACCGTTCACGCCAGCATCATCCTCCAGACCTCGCAGGAAATCGCGAAGTTCGTCCAGATGATCAACAACCAAGTGCAGCAGATACGGACGCTCACCGACCAGCTCGACGAGTTCAAGCATTACAAGGAATTAGTTGGCGACCCGAAGGTGGTTGTTCTCACGACGGTCCAGCCGCTCGTCACCGACCTTCGCAAAACGGAAGTTGGCGAAACCCTCACTGCGCTCGCAGGCGCTCTGGACGCGGGCGAGGCCATGCTCTATAACGCCAACGGCCTGTTCTCCAGCATTGGCACGACGTTCAACACGCCGAACGGAGCAACGATTACTCGGCGCGAAGCGCCGTATCTGCCGGTCGCCGCCGTGCAGAAGACCACGGACAACTACCTAGCGGTCGCCGCCGACGCGAGTGCCCGGCGCATTGCCTTGAAGGAGGAAATCGCCCGGACGACCGAGGCGCTTAAAAGCGCGCCCACCGACGCCGAGGTGCAGAAGTTGCAGGGCGTTCTAACCGGGCTTTCCGCCGCGCTGAACAACACTGAATTCGAGATCAGTCAGGCGACCACGGCGGCCTTGGTGCAGGACATCGCCAACCGCAACGAAGCCCAACGCCAGGCGGTGTCAGCCCCGCTTGCACCGACGTTGGTGCTCGCCGGTGCGGGCAGCGGCAAGACGCGTGTGCTCACGCACCGGGTAGCTTGGCTGGTGCAGGTGGAGAATGCATCGCCGCACGGCATCCTCGCGGTCACCTTCACCAACAAGGCGGCCGGCGAAATGCGCGGCCGCATCGAATCCATGCTCGGCGTTCCCAGT
>WBZO01007245.1_pt1 | contig 10353 bp, 7 predicted proteins | sample 5204261 | NCBI WGS metagenome assembly WBZO01 (sample SAMN12412400, study PRJNA552823) | activated sludge metagenome | isolation source: activated sludge from anammox sidestream of wastewater treatment plant... | place: USA: North Carolina | collected 2017-09
GGAGCTTCTCCAGGGCCGCCACCGTGCCCGGCAGTGACGCGGCCGGCAACCGCGGATGGGAAGGCCTTGGCGTCGGCCCCGACGGTCGTTTCGTGAGCGTCTGGCTCGATCACCGCAACCTGGCCCAGCCACAGCAGCAGAAGATGGCCGGCGAGCACCAGCATCACGGCGACGGAGCCATGCCGGCGGCGGGTGCCCAGAAGGACGGCGTGGCCATGGCCCAGCTCTCGCAGCTCTACGTGGCATCGCTCGACGGCGCCCTGCCGGCGCGTGGCGTGACGGGGGGTGTCTGCTACTGCTGCAAGACCGGCATCGCGTCGGGGCCGTCGAACAGCCTCTATCTCGCGTGGCGGCACGTGTACCCGAACAACATGCGCGACATCGCCTTCACCGTGTCGCGCGATGGCGGGCGGACCTTTGCCGCCCCGGTACGCGTCAGCGAGGACAAATGGCAGCTCGAAGGATGCCCCGACGATGGGCCGTCCATGGTGGTGGACGGGCAGGGCACCGTGCACGTGGTGTGGCCCTCGGTCGTGACCGAAGGCGGCCGACCGGTGAAGGCCCTGTTCCACGCCTCCACGAGTGACGGCCGCACGTTCACGCCGCGTGAGCGCATCCCGAGCCAGGGCATGGCCAATCATCCGCAGCTCGCCCTCGACGGCAAGGGCACGCTCGCCGTCACCTGGGACGAGTCGGGGTCGGGGACCAGGACCCTCGCGATGGCGCTGGGCACCAGGGACGCCTCGGGCCGCGTGCGGTTCGTCCGGCGCACCGCAGCGCCCGAGGTCGGCACCTATCCGGTCATTGTCTCTCCGGCGCCCGGTGCCTGGCTCAGGGCCTGGACGGCTGGCGACCCGGCCTCGTCCCGCATCGTGCTCTCGCTCAGCACCGCAGGTGCAGGCGGCCCGGCCAACTAGCGCGTTCCACCGGAGGGTCCTGATCCTCCCGGGCGGCCATCGCGGTGTCCGACCCGGCGCGGGCGCACCATCGGGGGGGCGGCCTCCGGCTCGGCGCAATGGTCGAGGGGCCGGTGAGATCGATGGCGTACAAAATGGTCGGTCTCGATTACCATACCGACACCCATCCGACCCGGGCCAGGATTCGCGAGGTCTGCGGCGGACACCTGCACAACCAACTGACACGTCGCCATGCCGATTGATTCCCTGGCCGCCCTTGGAACCTGGATCAACGCGCACGCCCTCTGGCCGGATCTGCCGGCCTGGGCGTACGTGCTGATCACCCTGATCGACACCCACATCACGACCACCTGCGTCACGCTGTACCTGCACCGCTGCCAGACCCACCGTTCCATCTCGTTCGCGCGGCCGGTCGAGCACCTGATGCGGTTCTGGCTGTGGGTACGGACGGCGATGCCGACCCGCGAGTGGGTGGCGGTTCACCGGTGCCATCACGCCTACGTCGAGACCGAGAAGGACCCGCACAGCCCCATCGTCTACGGGATCTGGCGCGTGCTCTTCCTGGGGACGGCGCTCTACCACCGCGCCAAGAACAACAAGGCGATCATCGAGCAGTTCGGCAAGGGGACGCCTGACGACTTCCTGGAGTTCTTCTACGATCGCCTGAGCATCACCGGCCCGTTCCTGACGCTGGGGGCGAACCTCTGGCTCTTCGGTACGGCGGGCTTCCCGATGTGGCTGGTGGAAATGGCGTGGATCCCGTTCTTCGCGGCCGGGGTGATCAACGGGCTCGGGCACTACTGGGGCTACCGCAACTTCGAGACGCCGGATGCCTCCACGAACCTGCCGGGCGCGCCCTGGTCGCTGCTCACGGCCGGCGAAGCGCTGCACAACAACCACCATCACGTGCAGAACGCCGCCCGCTTCTCGATGAAGAAGGGCGAGATCGATCCGGGCTACCTGTACTTCACCATCCTCCGGTCGCTCGGCCTCGCCTGGCAGCGTCAGTCCACGGTCACGACCTGAGCCGGCTGGCCGTCAGCGGCTCTCCGGTACCGGGTACTTCGACAGCTTGCGCTGCAGCGAGCGCCGGTGGATGCCGAGCAGCCGCGCCGCCTGCGACACGTTGCCGTCGCAGTCGGCCAGCACCCGCTGGATGTGCTCCCATTCCACGCGCGCGAGCGGCTGCACGGCCGGCAGGGCCGCACCCTCCGGCTCACGGTCCCCGAACGCCGCCACAATCTGGTCGGCATCCACCGGCTTGGTGAGGTAGGCGTGAGCGCCAAGCTTGACCGCCTGCACCGCCGTGGCGATGCTGCCGTACCCGGTGAGCACCACGATGCGCGTCGTGGTGTCGAGCGCCTTCAGGTCGCGGACGACATCGAGACCGGACCGTCCGGGCAGCTTCAGGTCGACCAGCGCCAGCTCCGGCGTGTCGCCTTCCGCTGCGGCCATCGCCTCCTCGTAACGACCCACCCCGGTCACGCTGAAGCCGCGTGCGTCGAGGGCCCGCACCAGCCGCGTCCGAAAGGCCTCGTCGTCGTCGACGACGAGGAGGGTGCGGGTGTCGGTGAGGCTGGCGGCCGCGTCGCTCATGACGTCGCCTCGGGCGTACCGACGCGGAGCGGGAGCCGCAGCGTGGCGGTCGTGCCAGGCGCCGACTCGAGGTGCAGCGTGCCGCCGACCCGCTCCGCGAAGACGCGCGCGAGGAACAGGCCGAGCCCGAGACCTCGCCCGGGCTCCTTCGTGGTGAAGAATGGCTCGCCGGCCCGGTGCAGTTCCTCCGGCGACATCCCGGGGCCCTCATCGACGACGGAGATCGTGAGCCACGGGTCGTGCGCCTCGATGCGGACGTGGACGAGCGATGAAGGCGGCCCTGCGTCGAGCGCATTCGTGACGAGCGACAGGACCGCCTGCGCGAGCCCATTGCGCGGCAGGAAGAGCTGCACACCCTGCGGTGCGTGCACGTGGAGCCGCGAGATGCGGCCGTCGGTGACGCGGGCGCGCAGGTCGTCCTCCACGGCACTGGCGGCGAACCACTCGGGTTCATCGACGGCGCTGCCTCCCGCCCGTCCACTCATCTGGTCGAGGATCGCGCGGCACCGGTCCACTTCCGTCCGGATCAGCCGCGCATCGTCCGCGAGGTCCGGGACGGTGCCCCGGTCCGACGCCGACCGTTCGAGTTCGCGGGCGGCGAGCGCGATGGTGCCGAGCGGTGTCGACAGTTCGTGGGCTGCGCCCGCCGCCAGCGTGGTCAGTGCGACGAGCCGGTCGGCCCGCGCCGCCTGCAGCCGCATGGCCTCGAGCTGTTCCTCGCGGCGCGAGAGCGCGTTGGAGGCCTGTGCGACGAAGTAGGCGGCCAACTCCGCGATCAGGGCCACCGAGAGCCACATCGTGAAGAGGTGGGTGGGGAAGTCGTTCAGCCGATGGTGACCGGGCACCTGCTCGGTGAGGTGCCAGTAGGCCAGCATCGTGTAGCCCCCCACGCTCACCGCACCGACGAACATGCCGTTCGCGCGGCCGATGGTGAGCCCCGCCAGTGCCACCGGTACGGCGTAGATGACGGCGAACGGATTGAAGGGGCCTCCTGTCAGCTCGAGCAGCTCGGTGAGCAGCAGCGGCTGCAGGGCGAGGTCCGTCGTCGCCAGCCACGCGGGAGGGGTCAGCCCGCGAGCGAGGTGGATGGCGGTGATGGCATGCAGGAGGAGCGTCACCGCGAGCATCGGTGCCAGGTGACTCAGCGGGAAGTCGAGCTGCGGGAACAGGAGCGCCGTGGCAATCACCACCGCATCGACCGCCGCCCGCGCCCAGCGGAGCCTCGCCAGCCATGGCACGGCAGCCATGGTGGTCGCTGTCAGGTACCACGGAGTGACCGCGGACTCCTGCCCGGAGCGTGCGGCGGAGGGCGGCGTGCCGGCAGCGATGTGCACACGTCAGTGTAAGGTCAACGCCAGCCGGCCGCGAGCGGAGGTGCCCTGCGTCAAAACGCCGCACCGGTTGCAGCCCGTTCGCGACAATATGCCGCACGAGCGGGAACACACCCGCCACCTAGACTGTCGGGGCATGTTCATCGTCCGCCCGCTCGCCCGCTGCATCCGTATCGCCGTGTTGCTGGTTGCCACGGTGGCCACACCGCTCTTCGCACAGCCCGCACAACTGACCGGCACGGTGACCGACGAGACCGGCGGCGCCCTCCCCGGCGTAGAGGTGCGGGCCCGGTTCGATGACGGCGTCCAGGAGGCGGCCACGACCGACGTCGCCGGGCGATTCGCGCTGGTCGCCCATCCGGGCAGGGCTCAGCTCACGTTCATGCTGCCCAATTTCGGGACCGTGCGCCGGGAGGTGGTGGTGCCCCCGAGCGGCGGCGTCCGCGCCGATGCGGTGATGCACTTCGTGCTGAACGCGGACGTGACGGTGACCGGACAGCGCACGTTCACCAACCTGGCCGATGCGGCGAACCCGGCCGAGAATCTCGTGGGCATCGCGCAGTCCGCCAGCCAGGGCGCCATCACGGCCCGCCAGCTCGAGGTGCGCCCGATCATGCGGCCTGCGGAGGTGCTGGAGACGGTCCCGGGTGTGATTGCGAGCCAGCACGCCGGCGAGGGCAAGGCGAACCAGTACTACCTGCGCGGATTCAACCTGGACCACGGCACCGACTTCGCGACCACGGTTGCGGGTGTGCCGGTGAACCTGCCCACGCATGCCCACGGCCACGGCTACACCGATCTCAACTTCCTCATCCCCGAGCTGATCAGCGGGGTGCAGTATTCGAAGGGGCCCTACTTCGCGGAGCAGGGCGACTTCGCCACGGCGGGCGCTGCGAACATCAGCTACGCCAGCCGCCTCGAGAGGCCCCTGCTGGAGCTCTCCGGCGGCCAGCTCGGGTACGCCCGCGCGCTTGCCGCGGGGTCGGTCACGCGCGGCAACGCCAGCACGCTCGGCGCGGTCGAACTCGAGCACAGCAACGGACCATGGATCCGCCCCGACGCCTTCCGGAAGCTGAATCTGGTCGGCCGTTACACGCGGGGCGATGCGGTGTCCGGGTTCTCGCTGACCGGCATGGCTTACACGTCCCGATGGAATTCCACCGACCAGGTGCCCAGGCGGGCGGTCGACTCGGGGGCACTGTCACGCTTCGGCAGCCTGGATACGTCGAACGGCGGATCCACGACCAGGGTCAGCGGCGCGGCCGAGTGGCAGCGGACCTCCGGTAATTCCCTGTGGAAGCTCTCGGCCTGGGGACTGGGCTACCGCCTGTCGCTGTTTTCGAACTTCACCTACTTCCTCGACGACCCGGTGAACGGCGACCAGTTCCGCCAGGCCGATCGCCGCGTGGCCGGGGGCGCGCGGCTCACCAACCGGCGTATCACGCAGTGGGGCGACCGGACCGTCCAGCACGTGTTCGGTGTACAGACCCGCGGCGACCGCATCTCGCTCTGGCTGGACCACACGCGCGCGCGTGCCATCCTGCACGGGGTCCGGCGTGACGATGTCGCGCAGGGCAGCGTTGGCGCCTTCGGCGAGACCTCAGTCGAGTGGAGCCGGTGGCTGCGTTCCACCGTCGGCCTCCGGCTGGATGGCTATCGCTTCGGTGTCACCGCGATCAGTGAGCCGGCCAATGGCGGCGTGAGCCGTGCGGGCATCGTGAGCCCGAAGCTCGGGGTGGTCATCGGGCCGTTCACGGGAACGGAGTTCTACGTGAACGCCGGGCGTGGCTTCCACAGCAACGACGCGCGTGGCTCGACCATCCGGATCGACCCACTGACCGGCGAGGCGGCCGACCGCGTCACTCCGCTCGCGCCCGCGACCGGGGCGGAGATAGGCGTGCGCACCGTGGCCATTCCCCACCTGCAGTCGAGCCTGACCCTGTGGGGGCTCGGCCTCGACTCTGAACTGATCTTCATCGGCGACGCGGGCACCACCGAGGCCGGCCGCCCGAGCCGACGCCGCGGCATCGAGTTCGCCAACTACTACCGGCCGGTCAACTGGCTGGTCGTGGACACGAACCTGGCCTGGTCGCGCGCCCGCTTCCGCGACGACGCCGAGGAGGGCAACGCCATTCCGGGGTCGGTCGGCACGGTGCTGGCGGCTGGCGTGACCGTGCTGGACGTGCACCGGGTTTCCGGCTCGCTCCGGCTCCGCCACTTCGGTCCGCGTCCGCTTGTCGAGGACGACAGCGTCCGCTCCAGCGCGACGACGCTCCTCAACGCGGAACTGGGCTTCCGGTGGTCCAGCCGCCTGCGCTTCTCACTGGACGGCCTGAACCTGCTGAACACACGCGCAAGCGACATCGACTACTACTACACGTCCCGTCTGCCCGGCGAGGCCGCGGCTGGCGCCGACGATCGCCACTTCCACCCGGCCATCCCGCGCACTTTCCGCCTGCGGATGCACGTCGGGCTCTGACGTCGCCACGCCACGGCGCCGCGGTACCCGGCTACTGGATGACGATCGCGCCCTGCAGCGAAGTGTTGCCGGGCAGGTCGTGATCGTGGAAGCGGCAGGTACGCGCCGTGTTGAGGTTGCCGGTCTGGCGGCTCGATCCCGGGCTGAGGAACCCCACCTGGTTCAGCTCCGGGCAGTCGGTGTGGTCCGGGTGCGGATCCGAGTTCATCTGGTGCGACCGGCTGTCGTTGTTCACGAACTGCACCTGGCTGCCGCGCGCCACCGTGACGGTCCGCGGGCTGGCGCCCGCGCTGGTGATGGTGATGACGGCGGCCGGAGCCGGCGACGGCGTCGTCCCGCCACCGGAGTTGCCCCCGCCGCACGCGGACGCGACACACACCACCGTGGCACACGCAAGAAGCCTGTTCATCGTCAGTCGATCCGGTATTTGGCGAGGTAGTAGGACAGGGCCCGCTGGCTGATGCCCATCAGTTCCGCCGCGTCCTTCTTCACGCCCTTCGAGGTCTCGAGGGCCCGGCGGATGGTCTCCTTCTCGACCCACTCGATGTTCTGCCGGAGGCGCAGCGAAGGGAGACCGGTGTTCTGCGTGGTGACCGCGCCCAGGACCGAGACGGACTGCGCCGTCACCATCGTGCCTGGCGACAGCACCACCGCGCGCTCGATCGTGTTCTCCAGCTCGCGCACGTTGCCGGGCCACTCGTACTGCTGCAGTGCCTGGACCACCCCCTCGGCAATGCCGTCGATGCGCCGGCCCGTGCGCTGGGCGTGCTTGCGCACGAAGTGCTCGACCAGGGCGGGAATGTCCTCGCGCCGGTCTCGCAGCGGCGGCAGCTCGATCGGGATGACGTTGAGCCGGTAGAACAGGTCGTCCTGGAAGCGGCCCTCGGCCACCATCTGCCGCAGGTCGCGGTTGGTGGCGGCGATCACGCGCACGTCGATCCGTTCCGTGCGCTCCGAGCCGAGCGGCTCGAACTCACGCTCCTGCAGCACGCGCAGCAGCTTTGCCTGCAGTGCCGGGCTCATCGTGCCGATCTCGTCGAGGAAGATCGTGCCGCCGTCGGCGAGCGCGAACTTGCCCTTCTTCGACGTGGTGGCGCCGGTGAAGGCGCCGCGCACGTGCCCGAACAGCTCGGACTCGAGCAGCGTCTCGGGAATGGCGGCGCAGTTCACCTTGATGAGCGGCATGTCCCGCTGTGCGCTCCGGTTGTGGATGGCGCGCGCGACCAGCTCCTTGCCGGTGCCGGTCTCACCGGTGATGAGCACCGTGCTCTTGGTCTGCGCCACGCGCTCGGCCCGCTCGATGATGGCCCGCATCGGCCCGCTGCGCCCGATGATGCCGTAGTTGCCGAACTGCTCGTCCCGCTCCGTGCGCAGGTAGCGGTACTCGCTGGTGAGGCGCTGGTGCTCCAGGGCACGCCGCGCCACCACCAGCAGCTCATCGATCTCGAACGGCTTCTGCAGGTAGTCGAGCGCGCCGAGCTTCATCGCCTCGATCGCGCTCTCGACCGTGGCGTGCGCCGTCATCATCAGGATCTGGGATCGCTCGTTCTCCGGCGTCGATCCCACGTACTCGCGAATCAGGTCCAGGCCGCTCAGCTGCGGCATCACGTTGTCCACGACCAGCAGGTCGAACGACCGCTCACCGAGCAGGCGCTGGGCCTCACGCGGGCTGGTCGTCTCGACCACGGCATGCCCGGCGTCGCGCAGCGCGCGCCCGAGGGCCTTCAGGATCTTCTCCTCGTCGTCGACGAGGAGGATGGTGCCGCGATGTGTGGTCATGAGCTGAGCGGGTGCTCGACGGCCGTGCCCGTTTCGACCGCTGCCGGCCCACCCGGCAGCGAGATGCGGATCTCCGTGCCACGCCCAGGTTCGCTGGCCGCCACGATCGACCCACCCAGCCCCTCGACGATGTTCCGGGTGAGCGGCAGGCCGAGCCCGGTGCCGCCCCGCTTGGTCGTGAAGTAGGGATCGAACACGCGCGGGAGGTCGGCCCGGTCGATGCCCACCCCCGTGTCCGCGACGTTGATCATAACCGTCCCGCCCTCGCGGCGGGTCCTGACGACGACCCGCTGTGTCTGCTGGCCGTCCACCGCCTGCCGCGCATTCACGATGACGTTGACCAGTGCGGCCCTCAGGCGCTCGGCATCGGTCACGATGGTGCCCACGCCGGGATCGGTGTCGAGCGATACCTCGGCGCCCGGCGTGGCCTGGGCCGCCTGGGTCGATTCGCGGCACAGCGCGTTCAGGTCGGTCGGACCCAGCTCGAAGGGGATGGGGCGCGCGAAGTCGAGCACGTCGTTGACCAGCCGGTTCAGCCGCCCGACTTCGCCATCGATATCCGCCGCCACCTCCCGCACGTCGTCGGGCGTGGCCGTGCCCCTCCGGAGCGTGTGAAGGGCGGCCTTGATGATCATCAGCGGGTTGCGGATCTCGTGCGCGATGACCGTGGAGAGCCGGCCGAGTGACGAGAGCCGCTCACGCTGCGAGGCCTCGCGCTGTGCCCGCGACACCGACTCGGTCAGCGTGTTGAAGGTGCTGGCCAGCAGCTGCGCGTCCTCGTCGTCCCAGCGATCGTTCGGGCGCAGGACGATCTTGCGGGTCAGGTCGCCCGTGGCAGCCACCTCCCGCATCACGCCGGTGATGGCCGCGAGCGGGCGGGTGATGGACCGGGCAACGGTGAAGCTGAGGAGCGTGGCCAGGAGCACGGCGGCCAGCGCCGTGACGGTGAGTTCCGTGTGGATCTCGCGCACGAACCGCAGCTGCTCGGTGCGCGAGCGCAGGATGAGCGCCACCGGCGCCGTGGCGTTCGCGGCGCCCTCGGCCGTGAGGGGCACCGGCAGCACCGCGAATTCCTCTCCGTGCAGGCGTGTATCGGTGACGGCGGCCCGGTGGGCGAGCAGCGGCGAGAGCGCCCGGCGATCCGCGGTGCCGAGCGTGGACGAGAGCACCTGGCCGTCGAGACCGAAGGCGATGTCGCTGCCGGTCAACTGCTTCAGCTGGCCCGCGAAGGCGTCGTCCAGCATGAAGCCGACGCTGAGCGTGCCGAGGAGGTCGGGCTGGGAGAGGCCGACGGTCAAGGGCACGGTGACCAGCTGGAGGATGCCGTCGTGCTGCGGGAGCAGGCTCACGCTCTCGTGCCCCTGGAGGGCGGCGGCGATGGCGGGCTGCGAGGCGACGCGGTCGGCGGTCCGCGTGGTCGGGCCGACGGTGGCGAGCACCTCGCCGCGCCGGTTGGTGATGAGCAGGACGCTCGAGTCGAGCTGCGACTGGTAGTCGTCGGCGATGTCCTGCACCGTGGGCGGGTCGTCGGTGTCCACGGCCGCCTTCAGCTTCGGTGCGTCGGCAATCAGGCGCGCCAGCATCGTGAACCCCTGCGTGCGCGTGGTGCGGAACTGGGCGACCAGCGTGCCGGTGGTGTCGATCTCGCGGCGGAGCGAGTTCTCGGCCTCGCGCGTCACGCGCGCACTGACCAGGTAGGTGGCCACACCGATCGACAGCACCGTGAGCATGGCGCTCGCGAGGAAGATGCGGCTGCGGAGCGACGAGAGCAGCGTCATCGCAGGGTGAAGTCGGCCTCGGTGGAGCCACCGTCGGCCACCGTGATCGCGCGCGACTCGGAGGCGACCCCCTCGTTCCAGGCGACCAGCGTGTACGAGCCGGGCGGGACGTTGTCGATGCGGTACCGCCCCGAGGCATCGGTCACTGCGAAGAAGGGGTGGCTGAACACCAGGATGAAGGCGCTCATGTGCGAGTGGATGTCGCAGAAGACGCGCACGATCCCCGCGCGGTCGAAGCGGACCGACTTGGACCGTCCGGCTGCATAGCGGCCGAGGTCGAAGGGACGCGGCTTCGAGAGCGAGAACACGTTGTGGTAGATGCGGTCGCTGTTCGGGAACTCCACCGTCGTGCCGGTGGTCACGGCCAGCACGTGCGGCACGAAGGTCTCGTTGCGCTGATCCATCACCGCCCGGCCCGGCTCGTTCTGTTCGAAGGCGCCGCGCGGGGCGGTCTCGAGGTAGACCACCGACAT
>WBZO01007246.1_pt1 | contig 10352 bp, 10 predicted proteins | sample 5204261 | NCBI WGS metagenome assembly WBZO01 (sample SAMN12412400, study PRJNA552823) | activated sludge metagenome | isolation source: activated sludge from anammox sidestream of wastewater treatment plant... | place: USA: North Carolina | collected 2017-09
TGCCTCCGTCGCTTCTTCTACACGGTTCTTAATGTTGGGCTTGCGGCGATTTGCATCGATCAGGGCATCAACACCACCTGTTTCCACCGCTGCCTGATAGCGATAGAAAGTATCGCGTGAGAAACCCATCACCTTGCAAGCGCGGGATACGTTACCAAGCTCGGCCGCCAAATTAAGCAAGCCAATCTTGTGTTTGATGACATTCTGTTGAAAACTACTCATGGGATTACTCCTTTGCGCTTTCGCGCTTGGTTGATAAAGATTTGCACCTCTATCAAACCGGGTAATCCCACCCTTTGGCAAGACCCTTCTGTCAGATCAAGTCTGAATTACTACACATCAATAGTCCCATCAAAAAAATCAAACAAATTTTGATCTTAATTCCTAACGCTTAATCATTTCAAAACGCAAATTAGCTCATCCCAGTTCGTCGTATAGTTGGGACTTTTATTTCCCTGCTTCATCTTCCACGGTTGTTTGAATCCCTCAGATGCGAGTTTAATCGTTCCTCGGCCCATGCGGGCATTGATCTGATCCATGACACTCATCAATTTGCTGGATTTTGTATCGGCTATTGATATTGAGCCAAACAAATCCAATTGCCTGTATTGTCTGGGCACCAGTTCAGACAACATCACGCCCGCTTTCTGATATTTGTAGCCTCGGCGGTAAATTTTGCGTAATCCCCATAAAGCAACCTTGGTCAGTAATCTCGAATCATCCGTTTGTCTTGGCAACGCAATCGTCATACCGTTGGCATAATGCGGTTCTTTCTCATTGAACGGATTGGTGCGGATGCTGACGTGTACCGATCCGGCATACGATTGTTGTCTTCGCAGTTTTTCTGCTGCGCGGCTGATGTAGAGCGACACCGATTCTTCCAGACTAGCCAGATCGGATACCGGAATGCCAAAGGAACGGGAACTGACGATTTGCTTTTTCGGTGGATTAATTTCTTCCAGTTCGATACAAGCCGTGCCGTTGATTTCCCTGATGATCTTTTCCATCACGACCGAGAAACGGGCACGCAGTTGCGATGGCGATGCTGTTTTCAGATCCCATACGGTTTTGATGCCAATTTCGTGCAGCTTGGGTGCAAGCCGTCTGCCGATGCCCCAGATTTCACCAACTTCGATGCGTTGAAACCAATCCGCTTGCTGTTCGAGTGACAGGCTATTGAGATCACATACCCCATTAAATTCAGGATTCTTCTTGGTTATGTGGTTAGCGAGTTTAGCCAGTGTTTTGGTCGGGCCTATACCAACACAGACCGGCAATCCCGTCCAATGTTTGATGCGCTGCCGGATTGTCTGCCCATAACCAGTATGGCTGTATCTTTTAAACCCTGTGAGATCGAGAAAGCATTCATCAATCGAGTAGATTTCCTGTTCGGGACTGAACATACCTAAAATGCTCATGACACGGTTACTCATGTCGGCATAAAGCGCATAGTTTGATGAATAGACGATGATGCCGTGTTTCATGGCTAAATCCTTGAGCTGAAACCACGGCTGCCCCATTCTGACCCCCAGCACTTTGACTTCGTTACTTCTCGCTACAGCGCAGCCATCATTGTTGGATAGCACTACTACCGGCCTGCCTTCCAGTTTGGGATTGAATACCCGTTCACAACTGACATAAAAATTGTTAACGTCAATTAACGCGATGGAGCGGTTATGCCTATCCATGCAATGCGATCACTTCAACATCTTTGCGATTCAGGAACTTAAGTAGATAGCGGTAAGTATCCCGGTCAAAACTGGGATGTGCCGATAGTTCCTCCAATTCCCGGTGATCCTTGACGCTTCCCAGATGGCACCACTGGTCAAAAACGTGTATTTCCGTGATGTCGTAGTCCGGGTTGTGTTCCCGGATGCCAATACGGCCAGCATATGGCCAAGTCAGTAGCTTGTGATGGCTCAATGCTGTGAGCAGGCGCAGGCCATGAATCGCCCCGGGTTTTCCGGAGACTATTTGTCTTGAGTCAAACCGTGTCGGTTGACTCCCCTGGTTGTCGATAATATGCCATTTCAAATTCTGCTGGCGGAATATTTCCGATCGGTTCCAGTAATCGGCGATTGTTAAACCAATCCACCCATTCCAAAGTGGCAAACTCCACATCGTCGATATTACGCCAAGGGCCGCGATGCCGAATAACCTCGGTCTTGAATAATCCGTTAATTGTTTCGGCCAGTGCATTGTCATAAGAATCTCCGACACTGCCAACAGAAGCTTCAATATTGGCTTCAGCCAGACGTTCCGTATAGCGAATCGACAAATATTGGCAGCCGCGGTCGCTGTGATGAATTAATTCCTTGATTTCCCGACGCGCCCACAATGCCTGTTCCAGCGCGTCGAGCACCAGATCGGTTTGCAATGACCGGCTAACACGCCAACCAACAATATAACGGGCAAGAACATCGATGAGGAAAGCCACATAAACAAATCCCGACCACGTTGCAACATAGGTAATATCTGCCACCCACAATTGATTGGGTCGGGTTGCTGTAAATTGCCGGTTAACCTTGTCGGTTGGCCGATAGAGTGAATCATCCGCAACAGTCGTCCAACATTTCTTGCCGCGCCGGATACCTTGTATCCCAAGGTGCTTCATCAATCGCTCGACTGTGCAGCGAGCAGCACCAATGCCTTCTCGCAACAACTGCCGCCATACTTTGCGGGCGCCATAAACCCGAAAGTTGCTTTCCCAAACCCGTTGTATTTCCAGTTCTAGCTTCATGTCCCGCTTGATGCGATCGGGCAACAAATCCGGATCTCGCCCACGTCTTTTATTTTCGTAATAACTCGATGGGGCAATCTGTATTTGTCTGCAGATTGGCTCGACCCCGTATTCCGCCTTGTTTTTTTCGACAAATACCACCATCATTTCGATCGGCGGTCGAGCTCCGCCTGCGCAAAATAAGCCGATGCTTTACGCAATATTTCGTTAGCACGCTTTAATTCCCGGTTCTCCCGTTCCAATTCCTTGAGCCGTTCACGATCCGATGTCGACATACCTCCCCGAATTCCCTGATCCGCTTCCGCTCTTCTTACCCAGGTCCGCAATGTCTCTGCTGTGCAGCCAATCTTCGATGCAATCGATTTGATTGCCGACCATTGCGATTCATGCTCTTTTTGCTGCTCAAATACCAATCTTACCGCTCGTTCCCGTACTTCCGGTGAATAACTGATTTGATCTTTCATCTTTCCCTCCTCTCAAATCATTTTATCTCCGGAAAACCCGGGGCGATTCAGTTTGGCTACACCAAGGTACGCTTTCGTGGATTGGCCAAGAATACAGCACAGCTAATCACGCTGTTTGCCCTTTCCAATCTGTGGATGGCTCGCAGGTTTTTGCTGGCAAATACAGGAGAGCTGCGCCCGTAACATACAAAATGATTGCTGAAAGAACTCTGCTGTCACAAAAACATGAGATTTTCGGCGAGTTTGATTGTCCTCTGCGCATCTCGGCTTTTTTTACAATGAGAATATCTGAAGAATCTAAGGAAGCTCTGAAAAACTACTGCGCTCGATCATGCTGTGTTGAAATCAGACTCAAAATGCTCATTTACATCTTGTAAACTGCGCTTTTTCATCTGATTTTGCCTTGCTGACCGTCGCTTGCTTCCCTTTTTCAGAGCTTCCCTAACAGGATTTTACCATGCTTTTGGCCTGTAGCAAGAAGAATTTTTACGCAAATTATAAGAGATTCATTGAAATTTGCATAAGAAAGACCTTTCCAGAATTACTAAATGTGTTTGTATGACAAATACTAAGCCCGCCCGAGTTTGTAATTTCATAACGCTTTATGCCGGTTTAATATTTTTCAGAAGTTTGTCATTAAGCGCTATAGGAAGCTATTGCAGTAAAAGAGCTGTATAATGTCATCTGTGTATTAATTCTGGGTACACAGAATTAATGGTAATAGGTGGGATATGTTGAAACAGTATGAAACAAGAATATCGTTATCATGCTGTATAAATGATAATGTGGAATATTTAGACATTAATTGAAACACCGTGAAACATGCAATTAATTGCATGGGGTGCAAGTGATCAGAGGTTCAAATCCTCTCGCCCCGACCAAATGCGAGTGTTTTTTGATGGTTTGCGGTGCCGGGCATGAAAGCTGAATATGCTCGTTTAATTATCCAGTTGCAATCTTAAATCTTACGATGCGCATATTACTTAGCAATGATGACGGCTATTTTGCACCTGGTTTGATCTGTCTCGCAGAATTGCTCTCTGAACTTGCTGAGATCACCGTTGTTGCTCCGGAAAGAGATCGCAGCGGGTCAAGTAACTCATTGACGTTGGATCGTCCGCTCAGTCTGCGTAAATCCCATAACGGTTTTTATTATGTCAACGGCACGCCCACGGACTGCGTCCATCTGGCGGTAACCGGCATGCTCGATGTGATGCCGGATATGATCATTTCAGGTATCAATCATGGCGCCAATATGGGCGACGATACGATTTATTCCGGTACGGTCGCTGCCGCGACAGAAGGTTTTTTACTCGGCATCCCGTCGCTGGCCGTTTCCCTGGTGAGCGCATCCAACGGCAATTACCTGACTGCCGCGCGTGTAGCTGCCGATATGCTTAAACGCTTCCGGGAGAATGAGATAAAAAGCCCGGTATTGCTTAATATCAATGTACCGGACATCGAATACCAACAATTGCAGGGGATCGAAGTTACCCGTTTGGGGCGGCGTCACAAAGCCGAACCCGTGATCAAATCGCAAAATCCCCGTGGCGAGATGCAGTATTGGGTAGGCGCTGCCGGTCCGGCGCAAGACGCGGGAGCCGGTACGGATTTTTATGCCGTGCAGCATCATCGCGTTTCGGTCACGCCGTTACAAATCGACCTCACGCATTATGATCAAATGGATCAGATAACAAGATGGCTAAATAATTAGGTACTTGTTATGCTACTGGGGTGATATAACAATAATTAAGGGTACTGGCAGGTGAACGTACGTCACTCTGGAATTGGCATGACTTCTCAGCGCACCCGTATGCGTATGATTGAACGTTTGCGTGCGCAGGGAATTGCTGATGAAGTGGTTTTGTCGGTGATGAGTGTCATTCCGCGGCATATTTTCGTTGAAGAAGCGCTGGCAAGCAGGGCTTATGAAGATGTCGCTCTACCTATTAATTACGGGCAGACGATATCCAGTCCCTGGATTGTCGCGCGTATGAGCGAGTTGCTGCGTGCCAATTCCAATTTAGGCAAAGTGCTGGAAATAGGTACCGGTTGCGGTTATCAGACGGCGGTACTGGCGCAGATCGCGCAAAAAGTTTATTCGATAGAGCGTATCGGGCCGCTGTTGACACGCACTCGCATCCGGCTGCAAGAATTGCAGATCCGGAATATCTATTTAAAACATGCGGATGGCTTGCTTGGTCTTGCGGAAGCGGGGCCGTTTGATGGTATTATCATGACAGCCGTGACAACACATGTTCCCGCCGCATTATTGGAGCAATTGGTCGTTGGCGGCAGGATGGTTTTTCCCAAAGGAACTCAGAAACAGCATCTGTGTATCATTGAGCGGAATTCACAAGGCTATGCCGAAACGGTATTGGAAGAGGTGAATTTTGTACCTTTACTGGCAGGTGTCATCAAAAAATAGCGGCACGAGGTATAAAATGATAGTGAATGCAACGATCAAACTGATCAACACGCTTGATATCCGCAAGTCTATGGTTACGATATTTTCTTCATCGAAACGGCTCAAATCTCTGGTGAATGGTTTTTACGGGTTGTTTGCCGCTAGCCTGCTTTTGAACGGGTGCAGTACAACCCAACCGCCCGTGCCCGTAGTTGACCGGGCAAAAGGCGATGCGGTGCAGCCCGCAAAACCGGTCGAATCGAGTACGGCCGATAATCAGGTTTATGTCGTGCAAAAAGGGGACACGCTATTCGGAATTGCGCTGGCTCATGGTGTGGATTTCAAGAAACTGATGGAGTGGAATGATATTACGGATCCCAAGTCGCTCAAGCCGGGTCAGAAAATCAACTTATCGATGCCGGCAAAAAGCGCGCAGCCCACGTTATTTGCGTTACCTCAACAACCGGAAACGGTGACGCTTGAACCGGGGCAGAATCCCGTTGTTCCGATTGTTCCCGCGCCTCAAGAAACTAGCCCGGCAGTGCCTGGCGGAAAGGTAATAACCAGTCCCAAAGCGCTTAAGCTGCCTTACTCGGAACAGAATGCGGCGCGCTTACAGTATCCAGCCAACACGCCTGCACCCGCGGTACCGCCTGCGCCGTCCGCAGCAGCGGAAAAAAGCAGCAGAATCGAAGCCGCTCCTCAACCTGAACCGGCGGTATCGGATAAGTCAGCTAATTCTGTTGCCGATTGGATTTGGCCGACAACAGGAAAGCTGTTGTCATCATTTTCCAAGAATTCCAAAGGTGTGAAGATATCAGGTCAAGCAGGTCAGCCGATTCTTGCTTCCGCCGCCGGTGAAGTGGTTTATAGCGGACATGGTTTGCGCGGTTACGGCAATCTGATCATCATCAAGCATGACAACACATTTCTCAGCGCCTATGCGCATAACAGCAAGCTGCTGGTAAAAGAAGGCGAGGCGGTGGTGAAAGGGCAAAAAATTGCAGAAATGGGTAATACCGATACGGATACCATTCAGTTGCATTTTGAAATCCGCAAGAACGGCAAGCCCGTTGATCCATTACAGTACCTGCCGAATCAGTCATAACGAGCCGCGCGAAATCCGATCTGTAAGAAGATAAAAAACGGGATAACCAGCCAGCGTTATCCCGTTTTTTGTTTTTGATTCTTTTATTCAGCTGCGGAATGTTTCATATGCTTCAAAGCTTCGGCGGTATGTTTGGTCGCTTCTTCCGCATGATTTTGCTTGGCATGTGCGATCGCTTCTTCCAAGTGCTTGATGGATTCCGTCATGTGTTGATGGGCTTCGGCAAATTCTTTTTCTGCGGTTTTGGCATGCGTAAGGCTTTCTTGCGCGTGATCCAGCAATGCTTTGCTATGTCCTGCTTTGCCGTGAAACTGCGCATCTTCGGCGTGTTTGATGGCTTCAACCGCATGCTGATGTGCATCGGCTGCAATGGCTTGCGCACTGAAATAGAATAAAGCGCCGATGACGGTAATGGCGAATGGTTGCTTGAACTTCATGATATTTCCCTCCGTACTTGGTTAAGAAAAAGTTAACGATAATCAGAAGCTATCAATTTTCCAAAGTTTCCCTAGCGATTGGCCCAGATGCTGAGCATGGCATGATCGACCCATCCTTTGTTAAGCGCCGTTCCCGCAATCTGAGTGAACGGCTGCGACGGTTCGCCCAAATCCGATAGAACGGCGACCGCACCGCTGAAATCTTGCGAACGGGTATAACCGCTGACCGTGATGAGCGTGGCAAGATTTGCGGCCCGCGCCGATTTCAAGCCGTTTTCCGAATCTTCCACGGCGATGCATTGCGACGCGGTTAGCTTGAGTTGATCGAGCACCCAGTGGTAAATATCCGGAGCCGGTTTTTTTTGCGGCACGATATCGCCGGCGCCGATGACGTCAAACCAGCCGATCGCTTCTTCACCCAATGTTGATTTAAGCAGTGCGGTGACATTTTCCATGGTCGTCGTGGTTGCAATCGCCAGCTTCACTTTTTCTTGACGCAGCTCGTGAATCAACCGGGCGACGCCGGGGCGCAGCGGAATGCTGCCTGCTTCCATCAAGGATTCGAAGTGCTTGGTTTTGGTTTTGTGCAAACCGGCGATCCATTCTTTGAGATCATTTCTATTGAGTTCCGAAGGCCGGTACTTTTCCAGGTAAAAACGGATCCGCTCTTTTCCTCCGGTAATTTGCAACAACTCGCCATACAGATCGATATCCCAATTCCAGTCGAGATCGAATTGTTTGAATGCGGCATTAAAAGCAAGGCGATGGCCATCTTGTTCCGTATCGGCAAGGGTGCCGTCGACATCAAACAGTACAGCTTGTAATTTGTTATTTGTATTCATTGTATTGATATTAAGTAAGGGTTGATTCAATGATAGCTTGCGCGTTGCAAGCGATCGGTAATGGCTAACCAATCGGGATGATCGGGAGGTGTTTCAGCGAGCAGATAATCGAAATCCAACTGATCGAATTGGCGTAATCTGGCATACAATTGCTGGCCATAAGCGGCAGGATCGGACGGCATGATGAGTTGCTCGATCGATTCGCTCAAGGCGGGCCGTGAACGGCTGCTATCCGACCACGTAATGATCAGGATGCGCAAGCCTTGCTCCGCCAACGCGGATGCATGCCGCCAAAGCTCCGCCGCAGGGTATAGCCGCAACGGGGTTGCCGGCGCATAGTGCGCGGGTAACGTTCCGGAAGCGCGTATCGTCTGCGGGCGATGGTGCGGCAATAACACCGGATTTTGCAAAACGGCCTCGATCGCAGCAGGTGTGATTCCTCCCGGCCGCAGTATCTGAGGTATTCCGTCGTGAAAGCTGACGATGGTGCTTTCCAAACCGACCTGGCACGTGCCGCCATCCAGAATCATATCGACTTCCATACCCAATTCTTGCTGCACATGCGCGGCCGCGGTCGGACTGATGCGCCCGAAGCGGTTAGCCGATGGCGCCGCCAGTGCTTTTTCCGGACCCATGACACGCAATAATGCCAACGCAACAGGGTGCGCCGGCATGCGCAATCCGACCGTATCCTGACCGCTGGTCACGCAATCGGGAATGCGGGCGCTGCGCGGCAGAATCAATGTCAGCGGTCCCGGCCAGAAGCGCCGGGCCAGTTTCCAGGCGGATTCCGGGATCGCTTGCGCCCAATGATGTAAATCGGAAATGGCGCCGATATGCACGATCAGCGGATGATCAACAGGACGCTGTTTTATCCGGTAGATTTTTTGGATAGCGGAAGGGTTGGCCGCATCGGCGCCGAGACCGTAAACGGTTTCGGTAGGAAACGCTACGGTACCGCCCGAGCGTAATATCTGCGCGGCGGCAACAATTTGTTCCTGCTGCTCCGGTGTCACGGCTTGTTGATGTGCTACCGATGTTTGGTCCATTATTTCAATCAACAGGATAAATCCGTTATGTTATGTCAGTCTTGCGATGTACTGTCGCGCCAGTCGTAGCCAAGGATGCCTTGCATCAGGCGCACGATATAAAAACTTAACCAATTCACCAGATGATTGCACCATGAAAAAATCCTTCTGTCGGCTGGTGTAACCGGGATCGATTCCTGTTCAATCGCGGTCTTCAGGCTGAGTCTTAGCGCAGCGGCGAATGACCGGTCCTTGACCAGAACATTGGCCTCGCGCGCCAGCAGCAAGCTGAAAGGATCGATATTCGAGGAGCCTACCGTGGCCCAATACTGATCGATGACAGCGACTTTGGCGTGCAGATAACTGCGATTATATTCGTAAATTTTTATGCCCGCTTCCAGCAGGTTCTCATACAGCGCTTGCGTGGCATGGTATTGCAAGCGGTATTCGATTTTGCCTTGCAGCAAAAGTTCGACCTGCACGCCGCGCCGCGCGGCATTTTTCAGCGCGTTGCTGAATTTTCTTCCCGGCAGGAAGTAGGCATTGGCGATGATGATTTCGTTGCGCGCCTGGTTAATGGCGTCCAAATAAGCGTGCTCGATGTCGTGCCGGTGACGCCAATTATCTCGTATCACCAGCGCAGCGCTTTGATTTCCGCAGGGCTTGACCGAAGGTTTTAGCGCGGAAGGATGGGTCCAGCGCTTTTTGAAATGAGCCCATGCGACAACCATCCATAAATGTTTGGCCGCTTGATGAATCTGAGCCAGTAACGGGCCTTGGATCGCAACGGCGTAATCAAAGCGCGGCGTCAGGTTTTCCGGATTGTGCCGGTCGTCGATGATATTGATTCCGCCGATAAAGGCGGTTTGCGCATCGATCACGGCTAGTTTTCTGTGCATGCGGCGCAGCCGGTGGCGCCGCGGTTTTGAAAAAAGGAATTCCGGGCGGAATATCAGCACTTTGATACCGTTTTGCAGCATCCGTTGTATTTCTTCCCGGGGAAGATCCTGGGAACCGAAGCCATCGAGCAACAGGTATACCGATACGCCCCGTCGCGCTGCGCGCATCAGCGCTTCCGCAATTTTTCTGCCGATCGCGTCGTATTCGAAAATATACGTTTCCAGGTGGATTTCACTGTGTGCCCGATCGATCGCCGCCGCTAGTTCCGGGAAATATTCCGCACCATTTTGCAACAGGGTGATTTGATTGTTCCCGGTAAAATGGAAATTTCTCATGCGGCTGATTTCCAGGAATGAATTGACGCTGTGCGGCTACGAGATTTGCAGCATTCTATCCAATGCGATCCTCGCCAGTTTTGCTTCGTGT
>WBZO01007248.1_pt1 | contig 10350 bp, 6 predicted proteins | sample 5204261 | NCBI WGS metagenome assembly WBZO01 (sample SAMN12412400, study PRJNA552823) | activated sludge metagenome | isolation source: activated sludge from anammox sidestream of wastewater treatment plant... | place: USA: North Carolina | collected 2017-09
AATTAACTACCATATCCACTAAATAGATCCACCACTTAATGTTTAGTACCAGATTATAAGTAATATTTTCAAAACTTGAAACAAAATTGGAAAATCTAAATGTCGCATTAGGATAAAAAACATCTTTATGTTTTCTTACACGAAATCGAATAATTGATTTATCCCATCTTAACCTTTGTTTAACTAATTTTTTAAAAGTATTAGGCACACTTGTTTGACATACGGCGTCTGGTTCAAATTTTATGAGATAGCCTAATTTTCTTAATTTCACTGTAATATCACCATCTAAGCCAGGCCCAATGTCCCAACCTCCTACTCTATCTAGAGCTTCCTTTTTAAAAGCACCAAAGGCACCAGATACCAAACGATAAATTCCTAATGAACTTGATGTAATACGACCTACAGAAATAGTATCAGAATACTCAATTGCTTGTAGAGTTGCACATAAACTTTCTTTATAATTCCTCACTAAAATATTTCCACCTACAGCACCTACATTTTCCTCCAAATAAAATGGAATAATAATTTTTTCGATGGCATCATTATCATAACTACAATCAGCATCTATATGAATAATAATACTTCCTTTCGAAAATCGGTAGCCTAGATTGGCGGCAGAGGCTTTACCGCCACGAACCTCGTTTCGTAAAAACAAATCAATTAAGCCATTTTTTTGTAGACTTTTACAAATTTGTTCCGTATTATCATCAGAACCGTCATCAATTACAATAAATTCAAAATTTTGATAGGTTTGCTCTTTTAATGAACTAGCTAATTTAAAAATATGCTTTCCTTCATTTTTCCCTGGAACAATTATCGAAACAAATGGCCTTTCTATAAATAATCTTCTCCGAGCGTTCGCATACAATTCATTTCTTTTTTTTTCTCGAATTTTCCAAACTAATAAAACAGCTAACTCAAAAATAAAAAATCGGGCAAACTCAAAAAAAACAAAGAACCAAAAAATTCGAACAAGTTTACTAGGGCCAACTTCAGTAATATAATTAAAAAAATTATCTAAAGTTTCTATCATGCTTGTTCTACCAAATCTTTTATTATATTTTGAATTTGTTTTTCAAAACTAATTTGTTTGCTAATTGGAGCTGCATGGGTTGATATCTCAAGCTGAAACCGATCAAAATTATTCATAACTAATTCTTCAATTATATCAGTTATTTTCATGACCATAATTTTAACATTCTCTATTGTTTCATCATTAATACATACCGAGATAACTGATGGGTTATTAATACAAATAAAATCAGCAGGAGTGATGTTTGAACGAATGACTGACACGAATTCGGATAGCAACGATTTTTCTTTTGAACGTCCGATTGCTCGGTATAAGTCAAAAATATTTGAAAAATAAAACACCACAATATTTGAACTAAGATTAATATTAGATTTAATACGTTCTTGTTCGTAATGCATCATAGTAGCAAATATTTTTGTATTTACAGTTCCAACTACCTCATCGCTCAAAGTAAATTCAGAAGACACAATTCCACTTAAAGCAGATGTTCTTCCTTTTTTAGTAAGCTTATATACATTAATATTTTTTGATATAAGAAACTGAACATCAGTATCTGTAGCGCATTGAATACATTTTGCCTTTACGGTATAATCCTGAAAAACTTCGTTACAATTTTGACAGTGATTAATTATTGAAGGCTTATCATAATCAACCCCAATATGTCTTAAATTTTTTGAACATTTAGGGCAATTCAACACGGTATCAATATTATTTTTAAAATCACTTATTGCACCAATGTATCCACACGGAAAGTGATGGACTAAATCCTCAGAACGCATATTGGCAGAATTACAATTTGGGCATATTTCTCTATATGATAAATGCCCTCCTTTACAATTACTGCATAAATAAATCCTATCATGAAAATCTGGCCAAATTAAATTTTCCTTCTCAGCCCATTCCAATATTTCTAAAACTTTGGCATCTTCAAAAGTATCATAATTAACCGAAATTATTGGATAACTATATCCTATTGAAGTATTCATATCAGCATATGGTTTCAAATTATTTACACTTCTTGTAAACATATAATTTAATACCTTTTTAAATATTTGAATCTCTATAGAACTTGCCACCGATTGTTCTAGTTGCGTTATACGCATCTGAATTTGATTAATATCGTTAATGGTTTCTGGAATCTGATCAAACGAAACAATAGATCCATCTACTAATTCTTTAATAAATGGATCCTCATTATCTCTATTGTTAATTAGGAATATGGGCTTTAAATAAAATTCAATTTTAGAGTGTGATCTAAATTTCTTAATAATTATTCTTGTAAAATCAAAGTCTCTAGCATCTAATATGCTAGCATCATAATCTTCATATTGATCTATCATAAGTGAACTAGATGATTCAATAAAATAAAATGATTTATTAAAAAATGAAATCACATTATCTTTAAATTCAATTTTGTCTTTTGCAATTTTATTAATCATATTCTAATTGAATTTTAATTTTGAAATATCTACACTCATCTTATAAAATGTTTTCCACTTCACAAATTCTGTCGAGTCTTTAGGATAAATATCTCCTGCTATACTTCGTGTAGTAGGCTCATATTTTTTTTGAAATTCTTCTGGTAAAGTATAAGTGGCGATATAAAACCGTTTAAGAATTCCAACAGATGTAGTACCATCAGGAAAAGTTATATTAAACTCATCGCCAACATTAAAATATCTCAAATCCTCTTGTTCAAAAAAGGCTTTGATATATGCCGGATGAGATTGATGTATGGAAATAATGTCTTCCGTTTTCAAAACTGTTTCAAAATCATGGGCATAAATTCTAGTTGCAATTCCATTCACTGGTGATTTAAAATATTTTGGTTCAGTTAATAACTCTTCGCTAAACAATAGTTTTTGAGAATCATCCATATTATTACCGCCTCCGCCTGTTGATGAATAAATTCGTGGCGATTTATAAGTAGCCGAATTAACTTGAGGTCCTAATGTTCTAATTAAACCATATAATTCATTATTTTCTTTTTGGAGTTTTTTATTGAGGGTTTCTAATTTTAAAATTTCATTTTGAACATAATCTAATCTTGTTTTTGGCAACACATCTAGTATAACTTCATTTGTCAAACGTTTAATCTCACTTTTAAAAGTAGTTATTAAGCCTTCGTTTTCGGCAATATCTATATTATTTAAAGCAATTTTTTTCTTTATAGAAAATATTTCTTTAACCCACCAGTCATCTTTTTTTGCCCCAACTATTGATCCTATACTTATAGATTGCGAAGCACTATTACCATTAATATCATCATCTCTATCTAAAGCATAAGAAAATAAAGTATCATTTACTTGTATGCTATCTCCCTCATGAACTTTAAAATTAATGATACGGGCATCATCTGTTAATCTAATTTTGGTACTTTCAATAATAACATGACCATAAGCGCTAATGTATGCAAACTTAAACAAGAAATAATACGATAAAAACAATAAAAACAATCCTAATAAGCATAGATATAAAATTCTATCCCAGTTACGTTGTTTTTTCTTTTTAACTTTCTCGTTTACAACTCTAATTAATGATTTATTTCTTTGAAAATTTATACTTTTCATTTATTTGTCATCTTCATTTTTTATTTGAATACTTTGCTTATCAAATTGAATAAGTTCATCTAAATCATGATACGCTTTCTTCGTAATTTTTATTTTCTCGTACATTGCTTCCATATCCGTTCTATTTTCAAAATCTTTAGTTCTAAAAGCTAACACACATTTATCTTTCAGTAAATCTAGTTCCTCTATTAATTTTTTATTTAAAAATTCAATATCAATGTTCTCATAAGCCATTAAATAAACTAAATGACAAGCACTATTTATCTCCTTTAAAACATTTTCTGGATAATTTAATGGAATTGATACTGATAACTCTAAATGATTAGCATCCGTAAATTGCTTAGCTTCTTTTAGTATTTGTAAGTACATAGCAAAATATTTCTCTTTATCTTCTTTAAATCCTTCTAATGTATGAGGTTCGATATCTAGATGAATACCCTTTATCTGATTTAAAGAAATATTCTGTTTTAAACTATCTAAGTAATTAGTAATTCCTCTATACAATAATTTATTACTACCAATCATTAAATGGATAGACGATGTATAATTTTTAGATATAAATTCATTTAATTGAAATAAATAACTCTTTGTAGGATGATATGAAACAACAAGAGGATTAAACTCATTAACTTTACAAAATTCAGTAATTACGGTTTGAGAATGATTCTTAAAAGCATCACTCCATATATATATTGCCTTAAATGGAGGGTTTGTTGAAGCAATATTTAAATTTGACAAATTTAAAGGTTGAGTAAAATCAATAATATTAACGTTAGGGAACTTTGATTTTATATTAATCAACACCTTATAAAGTTCTTGTTTTAAGTCCAACAATTCTATAGCATTACTCCAAAAATCATCTAATATAAATAAAGCCGTATTTGGATTAAATTCCACATCACCTAGTTTTTGTTTCACATCTTCGGTTCTTAACAACTCCAAATACACTAAACGTTTATGGTATAAGTTTTTAAATTGTTTTAATTTATATTGATATTCATAGTAAAGATTGAGCAAGAAACTCTGTGAGTTGAAAGTTCGAGTAGGTGTTTGAAAATTATTTATTTGCTGCTGTAAGATATAGTATTCTCTTTTATCCTTTTGGTTTAATGTTAAGGGTGCTGATAAATTAAACCCAACAGATACGTATGATCTATCTGGAAGTAGTGTATTATACACATCATAATAACTATATCTAGTATATGCCTTTAAACTCATTTCTTTAAAATATGAACTTTGACGTTTAGCAATAGTTGCATAATTTAATGTATCATTTTGAATACTATCTTGTAACAAACAATATTGAATAAGTTTCTGAATATTAATATCGAGGATAGGCAACTCTGCATCTTTTAATTGTCCCTGATTTGATCCTGCCTCATTGTAATTTTTGTAGATGTTAAATTGAGCATTAATATCAGTTGTGTTTTGTATAACCTTTAAATAATTATCCTTTGTAATATGTTTAATTGTCCATAATTGCTCAATTAATTGTGATTGTTTTATGTTTAAATCCTGACGTTTATTTAATATCAGTAATTTCTTATTATTAAAATAACTTATAATTTCTGCGGTTTGTGAGGCTTGAAAGGCTTCTAAATTCTCTCTCATTTGTTTTTTTAAGAGCATTTCATGTTCAAGTTTCAACAATTTCAATTTCTGCTTATATTCATACAAGCCATTATTTAATAAGTCCCAATCTATTCCGGCAATGGCTCTTCTTTTAAAAACGACAATCTCTTCAGGATCGACTAATGGTGCTTTTAAATTCTCTTGATAAGCTAATGTAAAGCGTACCCCATGCTCTTTTTGATAAATTCGTTGCTGTACCAAATTAGATTTTAACAATAAATTCTTATAATTATGCTGCTTCTCATCATCTGATATTTTAAAAGGCTCATTAATTAATTTTGCAGACGAATCTATAATCAAATTATCAAATGTGGAATTTTTATGATTTAACCATATTGTATTTAATTGCTGAATGTATTTAGAAACTACCGAATCAATAGATTGAGAATATATTTGGCATCTGATTCCGTTAAAAAACATCAGAATAAAAACAAGATCTATATACCGAAATTTAATCATCAATTTTAGCGGCGCAAATGTAAATATTTATCTAATTTTTAAGCTATTATATTTGATGTTTGTTGTCAAATTAACACTTTAATAGATTATTTAATCGTTTTAGATTGTTAAATTTATGCTTTATACAGAATATCTACAAGTTTCAATTTTTGATCCAAGTATAACGAAGATTGTAAAAAATCATTAGCAATTTATGAGCTAAAAACCTTACTTTCGTTTTCTCAAAATAAAACATCTATGGCTAAATTTAAAAAGCAAGATGCTCTTGATTATCATTCGCAAGGCAGACCCGGAAAAATTGAAGTAATTCCTACAAAACCATACAGTACACAACGTGATTTAACGCTTGCCTATTCGCCTGGCGTTGCAGAACCTTGTTTGGAAATAGAAAAAAATGCCGAAGATGCCTATAAATATACAGCTAAAGGGAATTTAGTTGCAGTTATTTCTAATGGTACTGCCGTATTAGGATTGGGAGATATTGGTGCACTGGCTTCAAAACCAGTGATGGAAGGTAAAGGTTTATTATTTAAAATTTTTGCGGATATTGATGTATTTGATATTGAAGTAAACACCAAAAATATTGATGATTTTGTACAAACTGTAAAAAATATTGCCCCAACATTTGGTGGCATTAATTTAGAAGACATAAAAGCACCTGAATGTTTTGAAATTGAACGCCGCTTAAAAGAAGAGTTAGATATTCCATTAATGCACGACGACCAACATGGTACAGCTATCATTTCATCAGCGGGATTAATTAATGCTGTTGAGTTATCTGGCAAGAAAATGAGTAACGTAAAACTCGTTATAAATGGTGCGGGAGCTTCGGCAAACTCATGTGCAAAAATGTATATTGCAGTTGGGGTAAAAAAAGAAAATATTGTAATGCTGGATAGTAAAGGTGTTATTCATAAAAACAGAACAGACTTAGACCAGTATAAATCCTTTTTTGCATCTAATAATACCAAAATTAATACCCTCGAAGAAGCGGTGAAAGGTGCCGATGTGTTTGTAGGGTTATCAAAAGGCAATGTCTTAACACAAGACATGGTTCGCTCTATGGCTCCTAATTGTATTGTATTCGCTCTGGCCAACCCTACTCCCGAAATTTCTTATGAAGAAGCCATTGCTGCTCGTCCTGATATAATTGTTGCAACGGGAAGAAGCGATCATCCTAACCAAGTGAATAATGTTATAGGATTTCCTTTTATTTTTAGAGGTGCACTTGATGTACGTGCAACTTGCATAAATGAAGAAATGAAATTGGCAGCAGCCTTAGCCATTGCTGCTTTAGCTAAAGAAAGTGTACCAGATTATGTTAACTTAGCTTATGGATCAAAAAATATCACCTTTGGTACCGATTATATTATACCAAAACCAATTGATAACCGTTTAATCTCAAGAGTTAGTGCGGCAGTAGCCAAAGCAGCCATAGATAGTGGTGTAGCTAAACACACCATTACCGATTGGGAAACATATAAAAACGACCTTGATAATCGTTTAGGAAAGGATAATCGTTTAATGAGAAGCCTTGCAAATAAAGCAAAATCAAACCCTAAACGTATTGTATTTACCGAAGCAGATAATTACAAAATCCTAAAAGCAGCTCAATTAGCAAAAGACGAAGGTATTGCAAAACCAATATTACTTGGAAATAAAGAAAAAATATTAGCCTTGCTCGAAACTCACCAAATAGATATGGGCGATGCACCTATTATTGATCCTTGGTTGCCAGAAGAAGAAGAAAAACGCATTGAATTTGGTGATATATTATGGGCTAAAATGCAACGCAAAGGCATTACACAATACGATGCCAGAAAATTAATGCGCGACCGTAATTACTTTGGTGCTATGATGGTAGAACGTGGTATGGCCGACGCTATGATTTCAGGCCTTACCCGAAAATATGGTGCACCTATAAAACCTGCTTTAGAAATAATAGGTGTGCAAGAAGGAGTAAGCCGCGTAGCTGGATTATACATGATGATTACCAAACGTGGCCCTTACTTTTTTGCTGACACAACTATGAATCTTGACCCAAATGCTCAACAATTGGCAGATATTGCGGTTTTAACAGCTAATACCGTTAAACAATATAATATAACGCCTCGAATTGCCTTGTTGTCATATTCTAATTTTGGTTCAGCCGAGGGAGATATACCTAAAAAAGTACAAGAAACTGTAAAAATTTTACACGAAAATTATCCTGGATTAATTGTAGATGGAGATGTTCAAGCTAATTTTGCTTTAGATAATGAATTATTAAAAGAGCAATTTCCTTTTAGTACCCTAGTAGATAAAGATGTAAACACTTTTATATTCCCAAATCTTGCATCTGGTAACATTGCATATAAAATTTTACAACAATTGGGTGGTGCAGAGGCTATTGGACCAATTTTAATTGGGCTTAAAAAACCCGTACATGTTTTACAACTAGGAAGCTCCGTTCGCGAAATTGTAAACATGATAACCATTGCAGTTATAGATGCTCAAAATAAAAAATAGAATGTTCAAGTTTTTTTTAAAACAATTGCGTCCTAATTATTGGAGACGTTTATATATGAAAATAGTAATTCTAATTTTGATTTCATTCATATTTGTAATCTCTTGTAAGAAAATTAAACTTCCCGACAACCAATCTGAATTATTAATTGGAAAGTGGAAATATGTTTCTAGCAGTGGCGGAATGACAGGCAAGCAAGAAAATACAAATCAATCTGAAATAGAATTTACTAAATATGGGAAGTTCAAATTTAAAGACAAGAAATTATTTACTTTCAATAAGAATTTTGAATTTAAGTATGTAACCTCAATTTATAATCATAAAGAAGTTACTGCAATAAAATACAGTGACAATTTTATTCAATCATTTTTAATAAGAAATGACACATTATTTTTGAATGACGAAGTTTATGATGGCTATAGTTACACTTATATTAGAAAATAACAACTACCGCCAACATATAGGGATTAAACGATGTTCTGCTTCCTTGCTTTGGTAGGCTCAGATAACCAGCATTAGCTGTTTTCCATTTTTATTTGTATTTTAGTTTCACAAATAACAAACAGCTTGTGTTAATTATATTGAGTTTTTTCAAAGGCTGAAGTTATTAGCTAAAGCAATAGAACAAAAATACAACTAGATTATTTTGGAGGAGTTTAAAATCTAGGCTAAAAAATTAATTCAGTCGAATTATTTTCTATTAATTTACATTCAAACAAAGTACAAAAATTTTTCTTCAATTTTTGCTTCACCTCGTTCAAATTTAAATCCTGTCCTACTTCTTTATTTAAGCTTGTTACTGCTTTGTTATGAATACCACAAGGTATAATGTTTTGAAAATAATTCAAGTCGGCATTCACATTAAAACCCCAGCCGTGCATAGTTACCCACCGGCTACATCTTACGCCAAAAGCACAAATTTTACGAGCTTTAAAGCTATTATCTGCATCTAACCACACACCTGTTTCGCCTTTGCTTCTTTCTCCTTTTACGCCATACTCGGCAATAGTCATTATGATTGTTTCTTCAAGTAAACGTAAATATTTATGAATATCGGTGAAGAAATGATCTAAATCTAAAATAGGATAACCTACTAACTGACCAGGCCCATGATAGGTAATATCCCCACCTCTATTTATCTTATAATAATTTGCCTCTTTCTCCTTCAGTTGTTCTTGATTAATTAATAAATGAGAGGTGTCGCCACTTTTACCAAGTGTATAAACATGCGGATGTTCTACAAATAAGAGATAATTATGGGTAGATGTTTGATGATGAATGTCTAAATCTCGATTGGCAATTTTTTGTTGGATTGTTTTATTAAAAATTTGTTCTTGATAATCCCAACATTGCTTATAATCAATAAGACCTAAGTCCTGAAAAAGTACTTCCTTATTCAATGTAGTTAAAATTTAATACCATTAGCACTTAGCTAATTCATTCTTCAACTTTGTAATTACGTTTACTTCTATTGGGTCAATATTTTTCAAGTCAGCTAAGTAACAAGAAATCCAATCGCCTATATTAATCAAATAAAAAAACTGTTCGGTTTTAGTTTTCCCTTTGGCTACTATATCTATAACGGAACTACTATATTGACTAAATAATGGTTTACATAATTCGTAACGCTTAATCGTTCTTTCATAATCAAAAGAAGTTCTAAATGTTACTACAGCCAAATTACTATTCTTCTCAACCCAACCAACTAATTCGTTATGATTCATTTCGGGTAATGTGTGATGCCAGCAAAGCATTTTGCTGTTTTCATTTATTTGCTGGCGGAAACGAACAGCAGTACCTTCGCATGTGCCTAACGAATAAATTACAGTTAGTTTTTGAAATAATTGTTTAGCAATTTTATCCGCTTCTGCTTTAATAGAATGATGTTCGGTGTTTAAAAGCGTGATAGCATCTTTTACTTGCTTTAAAAAATCTGTTTTTACAAAACCATTAAACTGAATGATTTTAATGAGTTGAACTAAAGAATAACCGATACAAGAACGTGGTGGATGACCACCAGGAATAATTATGGTATCGTATTGATGCTGTTTAGCTATTTCTAGAATTTGCCCACCACTTGTAACACACACAATTTGAGCTTTTTTAGCAATAGCTTGTTGCATAGCCGAGATAGTTTCTTCGGTATTGCC
>WBZO01007249.1_pt1 | contig 10349 bp, 8 predicted proteins | sample 5204261 | NCBI WGS metagenome assembly WBZO01 (sample SAMN12412400, study PRJNA552823) | activated sludge metagenome | isolation source: activated sludge from anammox sidestream of wastewater treatment plant... | place: USA: North Carolina | collected 2017-09
ATGAGGATATATTTGAATTTGCGGAAGAAGTTCATGGCTAAGAAGATCGAGTCAAAGCGCCGGGAAATTTCCCGACATTGGTTTCATTCATCAACCGGCGCATTAGCCAGATGAGGAGCGCCACGCCCAAAGTCGGAATCAAGCTGAGCAATCCGGCGGCGAATGAGACCGGCACATCCGGCTGGATGCCTGATGCGCCGGAAAGGGAACCAGGGGCGGTGGAGAAAGAGAAGATAAACGTTTCGAGAGTAATGTTGGGGATCAGCAGAAATAAGATTGTGATCGCGCATAGCAAAGTTTCCAGGCGCGGGAACTGAAGAGCGCGCAGCCTGCTCACAATCAAAGTCAGTGGGAGCGCCGCGATTATCAGGTAATGCGGCCAGGTCAGTGGGCTGACAAGCAAGCAAGCGCAAACCATAATTCCGTACGAGAGATCGAAGTTGTGGCCTTCGCCGACTTTTGGGGATCCGCCGGACTTTGTCATCGTCAAACACACGATGAGCGCCAAACCAGTCAGGAGCAGTGAAGAGATGACGGCCAGGCGCGGAGAGAGGAACATAGCCGGAGCGGTTATTCCAGTTATCTCCGGAGACCCAGTGCCTGAAAAGACTCGCCAACCGACGCTCCACAACGAGAGGTTCTGCGCGCATGACCGGTAAAACGCCGCAGTGGACGGCCCGATATGGAGATAATAGTCAATTACGACTCGCCACCCGATGATGGCAGCCGCAGTCAGGTTGATGATCGCAAAAACAGAGAGAGCCGCAGTTACGCTCAACCACCGACGGCGGAAGACCAGAAAAAGAGTCAACGGCCAAAAGATCAGTTTGAAAGAAATGGCCGCGCCCAACAGCGCGCCTCCCCGCCATTGCCTGCCATTGCGCAGATTCAACCAGGCCCCGGTAATCAGCAACAGCAGGATGGTGTTAATCTGTCCAAGGATTAAACCTTCCCAGATGTGACTCCATCCCAAGGCTGTCCAGGCCGAGAGAATCATCACAAGCGGATTGACTGAGCCATTAAGCCACCGGAGTAACAAAAATACGGAAGCCACCAGACAAAGTACCTCGACCAGCAACCAGATTCTGGCGGCTTGTAGGTAGCTGAAGAAAGTAAGCGGCAGAGAAAAGATCGCCAGCCAGGGCGTGTGCGGCGTGGGGTGTGCAAACACCCACTTGGCATTTGTCTGAAACCGGTTGTTCAATTCGGGCAGAGGTTGGTAGGGATTCACGTCACTGCGCGCCGCCCTGGCCATCAGATATTCCTGGATAAAATCTTTACGCAAGACGTTATCAGGCTTGAGCGATCTGAGAGCCAGTCGAAAGCCGCTGAAACCGAAGAGTACGGCAAACAGCAGCAATGGTATTTTTAAACGGCGCAAAAGAGTCATCGGGTCTGAATCCTTTTTTGCCTCACGCGATTGATCGTTCGCGCGGCCATCCAAAGCAGCATCACTCCCCAGGCAGTCAATGAGAGCGCCTGCGAAACGCGTTGCGAAATCTGCCTGACTTCATAGTCGAGCGTCAACCGATGCGCTCCAGCGGGAATGTCAATCAACATCAGTCCGCTGCCCTGCTCGGGCGTAATCGGAATTTCGCGTCCATCGAGACGGGCGACCCAGTGCGGATAGTTATAGGTCTCGATTCGCGCGCGCGCAGGCTCTTCGCTTTCGATCAGAAATTCGCGGCGGCTGACGCCGAGTTTTTGCGAGACGACACGGCCACGCCCCGCGATGATTGAAACTCCGCCCGGTTCCTGAGTGGGCGGATAAAAATTGAAATCCGATCCGGGAGGACGGAAATAGATTTGATTGGCGGAGTTGAAGATGTATCTCAGATCGTCTTTGTCCTGCAGCCTGCGCGCTTCATCAGGCGTAATTCCACGCGCTGTGAGCAGGTCGGCGACTTGCGCGCGAGTAGTGTTCGATTCATCCAGCCGCGCGAGCATGAACGTGAGCGCCGCGTTGAAGATCACGACCCAGGTCAGAAACGCCGAAATCCGCATTCGTGATTTGGGATTGAGCGCCGGCCAGGCCTCGATGACCGCCGCCGCGAGCAACCCGCATCCGAGCGCCACGAGAGGTTGAAAGCGCCAAGGAAATTGAATGAATTTCAACCCTGGCAGATAACGCCACAGAGGCCCCGATACCGGCAGTGAAATAAGCAGTCCGAATGCCGCGAGCGCAAGACCGAACCACGCGGTGGAACTTAGACGGGCAGGCGTCTTCTGCGGCGAAAGAATTTTTCGGATCATCAGGCCGAGTAGCAAAGCCATCGCTGTTTGCGCGAGCGTGATCATGCTGGCGACGTGATTGATGTCGGCCCATGATTGCCGGTACGCGCTGCCGTCGGGCGATTTCGCAAACAGGAAGTAGTTGCGGTAATCCTGTTGAACCGTTTGGAGGCGGATTTGCGTCCACCCGGATTCGACCCACTGCGGCCACAGAAAAAACGCCGTGAGCGCAAGCGTGATCACGCCCGCCCCGGCCAGGCGCGCCAGACCGCGCCAGCCGAAATTCGGCAGATAGATCAGCGCCATCAGACAAATGGCCACCGCGCAGAGATAAGTCGTGATCGCGTGGGTAAGGATGAGCGCGCTGAAGCTCACCGCGAAAATTGCAACGCTTCGCGCGCGCCTGTCTCCGCCGAGCAGTAAATGAGCGCCGAGCAGCGAAAATGGAAGCAGGCTCAGGCCCGCAGCGTTGGCCATAAACGCCCGGTGTAGCGCGATCAACGGATAGGCGGGCAGCAGAACGTAGATCGAGGAACAGATCAGACTCTGACGGTGATTGAAAAACTGTCTGGCGAAAATGTATGAAGCGGCTTGCGCGATTATCAGAATGAGCAGGGAAAGAATTTTGAGAGAAGCGAGAGCGTCAATCCTAAGCAACTTCATAAGCGCCGCGCTTAGCAGGTAACTGAGCGGCGGGTAGAAAGTAAAGATAGCGTCGCCGCGTCCCCCGTCCAACAGGCCGGCCCATCTGGGGAAGACCTCGCCTTCGGAAAAACTGCGCTCGAAGGATCGCGTGATGTGGTAATGGAGCGGCAAATCGCCCTGAACGCCGAAGGCCGGATGCGTTATTCTAGCGAAGGTCAGCAGCGCGCCTACAAAGATCCAGACCGCGAAAAGCAGGATCGCTTGTTTAAGCGGCGGCAGCTTCGAGCTTGAAGATCCGCCATTTGATTCCGTGTGATTCATTTGCCCAGAGGTCTATGCGCGTGATCGTATTCGGGGGCGAGATAATGTCACAAATCGAAATCGAAGGCCAAATTGATGTAAGCCCTTGCCCATAAAAAGCGATGGGAAAAGTGGGAGGGGCTATTTCGCCGATTCTTTCGCGGAACGAATTTCCCCTTGATCAATCCAGGGTTTGTGGCTAGAATGCGCCCGCATTTTGTTCCTTATTGTTGATCAAGCTGACACGTAAGGTGGCGGCGCCAAACGGTCGTAGGCGTCAACAATTCCGTCCCCCCGAAAAAACATACAAAATCCAATGCTGCTGAAGCGCCTGTCAGGGGAGGTGGCATCTTCAAGGTAAGATTTGGATGTATTTGTCCCTTACCCGCGAGATGTTTTGTTGTTGACCGTATGTCAGATCATCAATGAAGGGCAGGAGGTAAATTACAACCATCTTCACCCTAGAAGTTGCCGGATGCCTTAGCGGATCGGCCTGAATCAACCCCCTGGGTTATATCCACGCAACCGCGCAACTTGAGTTAAACAATAACCAGGCAAAAAATAGGAGGAAACCATGATCAGTAGGTTCATTAAGGATGAACAAGGGCAGGATATCGTTGAATATTCGCTGTTGTTGGTTTTGATCGGCGCCGCAGCCGTTTTCGTGCTGACTGCGATGGGTCAAAGCATCAGCCAGATTTTCAGTAAGATCAATGTCAGGCTGACGTCCGCGAACAGCGCCATTTCATAAGTCAAACACGATCAAAGTAGACCCTGGGCAAGACCCTGTACCGCCCGTGGTCGCCAACTCGCCTTCAATTTCGGAAGGCCTGCGATTACCTATAAATTATAGATTCGATTCAGCCGCCGGAAATTGCCCCACAGCGCTCATTGAGTTCGCTGTCGAGCGGCTGGACATTGTTGAATAGGTTGTAACCCCAGATAGACGCACCTCACCGAGTGGCATTCCGTGATCCAATGGCTGCGCCTTTTGGCCAAGCCATTCGGCTACGTCTTTTCGGCTAGTATTTGAACTTGCCCGTATTTGAATTTGTTTGACTGTTTAGCACCAGCGTGGAATGCCCCACATCGTCACGCTCACTCATCGTAATTCAATAGCTCTAGGATCATCGTTAAATTTGGTGTCCGATGATCCTATGGCTGTGTTTTCCAGCAGCCATAGGTTGTTGGGCAGAATCTGGCAGGAGAGAGAGTTTTGCAGAGTGAAGTCTCCGCAGGTTTGCTCACCGCGTTCGTCATCGCAGTTTCGATTTTTGACATCCGCGAACGCCGCATTCCCAACCTTCTTGTCTTTCCCGCTGCGCTGATTGGTTTGACGCTCAATTCGATTTTGCATGGCTGGGTAGGACTAGGCTCTGGATTGAAGGGCCTGGTTGTCGGGTTTGCGTTGCTCTTTATCCCCTACCTGGTCGGAGGGATGAAGGCGGGTGACGTGAAATTCCTGGCGGCGATAGGAACTTTCACCGGCGCGACTGACGTTGTCAGGGCGCTGCTTGCTACTCTGCTTTTTTACCCGCTGCTTGCGGCCCTCGCTGTGAGCAGGGAGAGAAAGCTCAAACTCACTTGGTTGAGGTTTCGGCGGGTTCTATTCAATTTTCTGAGCTTCTTCATCCCCGGATTGCGCCTCCACGCAATCCGGCTTGACGGACAGGATGACAAGAGCATCCCTTCGGCGACGACGCCTTTCGGCGTCGCGATTGCCGCCGGAGCATTGATCGCGATTTACACGAACTTCTTGCGTTGACCGCAACCTTTCGCATTGCTTTCCACCCCCATTGTCTGGAAAAATGACCAGACCACATCCTTTGCTTCTCACAGAGAGGTACGCATATGAGAACGCTTACGAGTTACCCTTATCGGTATCGGCGGAAAATCACGCGGAGAAGCGAGCAGGGACAATCATTTCTCGAATTCGCCTTGATCGTGCCGGTTCTGTTTCTTATGCTGCTTGGCGTCACAGTCATCTCACAGGGGTTCAACCTGCAGATGGTTCTGTACGGAGCGTCTTACGAAGGCGCGCGGGTCTGGGCGAAGAACCCGGCGGGCGGCGATGGAATCCATTGCATGCTACCCGCTTGCGATCCCAATTTGGGCACAACGAACAACTTCGAGAAGTATGTGATTCCCGTTGTGCGTCAGTACATCACGAACAATGGGTTCGAGGGCGCCAAAGTCCGCTTTTTTGCCACAGATCAGCGCGGATATCAGAACGCCCTGAGCATCATTGGCAATAATCCGCAATGGGTCAGAGTTACTTTGCTCTATCCGTACGAACTGCCGCTGGGAAACCTCGCAGTGAACTTCCAGCAGGTTTGGATCAGCGCGAGTTGTACTCTGAAGCGCGGGAGCTAGGGATTCACAACCGTCAGGTCGCAGGAGGTATGATGTACGACAAGATCGGCAAAATGGGAAAGGTGGGCGAACAGGGTCAGACAATGGTTGAGTTCGCATTCGTTTTCCCGCTCTTCCTGATTCTGGTTCTCGCCATCATCGAATTCGGGCGCGCCTGGGCGGCGAAACAGGCTCTGACCATCGCCGCGCGTGAAGGCGCTCGTATCCTGGTTCTGCCATACGGCCCGAAACCGCCCTACACTTATGGTTCGGAAGACGAGGTCAAGGCCGCTGCGCTTGACACGGTCAAAGCCTCGATGAACGGATCGGGTGTGGCGGTGACGGCGTCCACTCAAATCAATTTGGTCAGGATCACGCCGGGCAATGACGGCGTTTTCAACACCGGCGACGATAAGATAGAGCCGTACGATAACGTGAAACGCGGCGAGCGGGTCGGCATTCAGATCACCTATCCGTTTGAGACGCCGGTCCCGATACTTCTGAAAATGTTCGATAGTGGCGGCGCGCCGCCAGCGCAGAGCGTCATCAATATGGGGATGACCTGTTATATGGATCACGAATGATATTGCCGGAGAGCTGTCGGAGGAATCCGTAGCCGCAATCTCCGTGCGCCCTGATCAAAACCCACGAAGGAGTTTACGAAATGAACAGACGCTTCCTGCTGGCTCTTGCCGGCGCGGTCTTTTTCGGATTGCTCGCGATCATGGCGGCGAAGAATTATCTGAACGCCAAGGTCACCAGCGACATCGCCAAGACGGAAACCGCCGTCGTCATTGCGAAGACCGAAATCCCGCGTGGCACTAAAATTGGGCCTGAGCACATCACGGTTGAACGGTATCCGATAAGACTTCTTCCCGAAGGCGCGATGGTCAAAAAGGATGAAGTGATTGGCCGCGTGGCTTTCCTGGATGTTCCGGCGAAGACGCTGATCCTCGACAAACAGTTGGCGGGATTGGGGGCGCAACCGGGATTGTCAGGAATCACAGCGCCCGGCATGCGCTCGGTTTCGGTTCGCGTTGACGAGGCGAGCGGCGTGGCCGGTTTCGTCGCCCCGGAAACTTACGTTGACGTGATCGCGATTATGCAGCCGCAACTCGACGGCGCTAAGGCCGTCTCGAAAGTCATCCTGCAGAAAGTCAAAGTCCTTGCGGGCGGCCAGAAGATGGAAACCAAGAGCGACGGAAAGGCGGCTCTGGTCAACACCGTGACTCTGGAAGTCACGCCCGCGCAGGCTGAGAAATTGAAGCTCGCCGAGGCCGAAGGCCGGCTGCAACTTTCGATCCGCAACGGAATTGACCAAATTATCGAAAAGACTCCGGGCGCGACAAAGCGTGACGTGATCAACGACATAGCGCTGGAAAATCGTGCGCGCGAGGGCACACGCGACGGAATGGGCGGCCCGGCCAGAGCGGGGCAGGCTCCCCCGCCGATCACCTTCAATGTAAATCCCAATCAACCGGCGTCAACCCCGCCGACGGTGAGGATCATCTCGCGCGAGAAATCAATCGAACTGATCGAAGGCTCCAAGCGCACCCGCGTCGAAATGGTGCCTTGAAGTTGTGAGCTTGTGAGACCGGAGCCGCTGGCGCTTCGGTCTTTCGCTCATTGGAATGTCGTATTTCCTGTCCCCCCGCAGGCGGCCCCCAGGCTAGTGGATACCTGACAAGCCCATTGCAAATTTTGATACAGCCGAATTTTCAGGAGACTTTATGAACACTCAACTCCACCGAATCCGCCCAGCCCTGCGATGCTTCTCTTTGCTGGTCGTGGCGCTCGCGGCCAGTTTGTGCGCGATGGCGCAGGAGCGGGCGACCCTGCAAGCTTCGTTCACCAATAACGCCGAGCCGATCAAGATTGACGTTCAGGTCGGCCAGTCGCGCGTCATTGATTTCGATCAGGAGGTAGACCGCGTCGCGAGTTCCGATCCGAAGGTCGTCGAAACGGTGCCGATCTCGTTCAAGCAGGTGCTGATCAACGGCCTGCAATTCGGCCAGGTCAACCTGGTCGCGTGGTCGAAGCCGAAAATCAAAGGCGAGGCGTCGCGGATGCTGGTCTTCGACATTTACGTTCAGGTCAATCTTTCGCTGATTGACAACCAGATCAAGATTCTCTTCCCGAAAGAGAATATTCAGCTCTCGCAGGCGAACAATTCGGTGGTGCTCTCAGGCAGCGTGACCAGACCGGAACTCTCCGAGCAGGCGCAGAAGATCATCGAGGCCGCCGGGTTGAAAGTCACGAACCTGCTTAAAGCGCCCGTGCTCGATGCGGCGCAGGTGCAGTTGCAGATTCGTGTGGCGGAAGTGAATCGCTCGATTTTGCGTGAACTGGCGACGGCTTATGGCGTGGGAAATAGCGTTGTGCCAGCTTTCGTAAGCTCCGGTGGCCCGGCACAGACAGGAGGCAGCCTGGATTTAGCCAAAGCAGGCGCTCTGGCCGCTATTGCCGAAGCGGGGGCAGGGGTCAATCTCTTGCTTGGAAATCCGAATGCGTCCGGCTCTGTTCTGGGCTTTGTTCGCGCGATGCATCAGCGCGGCGCGATCCGTGAGTTGGCCGAACCGAATCTGATCGCAATGCATGGTCAGAAGGCGAGTTTCCTTGCCGGAGGCGAATTCCCGATTCCGATCGTTCAATCTCTCAGCACCGGACAATCGTCAGTGACAATCTTATTCAAGGAATTCGGAGTGAAGCTCAACTTCACGCCCACCATCATTGATGAGAATCACATCCGGCTGGAATTGGAGCCGGAGGTCTCGACTCCGGATTACACCTTCGGCATACGTTTGCAGGGGTTTGTGATTCCTGGGTTGATCACTCGAAGGGCGAAGACAACACTTGAACTTCGTGATGGTCAGAGTTTCGCTCTTGCCGGTTTGATTGATAACCGCGAGCAGGTCAACCTGTCGAAGGTTCCAGTGCTGGGCGATATTCCGGTTTTGGGAGAGCTTTTCAAGAGCCGTAGTTTCCAGCGCAATGAAACTGAGTTGCTTTTCCTGGCGACGGTGAAAGTGGTTGAGCCGCTCAACCCCGACCAATTGCCGCGCTTGCCAGGTGTCAGCGAGTTGAAACCCGTAGGTTCCGCGAATCCCGCCGGCGCCGCTCCGTCAAGCTCTGTTGAAGGCCAGTCAGGACATTCTATCCCGCGCAAGGCCGGCGAACAGACTCCGGAGAGCGAGAACAAGACCAAATTGGAACAGCCGGCCACTGATAAACCCGCTACGGACAACGCCGATAAAGGCCTGACGGAGAATCTGACTTCGAAGCTGGCGCTTCCATCATCGCCGACCGGCCCAGCCGGACCAAGCGGTTCGGACGCGCGCCCTTCGAAGGCGGAAAACGCGCCGACGCCAAAGCCCGACGCAAAAGAGCAGAAGAAGCAGCAGTGACAAACCCTGATTGCGATCAGTCGTTTCACCGTCGCCTGGCAGCCTCATCTGTTTTTTCGGACGGGGCTGTAACATCGGTAAGCGGCTTCGGAAATGCGCTTCAGAACAAAAGAAGAAATGGAGGTAACAAAAATGAATCGCATCTTCACACGGCCAGGTTCCATTCGTAATTTCTACCGCCGTCAGCAGAAAGGCTCGATCATGGTGCTGACGACGTTGTTGATCATGGGCATGATCGGAATGCTGGCGCTGGCGATTGACCTCGGATTTCTGTTCAGCGCTCGCAATCAGCTTCAGAACGGCATTGACGCCGCGACTCTGGCGGCTGGCGCGGGATTGCGCGTGACCATGGAGGACGATCCGGCGGCGCCGCAGCAGAAACTCCTTGCGCAGCAACTCGCCATTCAGTACGCAGGTTACAATCAGGTTCGCACCAAATCTGATCCTGACCCGAATGGCAATCAGCCAAACGAGAACAATATCCAGTTGGATAAGATCGGAAAGGTAACTGTTGACACATCCGGCGATCTTCCGAGAGCGCAGGTTGACGCTGTTCTGAAGACGCCATTGTTATTCGCCGGAATCTTCGGTTTCAACAGCATTGACATGGGCGCGACGGCTAAGGCTTCGCTGCTGCCGGTTGACGGAGGGAACGGGACGATAGGCGCTGGAACCGCTATCGGCGGCGGTTGCTGGCGTCCGTTGTTCGTGCCAGACACGTTTTTCGATATAAACAACGTGCCATTGAGAGTCGGCGCCGTCATTTCAGGCATCCCTCGCGTACCGAGTCAGGACGGCGATTATTATCGTTCGCGCTTCGCCGCTGGCGCGCGCAACACTTATCCGTTTGTTGACTCCATAACGGGCGTTGGTTCTTCTGTCACAAGCCTTCGCGACACTCAATTGAAGGCCGATATCGGAGTGAAGACGATCATGGGCGAGGACATCGTTCTCGATCCCAATTATTACTTTATCGCCGATTTCTCGGCGTTGCCGCGCGCGACATTCGATGTCTTGAGCGTTGGCGACCTCGCCAATTTCGGATACTGCGGCAAAATTCGCGTCGGCGACAACATCCCGGTTTATCCCATAAAAGATTTGGCGAAAAAAGATGAAGTGAGAACAGGGCTTCTCGCGCTGCAATACCGGACGGTCGGAGTTGATTCGATTGACGTGACTACCGAGGCGCTTTTCCGCTACGTTACAAGCTCCAGTTATCCGGGCCCGAACACGCACGGCGCGATCATTCCGGTCTTGTTCTACAACCCGATCATCTGGAAAGACCCCGGAGCAGTGGACGCGACGACCACGCTCACTGTCACCAACATCGGATTGTTCTTTATGAGGAACGTGAGGCCCACCGGTGAGCTTGAAGGATATTTTGTCCGCGAGATTATTTCCGGCGGAACTCCGATT
>WBZO01007250.1_pt1 | contig 10346 bp, 12 predicted proteins | sample 5204261 | NCBI WGS metagenome assembly WBZO01 (sample SAMN12412400, study PRJNA552823) | activated sludge metagenome | isolation source: activated sludge from anammox sidestream of wastewater treatment plant... | place: USA: North Carolina | collected 2017-09
CGAGGCGCTCATGAGCGACGGCAGCGTGGCGGTTCGCAAGTCCGCTTCCGTCGCGCTCGAGCGGATCGCCATGCGCGGTCGCATGGCGACGGCGGCGGGACGCAAGGCACGCGGCGGCGTCGTGCACGACGGCACCCGCATGGTCTGCCACGTGATGACCCCGGCCGAGGCGCGCCGCGAGCTCGCGGCCCGGGGGCGTCGATGAGGGGGCTCGAAGCGCGAAGCGTCGCGACGCGGAACGAGGCGCTGTCCGCGCGACGGGCCGAGCTCGACGCCACGTTGCGAACGGAGATGGCCCGCCTCGCAGAAGCGACACGGCGCGCTCAGGAGGCGCACGACACGGCGATCGCCGCAGCGGAGGACACGGTCGCGAGGACGGCTGCCGGCATCGACGCCGCCATCGCGCGCGAGCTCGTCGCGAAGCTGCATCCACTCGTCGCGCAGTTCCCCGATGCGCCGCGCACGATCACCGCACGGATCGCTGACACATGGCGCGCGCTCGCCACTCGCGCGCGAGAGGAGCTCGGCGAGGAGCTCGCGGTGGTGCAGCTCGGCGTCCCTTTCCTGGTCGCGCTCGGCGCCGATGCGGTGGCCGCCTCGGGAGCGCGCGACTTCTGGACCGGCGTTCCGCTGACGCTCGCCCAGCGCGCAGCTGACCAGATCGACCGCGCCGATCCGGCGGCCCTCGTCGAGCAATCCCTGCGTGAGCTCGAGATCGCCGTGTCGACCAACACGCGGATGTACGCGCGCGCCAGTTCCGCCGATCGAGCGCGCATCTACTTCGAGCACGCGTCGTTCCGCAGACTGTCGCTCGCGCTGCACGCGTTCGACGCGCAGGCGGAAGCCGATCACCTCGCGGCCTTCCAGCGGACGTACAGGGGACCGCCGGAGGTGCGAAAGCCGGGCTCGCATTGAGCGTCGACAGCGCCGCGGCTTGACGGACGCCGGGTACATAGTACATCTGATGTACATGCCCCCGGCAAAGCGTGACGTTCAGCTCAAAATCATGGTCTCGGGCGATGAGCGACGGATGCTCGACGAGCTCGCCGAACGGAGCGGGCTCACGGCCTCGGACGTCATCCGGCAGTTCATCCGGCGCGAGCACGCGGCGACGTCGCCGAGGACGACGACACGCAAGCCGAAGAAGAAGTGACCCCCGCGCCGCTAGCGACGGCGCGAGGGTCAGTCCGCGAACCTGAGTAGGAGGTCCACGAACATGGCGAAGAGAAACACGAATAACACCGGGACGTCGACGAGCAACGTGGTCGACATGATCGAGGCGCTCGAGCGGCGCGTCGGCGACGTGAACGACCGACCGGAGCTCACCGAGGAAGCCGAGCATCTCGTCGAAGCGGAGCGCGATCTCCTGCGAGCGATCGGGGTCGTCACCTGCGCCATCCACGGGCAAGACGTCGGCGGGGACCTCGAGGCAGCGCGCAAGCTCCTCGTGACGGCACGCGCCGGGGTGCGGCTCGCGTTCGAAGGCCTCCGCGACGCGGGCGTCTTCCGGCGTCCGGTGGAGGGCTGAACGATGCGAACGGAGCTACGGATTGCAGCGGTCCGCGCGAGCGACGAGATGAGGCACGTGCACGACGCGCTCGTCACGCTCGAGCTCGCGCTCCGGAGCGCGCCCGACGATCCCGACGAGCTCGCGTCGCTGCGCGGTGCGCTCGTCCAGGCGGAGCTGCGGCTCGAGGCTGCGCGCTCGGCGCTCGACGCGGCGGCGGGCGCGGAGGGCTGACGGCGCCATGGCCGATCCGACGAAGCGCACGGGGACGCTCGACGGACGCTTTACGCGGCCGGACGGGAGCATCGGCTATCGCCGTGCCCTCGTCCGGCTCGGCGACGGATCCCGACACGGCATCCCGATTCCTGCCGATCTCGACGAGGACGGCGCGCGCGCGCTACTCGCCGAGCTCCAGGCCGAGGAGAACGCGCGCGGCGAGCTGCTCGCCGCGAAGGTCGCCCGCGCGAGGAAGCGCGGCGTGGCCGTCGCGCGCGCCGGCGCCGAGCTCGAGACGTGCGACGCGTGGTTCGAGCGCTACAACGCGCACCAGCGCGAGATCGGCCAGACGGACGCGGGCAAGAAGCGCGATCGGTGGCGGAAGTGGATCAAGCCGCGCATCGGCGACCGCACGATGGTGTCGATCACCCGCGACGACGTCGAGGACATCCGCGACGAGCTCGATCGCGCAATCGACGAGTGGAAGAAGACGGGGGGCGCGAACGCCGGCAAGAAGGGAACGGCGATCTCCGGCAAGACCGCGATGAACATCTGGAGCGCGCTCACGTCCTCGTTCAAGGCGGCGACGTCCAGCAAGCGGCGCGAGCTCCGCATCCTCGAGGGGAAGCCGAACCCCTGCCTGGGAGTCGAACCGCCGGGCGACAAGGAATCGCGCAAGGCACGGCGGAAGACGTTCATCTATCCGCGCGAGGCGATCGCGGTCCTCGCGTGCGAGCGCGTCCCGCGCGACTGGCGCGAGCTCTATGCGGTTGCACTCTACACGTACCTGCGTCCCGGCGAGCTGCGCGTCCTCACCGTCGGCGACGTCTCCCTCGAGGCAGGGCACATCAGCGTGACGAAGGCCTGGGACTACGAGGAGAACGCGACCAAGCCGCCGAAGACCCGCAACGGCATCCGGAACGTCCCGATCGAACCCGCGCTCGCGCCGCTGCTCGAGCACATGATCTCGGGCAAGGAGCCCGGCGCGCTCGTCGCTCCATGCCTCTCCGCGTTCGGAGAGGATCACCTCGCCGAGCAGTTCCGGCGGCATCTGAAGATCGCCGGCGTGACGCGCGCCGAGCTGCACGCATCGACGCGCACGCACGTCCAGGCGAACTTCCGGTCGTGCCGCGACTCGGGGATCACCTGGCTCGCGATGGCCGGGGTCGGCGTCGACAAGATCGTCCGTCGCGCGGGTCACGACGAGGTCTCCACGTCGATGACGTACGTGAAGCAGGCGGAGGACCTCGGCGGCGCGCTCGGAACGCCGTTCCCGCCGTTGCCGCGCGAGCTCGTCGGCGACGCCGCGCCGCCGCCCGACGAGGCGCGCGAGGACGACGCCGCACGCGTCACGGCGACGGCCGAGGACGACGCTCCGGAGCTCCTCGAGGACGCGAGCGGCGAGCCCGCAGAGCTCGTCGCGTCTTCGCCGGCTCCCCCTTCACCCGTGGACTACTTCAGGCCGTCACGGCGCGAGTCTAAGTCCATGGAAACGTTGTGCCGGAGGAGGGAGTCGAATCCGGAGGACGATGCGCAACCGCGCGAAATCGCGCGTGCTCGTGCGATAGAGGACACGGAGCAGGCGCACGTAAGTGCGCGACCAAGCGTGAGCGCACCGAACGTGGACCACTCCGAGGACTACTCCGCGACGGCCGCGCTGCGAGCTCGCAACGCGCTCCTCGAGCGAGCGCTCGAGCGCACCGCACGATCGATGAGGCTCGTGCTCCCGCACGTCACCGGCGACGTGCGGGACGAGCTCGCGGAGCGCCGCGACGAGCTCGAGGCGCTCGGCGGCCCGGCCGCCGCGGTCGTGCCGATCGGCGCCGCGCGGAAGCGGTAAGCGGGGCGCCGGCTTGACGCCCGCGTCCGACGCCGGCCAGATAGGAGCGCGCCCCCGGTGGTTCGAGCCACCGGAGGCGCACGCAACACGGAGGCTACCCGTGTCGACTGCACCCAAGATCCCCCGTCCGACTCCAACACGCAAGGCTCGCGCTCGAGCACTCCCGGTCGTCGCGGCTGCGAAGCCACAACGACCCGCCCCGATGGCGCTCGTTCCGCAGGCACCGCACGGGATCAAGGCGACGATCGAGGTTGGCGCCGCGAGCGCTCCCGCACTCGACGCGTTCATCTTTCGCGACGACGTCGAGTTCGTGCACACGTGGACACCGCCGGACTCTGCATCCGCCGACGACGAGCTCGACTCCGTGCTCCGCGAAATCCCCATGGCCGCTCGCGCACCGTTGCTCGTGCTGCATGCAGCGCGCGCTGCCGCACGCGACGGAAACGCGGAGCTCGCGCGCATCCTTTGGGCGATCCATCAATCCTGTGTTCACGGCGATCTCGCCTGGCTCAGCGAGGGCACGGCGACACCGCTCGCGCACGCGGAAACCTTCCTCGCCGATCGCTTTCACCCTGACGCGTGGGAGCGCGCCGCGTACGCGACGGGTCGCGTTCCCGATCGGGCGTCGCTCTACAGCGCGCTCGCGCGCTACTTCGAGCGTGACCCGGTCGACGTCGAATGGGTGGCACCGCACGTCGCCTTCACGCTCCGGTATCGACGTGCAGACCTGATACTCGGACCGCCGTGCGCGTCGTGGCCGGCGCTTCGTGAACGTCTCCTCGAGCAGCTCACGAAGGTGACGCGGCGATCGAGCGCCAGCCAGCGGCGACCGCATCACTTCGTGGCGGCGATCCTTCGCGCATGGGGCCTGACGAGTCGCCAAGCGACGGACGAGACCGACGAGATGCAGTGAGACGCCGGGCGCGCGACGTCTCACTCGATAGCGTGATGCATCCTCGCGCGGCATCGTGTGAGGCATGCGAAGGACGCCGACCCAGCAACCGACGGTCGCGAAGCCGGAAGCCGAGCCCCCGGCGAGCACCCGAGCGACGTTCGCGGAGCGCCAAGCGGCGATCTCGCTCGCGAGCCAGACCGGCTACGACCCGCGAACGTGTCTCCGCGCGATCCTCTTCGGCGTCGACGCGATCCGGGTCCTCCGCATGCGGGAGACGCTCCGGCCCCTCGTCGCTGCATGGCGTGAGGCGCAGTCGAACAGGCGCGAGGCGTCGTGAGCACGGCCGGCGACGCAGTAGCAGCCGCGCTCGTCGCTCTCCTCGGTCGGGACGACGTGCGCGCAGCGTTGCGCGAGGCGGTGGGGGCGGCCGCACCCGACGAGTGGCTCGACGCCGAAGGCGTCCGCGTGCGGTACGGCTTGCGGATGCGGACGCTCGTCGATGCCGCCCGTCGAGGCGAGCTCGAGATCGGACGCGGCGGGCGCGACGGCGCGCACGGCGGCATCGGCCATCCGATCGTGCGGCGGTCGGCGCTCGAGCGATGGATCGTCGAGCACGAGAAGCACCGCGCGGCGGCGCGCGCGACGGCGCGGCTCGCAGTCCAGGGCAAGCCGAACACGGCGCTGTACGACCTCGCCGTCGCTCGCGCCCGCCGAACGAGCCGCGCGACGCGATGACCACGAGCCGCGCGAGCTCGGTCCGCGCAACGGACGTCGCTCGTCGACACGACACGATGGCGTGCGCGCCGGCCGCGCACGAACGGAGGCAATCCCCGATGGCAGGAGGAAAGGTTAGGAGCACACCATGCAACTCCCGTTGCTGCGTCCGAACGCAGTTCAGCCGCGCGCGCGCTCTCTCGGTCGCGAGGTCGCGTTGAGGAACCACGCATACGTCAGCCCGATGATCTTCGTACGCGGCGCTGGGCGGCGACTTCGCGGCGACGCCGAAGCGCAGGTCGTCGCGGTCTACTTCCTCGCGAGCCCCATGTCCAATCTGATCGGCGCCTACTACTCGCCGATCGCGACGATCGCGACGGACACGGGAATCCCGCCGAAGCGGGCACGCGATGCCGTCGCGCGCGTCGTCGCGTCAGGCTTCGCGCACTACGACTTCGACGCCGAGATCGTCTTCGTCCCGAACCAGGCGAAGTTCGAGATCGGGCCGCGGATGAAGGTCGGCGACAAGCGCCGCGGGAAGGTCCTCGCGGAGCTGCAGAAGCTTGCCGAGCATCCGTTCGTCGCCGAGTTCTGGCGGTTGTACGGCGAGCCGTTCGAGCTCGGCGAATGCCCCATCGATGGGGCATCGAAGGGGCATCGAAGGGGCATCCGCGATCCTCGGGCCGTATCCGTAGCCGATCCGGATCCGAGTCCGTCACCGCCCCCGGATCCGTCTCCGTCGTGCGAAGCGCCGCCGCGCTCCGCGACGCACGCACGCAAGGTTGGGAGTGTCGCGACTCGGATCGCGGAAGACTGGCAGCCCGACGAGCAGCGCGCGCGCCTCGCCGCCGAGCTCGGGATCGACGTGCGCGTCGCCGCCGGCGAGTTCCGGTCGTACTGGCTCTCCGTCCCGGACGACGCGAACGCGCTGAAGGTCTCCTGGCAAAGCGCGTTCGAGTCGCGGCTCTACCAGCTCGCCGGCCGGCGTGGCCCCAAGTCGTCACGCGCCCGGCGCCTCGAGCTCGTCCAGCAACTGCCTTCCGCGGTCCCCTCGTGGGAGGCCGATGAGGCCGCGCCGTGAGCGAGGACGACTTCTCCGGATTCGGTGATCCGCCTGCGTTCCGTCCGTGCGACCTCTGCGGGCGCGCCACGTCGAAGTCTCCGTGCTGGGAATGCCAGCTCGCGGCGGAGGCGAAACGCGAGCGCGAGGCCGTGCGCGCTCGCGCGCTCGCGACGATCCCTGAGGACTTCGCGACCGTGCGACTCACGGCCGGCGCGGAGCTCACCGCCCGTGTGAAGGGCCTACCGATGCCGCTCGAGCTCGCCGCGGAGCGCGTCCTTGACGCTCGATGGGCAACGCTCGTCGGAGCATCAGGCCTTGGGAAGACGACGTTTGCCGCGGCGTGCTTCGCCGAGGGCGTCACGCGCGTTCCGCTCCCCGGTGCCCTCTTCATCACGGCGGAGGAGCTCGCGAGCGCCAGCGCTCACCATCCGCGCGGTGCGGGCGAACCCGAGCGCATCGCAGTGGCGCTCGCGGCTCCGCTCCTCGTGATCGACGACGTCGGAGGCCCCGACGTCGCGATCGATGCAAGCGCCGTCCGGAAGGTGGTCTATCGACGGCACGGCCGCGGCCAGCGGACGTGGGTGACGACCGGCCTCACGCGCGAGCAGCTCGTGCGGGGCTACGACGACGGATTCGCGCGTCGGCTGCTCGAGCGCCGGTCCGGCACCGTCGTGCTCCGGTTCGGCGACGCGGGAGCGTCCCCGTGACCGGCGACGTCGTCGAGGTCCTCGTCGGCGCGGTCGCGGTCCTCGTCACGCACGTCGAGCGCCTCGAGGTCCTCCTCGTCGAGCAGCTCGCCGTCCTGGTCGTCGCCGTCCTCGTCCTCCTCGGGCGTCGTGTAGAGCGGAAGCCGGCGACCGCCGAGGCCGAGGCGCTCGGCGAGCTTCGCCAGCGCGACAGGTTCGATCTGACGCACGCGCTCGCGAGTCAGGTTCAGCACGCGTCCGATCGCCTGCCGATCCATCGCCTCGCCTTCGACGACGACGTCGAGCGCGCACGTCTCGGGGATCTCGTCGACGTCCAGGCCATCGAAGCGAAGCTTGATGTGCCCGGCGCGCGAGACGTCGAGGTAGAGATGGTGCCTACAACCGACGAACGGACACGGACGCGGCGCATGGATGCAGTCTGCACGCGTCCGCGGGCGCTCGATCGGCGGAAGCGGATCGTCCCGCTCGAGCGCCTCGAGCTCCGCGCGCGCGGCGGCGAGCTCGTGGCGCGGGATGCGGTCGATGAAGATGGTGAGCGCGCGCCTCGGACGCTCGACGATCCCCGACTCGCGCGGCGTCGGAACGGTCGGCGGCTCGTCGTCGGAACAAGGCGGGTCGCGCGACGCATCCCCCATCGATTGCATTGTACACACACGCGCCGAACGCGCACGACGCACGGAACGAGGACGACATGAGCAGCACGTACGACGGCGACCCGGCGAACTTCCCGGACAGCTTCACGATCCCCGACGACTCGGATCCCCCGCACGCGGCTGCGTTCAACGTCGCGCTCGAGGCGCTCGGCGACCGGACGGCCGCGCTGCGCGCGCGGCTCGTCTCGTTCGCGACGGTCGAGTACACCGCGAATGCCAGCGTCACGGTCCCCGAAGGCGCGACGCACGCGCGTGTCGAGCTCATTGGCGGCGGTGGTGGTGGCGGCGGTGGTTCCGGTGCGGGCGCGACTGCCGCCGGCGGCGGAGGAGGTGGTGGAGGCGCGCTCGCCGTCGACTGCCTCGTCGCCGTCACGCCCGGCGACATTCACGCGCTAGCGATCGGCGCCGGCGGCGCGGCCGGTGCCGGCGCCTCGGGATCGTCCGATGGCGGCGATGGCGGCGATGGCGGCGACACGAGCTTCGGCACGCTCGCGACCGCGTACGGCGGGCAGGGCGGGAAAGGAGGCAGCTCCGGGAGCAACTCCTCGCAGTACTTCGCGCCGGGCATGCCCCGCCGCGGCATGTCGCGCGCGACGGGCATCACGCAGACGTTCGTTCCAGGCATGGGCGGGTACGGCCGCGGCGGAAACGGCGGCGCCGTGGCAGCGATCGCCGGCTCCGGCCAGGGAGGGTCCGCCGGCGGCAACGCAGGCACCGGCGGCGCGAACGCAACGACGGCGAAGGGCGGCGGAGGCGGCGGAGGCGGCGGCGGCTCGGGTTGGGTGAACGGCAACGGCGGCGCCGGCGGCAACGCCGGTAACGGCAACGACTCCGGCAACCCGACGAGCCCGACGGCGGGCGGAGCCGGCACGCTCGGTGGCGGTGGCGGTGGCGGCGGTGGCGGTGGTCAAGGCGACACGAACACGAACGGCGCCGCCGGTGGCGTGGGCGGCTCCGGACACGCTCGGATTACGTTCCTTCGCGTCGGAGTGCTCGCACCGTGACGACGAGCTCGTCACCGCGCGATCGCGAACCGGAAAGCGCGCTCGAGCGCGGCTGTACGCTGCCGCGGCACGGACCACGCCCGACGACGAGCTCTAGCGCCCCCCCGTCGAACAGTGTGGGGCTCCTCGAGGCCGCCGGGCGTCGATTGAGCGTCTCGGGCGTGCAGGAAAAATCGCGTGGTCGGGCCGGAACGGGCCGGAACGGGCCGCGCGACCACGGCGCGGCGACCGAACGCGGGCGAAATTTTCCGGAGGCATTCCAGGGGAAATCGCCCGAGCGGGCCAGCGCGGGCCAGCGACGAAGCGGGCCAGCGCGGGCCACCGCGGGCCAGACGCCAGCGCGGGCCGGCGCGGGCCACGACGAGGAAGACGAAGGACACGATGGTGCGACGAATCCTCCCAGCGCACGAGGCCTCGAACGACGGTGTGCGACGCCTCCGCGAGCTCCTGCGCTCGCGAACGGCGAAGGAGCTCGCGCGCGTGCTGGCGTGCGATCCCACGGCGGTTCGTCGATGGCTCCGCGAGGACCGCGTTCCGACGCAGGAGTGGCGGCGCGCGATGGAGGAGCTCCTCGGGATCCCGCTTGGAGCCTGGGAGGCGCCACCGCAAGCGCCTGCCCGGCGCCCGACCGCGGGCGCGCCGCCGGCGTCCTCGAGGAAGGCGCCGACGAGCTCAACGCGCCCCTCCCCCCGCGTCCCATGAACTTCTCCAGGCCGCTTCGGCCTGCGGCGCGCGAAGTCCCGCGCGTCGGCATCGCGCGCCGCCCTTGGCTTCCTCCGGGGCGACACGCAACGCAGAGACGGGGCCCTCCGCGCCGTCCCTCGCTCCCGAACCTCACGTCGGGACGAGGGACGCGCTGCGGCGGTCTCCGCACGACGACCAACGGGCGGAAGCCAGATCCGTCGAGAGAGAGAGAAGGACCATGATCGCGAGCATCTTGACGAACGATGGTGTCGAGCGCCCGGCACCGGGCGCGGCCCCCACGGCATTCCGCATCTGGCGCGCCGGAGCGAACCCGACCGAGAAGGGCACGGCGATCTTCTCGCCGCGCTCGGCGGAGCTCCTGATCGCGAGCCAGGAGCAGCGCGGCGTCCTCTACCCGATCGACGTCGAGCACCTCTCGCTGAACGAGCGCGCGCCTCTCGAGGTGCGCTCGGCTGTCGGCTGGCACCGCCTCGAGGTGCGCACGGACGCGAACGGCGGGCCCGAGCTCTGGGCCGCCGACGTGCAGTGGAGGGCCGACGTGAGGGCCGGCATCGAGGAGCGGCCGCCCAAGTGGCGATACGTGTCGCCGGTCTACGTCCTCGACCCCGACACGCGCGAGGTCATCGACTACGTGAACCTCGCGATCACCAACACGCCGGCGACCTGGAACGTCACCTCGCTCGCGGCCGCCAGGAACACGACGCCGGCCGCGATGCTCGAGGACCTCCCGGAGGGCGTGCGCGCGTTCGCTGCGACCCTGCCTCTCCCGGATCTATCCATCCTTCACCGCCACTGCGTGGCCGCCACGAGGAGTACCGCGATGAAATCGATCGACGACGTCATCAACGATCTGCAGGAGCTCGCGAGCGACGAGAACCAGGACCCGACAACCCGAGCGAAGGCGAAGAAGGCCCTCGAGGCGCTCATGAGCGACGGCAGCGTGGCGGTTCGCAAGTCCGCTTCCGTCGCGCTCGAGCGGATCGCCATGCGCGGTCGCATGGCGACGGCGGCGGGACGCAAGGCACGCGGCGGCGTCGTGCAC
>WBZO01007252.1_pt1 | contig 10343 bp, 7 predicted proteins | sample 5204261 | NCBI WGS metagenome assembly WBZO01 (sample SAMN12412400, study PRJNA552823) | activated sludge metagenome | isolation source: activated sludge from anammox sidestream of wastewater treatment plant... | place: USA: North Carolina | collected 2017-09
GGTGCAGTCTTCTCGGTCGGGTCGATCACCTGGCCGGCATCGGTGCTCGTCGACTCGGCAATTTCCCAGATCACGAACAACGTGCTACAGCGATTTCTGAACAAATAGCCTGCATTGCGGGGCACTCCGGTTTCGGAGTGCCCCGCAGTACCGCGTGTTTACCGCGGAACTAATCAGACGTTGGCATTGCATCATGAATGCTATGCAGCAGTTCGACCGCGCCGTTCACCAATACACCGGCCGCTTCAGGTGTGTATGGAGTCGTGTCCACTTCGTACCCCTTCCGCGGATACTCTGACGCGATGGGGATGTATGCCGACCAGGCCCCCTGATATCCGCCAAACCAGGTGTGCTCGAACGGCGATTGCGCTTTCACCTCCAGACCGATTTCCGCAAATGGTTCGCCTTGCGACACCACCAGAGCGATATCGCCGATCATCAGGGCGGTGACATCGAGCGGTATGTCGGTCTTGCCGCCATACGTTTCCGCCCTCCAATGGGCCATGTTGGACCGTTTGACCACAAATGTGGCCAGGGCGATCTCTTCATCTGTGGCATTGTCAGCCTTCAGTTCGTCCAGAATGGCCTGGGCGTCTGAGACTGCTTTTTCGACTTCCCACATCGATGGTTGTTCGAGCACCGGCATACGCACCTGCCTGGTGACCAGCTGAATTCTCGGTTCCGGCTGCTCAATCGGCACCTTTTTCCAGGTGGAGAGGGGCGCTCCTGATTCCCAGATCCGCTCGTGCACCCGTTCGACCGCCGGGACGTCGAGTCCGAGGTAGATCTCTGCAGCCGTGCAGCCCACTCGCTTGCCGATGGTCCGCACCACGTTCAGGTCGTCAGTGAATCCATCGAACCCCGGCCCGACGTTGCCACAACAACCTTGCATAAACATACAGGTCGCGCCAGTCAGTTCTTCGACAGTCGCTTTCATGTGCCCGGGCCAGTCGGGTCCAACCAGCCGATTGCTGGGACCCATCGTCGTCGGGTGCATGGTGTAGCCAACGATTGCCACCAATGGATCCCCATTCCGGGTATCGATGCGCACGACGAGCACCTGAGGATCAATGATCCCCTCGGCATTTGCGCCGGTTACCGGCCTTCCATCAGGAGCGGTTTCGCGCCGGTTTACCGCTACACGACTGATTCCGGAGCCGGCATTGACCACCGCCGGCTGCATATTTGCCAGCGCGACTCGCACGGCCCCCGCCGCATACGCACCCAGCGCAGCAAAGTAGCCGTCCATCTCGGATTGACCGAGTTTCGACCAGTTCCAGGCGCTTGGCGGTGGCCCGGCATGGTTGTGCGTCAGGGTGGTCAGCACCATCGATGGATCGACGCCGGCCACGGCGGCAGCGGCACGACGAATGGCGGCGTCTTCCGCATCGGTCACCACGACGATGTCCAGATCGATCCACACAACGCGGGTCTGACCGTCGTCGAGAACGAGCGCCGTGGCAAACAGGGGCGCTTCCACTCCATCGGCAAACACATGCACCTGCGCGCCCCAACTGGCATGCGGCATGGTCAGCGGGGGTGTGATGTCGACACGTCCGACACCTGCCTGAAACTGCGTGTCACTCATGGGGTACTCCTGAGGATGATTCGGGTAGACAAACAGGAAACAACACTGGCAGTGATCCTTCTATCTCTCACTTCCCATCTGCCTCAGCAGCTCTACCGTCCCTTCCACCATTCTGGCGGCGGCGTCCGGGGTAAACGGTGACGTTTCCACTTCGTAGCCCTTCAGCGGGTATGCGTCGGGCATGGGGATATAGCCCGCCCAGCCGCTGGTGTAGCCACCAAACCAGGTGAATGGAAACGGCGATTGCTCTTTGATCTGCAGCCCGATTTCGACAAAGGGCTCGCCCTGGGTGCCGGCAAAAACCACCGGTCCGATTTGCAGCAGACTCACCTCGACCGGTGTCTCAGTTTTGCCGGCGTAGAGTTCGGATCGAGTCAAACGCATATTGAGGCGTTTCGTGACAAATGTTGCCGCTTCGACGTCGCTGCTCGGCGCACCCGAGTCGCGCAGCGCATTCAGCGTTGCTTCCGCCTCCCGCACCTTGGCCGCGGCCTCGGCAACTGGTTCATGCTCGTTCAACGGCAGGTGAACATAGTCCACCAGCATCCGCACCACCGGCGACGGCTCGTCAATCTCCTCATACTCCCAGCGGCCAAGCGGAGCGCCCGATTCCCAGGTGCGTTCGTGGTGATAGCGTCTGGCCGGTATGTCGATGCTGTGATAAACCCTCGCTGCCTCGAAACCGATCAGCATCCCGAGTCGTTCGGGAACCGAAACATCATCGGTGAATCCTTCATATCCCGGTCCGACATTCCCCGTGGCACCCTGCACAAAAAGACAGGTAGAGCCGGTGAGGAGCTCCACCGTACGCTTGAAGTGCCCTGGCCAGTCGGCGCTCAACAACCGATTGCTGGGCCCGAGCGTGGTGGGATGCATCGTGTAGCCGGCCACAGTGGCCAGTGGCTCGCCATCCATGGTGTCGATCCGCAGCACCAGCACATCCGGGTCGATCACCCCACCCGGATTGACACCGGTGACCATGCGTCCCTGTGGATTGATCTCCCGTCGGTTGATCGCCACCGAACTCGACCCCCGGCCCACGCCGATGCGCGCATCGACCATGGCATGACGCGCGGCCAGTGCCGCTCCGGAGGCGTATTCGGGGAGTTGTCGATACCAGGTCTGCAGCGCTTCCAGACCTTCCTTGATCCAGTCCCACGAACTGGGTGGTGGACCCGCATGGTTATGGGTCACCGATATGCGGACATGCTCTTTAGGAATATCCAGCGCCTGACCGACTCGTTCCCGGATGACATCGGTCTCTTCGCTGCTGATGATGACCAGATCGAATTCGCACCAGGCGACGGTCGTCGTGCCATCCTCGATCACCAGCGCAGTCACATTGAGCGGTTGATCGACGCCGTCAGGCTGGATATGCGTCTGCGCCCCCCAACCGGCATGAGGCGCCGTCAACGGCGGCGTGATGTCGACTCGTGCGATACCTGCCCGGAATTGTGCATCACTCATAGACGAACATCCTCCAACGCGACCCATCTCCCGAGAACTGGAGATTGGCCCTCCACTCCCGAATCACGCTCGGCATCCTAACCCCAACATCGGCACTCTCGCCTGAGGGGCGGCAAAGACCGGTGACCATTGCGGCAGCCAGCAACCGAGCGCCAGCGAGGAGCAGGGAACTCGACGCAGCTCCCAGCTCCCGTTCTTTTTTTGCCAAGTCGCTAAAAATCCGCCACCGATCCATCCGGCCAATAGCGATGGGGGAGTTCGGCATCATCCGAGTGACGCCGGCGAGCTTCCTGTTCGTCGAACTCAAGACCCAGACCCGGCCCGTCCGGACAGGTGACATAGCCATCGATCGCCCGCGGCGCCCCCGGAAAGAGCTCGTAGAGTGCGTCGAACTCCGGCCATTCCTGAATGCCAAAATTGGGGATCGCCATGTCGATGTGCAGGCAGACTACGCCGTTGATCGGCGAACTGGCGTGATGCAACGCTGAGCGTTGCTGATGGATTTCTCCGGCGGCCAGGATCTTTTTCGCCTCGGTGATCCCTCCGGCGTGGGCGACATCGACCCGCAGATAATCGACCAGCTCTTCTTCGATCAGCGGCTGGAACTCCCATTTGTGCGAGAACTGCTCGCCGGTAGCCAGTGGCACTGTCGTTTTCTGACGAATGAGTCTCAGAGCCTGAGCGTTGAATGGCCGTACCGGGTCTTCGTAGAAAAACAATCGGTACGAGGACAAGGCGTTGGCCAGCTGCACCGATTCGATCGGGCTAAACATGGTGTGGGCATCGACCAGGAGTTCGATCTCGTCACCAAGCTCCTTGCGCAGCGCTTCGGCGCCGCGGATCGTAGCCATCATCGACTGCGAGGGATCCCAGGGAGCGCCGGTGTTCGCGGCCAGCGGCGAGAAACGGAGACAGGTGAATCCCTGTTCTTTCCAGGCGTGCGCGTCGTCAACAAGGGTGGCGATTTCCCGTTCGACTGACCCGGTGTTGTCATGCTGCAGATGCCGGTAAACGCGCACCTTTTCTCGTGTACTGCCTCCCAGTAAGTCATAGACGGGAACGCCGAGCCGTTTGCCCTTGATATCCCAGAGGGCCATATCGATCCCCGCGACGGCGCTCATCACCACCTGACCGGTCGACCAGAAAGTGCCGTGGACGATCTCAGACCAACAATGCTCGATCCGCCCCGGATCCTTCCCGATCAGCAATTCGCTGACATGATCGATAACGCCGATCACGCCGCGACTCTTTCCGGCCAGACTCGCTTCGCCGATACCGGTGATCCCTTCGTCTGTGCGCACCAGCACGATGAGTACCGCATAGGGATAACCGGGTCCGACGGCAACGGAGAGGGTTTCGATGGCGGTGATTTTCATAGCGCGACGGTCCATGTAATCAATAACCGAAAATCAGACGTTGATCGCGCATAGTAGCGGCTCGTGACCAGATACGCTGGCCGGCCGCACGGGATCACGCAGCTGGCCCTCTCCCACCAGTTCGTCGCCGGCGGGGGAGGGTTCCGCATCCGGTCTTACGGTTTGGTGGCGCGCACAAACGCGCTGACCACCTTGCCGCCGCTGGCATCGAAACGGGCGAAGGCTGATTCATCCCAGTTGGGAGCGCTGACTCCGCAACATGAGGAGTTGCCGCCCAGGGCGTCAGACAGTTCGCGGGGGTCGTAGGTCCGGGTGATTTCGATTTCCACATCATCGAATCCGGCTTCGCTGAGCAATTGCCGGTATTCATTCTCCTCGAGGGCCCCGGCCACACAGCCGACCCAGGCGATGATGTCCGCGCGCAAGTCTTCCGGTAGCGTCCCTTGCGACACGACATCAGAGACGGCAAACCGCCCACCCGGTTTCAACACCCGGAATGCTTCCCTGAGCACCTTACCCTTGTCGCTGGCCAGGTTGATCACGCAGTTGGAGATCACCACATCAACAGTGTTCTCCGGAAGAGGAATATCCTCAATGTGCCCCTTCAGGAATTGCACATTCTCCACCCCTGCTTCCGCTTTGTTCTTCTCGGCGAGTGCCAGCATCTCATCGGTCATGTCGACGCCGTACGCAAACCCGGTCGGCCCGACCCGTTTCGCCGACAGCAACACGTCGATACCGCCGCCACTGCCAAGGTCGAGCACCGTTTCGCCGGGATTGAGTTTTGCCAGCGCCGTCGGATTTCCGCAGCCCAGCGAAACGGCCACAGCCGCTGCCGGCAGATCGGCAACTTCCTCATCCGCGTACAAGTTCGATGTAACCGGATCGGTGCTGCTGGGTCGGCAACACCCCGGACCGCATCCGCTTCCCACTTCTTGCATGACCTTCGTGGCGCTGGCCGCATACTTTTCTCTCACGGTGTCCCGGATTTCGCTGTTCTGAATGGTGCTGACTGCCATCGATTTCTCGCTCCTGTACATAGACCGCTGTCTATGTCTTGACGCAAAAAAAGAGAACGTGGTTATCCTGTCGCGGCGAGTTGGGCGGGCATCAGTGCTTCAATCGTTTCGCGCAGGACCTCCAGACTGCGCGGTTCCACGGCGTAATATGCCCACACACCTCGACGTGACACGCTGATGAGCCCGGCTTCCCGCAGAACTTTCATGTGATGCGAAATCGTCGGCTGGCTGACCTGAAATCGATCGACGACGTCACATGCACAGATCGGCGCCTGCTGAGCTGCAATCAATCGGAAGATGGCGAACCGCGTCGGGTCGGAAAGCGCTTTGAACAGCTCGACGACGCTCGCTGCTTTTTCCGCCGACAACGGAGCCGGCTCGATCGCCACCTCACAACATCCCGCTGGCCTGATCTTCACGTTCATAGGGTCATGATAGGTGAGATATAGATGGGTGTCAATATATCGTATCGACAGGGAGCGCCTCCTGTCACAATGAAGGTCCGTGCGGAGCGCAGAAGTTCGTTTTCACGCCCGTGACACAGGCGCCTGTCCTGGTGAAATGACTCGAGGCGGCTCTCCAGCGGTCACGAGGCGGCTCGCATCCCCGCCCGCAGATCGAGCGCCGCACCCAGCAACTCGATCGACCGCAATCTGGTTCGTACCGACACGCACCGGTGGGTGGTAATCAGCTCGTCCACAAGGGTTTCTTGCTGAAACTGCGCGAGATATGCCACCACTTCGGCCGGGTCTCCGACACCGGTGTAGACGAGCATGTCGTCGACGGCCGCGGCGCGCGGCGTCTGCAGCACCCGTTCGGTTTCCTCCAGCGTCAACCTTCGCCCTCCCCGGCTGAACAGCTCTCGAGCCCAGTTGCGACGCATCTGCTGAAACTCCTGATGTGCCTCGGCGCTGGTATCGGCCGCGACAACACCGATGCCGGCCATCACATACGGTCGCTCAAGTTGAGCTGAGGGCTGGAAGCGCTCGCGGTAGAGAGCGATCGCCTGATGGAGCAGTTTGGGAGCAAAATGCGAAGCGAAGGCATAGGGCAGACCCAATTGCGCGGCTAGTTGCGCGCCGAATGTCGACGACCCGAGGATGAACAGGGGAACATGTGTCCCCTCCCCCGGAATGGCGCGCACTCCGGGTACCGGGCTGACGTCGCTGAGAAAACCCTGCAACTCCAGAACGTCGCGCGGAAAGTGCTCTGAGGTCTGAAGATCACGTCGCAACGCTCGGGCAGTCAGCTGATCGCTGCCGGGGGCGCGACCCAGTCCCAGGTCGATGCGGCCGGGATGGAGGGTGGCCAGTGTACCGAACTGCTCCGCGATGACCAGTGGCGAGTGATTTGGCAGCATGATCCCGCCTGCGCCCAGCCGGATCGTCGATGTATGCGCAGCCATATGTGCGATAAGTACCGAGGTCGCCGACGATGCGATGTTGTTGATGCTGTGATGTTCCGCGTACCAGACCCGGTGGTAGCCCATCTGCTCCGCCAGCTGAACGAGCATCAGACTCCCGGCAAAACTGTCGGCAACCGTTTCACCTTCGCCAATCGAAGCCAGGTCGAGTATCGAAATCGGCACATTGATCATCTGAACTCCCCGCCGGAACAGCGTATCTGCGCCGAAATGGTACCCGCCTGGCGTCGGACCGGCTTACCAACGGTCGCCCTGCGGTCCTCGCATCGTCGCACCCTATCGGGGTGTGCGCAGCAGGCGCAGCCCGTTCAGCACGACGATGATGGTGCTACCTTCATGCCCCACGACGCCGAGGGGCAGGGGTATGCCGACGGTGAGCGAGGCGGTGACAAGCACGACGATCACCGCCAGTGAGAATCCCAGGTTTTGCAGAATCGTTCGCCGGGTGCGCTGGCTGAGGGCATAGGCATATGGCAGGGCTTTCAGATCATCAGCGATGAGGACCACGTCAGCCGTTTCGAGAGCGACATCCGACCCCGCCCCTCCCATTGCGACGCCAACGGTCACCGAAGCGAGCGCCGGAGCGTCGTTGACCCCATCGCCGACCATGGCCACCAGCCCCTGCTTCATCAGTCGTTCCACGGTGACCAATTTTTCTTCCGGCAGCAACTCCGCCTCGACATGGTCGATCCCGACCTGCGCGGCGATCGCTCGGGCTACAGCGCCGTGGTCACCGGTGAGCATCACCGCTCGTTCGACGCCGAGGTCGTGGAGTTCGGCGATAACCTGTCGGGCGCTCGGGCGCAGGGTATCGGCGACAGCGATAACGCCGAGTACCCGCGTGTCGCTGGCCACGAGCATCGCTGTTTTGCCCTGCACGCGCAGTTCGTCGGCCACCATGACCGCAGCGGACGCGTTGATCCCCAGGTCAGCCATCAGGCCGGGAGTGCCGACTGCAATGCGCTCATTTCCCACACTCGCCAGCAGGCCTTTGCCGGGCACGGCTCGAAACTCGGTGGCGTCACTCAATGGCAGCTTCGCCCGCAATGCAGCGTCGGTAATCGCCACCGCCAGAGGGTGTTCGGAAAGACGCTCGGCGCTGGCGGCCACGGTCAGCAGGCGTTCGTCACTCCAATCGGGGTCGCAACTCACGATATCGGTGACCACTGGTTTGCCGATCGTCAAGGTGCCTGTTTTGTCGAAGGCCATGATCTTGACCATCCCCAGGTCCTCGAGATGGCCACTCCCCTTGAACAGCACTCCGTTGCGAGCGGCATTAGCCAGACCGGACAACGTCGAGGCTGGTGTGGAGATGACCAGTGCACATGGCGAGGCAACCACCAACAGGGTGATCGCCCGATAGAACGCGTCGGCCCGGTTCATATCGCCGATAAGCCAGAAGGCGAAAAACGCCACAATCGACCCGACGATGACCAGCACCGTATACCGACCCTCGAACCGGTCAGTGAATCGCTGGGTCCGGCTCTTTTGCTGCTGGGCGTCATCGACGATCTGGATAATCCGAGCCAGCGTGCTCTCGTCGCGTGGACGGGTGACCACGACCTCCAGCGCGCCGGTGGTATTCATCGTCCCGGCGAATACAGCGTCACCAGGTCCTCGATCCACCGGCACGGACTCGCCGGTAATCGTTGACTGATCGACCGCTGACTCCCCGCTGAAGACCTTTCCGTCGACCGCGATGCGTTCGCCCGGCCGTACCAGCACCCGGTCGCCGACCGCCAGTTCGGCGACCGGCACGACGCGTTCACCACCCGGCGCCGTGGAGTCGAGGAGTGTCGCTTCCTCCGGAGCAAGGTCCATCAGTGAGCGCACAGCCCGGTGCGTCCGGCCAAGGGCGAACTGCTCGAGCGCACTGGAGGCGGAGAAAAGCCCCAGAAGCACAGCGCCCTCCGCCCACGCGCCGAGCGACGCCGCTCCAGCCGCTGCGGTAACCATCAGGAGATCGACATTGACCGTCTTCTGCAGCAGATCGGTCAGCGCAGCTTTGGCGGCAAATGTGCCACCGAACAGAAACGACGCGATGTAGAACGCCACGATCAGACCATCAGGCTGATCGAGTTGTCGGCCAATCAGCGCCAGTGCCAGGAAGGTCCAGCAGCCGATAGCAGCCACCGCCAGGCGCCACCGTTCCCACCACGACTCGCGCTCTTCCTGCCGCGCGACCCGGCGTATGGTTTCCGCCGAGCGAATCGTTTGCCGGGCCGTCGCTGTGGTCATGCCGTAACTCCGAGAGTGGAACAACGCCTCAATACCGACTAATTCAGTCGGATTGCGAACGTTCGTTCTATAACTCAGTGTAGCAGTTCCGCCCCGGTGATCGCTCTCAGCTGTGGCTGTGTTTGCCGCTCTGATGAGCGGTTTATCCACACTGAAATCCCATGTGGACACAACCGATATTTCGTACGGTGACCGTCCGTACGCACGCTCCAATTCGGCGGTTGGAACACCTGTTTCGGGGACTTATCCACCATTTCTGTGGATAACGTCGATGATCTCGTGGATAACGAGCGGTTTTGAGGCGTGAATCTCACCAGTAGTTCGTGGAGAAGTCGTCAGTGGACTGTGGGCATTTACCATGGGCTTGTGGACAGCATGTGGGCGATCCGGAGGGTCACTGCCAGTTTATCCACCACGCTGAGGATTGCTTCCCAATTGATCCACATCCCATCCACCGTCGGATGCGCGGCAGTTGTGCCGTTATTGCCGTTATCCCCGTTTTCCACACCACTACGTCTACGACGATCTATTCAGACTTCAATGATTTCTCTTTATCGTATGTCGACGTAGCCGAAGCTGAAAGGGGTCGATCAATGCGTCACGATATGCCGGGAAAGACGGAGAAATGCCAGAAGCGCGCAGGTCGAGGAGAAGCTGATCACCAGGGCCATGGGTAACGCGGACTCCTCGCCGGCGATGCCTACCAGCGGCGCGGCGATGGCACCGGTGGCGAACTGGGCGAGACCCAGCAACGCAGACGCACTCCCTGCCGATCTCGGGTAGTTGGTGAGGGCCAGCGCCGTGGAGTTCGGAAAGATGAAGCCCATCGTCCACATCATGGCGTAGAGGGGGACGAGGAATGCGGGCAGGGGCAGGTCAAGGAGGGTCACAACCAGGAGGAGACCACCGCATACCGCGAAGGCGCTCAAACCGCGATGCAGGAGCGTCTGCAGTGGGATCTTGCCGACCAGGCGGCCGTTGATCTGACTGGAAATGATGAAGCCGGCGGCGATTGTGCCGAAAACAAGACTGAATTGCTGTTCGGAGAGACCATGGATCTTCTGCAGGACGAATGGAGAACTGGCGATATATCCAAACAGGGCGGCGCCGGCACATCCCATGGTCAGGATATAGCCCAGGAAAACGCGATCGGAGATGAGAGAACCGAACGTCGATGCTGTCTGGCGAAAACCGCCAGACAGACGGCGGTCGTGTGGGAGTGTTTCGGGTAA
>WBZO01007254.1_pt1 | contig 10340 bp, 9 predicted proteins | sample 5204261 | NCBI WGS metagenome assembly WBZO01 (sample SAMN12412400, study PRJNA552823) | activated sludge metagenome | isolation source: activated sludge from anammox sidestream of wastewater treatment plant... | place: USA: North Carolina | collected 2017-09
GCCGAGCACCGTCAGCAGCGGCAGGTAGTGCTCGGGCGTGGGCACCGCGAGCCGCGCTGCCTTGCCGAATCCCTCGTAGTCGATCAGCGGCGCGACGTCGTCGCGCAGCACGCAGTCGCGCACCTGCGCCTCGAACGCGAGCGCCCAGTCGTGCGGCGGCGCATCGGCGCGGCGCGCCAGCAGCCCGAGATGGTGCACCGCGTTGCCGCTGCCGACGATCCGCACGCCCTCGTCGCGAAGCACGCCGAGCGTGCGGCCCAGCTCGTAGTGGAACGCCGCGTCGCGCCGTGCGTCGAGGCTCAGCTGGACGACCGGCACGTCGGCGTCGGGGTAGACGTGCGCCAGCACCGACCAGGTACCGTGGTCCAGGCCCCAGTCGTGATCGGCGCGCACCGGCAGCGGCGCGAGCAGCGCGCGAACCCGCTCGGCCAGCGCGGGGTCGCCGGGTGCCGGGTAGTCGAACGCGTGCAGCGCGGCGGGGAAGCCGTAGAAGTCATGGATCGTGCGCGGGCGCGCCATCGCGGTCACCGCGGTCTCGTCGACGTACCAGTGCGCCGAGATCGCGAGAATGGCGCGTGGTCGCGGGCCTGCAAGGCCGCTTCGCCGCCACGCCTCGGTGTGCCGGTTCGGCCCGAGCGTGTTCATCGGGCTGCCGTGCCCGTAGAAGATGGCCGGTTGTGTCGTGGTGGCTGGCGCGTTCATCGTCGACATCCTCGCGCGTCCAGGCGCCGGCGCTCAGGCGCGCCCGCGCTCCAGGTTGCGCACCAGCACCAGCGCCTCGCCGTCGACCAGGAGGGCACCGCCGACATCGCGCACCGTGCTGCGCAGGTTCACCAGCTGCTTGTCGGGCCGCACCCGCACCACTTCGACCATCGCGTGCAGCGACTGGCCGGAATGCGCCGGCTTCAGGAAGCGCAGCGACTGCTTCATCCATCCGGTGCCGCGCCCGGGCAGCTTCGTTCCGAGCAGGTCGGAGAACAGGCTGGCGAGCAGCGGCCCCGGCACCACGCGCCCGGGCAGCCCGGCGCGTCGCGCCGCCGCGATGTCGACGACCACCGGGTTGGCGTCGTCGCAAAGGTCCGCGTACTCGTCGAGATCACCGGCGTCGAAGCGGCGCGCCGCCTTCGCGCGTTGACCGGGCTCCAGGCCGAGCAGCGATGCGATCGGGGCGTCGGCCGCCGCGGGTGCGGTCGATTCGATCGAGCCAGGACGCTCGGCCAGCGGAATGGTGTCGGGCCCCGTTCCCAGCGGCAAGGTATCGGGCTCGCCGTCGTCCTTCGCCGCTCTGCCGGCATCCCCGTCGGCTGTGCGCATCACGATGGATTCCCCGATCACCGTGTCGGTCATCCGCCCGTCGCGCTCGACCACGATGCCCACGTCGAACGCCTGCGGGGATTCGCGCGCGCCCAACCGCACGGCAAGCGTGTCGCCGGCAAAGGTCGGCGCGGGAAACATCAGCGTCTGCGCGACCGGCAACCAGGGCGTCGCGAGCTTGCGCGTGAGCGCGCCGCAGATCAGCCCGTAGAGGAACATCCCGTGCGCGACGGTGGCGCCGAAGTGCGTGCCGCGTGCGAATGCCGCGTCGCAGTGGATCGGATTGTCGTCGCGCGACAGTGCCGCGAAGCGGTCGAAGTCGCGCTGGGTGACCATGCGCATCACGTTTCCCCCGCGTAGCGCCTCCGCAGCGCCGGTTTCTCGACCTTTCCGGCCGGCGTGCGCGGCAGCACGTCGACGAAGCGCACGTGCCGCGGCACCTTGTAGCGCGCCAGCCGCTCGCGACAATACGCCTGCACCGAGGCCTCGTCGAGCCATGCGCCCGGCTCGAGCACGATCACTGCGAGGCCGACCTCGACCCACTTCGGGTCGGGCACGCCGATCACCGCGGCTTCGGCCACGCCCGGCATCCGGTACAGCAGGTTCTCGATCTCGGCCGGGTAGACGTTTTCGCCGCCCGAGATGAACATGTCCTTCAGGCGGTCGACGATCCAGTAGTCGCCGTCGTCGTCGAAGTACGCGACGTCGCCGGTATGCAGCCAGCCGTCGCGGATCGCCGCCCGCGTCGCCTCGACGTTGTTCCAGTAGCCCGGGGTGACGCCCGGCCCCTTGATCAGCAGTTCGCCGCGCTCGTTGGCCGCGCAGTCACGGCCCTGCGCGTCGACCACGCGGGTGAGCATCGTGCCCACCGGCTTGCCGACGCTGCCCGGCTTGGCGCGCGCGGTCGCCTCGTCGGGAATGAACACCGTGGGGCCGGTCTCGGTCATGCCGAAGCCGAAGCAGATCGTGACGCCCTTCTTCGCCCAGGTTTCGAGCAGCGCCAGCGGCATCGGCGAGCCGCCCGCCGACCAGTGGCGCATCTTCGCGAAGCGCGCATCGGCGAAGCGCGGATGCTGGGCGATGAACAGGTAGACCGCCGGTACGCCGAGGAACTGCGTGATCTCCGTCTCCAGCCAGCGCAGCGCCTCGCCGGCGTCGAACTGGCGCATCACCACCACGGTGCCGCCGGCGAACAGGATCGGGTTCGCGTACAGGTTCAGCCCGCCGGTGTGGAAGAACGGCAGCGCGGCCAGCAGCACGTCGTCGCCCGAGAGCTTCGTGGCGAGCATCGCGTGCACCGCGTTGAAGAACGCCATGCCGTAGGTCTGGATCACGCCCTTAGGCTTGCCGGTGGTGCCCGAGGTGTAGAGCAGGTACCAGGCCTCGTCCATCGGCCTGCACGGCATCTCCACGATGCGCCCGCTGGAGGATTCGAGCGCCGCCTCGTAGTCGGGCCAGGCCGAAAGCTCGCGATGCCGCCCCGGCGGCGTGCCCGGAGCCGGCCGCGCCTCCTTCGCACCCGGCGCGCCGCGAACGACGAGGCCCGGCAACGGCGCTCGGTCCGCGAGCACGGTCGCGGCCACCGCGAGGAACTCCTCGCCGCAGACGAAGGCCGACGGCTGCGCGTCGTCGACGATCGGCGCCAGTTCGCCGGCCGGCAACCGCCAGTTCAGGCAGACCATGACCACGCCCGCCTTCGCGCAGCCATAGAGCATCTCGAGGTAGTCGGCCGAGTTGCCCGCGAGCACCGCGACCCTGGCGCCCTGCGGCAGCCGCCAGCGCGCGGAGAGCAGTTCGGCGAAGCGGCTGGCGCGCTCGTTCACCTGCCGGTAGCTGCGCGCCTCGCCGCTGGCGCTGTCGACCAGCGCGGGCCTGTCCGGATGGTGTTGGGCCTGCTTGTGCAACCAGTCGACGACGTACATGGCTCGCTCGCTGACCGATCCGGCCGCCGTCAGGCGCGTTGCGCCACGGCCTCGTCGGGATAGCCGGTGAACGTGCGCAGGAAGCGCGCGACGCCCTCGCGCGCCTCGGCGCCGCCGATCGCAGCGACGAAGCGCTGCCGCTCGGCTTCGAGCGCCCGCTCGACCGCGTCGAGATCGCCGGCCAGCAGCCGCTTGCCCTCGCGCATCGTCTTGACCGGCGCGACCGCGATGCGCTGGGCCGCCTCGCGCGCCAGCGCCGCCACCTGCTCGCGTGGCGCGAGCTGCGTGACCATGCCCCAGGCCTGCGCCTCGGCCGCGCTCACCGTGCGGTTCAGCAGCACGCACGCGGCCGCGCGCCGTCGCCCGACCAGCGCCGGCAGCAGCGCTGTCCAGCCGCCGTCGGGGGTGAAGCCGGCGCTCGCATAGTGCGCCTTGAAGGCCGCGTCGTCGGCCGCGATGACGACGTCGCTGGCCAGCACCAGGCCGATCGAGCCGCCGGTGACCAGGCCGTGCATCGCCGCGACCACCGGCTGCGGCAGCCTGAGCAGCGACAGGATCGACTGGTTCAGCAACCCGACCAGCTCGGCCGCGTAAGTCTCGAGCGCGCTGCCCTTCATCTCGCGGGCGAAGCGACGCATGTCGCCGCCGATGGAGAACGCGTCGCCGTCGGCGGCGAGGATCACCGCGCGCGTGTCACCGCGCCGCGCAGTCTCCTCGAGCGCCACGCACAGGTCGAGCAGCAGGTCGGGCACCAGCGCGTTGCGCATCGCCGGCCGCGCCAGCGTCAGCGTGGCCACCGCGCCGGCGTGCGAGACCCGCACCAGCGGCCGGCGCGCGCTCACGGCAGCCTCCGCGCGAGCGCGCGCGCCCGCAGCTTGCCGACGACGCCCGTCGGGAAGTAGTACACCGACAGCACGAACAGCACGCCGAGCCAGAGCAGCCAGCGGTCGGGCGAGAAGAGCGCCGCGACGAGCGGCACGCCCTCGAAGCCGGCCGAAATCCAGCCCATCAGGTCCTGCAGGTAGCTCTGCGCGAAGACGAACAGCGCGCTGCCGATCACCGCACCGTACATCGTGCCCATGCCGCCGATCACCACGATCAGCAGCGTGTCGAGCATGATCTCGAACGACAGCGTGGTATCCGGGCCGTTGTAGCGCAACCAGATCGCCAGCAGCGCGCCGGCCATCGTCGCGAACACCGCCGCCAGCACCGTCGAGAGCGTGCGGAACACGACGGTGCGGTAGCCGAGCGCCTCGGCGCGGAAATCGTTCTCGCGGATCGCCTGCAGCACGCGTCCGAACGGCGAGTTGACGATGCGCAGCAGCACCAGGAACAGCGCCAGCACCACGAAGAACAGCAGGTAGTACGACAGCAGGCGGCCGTCGATCGACACGCCGAGCACCGTGTCCTCGAACAGCTCGAACGAAGGCTGCAGCAGCTCGGGCACCTTGAAGGTAAGACCGTCCTCGCCGCCGGTGAACTCCGACAGCTGCGAGGCCAGCGTCTGGAACGCCGCGGCCACCGCCAGCGTGATCATCGCGAAGAAGATCGCCTTCACGCGCAGGCTGAACAGCCCGATCACCAGCGCAAGCAGCGCGGAGAGCGGCAGCGCGCAGGCGAGGCCCAGCGCCACCGCGTCCCAGCCCGGCCCCATCCGCGTGCTGGCGATCGCCACGCCGTAGGCGCCGATGCCGAAGAACATCGTGTGCGCGAACGACACGATGCCGGTGTAGCCGAGCAGCAGGTCGTAGCTGGCCACGAGCAGGACGAAGACCAGGATCTTCGCGGCCACCGCGAGCGAGCGGGCGCCGGGGAACAGGAACGGCGCGAGCGCAAGCGCGACCACGATCACCAGCAGGATCGCGGCGACCAGGCGGCTGCGCGGATAGTCCGCCGACAGCAGGCTGCGGATCATCGCTTCGCCACCGGGTACAGGCCCTGCGGGCGCCACAGCAGGATCGCCACCATCAGCAGGATGTTCGAGAACAGCGCCACCTTCGGCGCCACGAAGCCGGTGTAGTTCGCCATCAGCCCGACGAGCAGCGCACCGACGAAGCAGCCGCCGGCCGAGCCGAGGCCGCCGATGATGATGACGATGAAGATCAGGATGTTGACCTGCGCGCCCATCTGCGGGATGACGTTCTGCTGGTACAGCCCCCACATCACGCCGCCCAGGCCCGCGAGCGCCGAACCGGCGACGAACACGCCGACGAAGAGCCGGCGGATCCGGTATCCGAGGCTCTCGACCATTTCGCGGTCCTGCACGCCGGCGCGGATCAGCAGTCCGATCTTGGTGCGGTTCAGCACGAACAGCATCGCGAGGAACACCGCCAGACCCACCACCACCGCGATGACCCGGTACTTCTCGACCGCTGCCTCGCCCAGCAGGTACGAGCCGCGCAGCCCTTCGGGGAGCGGCAGCGGGATCTGGTCCGGGCCCCAGATCACCTTGATCAGCTCCTCTCCGATGATCATGCCGCCCATCGTGATCAGGATCTGCTTCAGGTGCTGGCCGTAGACCGGCCGCACGATCAGCCGCTCGAAGACGTAGCCGATCGCGCCGGCCACCGCCATCGCGACCAGCATCGCCGCGCCTACCGCGACCAGGTTCGCCGCCATCGACGCCGAGCCGGTCAGCCCGCCCATCGGCGCGAGCACCGACACCGCGACGAACGCGCCCAGCGCGATGAACACGCCGTGGCCGAAGTTCAGCACGTCCATCAGGCCGAACACGAGCGTGAGGCCCGACGCGATGATGAAAATGATCATCCCCATCGCCAGGCCGGCAACGGTGAGCGTGACCCAGGTCGGCATGCTGCCGACCAGCGGCAGCGCGGCCAGCGCGAGCACGGGCACGAGCAGCACCGGCAGGCGATCGGTCGCGATCATTGGTGCGCCCCGAGCGACAGCCCGAGCAGGCGGGCCTGCAGCGCCTCGTCTTCGGCGAGTTCGGCCATCGCCCCGCGGTGCACGATGCGCCCGTCGTCCATCACCGCGACCGCATCGCCCAGTTCGCGCGCGAACGCGAAATTCTGCTCGACCAGCAGGATCGTCGCACCGGCCGCCTTCAGCTGCTGGAACGCCGACAGCATGTTGCGGACGATCGACGGCGCCAGCCCCTTGGTCGGCTCGTCGACGAGAATCAGCTTGCGCGGCTCGACGATCGCGCGCGAGACCGCGAGCATCTGCTTCTGGCCGCCCGAGAGCAGCCCCGCCGGATGGTTCCAGAACTTCTTCATCGCCGGGAACAGCTCGAAGATCCAGCGCAGCCGCTCCGCGTCGATCGCATCGGCATCGCGTGCGCCGCGCGCGGCGAGCACCATGTTTTCGCGCACCGTCAGGTCGGCGAAGACGCCCATGTTCTCGGGCACGTAGGCGATGCCGGCCTGCGCAATCTCGGGCGTGGCGCGCTTCGTGATGTCCCGGCCCTCGAAGCGCACCTGCCCGGCCGACGCGGTCCACAGGCCCATGATGGTGCGCAGCGTCGTCGTCTTGCCCGCGCCGTTGCGGCCCAGCAGCATCGTGGTGCGGCCGGCCGGCACTTCCAGGTCGACGCCGTGCAGGATGTGATACGCGCCGATGTGCGTGTGCACGCCGGTGAGCGTGAGCAGCGGCGCATCGCTCACGACGCGGCCTCCGCCTCTTCGTCGTCGGCCGACATGCCCAGGTAGGCCTGCTGCACTACCGGCGAAGCGATCACCTCGGCCGGTGCCCCGTCGGCCGCCAGCTTGCCGTTGTGCAGCACGATGATGCGGTCCGACAGCTCGCGCACCACATCCATCTTGTGCTCGACCAGCAGGATCGTCTTGCTCGTGTCGCGCTTGATCTCGCGGATCAGGTCGAGGATCACCGGCACCTCGTCGACGCTCATTCCCGCGGTCGGTTCATCGAACATGAACACCGTCGGCTCGAGCGCGAGCAGGATGCCGACTTCGAGCTTGCGCTGGTCGCCGTGCGGCAGGCTGCTCGCTGGCGCGTCGCGTCGCGCGGCGAGCGCGATCCGCTCCAGGATTGCCTCGGCCTCCGCGACGAGCGCACGGTGGTTCGACCAGATCGACCACAGGTTCAGCCCGAGCCCGCGCCGCGCCTGGACCGCCAGCCGCACGTTCTCGAGCACGCTCAGGTTCGGGAACAGGTTGGTCAGCTGGAACGCGCGCCCCAGGCCACGGCGCGTGCGCTCGGGCGCCGGCAGCGACGTGACCTCGTCGCCGCCGACGAAGACTTGGCCGGCCGTGGCCTTCAGCTGGCCGGAGATCAGGTTGAAGTAGGTCGTCTTGCCGGCGCCGTTCGGGCCGACGATCGCCGTCAGCGTCCCGGGCCGGAACGCGCACGACACCGCGTCGACGGCCACGTGGCCGCCGAAGCGGATCGTCAGCGCCCTGGTTTCGAGCGACGGAGTCATGTCGAAGTCCCGAGCCGGCGGCGGGGCGACGGCGCCCCGCGCGACCGCGTTCAACGCTTGTTGCGGATCGGGATCTGCATTTCCTCGGGCTTGATCTCGCGCACCAGCTCGGGCACGCCCCAGGGGAAGGCCGGGTCGTTCTTGATGCGGAAGTGGTACATCGACTGCATCGCCTGATGGTCTTCCTTGCGGAAGGTCATCTTGCCCTTCGGCGTATCGAAGCTCATGCCTTCCATCGTCCTGATCAGCGTCTCGGTCTTCGTGTCGCCGCCGGTCTTCTTCAGCGCCTCGACCACCGCCATCGCCGCGGCCATGCCGCCCGCGGTGAAGAAATCGGGCGGCGACTTGAAGCGCTTGTAGTGCTCGGTGATCAGCCAGTTGTTGGCGGCGTTCTTCGGGATGTCGAAGTAGTAGTAGGTGGCGCCTTCCATGCCGGGGAAGGCCTTGTACGCGGCCATCGCCGGCAGGATGTTGCCGCCGGTGGCAATTTCGATGCCGTAGCGCTTCGGATCGAGATCGGCGATCTTGAACGGGTTGCCCGCACCGGCCCAGATGATGAAGATCACCTTGCGACCCGGCTTGTCTTTCAGCGCGTCGAACAGCCGCTGCGCCCCCGCGGTGAAGTCGGTGGTATTGGTGGGCAGGTATTCCTCGTGGACGATCTTCGCTTTCTTCAGCGCGTCCCTGAAGGCCTTCACGCCGTCACGGCCGAATGCGTAGTCCTGCGCCAGCGTCGCGACCGAGACGCCTTCCTTGTCGAGCGCCACCGCGTTCGAGATCGCGTCCTGCGACGAATTGCGGCCGGTGCGGAAGACGTAGCGGTTCCACTTGTCGCCGGTGATCGAGTCGGCGACCGCCGGCTCGACCAGCAGGATCTTCTTGTATTCCTCGGCCACCGGCAGCAACGCCAGCGCCACCCCCGACGAGGTCGGCCCGATCGCGAGGTCGACCTTGTCGTCGGCATAGGCCGCCTGCAGCAGCGCCTTGCCCACGTCGGGCTTGCCCTGGTCGTCCTTCTCGATCAGCACGATCTTGCGGCCGTTCACCGTCATCGTGCCCCCCGTCGCGTAGTCGAAGCCCAGCATCAGCCCGGTCTGCGTCTGCGCGCCGTAGGCCTGAAGCGCGCCGGTCTTCGAGTAGACGTGGGCGATCCTGATGTCCTTCGCGACGGCGGCGCCGGCCAGCACTGCGCCGGCGACCAGCGGCAGCGCGAAGCGGCTGGCGCGCTTCAGGAGCGGGGAAAATTGCATCGAGTCTCTCCTCGTGGGGGGTCTGGGAGCCCGCCTGCGGGCGAAGACTGCACCCCAGGCGAGCCGCTGGCGTACCAGCCGCACCAGCTGCGGCAACTGCCTGGTGCGGAAGGATTCGCAAGAAGGCAGACAATGCCGTACCAGTCACATTGCCTGCAATCCGGACAATCATCATAAGGCCGCCGCCGGAATTCCGTCATCGGCATTCGCTGCACCAGCCGGAAACGACCCGGTCGCCGGTGCATCGCGCGTCCGTGAAAACGCCGCGTTTGCGTGCCACGGAGCGAACGGGCTCATCCGGAACCGTCGCTGAGCGAGCACCTTCCGGCACGAGGTGATCGCGGGACCCTCGGCTGGGCGATGCGCATCACCGGCGCTCACTGGACCCCGGCACCGGTCGCCGGCTACACTGCGTGCCCGGCGACTGCAGTATCCGTTTCGAAGGCGTGTGGTTCCTGTATTCACGCACGCCGGCAGATTGCTGCAGTTGCAGGAGCGGCGCACCACCAGCGCTGGCCCGGGCTTCACGCACCGATGGCGACAATGCCCAGTCAATCGCAGCCTTCAGCCGCGCCGAATGGGGCGCGCAGCCCCGCCTCGCGACTCCTCGTCGCACTGATTCTCGTGTCTCCGGCGCTGGTGATCGCGGCGTACTGGGCCCTGGCGATTGCGCCTTCGAAGCATTCGCTTGCGCCTGCGCTGCCACAGCACGCCACACCTGCGATTCAGCCGGGCCCGCGCAGCGCACAACCTCCCGCCAGCCCGGACGGCACGCCGGTGGCAGGTGTACCCGAGGACGCCGAAGAGATGGCGATGCGCCTGGCCGCGCGCCTCGAACGCGAGCCGCAGGATGCGAACGGCTGGCGTACGCTGGCGCGCACCTGGTACGTGATGGCACGCTTTCCCGAGGCGGTCGCGGCCTACGAGAAGCTTACCGCGCTCGGCCCGCTCGACGCCGACGTACTCGCCGACTACGCCGACGCAACCGCAATGGCACAGGGCGGCGAGCTGGCGGGCGCGCCGATGGAACTGGTGCATCGCGCCCTTGCGCTGAATCCGGCGCAGTGGAAGGCGCTGTCGATCGCGGCCACCGACGCCTTCCGGCGCAACGATGCGCCGGCGGCGATCGCGTACTGGGAGCGTGCGCTCGCCGCGGTGCCGGCGGATTCGCCGATGGCGGGGTCGATCCGCGCGAGCCTCGCCGAGGCGCGCCGTTCCTCGCCCTGAGCAGGCAGCAAACCCGGACCAGCCGGTAGTCTGGCCGGATGCGCCAGGACTGGCAGCAGCGGGGACCCCTGCGACAATGATCGAGATCGACGGCTCCACCGGCGAAGGCGGCGGACAACTGGTGCGTACCGCGGTCGCACTGGCCGCGATCACCGGCAGGGCGCTGCACCTCACGAAGATCCGTGCGCGCAGGGCGCGCCCGGGCCTGGCCGCACAGCATCTGGC
>WBZO01007255.1_pt1 | contig 10339 bp, 9 predicted proteins | sample 5204261 | NCBI WGS metagenome assembly WBZO01 (sample SAMN12412400, study PRJNA552823) | activated sludge metagenome | isolation source: activated sludge from anammox sidestream of wastewater treatment plant... | place: USA: North Carolina | collected 2017-09
TGAATTTCTTTTTTCGTCGAGCCGGTGCGCCACTGCGCGCCGCACGAGCCGCAGACGACCAACGCATCCATGTAATAGTTTGGATGAATGCCTTCTTTCACAATAAAAACCTTTCCGCGCGCGGCTGGTCATGCCACTGTTGCCGAGCCCATTACAGGCGTACGCAAGCTTTTGTGCCGAGCCAGTCGCGACTCTGCGCGGCTAATTTACCGCCGCTGTTTTTTCACGCGCGCCGACGCGTTCCGCATAGACGCTGACCTGTTTTTGCGATTGCGAGTACGGCTCGAATTTCACATAACCGTCAATCAACGCAAACAGCGTGTAATCTCTGCCCAAGCCGACGTTTGTGCCGGGCTTGACGCGCGTGCCGTGCTGACGAATCAAAATCGAACCGCAGCGCACAAATTGTCCGTCAAAGCGTTTCACGCCGAGACGCTGCGCGTTGCTATCGCGTCCGTTGCGGCTTGAACCGCCGCCTTTTTTGTGAGCCATTTTTCTTGGTTGCCAGGCGTTAGTTGTCGCTATGGCGACGACTAAGAACCCGCGACAATGTCCTTGATTTCCAAATGCGTGTAGGTTTGACGATGCCCGCGCGTAGTGCGGCGGCGATGCTTGTTGCGATAATCGAACGAAATGACTTTGGCGCCTTTGCGTTCCGCCACCACTTTAGCCAACACGCTCGCCCCGGCGGCGGCTTGCGCCGTTTGATACGTGTCGCCGTTGCCGAGAAACACGACATCCAATTTTACTTGTTCGCCAACCTGCTTGGGCAGTTTTTCAACCGCGATGCGGTCGCCCTTTTCCACGCGATATTGTTTGTTTCCACTGCGTACGATAGCGTACATGATCCCTCCACAACGACCCGACAGACGTTCCGATGGTCTGCGACAGCGCCCAGCCCAACGAATCCTGTCAGGTCCCTTGCGCGCAGGCGTCAAAAAAGCGGCGCAACTTGCCACCGCATTAGCCGCGCAATTATATGCAAACGCGCGTTTTTGGCAAGTTCGCGGGCAACCGCTCGCGCGTTAATACCGCCCAATAGCGTTTCGGATTACGAATTACGAATTACGAATTACGAATTACGAATTACGAATTACGAATTACGAATCACGAATTACGCCTTGCGCTTTGTGTCCGGCGTTTAGCAATGCGCTATCCGCTATCAACAATTGCTCCAATTCCGCGTCCAGCTGCGCGTTGGACGCGATGCAATATGTCTGGTCGGTGTGCGCGAGATCGCCGTACTGACGAAAAACGCCGCCCGCTTCCGTAACCAACAAACGCCCCGCCGAAATATCCCACGTCCACAAGCCCGTATCGCAATACGCGTCCAGCCGTCCGCACGCGACATTTGCCAAATCCAATGCGGCGCTGCCATTGATACGCAGCGAACGCGCGCGCTTGATCATCCGCATCATTTCGGGCAAGCCCCGATCCGATTCCCACGTTTCGTAAATCAAACCCGTCGCCACGATGCTTTCGCCGACCGTTCGCGCGTGACTGCACGAAATTTTTTCGCCGTTCAAAAACGCGCCGCCGCCGCGCGTCGCCGTAAAGAGTTGGTCCAAAATCGGGTCATACACCGCGCCCACGACGCTGACGCCGTTTTCTTCCAAACCAATCGAAACGCCAAAGTACGGGAAATGATGCGCGTAATTCGTCGTCCCATCTATCGGGTCAATCGCCCAACGAAACGCGGAACCGCGCGCGTGCGCGCCGGATTCTTCGGCGAGAATGTCAAACTCGGGCGTCGCGCGCCCAAGCCGTTCGATGACGACCGCTTCCGCCGCGCGGTCCACTTCGGTCACCAGATTGGTGGCGCCTTTGAATTCAATCGCGTGCGGTTTGCCCCAACCTTGACGTAAAATTTTGCCCGCCGCGCGCGCGGCGTCGGACGCAATGTCGCATAATTCAGAATATGTTTTTTTCATACGCACAAAAAAGGTCGGAGAATCATTTTCTCCAACCTTAGTGCCCGGAGAGGGAGTTGAACCCCCATGAGCGTAAGCTCACCGCCACCTGAAGACGGCGCGGCTGCCATTTCGCCATCCGGGCAAGCAAGTTTTAATTTTACGCGAACGACGCGGATTGTCAATTTCGATTTTGCTTTAGCGCGCTGGCGTCGGCGCGGGCCGCGCTTGCGATTCGCTCAGAATGACGCGGCGCGTATTGATATACCACTGCGAGATATTGCGAAAGCGGTCGCTCGCGTCGAGCAGCGGCGCAAGTTGGACGCCGTGCAAACGCCGGTCAATCCCATACGTGTACACGGGATAATACAAAATCGCCGCCGGCACGTCTTGCATAAATAACGTTTGAAATTGACGGTACAATTCGGCGCGCTGCGCGGAATCGGCGGTGCGCCGCGCTTCTTGCAACAAATCGTCGGCTTCGGGATTTTCCCAGCCGCTGTAATTTTGTCCCGCTTCCGATTTGTCGGGCGTTTGCGTGCTGTGCCACAAGGCGTACGGGTCCGGGTCGGCGGGCAGCTGCGTCACGCCAAACAACACCGCGTCAAATTTGCGGGGGCGCAGCGCCTCTTGCACCAACGCGGGCGCGGGCATCAATTCTACGTCCACCGCGACGCCGATTTTTTTCCAATCGTCCGCCAATTGCTGCGCGATGCGCGCGCGCAAAGGGTCGTCGGTATTGGTCACAATGCTGAACGCGAGCGGCTCGCCGTTCTTGGCGCGCACGCCGTCGTCGTTCGTATCTTGCCAACCCGCCTGCGCCAAAAGTTCCGCCGCGCGCTGCGGGTCGTACGGATATTTTTTGACGCTTTCGTCGTACGCCCACGAATTGGGCAAAATGGGTCCGCTGCCCAAAATGCCTTGCCCTTGCAAAATACCGTCAATTATTTTTTGCCGATCCATGCCGTACAACAGAGCTTGACGCACCAGTTTGTCTTGGAACAACGGCTTGGCGGTATTGAAAAAAACCAGCGTCATGCCCGCCAACTGCGCGCTTTGCAATTCCAACGCGGGCAAGGCGCGCGCGCGCGCGAGCAATTCCGGCGTCACTTGCGAAATGCCTTCGATTTCGCCGCGCTCGTACGCCGTGAGCAGCGATTCGTGGTCGGGATAAAAAATAAATTGCAGCGAACCGAGATAGGGGCGCGAACCGTAATAACGCGGATTGGGCGACAAGGTCGCGTGGTCGGCGGTCAATTCGTCCAAGACAAAGGGGCCCGTCCCAATCGGCTGCCGCGAAAATTGCGCGGTGGGTAAATCGGCGGCGCTAATGTCTTGCAGCAAGTGCGACGGCAAAATGCCGATGGTGGCGTAATCGAGAAACGGCGCGAACGGCTCGGACAATTGCAGCCGCACCGTCGTCGGATTCACTTCGGTAATCGCGACGGTGCGCCATAACGACGCAATATCGGTCAGCCCCGGATAGTCGGAGGACTGAATCGTCTGGACGGTATAAACGACATCCGCCGCGCTAAACGGCGCGCCGTCCGACCAGGTGACATCGCTGCGTAAGGTAAAGGTGTAAATCAAACCGTCCGGCGAAATGTCCCAACCGCTCGCGAGGTCTGGTTTGATGACGCCGCGCTCGTCCGCGCGCGCCAAGCCGTTAAAAATGAGCGCGGACAAATCGCGGTCTACCGGATTGAATTGATTGAACAGGGGATTGACGATATTGGGCGCGCCGGCGATGCCTTCAATGTACGTACCGCCATAATCGGCTTGCGCCACCGTCGAAAGACCAAAGGCAAAATACGCGAGGAGCGTGCCGACAAAAATAATCCCGAGGACGGCAATGAGCGCCTGCCAACGGATATGAACCATGGAAAGTAGCGCAATAACGCAAGCGCGCGATAGTTGGTCTGTCAGTTTGGAGCCGACGTAAAATTACTTTTCACCCTGCCGCGCCATGTCGCCATTGCACGAACGCATTATTGAAAATACAGCGGAGCGAGCGCGCTGACGAGCGCAAAGACCAAAAACAAAATTGAAAGCGCTATCGTAACGTTGTATAACGTCGCTTCCAAGCCGCGGCGTTGATGATACACCGGATTGTCGTTTCCGAATACGCCGGACAAGCCTTCGCCTTTGATTTGCATCAATAGCACTATAATCAAAGTGATGGAAATAATAATCATGACGATATTGATAACCGTAAGCATGGTCTAAATCCTTTGGCGCAAAAAATATCCTGTTGGGAGGGATGCGCGGAGCGCGATTATAACATGCGCGCAAACACGCGCCAAATCTCAAACCCCGTTTGCATACGCGCCTCTTTATTTCAGGAATGACGCGAACGCGCCTATAATGGCATTGTTATGCCGCAAGAAAACGCGTTGTCGAAACAACGTCCTGAACCGTCCGCTGCCGCGGAAACTACCGCCGCTCCCCGCGTTGCGCTGGTCACCGGAGTCGCCGGATTTATTGGCTCGCATCTCGCCGAACGTTTGCTCCGCGAAAATTTCCAAGTTATCGGGTTGGACAATTTCAGCGATTTTTACGCGCGCGCCGTCAAAGAGGCAAATTTGCAAACGTGCCTGTCGGACTCGCGCTTTACGTTCGTCGAAGGCGATTTGCGAAACGTGGATTTGCGCGCGCTGTTGACCGCGTCCAAGACGCAATACATTTTTCACCAAGCGGGCCAAGCCGGCGTGCGTCCGAGTTGGGGCGGCGATTTTTTGCCGTACGTCGAACGCAATATCTTGGCGACGCAAGTTTTGCTCGAAGCCGTCGCCAAGCTGCCCGACCCGACGCAAATCAAAAAACTAGTGTACGCCTCATCGTCGTCGGTCTATGGCGACGCGGAACGTTTTCCCACGCAGGAGCAAGATTTACCGCGCCCCCTTTCGCCCTATGGCGTCACCAAACTCGCCGCCGAGCATTTGTGTTTTTTGTACGCCAAACAATTCGGACTGCCGGTTGTGGCGCTGCGCTATTTCAGCGTGTATGGACCGCGGCAGCGTCCCGATATGTGGATTCACGTTTTCATTGACGCGCTGCTGCAGGGGCGTCCGATTCAGATTTTTGGCGACGGGCAGCAGACGCGCGAGCTCACTTTTGTCAGCGACATTGTCGAGGCGAATCTGCGCGCCTTGCACGCGCCCGACGGCGCGCCGCAGCTGTACAATATCGGCGGCGGCGAACGTTCGACGCTCAACGGCGTCTTGGAGACGCTCGGCGAAATCGCGGGCATCCAACCGCGTTTAGAGTACAAACCGCGCGCGGCGGGCGACCACCGGCACGGCGCGGCGGACATTACGCGCGCGCGTCACGACTTGGGTTATGCGCCGCGCGTGACGCTGGCGGAAGGTTTGCGCGCGCAATTCGCGTGGCAGCGCGCGCAGTCTAATGGCTCGCGCGCGGACATTGCGGACGCGCCTTAGCTAAACCGACCGGTGAAACGCTCGTTCAAAAACGCGGCTGCCGTCGAGATTCCGCGCATACTCCAGCCGCCGACGATAGAAAGTTTACAACTGACGCGCCGGTGGACGAGTCCGCTGCGAACGCTGCCCGACTTTTTGATTCTCGGCGCGCAAAAAGCGGGGACGACTTCGCTGCACAGCTATCTGATGGAACATCCGCGCATTGCGCCCGCGCTCGTAAAAGAGATTCATTTTTTCGATTACAATTATGCGCGCGGCGAAGCGTGGTATCGCGCGCATTTTCCGACGCGTCTCGCAAAATGGCGCGGCGCGTTTCAACTGACCGGCGAAGGTTCGCCGTACTATTTGTTTCACCCGTTGGCGCCGCGCCGCGTCAAACAGCTGGCGCCGCGCGCAAAATTGATCGCGCTACTGCGAAATCCGGTCGAGCGCGCCTATTCACATTATCATCATCAAGTGCGTTTGGGCTTGGAAACTTTGGCGTTTCAGGACGCGTTGGATTTGGAAACGGAACGGCTCGCGGGCGAATTTGAAAAATTGCGCGCCGCGCCGGACTATTACAGTTTCAATTATCAAAATTATTCGTACTGCGCGCGCGGCATGTACGCCGATCAATTGGAACGGTGGTTTCGCTATTTTCCGCGCGCGCAATTTTTGATTTTACAAAGCGAAACTTTTTACCGCGCCCCCGCCGCCGTCTTGCAGCGCGTCTTGGATTTCTTGGGCGCGCCGCGTTGGGAACCCGCGTCGTATCGCGCGCAGAACGAAGGCGCGTACGCGCCGCTGCAACCCGAAATCCGCGCGCGTCTGGTCGAATTTTTCGCGCCGCACAACGCGCGGCTGTATGAATTGCTAAAGATAAATTTTGAGTGGGCTTGACGTGCAGTTCAGCAACCTGCCGTCTAGCGTCCGCCGCGACTGTTCGCATGTCCGTCATTCGTTTTGAAAATATCAGTAAACGCTACGTGGTATATCACGCGCGCACGCGTTCGATGCAAGACCTGTTCGTACGCAAATTTTCGCGCACGCGCGATCGGGCGCGAGAAACCGCGGCAGGGGAATTTTGGGCGCTGCGCGAGGTATCGTTCGACATTTCCGCCGGCGAAATGGTCGGCGTCATCGGACCCAACGGCGCGGGCAAATCCACCGTTTTGAAATTGCTCGCGCGCATCATCGAGCCGACGCGCGGCAAGGTGCATCTGCGGGGCCGTCTGAACGCGTTGATTGAATTGGGCGCGGGTTTTCACGAAGAACTCACGGGCCGCGAAAATATCTATTTGAGCGGCGCGCTGTTGGGTCTGTCGCGTCAAGAAATTCGGCGGCAGCTGGATGAAATTGTGGCGTTCAGCGAATTGGAAAAATTCATTGACATGCCCGTCAAACATTATTCGTCGGGCATGCACATGCGGCTCGGTTTCGCCATCGCGACGGTCATTGAAGCCGAAATCCTGCTGGTGGACGAAGTGCTTGCCGTCGGCGACGCGAATTTTCAGCGCAAATGTTTCGAGCGCATCGCCGAAATCCGCGAAAAAGGCACGACCATTTTGCTGGTGTCGCATCAGATGGCGGACATTGAACGCCATTGCGACCGCGCGATTTTGATTATGGGCGGCAAAATTATTGCGGACGGCGCGCCGACGGACGCCGCGCAGCGTTACAAAGATTTGGCGAAACGCCGCCCCGCGGACATTCCCGACTTTTACAATGTCGAGTACATCGCGTTCCAAACGCCGGAACAAATGCGCGTCGGCGAACGCGCGCTGTACAGCGTCACCATCCGCAACAATTCACATCAAGTGTGGAATGGCGAACAAGGTTCCGGCACGCGCATGGTTTCGGTGGGTTATCATTGGCTCGACCGATACGGCAACATTTATCAATTCATGGGGCCCCGCAAAATTTTGCCGCACAATTTGGGACCGGGCGAGAGCGTCACGGTTCAAAGTTTTATTTTGCCGCCGCAGCAGCCGGGCAATTATTTGCTCGAACTCGATATCGCCGCCGAGGGCGCGGGCTGGTTTGGCGCGCACGGCGAAGCGGGACCGCAAATCGCGGTGAGCGTATTGCCGGAACAAAACGCGCGGCACAATGGCGATTTGAATTCGGAAGAATTGGCGGTCGCACATTGTGCCGACCGAACAACCATCCAGTAGCGCGTCTTTGAAATACGGATGATTTGAAATTTATCCTGCGCCGCTCGCTCGTTTTTTCAAATTTGCCAAGCGCTTGAATTTTAAAAAAAGGTAATCCAGTGCGAGTTCTCGTTATCGGCATTGACGGCGCGACCTTTCGGTTGATGCGCCCGCTCATGCAAAAGGGCTATATGCCTTTTCTCTGCCGCGTCGAGCAAGAAGGCGCGCTCGGCGTTTTGACTTCGATTTATCCGCCCGTCACCGCGCCCGCGTGGTCTTCGTTCATGACGGGCAAAAATCCCGGCAAACACGGCGTGTATGAATTTTTGCACCGCAAGCGCGGCGCCTTTGAACAAATTCCCGTGAACGCGGGCATGCTCGGCAGCGAAACGCTGTGGGAAATGATGAGCAAGGCGGGCAAAAAAATGGTCGTCGTCAGCGTGCCCTTGTGCTATCCGCCGTTCCCGGTGAATGGCACGCTCATGTCGGATTTTCTCGCGCCGATGGGCGCGCGCGATTTGTCGTATCCGCCGGAATTGTTGGCGGAGGTCGAAGCCAAATTCGGCGAATATCTTTTGTATCACAAACAGGTGTACACGCCCGATAATGTGGGGAACGTGCTGCAAGAATTAGAAGACAATACCGCGTACCGTCAGCGCGCCGCGGAATATCTGCTGCAGCGCGACGCGTGGGATTTTGGGATGGTGTACTTTGAAGGCACCGACCGGTTGCAGCATGAATTGTGGCACATTCTTGACGAGACGAGTCCGATGCACAATGAAAAGGAAACCGCGCAGTACGCCGAACGCACGCGCAATTACTTTCGCGTGTTGGACGACGACGTGCGAAAACTCGCGGAACTCGCGCTCGCGCAAGACCCGGACACGACCATTATTTTGATGAGCGATCACGGCTTTGGCGCAATTCACCAATTCGTCAATTTCAACATCTGGCTTTTGCGCGAAGGATTTTTGAAACTCAAACAGGATTTGCCGACGCAGTTGAAACGCGCGTTGTTTCATTTGGGTTTCACGCCGTCGCTCGGCTATAAATTGTCCATGAATTTTGGTTTTGCCAATTTGCGTTTGTCGCAAGGCATGACCAACCGCAATCAGATTTTGGATTGGGTGCGGCGCGGTTTTCTCTCGTTTCGCAATGTGGATTGGGCGCGCACGCGCGCGTTTTCAAGCGGCAACTATGGGCAGATTTTCGTGAATCTCAAGGGGCGCGAACAATTTGGCAGCGTGGACGTTCAAGATTATCAAAAAGTGTGCGACGAAATTACCGCGCGCCTGTACGAACTCAAGGACCCGCAAAACGGCGCGCCCGTGGTCGCGCAGGTGTACAAACAATCCGAAAAGTTTTGGGGACAATTCATTGACGACGCGCCCGATGTGGTTTTTTCGCTAGCGGAAAATTATAAAGCGCTCGGCACGCTCGAATTCGCGTCCAATCGAATTATCGAACCCGCGTTCGGCAATTCGGGCGACCACCGCATGGACGGATTCGTCGGCATGTTGGGCAAACAGATCAAACGCGGCGTCCCGATTGAAAACGCCAACATCATGGACGTGGCGCCGACCATTTTGTATTTGATGGGTTTACCGATTCCGTCGGATTTGGACGGCCAGGTGTTGACGAAACCGCTGTCCGATGAATTGCTCATGTCGTCGCAAATTATTCACGGCGACGCCTTGGGCGCGCGCGAACAAATCGTGCCGGACTATACCGAAGAGGAATCGGAAGAGGTCAAAGAGCGTTTGCGCGCGTTGGGGTATTTGGGATAACCATCGAATGGAATTCGACAAAACAGGACCTTGCAAAAAACAACGCAAAAACAAAATATCGTTTTCCCTGCGCTGTTTTGGCGATGCAGCGCGCAACGCGCCATGCTTTGTTCTGCCGTCGAATTCGACTCCATGACACGCTGGACGATGCGTTTTATTTCCGTCTTTTTCGGCGCATTTTTTCTGCTGCTGGCGGCGGCGGCGGCGATAAATTATTTCGTCAATCCCTACGCCATTTATCCGCCGCGCTGGCTCATGCCCGCGTCCGGCAACGATTTGGAACGCGTCATGCGCGAACTCGAAAAGGCAGACGTATCGCCCGAATTGATCGTCTTTGGCTCGTCGCGCAGTTCGCGTTTGCGCCCGCAAGATTTGGAACGTTATACGTGTTTGCCGAGCGTCAATGCCGCTTACGCGGGCGCGACGCCGGAAGGGTATTTTGCGCTGGCAGCGTATCTGGCCGAAAACAAGACGCCGCCCAAAATGATGCTGGTGGGCGTGGACGTGGAAGCGTTTCAAATCGCCGCAAAATTCGGCGACAAGGTGACGGGCGTGCCGCGTCTCAAGCGGTATTTGCAAGACACGAATGAATTGCAAGAAGCGTGGCAGAACGGAACCAATCTCATATCCTGGGCGCAGTTGAGCGATTCGTTCCGCATAATTGAATTTTCATTGGGATTGGACGTGAATCAAGCCAGTCCGCTTGACCGCGCGTGGCGCGGCTGGGTGAATCAACTGCTGCCGCCCCAAAAGGCGCGCGCCGAGCCCAGAATTCCGCCCGCCCAACGGCTTGTCAACGCGGTGAAAAACCGCGCCGAAATAAAACCAGCCCAAGTCGTCAAGCAATATCAAAAACGCTTTAACGGCTATACCGCGCTCTCGGACGAACAACAAACGTATTTTGAATCTTTGCTAAAACTCGCGCGCGAAAAAAATATCGCGGTGAAAATTTTTATTACGACGCTGCATCCGCAGTTGCTTGAGGTCTTGAACAAACAGGGATTTTATCCGAAACGCTACGCGGACGTCAAAGCATGGCTCGCGAAATTGCGCCAGACCTACGGGTTTGA
>WBZO01007256.1_pt1 | contig 10337 bp, 3 predicted proteins | sample 5204261 | NCBI WGS metagenome assembly WBZO01 (sample SAMN12412400, study PRJNA552823) | activated sludge metagenome | isolation source: activated sludge from anammox sidestream of wastewater treatment plant... | place: USA: North Carolina | collected 2017-09
TTCTTTCGCGTGGGTTAGAAGGCGGAGTAGAGAAAGCAGCAAAAATTGGAATGCCGCTGCTCATTATGTTTGGCGCATTTATTGCCATAAAAGGAGTAACCATAACTGCCGGAAAAGATGGTGCCATTTTTGATGGCACTGTGGGCTTAAACTTCTTATGGACACCCGATTTTTCTACCATTTGGTCACCTAAGGTTTGGTTAGCGGCTGCCGGGCAAATTTTCTTTACACTCTCGGTAGGCATGGGATCAATTCAATGTTATTCTTCGTACCTAAAAAGCAAAGACGATATTGCGTTAAACGCCATGAGTGCGGGCTGGATGAACGAGTTTGTGGAAGTGGTGCTGGGTAGTGCCATCATTATTCCAATATCTATTGGCTACTTGGGCATAGATAAAGTAATTGAACTTACCAAAACAGGCGGTTTAGGATTGGGGTTCAAAACCTTACCGTACTTATTCCAACAATGGGGAAGCACCTTTGCCGTGGTGGCAGGTGCAATGTGGTTTGGGCTGTTGTTCTTTGCCGGCATTACTTCTTCTTTGGCCATGGGCACACCTTGGATAAGTTTTATGCGCGATGAATTTGGATGGAAAACCAACCAATCTGCATGGCTTTTTGGAATTATTGTGCTGCTGCTCGGCTTTCCAACCGTTGTATTTTTTAATGAAGGTGTATTTGATGAATACGATTACTGGGCGGGCACAGTTGGATTAGTAGTTTTTGCCTTAGCAGAAATCATTCTATTCTCTTGGGTTTTTGGTATAGATGAGGGCTGGAAAGAAATAACCGAAGGTGCAGACATTAAGGTTCCCATAGTGTTCAAGTATATCATTAAGTATGTTACACCTCTCTTTATTGGTGCTGTTTTTGTAGGCTCTTTGCCGGATATTTACAACAAAATAACCGGAGAGTCTTCGGTGTATATAAACATGTCGCGCTTATTGCTGCTAGTAGTTTATGGCTCTATTTGCGCTATGGTTTATACTGCCTACAACAAAAGAGTAAAAGAAGGACGATTTATCAAAAAGCACTCCTAAAAATACATGCAAATATCGGTACAACTATTTGCCGACTCGGCAATGTAAGCATCCAATCTTCATTATCAAATTTTAAAAAAAATGCACCAGCAGTTTCTACTGCTGATGCATATTAGTTGAGTTGTATGAAACAGTTAATACTGCCGTTTTATACTAATTAACTGGTTACTCCACGCGAAATTACAATACGCTGTACCTCGCTGGTGCCTTCATATATTTGAGTAATCTTAGCATCGCGCATAAGTCTTTCAACATGGTATTCTTTTACAAAGCCGTATCCACCGTGAATTTGCACCGCTTCAACTGTATGCTTCATTGCTACTTCGCTGGCATATAGTTTAGCCATAGAGCTTGCTATATCATAATTTTTGCCTTCGTCTTTTAACGTAGCTGCTTTATATACCAACAAACGTGCAGCTTCTATTTCGGTTGCCATATCTGCCAATTTAAAAGCAATGGCTTGGTGATTAATAATTTCCTTATTAAATGCTTTACGCTCTTTAGAATACTGCACGGCCAATTCGTAAGCGCCCGCAGCAATACCAAGTGCTTGTGCGGCAATACCAATTCTACCACCGCTTAGGGTTTGCATGGCAAATTTAAAACCGAAGCCATCCTCACCAATTCTGTTGGCTTTAGGCACTTTCACATTATTGAATAGCAGTGTATGCGTATCCGAAGAGCGAATGCCTAGCTTATCTTCCTTTCTGCCTATATCAAAACCCTCCATTCCTTTTTCAACTATCAATACATTGATGCCCTTATGCCCCTTTTCGGCATGGGTTTGTGCAATTACTAAATATACAGACGCTTTACCGCCATTGGTAATCCAGTTTTTTGTTCCATTTAGTAAGTAATATTCACCCATATCAACTGCCGTAGTGCGCTGGCTGGTAGCATCGCTTCCTGCTTCCGGTTCGCTTAAACAAAAGGCTCCCAATTTTTCGCCTTTTGCCAATGGCACCAAGTATTTTTGTTTCTGCTCTTCGCTTCCATATTTTTCTAATCCCCAGCAAACCAACGAATTGTTTACACTCATGGTTACGGAGCAAGAATTATCTACTTTAGAAATCTCTTCCATTGCCAGCACATAGCTTAAAGTGTCCATGCCGCCACCGCCATAGGCCGGATCTACCATCATACCTAAAAATCCAAGCTCTGCCATACGCTTTACCTGCTCGGTCGGGTATGCCTGTGTATCATCTCTTTCAATTACGCCCGGCTTGCATTCGTTTTGTGCAAAATCGCGTGCAGCCTGCTTTATCATTTGTTGCTCTTCGGTTAATTCAAAAAACATATTGTATAATTTTATGCAGCGCGAATATAACTTTTGGTTCAAGAATTTTGGTTGAAACCATTACTTAGTTAAAGTCATTTCACTTCACATTTTTTCCACACCACCCAATTAAGTATTTCAAGCCAACAAGAATAAATGCTTCTTTGCGCTCATGGCAGTGCAAAAAAGCGGAGAAAAGAGTGTAGTAGCGGAGAACGAAACTCCTCTTATGAAGCAATACAACCAGATAAAAGGAAAATATCCCGATGCCATTCTACTTTTCCGTGTAGGCGATTTTTACGAAACTTTTGCCGATGATGCCCGAAAAACAGCCGCCACTTTAGGAATTGTACTTACAAAAAGAAGCAACGGCAAAGCCAGCGAAGTAGATTTGGCTGGCTTCCCGCATCACGCTTTAGATACCTACCTTCCTAAATTAGTAAAAGCAGGACACCGTGTTGCTATCTGCGACCAACTAGAAGATCCCAAACTCACCAAAACCATTGTAAAACGAGGCGTTACCGAAATGGTAACACCCGGCATTGCTTTGGGCGATAGCCTTACCGATAACCGCAGCAACAACTTTTTAGCTGCCGTTTATTTTGAAGGATTACAATTTGGTGCTGCCTTTATAGATGTTTCTACCGGAGAGTTTTTTGTGGCAGAAGGCAACCATGCTTACATAGACAAACTATTGCAAAGCCTTGCGCCTGCCGAAGTATTATACCAACGAAAAACCGAAAAAGATTTCCATACACTTTTTGGAAGCAAGCTTTATTCCTACCGCCTCGAAGACTGGATTTTTAATTTCGACAATGCCTTAGACGCACTCCTAAAACTATTTGGTACACACTCGCTCAAAGGCTTTGGAATTGAAGATGAAAAAGTGGGCATTGTTGCTGCCGGAGCTATACTGCAATACTTAAAAGATACCGAGCACCATCAGCTAAGCCACCTTACCAAAATTACACGCCTGCGCGAAGAAAAATATGTATGGCTAGATAGGTTTACCATACAAAACTTAGAACTGGTAGAGCCTGTACACCGCGATGGAAAAAGTTTACTGGATGTACTAGACCAAACCGTTTCGCCTATGGGCAGCAGGCTACTGCGCAGATGGCTGCTATTGCCTTTAGTAGATGTGCAAGCCATAGAAAACCGCCTTGACATGGTGGCATTTTTCCTTACCAACGAAACACTTTTAACAGAACTCAAAAGCCTCCTAAAAAATATTGGTGACCTCGAACGCATTACTGCAAAAGTGAGTTTGCAAAAAATTTCACCGCGCGAAATGGTTCAACTAAAACGTGCTTTGCAATCTATTGCCGCTATCCAAAAGTTGCTACAACAGCAAGCAAATGAGCAAGTGCTTGCCATTGCACACCAACTTAATCCATTACCTGCATTGGCAGCTAAAATTGAAGCCGCACTATTTACCGATGCTCCTGCCATGCTCAACAAAGGCAATGTTATCAATAGCGGCTATCATGCAGCATTAGATGAACTGCGTGCCATACAAACCAGCGGAAAAGATTTCATTGCCGGCATACAAAAAACTGAAATAGAGCGCACCGGAATTTCATCCTTAAAGATTGGATTCAACAATGTGTTTGGTTATTATTTAGAAGTAACCAATGCCCATAAAAATAAAGTGCCCAACGAATGGATTCGCAAGCAAACGCTAGCCAATGCTGAGCGCTACATTACACCGGAGCTAAAAGTATATGAAGAAAAAGTATTGGGCGCCAGTGAAAAAATACAAGCACTCGAAGAAGAACTTTTTAATGCACTGGTGCAGTTTACCAAAGACTTTGTTGTAAGCCTGCAACTGAATGCAGCGCTTCTAGCCTCCTTAGATTGCATAATGTGTTTTAGCCAATGCGCCACTGCTTACGGCTATTCCCGACCAACCATCAACAATTCTTTGGTAATTGATATTAAAAGCGGCCGGCATCCTGTTATAGAGCAGCGCCTACCATTAGGCGAAAGTTATATTCCCAACGATGTATTTTTAGATTGCAACAACCAACAAGTATTAGTAATTACCGGCCCCAACATGGCCGGGAAATCTGCACTGCTCCGCCAAACGGCACTAATTGTATTGATGGCACAAGCAGGCAGTTTTGTACCCGCCACACACGCTACTATTGGCTATGCCGATAAAATTTTTACACGAGTAGGTGCCAGCGATAACCTTTCAGGCGGAGAATCTACTTTTATGGTAGAAATGAACGAAACTGCAGGAATTATGAATAACCTTTCGCAGCGCAGTTTAATTCTACTAGATGAAATTGGAAGAGGCACTTCTACCTACGATGGTGTTTCTATTGCATGGAGTATTGTAGAGTATTTACACAACAATGCCAATGCACATCCCAGAACACTCTTTGCCACACACTATCACGAACTGAATGAACTTGCAGAAAAATACAAACGCATCAAGAATTTTCATGTATCGGTAAAAGACACCGGAGGCAAAATTATTTTCTTACGAAAACTCGAAAGCGGAGGTAGCGAACATAGCTTCGGTATTCATGTGGCTAAAATGGCGGGAATGCCTCCAGCTGTATTAAATCGCGCCAGCGAAGTACTGCACGAATTAGAGAGCAAACGCGTACATAACGATACGCGCCAACACGTTAAAAGCATTTCCCCCGCTTTTCAACTCAGTATTTTTGAAACTGCCGATCCCACGCTTAAAAACTTGGGCGAAACACTTGCAGCCTTAGATGTAAACACCCTCACTCCTATCGAAGCACTCATAAAACTACACGAACTGAAAAAACAATTAGGAAACTAATCTAAACAAGCCATTGGCAGTAATTGCTTTAAAGCATCTTTTTCTGCTGCTACCTTCTTTAAAAATTGTTGCTGCGCCTCTGCATCTGTACCTACCAATTTATGATTCTTCATGGTATAAAATGCAGCTACCCGCTGGTTGAGTTTTGTGGTAGTTTCACTAAAAACAGCAGTGCCAAACTTTTCCCATATATAGTTTACAGCTTGCGCATTGGGATGTATCAAATCATCCTTCATAAAACGATACTCCCGCAAATCATCTATCACCAGCTCATACGCGGGAAAATAGTTGCAATTGCTGTGTGCTTCCACCATAGCTTCTACCGCAAGCAATAATGTTGCTTTTGAAAGTTGATTTTCATGCATTCCAAAATTCAAATAGCGAACAGGGCTAACCGTAAATACTATTTGCATGGCAGGATTCAATTCCAACAACTGTTTCAATACAGGCGTAAATGCATCAACAATGGCACTGGGAGTTAAACGCCTTTTCTCAAAAAACGATGCCGGAATTTTATGGCAATTTGCCACCACACTTCTTGTTTCTTTCCATTCATATACATTGGCAGTGCCGAGTGTAATAAACAAGTAATTGCATTTCTTGAGCGCTATATGCAATTGCTTATTGCCCCTTTGCAATGCCGCAACCAACTCGCCACGGTTATCCGAAGCAAAACTTCCATGATGCGCCAATGAATAATATCGCTGCTTATATTCAATCAAAGTAGTTGCAAATTCATAATCGGCATCCAATGCTTGGCTTAAAATAGAAGCTATGGAAATAGGATTAAAGATAACGCCAAATGGATTCACCAATGTTTGAAAGCCGTGCTTTAAAAAACAACTGCCCACTTCATCGGCAAAACAAGAACCAATAAACACCAGTGAATGCTCATGCGAAATTTGGGAACCAAACTTCTCTATTGCCATTTCTGTTCTAAATTTCATTCTCCAATGTTCAAGTAATTTATTAAAAAAGAAAAGCCGCTTGACAATAATATCAAGCGGCTTTAAATATCCATTTACTAAAAACTAGCGTTGTATAGATATTTGTTTAGTATAGAATGCTCCCGCAACTTTTACACGAACACTATACAAACCTGCGGCAAAGCCGTTCATATCTAAGCTGATAACTTCGTGTTTAGCAGCAGCAATGTTTTGTACTAAAACTAATTTACCAAAGGCATCAAATACTTCAACGCCAATTGGTTTTTCATTTTCTAACTCAACCTCCAAATTAGCAGCGCCTACAGTTGGATTTGGATATAAGCTAATTCTTCTTACTCCAGAAACCACACCTTCTACACCACTTACAAAATTGATGGTATCAGTTAATACAAATGTACAATTATTGGCATCGGTAACTGTGAGTGTATAAACTCCAGCAACAGCCGTAAGGTTTTGTGCAGTATCGCCATTGCTCCAAGCATATTGGTAGCTTGGTGTTCCACCTGTAGCTGTTACAGTAATGGTACCATTGGTAGCACCAACTTGGTCGGTAGCAACAGAAGTAGCAGACAAGGCCGATGCAGGCTCACTAACTGTATCTTGTGCAGTAGTTGTACATCCGTTTTTATCGGTAACGGTTACAGAATAACTTCCTGCAGCAACACCACTAACCGAATCGGCAGTACCGGAATTGCTCCATGCATAAGTATAAGCAGGCTCTCCGCCTTGTACAGTTACAGTTACAGAACCGGTGGCATTGCCAAAACATTTAACATCGGTTGCAGTAGTTGTAGCTGTTAAAGCAGTAGTAGAATCTGTTACCACATATTGTGCAGATATGCTTGAGCAGTTATCGGCACTAGTAATGGTAGCTTGGTATTGTCCTGCACCAACATTTGCCAATAAAGAATCATTAGTTCCATTGCTCCAGTTAAATGTAAATGGAGCTGTTCCGCTTGCCATTGTAATAGCAACAGAACCATCTTGCTGTCCAAAACATTTTATGTCTTCAATAGTTACACTGGCAATATCAGGTATTGCAGAAACCGAAGCTGTATCGCTAAAAGTGTAACAACCATTTAAAGTATAAGTAACAATGTAAGGTCCGCCCACTCCGGCAATACTTGGATCGAATTCATTTCCGTTATTCACACCAGTACCAGAGAACACACCTCCCGGAGTTGCAGGATACAATGTTTCGGCAGATGCATCTTCACAGTAAACAGCCTGAGCCATGCCAACAAAGCTGGCATCCTTTGCAGGTGCTTCCTCTAAGAAGAAACTAGTAGTATCTGTAGATTGACCAAACCAAGCATTAGGAGCCAATTGTACATAATAGAATTTACCCGGTACCAAACACTCTACGGTATCAATAAAAGCTGAATACTCTTCACTTCCTGCAGTTAAGTAGTTTGGATCATCGTCATTTGCAGCCAACAAAGTATAACCGCCTAAAGTAGAATCTGCCAATCCGGCACAATCACTTGCATCCCATAATGCCAAGCGGTTATCGCCACCCGGAGCTCTCATATACACTCTACCGGATGCTGGTGCTTGGAATTTTAACCATACAGATTGAGCTACATCTGCATCGCACCATCTGGTTTGAACTTCGCAACTATCGCCCAAAGGACGAACTTCATTAGCAGAGGTAGTATAAAGCGTAAAGTCAAAAGGTCCATTCTTACCCCAATTAGCTGTAATGGCATTACAAGGCTCATCGCCAGATAGTGTAATTACAATAGAGAATGTATCTGAATAAGAAGAAGCGCAACCATTTGCCAATACTTTAACACGGCCATAGAATGTACCTACCGCGTTTAGCAATAAAGTTAAAGAATCGTTATCTACACCCAAAACTGTAAAATGTCCTGTTGGGCTATTTGAAATTTCCCAAGAGAAGTTAGTTCCTGAATAGCCGTTCACAACAAACACTCCTGTAGTATTTGCCTCTGCGCTATCCGGCCCTGAAATGGTTCCTCCCACAGTTGGCGTATTACATGGAGGAGCCGCTGTAACTTCAATTGTATAATCCTCTGTTTCGCCATAACCATAAGTACCACAAGCTGCTGGAGCAGAACCTTCTCTAAACACTACACGCATAGTGGTAGAACCCAACTTAGCAGAATCTGGTACACTTACAAGCCCTACAGGAATAGAAGCGCGTGCTGTTGTAGGTCCAAAGGTATAAACAGTTTCATCTGCATCTGCAAAATCGCCATCTTGGTTCCAATCAACAAAAACACCTAAATAACCAGGGTAATGTGTACCTCCACAATAACCATTCTTTACAGTAAGAGGATATTGAACCAATCGTTGTACGGTAGTAGAGAGATTAGTATAATCTGTATAGGTTTGACATGTATTAAGTAGTGAGCCTGTAACTATTGTATTAAAAAATACAGAGTCAATTTTAGTATCGGCAGAATTAGTAGCATAAGAGGCACAATAGCAAAGTTTTGTCTCCAATTTTACTGCATTAGAAAAAGTAGAATCTGTACATGTTACTTTCAATCTATAAAACACAGGTGCAGTAACCGGTTGTGAAGTTACAGAAGCTAAAGTTGCACTTGGCACATCGCTCCAACTTAAAGAATCGGTAGAAACCTGCCACTGCAATGAAGCGCCCAATTCGTATCCTGTAGCACTTAAAACAGTAGAATCATTAGCACATACTTTTGTTTTATTTGCTGTAACAGTTCCTGCTGCCGGTGGATTGGTACAAGTTACCGGACCGGATAGTGTTACTGTGTAATCTTCAGTTTCTCCATAAGAAGCACTAGTGCAAGAACTTCCTAAAGTTAGAGTAGTGCTATACACATATCTAACGCGCAACCTTGTTTTTCCGGGAGTAATACCGGCAGGAATTGTAACAAGATTATTGGTTGCCGTAGCGTTAGCAGCAATACTGTTTGAAATTAAGAAAAACTCATTACTATCGGCAAAGCTTCCATTTTGGTTAAAATCTATCCATATAGCTGCTCCGTGTGTACCTGAACCAGTGCCAGCAGTTACCGAAGCTGAATATGTTACGCCTTCAATTAAAGTAGTAGTAAATTGGCTTTCAGGATAGTTAATATAACTATTTGCTTGTCCATTACATCCTGAACCGGAATTCACCAACGAACTAATTGAAAAAGAATTTATAAGGTCATTTAAAGAACATCCGGAAGAAAGAGGTGGAACACAATAGCAAGCTGTTGGTGCACTTATGCCCACGCCCAACACATTAGAGATAGCGGAATCTGTACCACACTTTACAACAACTCTGTAGTATGTTTTTGTGCTAATAGTATCAGTTGTAGTAGCGGCATTGGCATTGTATGGCTTATTTGTAAACACCAAGCTATCAGACGATTTCTGCCATTGAATGGTAATTCCGGCAACTCCTGAAGTTTGCCCACTTAACGAAAGGCTAACAGCACTACCTGCACACACCGAAGCCGGACCACTTACCGTGCCCGCAGTTGGAGTGCCAGAACAAGTTGGTGCTGGTGCAATTGTTAATTGGATATTAGTCCTAGCACTACCTAAAGTACCGGTTGAAGAAGGAGGGGTATTATCTGTCTGCCAATATTGGAATGAGTTACTGCCTTGAGTGCTGTATCTAAACTGTTTTCCGTATTGCCCCTCAATACCAGTACTTCCACCATTAGTTTCTACCAGTACTACTAAATTTTGAGTACCATTATAAAAGAAAGTAGAATCTAAAGTTGTAGTAATCCAAGCACCCGCAACTAAATCTGTAGCATAAATATTGCCGGAAAACACCAACGAGGCAGAAGCTATTTCGCTAGCATACGTAGTGGCGGAGCCAAACGAAGCAGAAGGCGAATGTTTTAAGTAAATTTTCACCGGAGTAGAATCTGCCGGAGAAGAAAGTGAATCTACATAAAAACCCAAGGCACTTATTGTTCCGGGATAGCCAACTTCAGCCGCAGTATAAATGGCTGCCGAACGCTCATAGCCCCACCAATTACCATAAGGTTTTCTTCCAACGGTACTATTTCCCGTACCTGCGGTATTGGCAGCAGGTATAGTTACCACCTGCGCAAAACCGTAACTTAAATTGAGTGCCATAAGCAGCACCATCAATTTTCGTAAAAAATTACCCATACTCAGAATTTTTAGTTTAAAAGTGGCTGTAAACATACACCAAAAAAAAGCGAGTTTTAGTCTTATGTGTATAAAAAAATAAGATTTAAACTGCCTGCTCCGCAATTCTAACTGCACAAGTATGGAGTTTACACTTTTTTCCTTACGTTTGCCAACCT
>WBZO01007257.1_pt1 | contig 10334 bp, 8 predicted proteins | sample 5204261 | NCBI WGS metagenome assembly WBZO01 (sample SAMN12412400, study PRJNA552823) | activated sludge metagenome | isolation source: activated sludge from anammox sidestream of wastewater treatment plant... | place: USA: North Carolina | collected 2017-09
AGCGCCAGTCCTGGTTTCGCATCATCGTCCGCGACGGCTTCGGCACCTTGGAGCGCATCGTCCAGCAGTACGACCCGGACATCGTCTTCCCGCGCCGCTCGATTGGTGAGTGTGACTTGTGCAAACAGGTGTTTGGCCCCGGTGAGCTGTCCGCAGCCGTACGCGGAGCACTGGCCCGGTTCGATGCTGACAGCGCGCGCTTGACAGCCGGTGTCTGGCAACAGGTGTTCTCCGCAGTACGCTCCTCCGCTGCCGCCACCGCGGAGCGGTCTTGATCGCGCCTGCCCGCTGTTCCCAAGGGATATGTTCATGCAGTTCAGCTATCTGGCCCTGCGCATCACCGATACCTGCCCGTTGGAGTGCGCGCACTGCTGCGTCGAGTCCGGCCCGTGGCGCACCACCGCCATGGATCTGGACGACGCCCGCTCCTACGTCCGCCAGGCGCACGCCATCAATCCGCGGTCGGTGCTGGCGTTCACGGGTGGTGAGCCGTTCACCCGCTTCCGCTTGATGCGGGATATCGCCGAGACAGCCTTCGAGCTGGGCATGCCACACAGCACCATCACCAGCGCCGTCTGGTGCAAGTCCGAAGCGTTCGCCCGGGAGCGGCTGGCCGAATTGCAGCGCGTGGGGCTGCGACTGGTGAACATCAGCTACGACTCCTTCCACGAGCCGTGGGTGACGCCGGAGCGCATCCGCAACTGCATCACCGCCGCGGTCAATCTGGGACTACCGGTCTCGGTGCTTGGCTCCCAGACGCGGGAGTCGCGCGGGCCGGCGGAGTTGCTCGGCGGCTTTCTGGACGGGTTGCCCGGCGTAGAGGTCGGCTACGGGCCGGTGCAGCCCAACGGCCGGGCTGCCCTCATCCCGCCGGAGAGCCTGCTGCTGGAGGACCGCAGCGGTGAGAACCCGCACTGCCCGACGCCACAGCAGCTGCTGGTCGAGACCGATGGCTCGGTCTACCCCTGCTGCTCGGCAGGCGGCGATTACCGGACACTGCGACTGGGCGATGCCCGCGAAACGGCGCTGGCCGGCCTGCGCGCCGGTGTAGAGCAGCAGGCGTGGTTCCGCATCATCACCGAGCACGGCTTCGCGGCACTGGAACAGATCGTGCGGCGCTATTACCCAGAGGTCCGGTTCCCGACTACCTATACCTACACCTGTCATCTCTGCCGGCTGGTGCTGGGCGAAGGTCAACTGTCTGCCATCGTGCAGGATGCGCTGGCCCGTTATGAGGCAGACCGCATCAGCGAAACGCTGGGCGTATGGGGCAAGCTGCAGATGGCGCTGGCCACGAGCGCAACGGCAGGAGAGCGGTCATGAACGTGCTGCTGATCAATATGCCGTTCGCCAGCCTGCGGCCCTCCATCGGCCTGGGGCTACTGAAGGCGCACCTGGGCGGGATCGGCGTGACCGCGCGCGTCGCGTACTTCAATATGCGCTTCGCCGAGCGGCTGGGCTGGCAGCCGTACGGCGAGGTGGCAGAACTGGCGCCGGTGCAAGCGCTGGTGGGGGAGTGGGTGTTTGCCCGCTGCCTGTTTGCCGGCCGCGAGGCAGACGATCAGCAGTGGCTGGCGATGCTGGCCGAGCGCTTTCGGCTGGCGCCGGAGCGGGTGGCGCTCTATCAGCGGGCGCGAACCGAAGCCGGGCCGTTCCTGGAAGAGTGCCTGGCCGCGGTGGACTGGCAGTCATACGACGTGGTTGGCTTCACCAGCACGTTCAACCAGAACCTGCCTGCGCTGGCGCTGGCGCAGCGGCTCAAGCAGCGCTATCCGCATCTGACGATTGTCTTCGGCGGGGCCAACTGTGAGGGCGAGATGGGGCTGCAACTGCACCGCTCCTTCCCGTTCGTGGACTACGTGTGCAGCGGCGAAGCGGACGTCAGCTTTCCCCGGCTGGTGCAGGCGCTACGGGATCACGACCCGGCGCCGGCAATCCCAGGTGTCATCGCCCGCCGCGACGGGCAGAGCGTCGCGGTCGCGCTTGCCCCCGAGCGTGTACGCCACCTGGATGACCTGCCCTACCCGGACTATGACGATTACGTCGAGCCGGCGCGGCGGCTATGGCCCAATCTGCCGGACTTCACCGTATTGGTGGAGACCTCGCGCGGCTGCTGGTGGGGGGAAAAGCATCACTGTACGTTCTGCGGTCTCAACGGATTGGGGCTGGCGTACCGTGCCAAGCGCCCAGCGCGCGCTATCGAGGAAATCCGTGAGCTGTGCCGCCGCTACGCCGCCACCACCGTGCAGGCGGTGGATAACATCATGGATATGAAGTACTTCCGTGAGTTCCTGCCGGCACTCAAAGGGCTAGGGTTGAACGTGAACCTGGTCTACGAGGTGAAGGCCAACCTCACCAAGGAGCAGGTGCGGCTGCTGGCCGAGGCGGGCATCACTGACATCCAGCCCGGCATTGAGAGCTTCAGCACCAACGTCCTGCATCTGATGGACAAGGGCACCACGCCGCTACAGAACGTGCAACTGCTCAAATGGTGCAAAGAAGCGGGCATCACGCCGATTTGGAACCTGCTGTACGGCTTCCCGGGTGAGACGGAGGAGGACTACGCCGAGACCGCCGCCATCCTCGATGCCATCCATCACCTCGATCCGCCGCGTGGTGTTGGCCCTATCCGCCTGGACCGCTTCAGCCCCTACTTTGACAGCTCCGCCCGCTACGGCCTGCGTAACGTCCGCCCGGACCGCTCGTACCGGCTGATCTACGGTCTGGGCGACGACGATCTGCAGCGCCTGGCCTACTACTTCGAGTTCGATTACGCCGGTGGTGGCGATGCCCGGCAGGCTCTCGGTCCGGCCATCCCGGCGCTGGAGCGCTGGTCAGCGCACGCCGGCGAGGGTGCGCTGACCGCGTGTGATGGCGCGGAGTTGATCACCATCACCGATACTCGCGACGGCATCGCTCCCCGTGTAACCGAGCTGACCGGTCCCGAGCGCGCGGTGTATCAGTACTGCGACCAGAACCACACCTTGCCGCAGATTCAGGTCGTTGCCAGTGAGCACGGGATGACCGACAACGCACTGGCATCGTTCATGCAGCGTATGCTGGCGGAGCGGCTGATGGCTGCCGCCGGAGGTCGCTATCTCAGTCTGGCGGTTGCAGTTCCGGCCCCACACCCCACAGACGGCGTGCTCAACCTGTGGGATAGTGTGCGCTCAGCGTTGGTCGCCAGCGCGCCGGGTTGACCAGCAGATTCAGGCCTCCGTGCCTGCACGGTAAACGACCACCCCGCGCACCACCGTCGCCCGCACGTTCAGTTCTGCATCGAGCAGCACGAGGTCGGCCTCCATCCCCGGCGCGATCCGCCCGGTGTGGCTGTCCAGCCCCATCGCGCGGGCGGCATTGCCGCTGGTCATCGCGGCCAGTGCCACCAGATCGGCGGTGAGGTCTTCGCGAGCGTGGCGCAGGTTACGGTCGAATGGTGACGTGCTACCGGCGAGCGTACCGTCCGGCAGCCGGCAAGCGCCGCCGGCGACGGCCACCGTCCGGCCAAGCTGGTAATACGTGCCGTCCGCCATCCCCGTCAGCGCCGAGCCGTCGGTGATCAGCGCGACGCCCGCCGCACCACGCGCCCGATACAGCGCCCGCGCCGCCGCCGGATGCACATGCACGCGGTCCAGGATCAATTCGGCCAGCAGCCCATCAGAGCTAAGCGCCGCCCCGGCCAGACCTGGGCTGCGGTGATCCAGGCCGGACATGGCGTTGAAGGTATGGTTGCTAATGGCCGCACCCATCTCTACGGCGGCCAGTGCCTGCTCGTACGTGGCGTTGCTGTGGCCCAGCGACACGACGATCCCCTGTTCCACACACCAGCGAATGAAAGCCGGCGCCCCTGGCAACTCCGGGGCAACGTTGACGCGGCGGAGCGTGCCATTAGCAGCGGCCGACAGGCGCTCCGCCTCCGCCACGGACGGCAATCGCAGATGGGCGGCGTTCCAAGCGCCCTTCTTCTCCGGGCTGATGAACGGCCCTTCCAGAAACAGGCCGGCCAGGCGCGCGCCGCCGGTGTCCGAATCCACCACGGCCGCCGCTCCCGCGACAGTCGCTGCAATGGCGTCGAGCGTGGCGCCCGCACCGAGCCCGGCATACACCGTCGTGACGCCGGACGCCGCCACAGCCCGCACGGCGGCGCGGGCTTGCTCCGGACCGTCATCCAGCCTGTGGCCACCGTAGCCGTGCCAGTGCAAATCGATGAATCCCGGCAACAGCACCTCGCCTCGTAGGACATCCGCGCGCACGTCAGCCAAGGAATTGACTTCACGGGGAACGCCAACCGCGATGACACGGCCGTGCCTTACCAGCGCGGCCCCGTCGCGGCGTACCCCGGCCGGTGTCACAATCCGTTCGGCCTCGATGATCAGATCAATCATCCGCGGTTCCTCTATCCGCGCCCGGGGTCACAGCAGTACGGCTGCCACTTTGCGCACGGCCTGAACCACGTCGTCGATATCCTGCTCCGTCATGCGCGGTCCGGTGGCGATGGCGACGGAACGGGCAAGCAGGTCCTCGCTGGTCGGGCAGAGGCCAGGGTAGTAAGTACGGTCCGTTGGGTGCTCGGCGCAGGTGAAGGGGCAGCCACGCTCCCAGGGCGTGCGCCGCGCCAGCACTGCCGGGTTCATATACACCGGCCGGCCACCATATACCTGCCGGGCAGGAATCCCTTCCGCCTTCAGTGCCGGGACAAACTGCTGCGCCCGCTCCACACCGTCCAAATAGAACATGACGCTGCCGCCTTCCCCCTCGGGGCAAGCGATCCGGCGCCAGTCAAGCGGCAAATCGCCCAATCGTGCGCGGATGCGCTGAGCCACGTGGCGGCCATCGGCAATGATGCCGGGCAGCCGCCCAAGCTGTATCTCGGCGATGGCACCGGCCAGCTCGGTCATGCGCAGATTGGCGCCGATAAACGGCTCGCCGGAGGTGTGATCACGCACCTCACCGGTCGAAATTGTGAACTGGCCGCCCTGGTCCTGGTAGCGAACCGCGCGGTCGTACACGGTCCAATCGTTGGTAACGAGCGCACCGCCCTCGCCGGTCGTGATGTTCTTGTCCAGTTGCAGGCTGAATGCGCCGGCGTCACCCAGTGTCCCGACCGGACGGCCATGGTAGGTGACGCCGATGGCCTGGGCGGCATCCTCCAGCACACGCACGCCGTTGCGCCGGGCGATATCGAGGATCGGCGCCATATCACAGGCGGTGTTGGCGAGATGAACGGGGATCACCGCCCTGGTCTTAGGCGTGATCTGCGCCGCAAATGAGGCCGGGTCCAGCGTCAGCGAGGCATCTACCTCGGCAAACACCGGCACCGCCCGAGCCTGCACCACGGCGCCCACGGTGGCGATGAACGTCACCGCCGGAATGATCACCTCGTCGCCATCCTGCACGCCCAGACCAACCAGGCCGGCCTGCAGGGCCGCGGTACCTGAGGATACGCCCACGGCATGGACCACGCCCAGGGCACCGGCCAAGCGGCGCTCGAATGCCTCGACCTTCTTGAGGTGCTGCGGTCCGTAGTAGCGAAACAACGACTGCGAGCGCAGCACCTCCAGCACTGCCGCCTCTTCCTCGGCGCCGAGGTACGCTGCCCCATGCGCCGTGTCGAACGGTGCGCGACGGACCGGTGTGCCGCCGTCGATTGCCAGCCTGTCCATCGCTACCTGCTCCCCTCCGGTCAGCCGCCCGCGCCGGTGCTATCTCTGGCGGCCCGCCATGCCAGGTAAATCGCGCCGTGCAGTTGCGCCTCTTCCCCCAGTTCCGATGCCACCAGCGGCGCCCGCAGTGCGTATTGCTGCTGCACGGCGGCCCGCACCGGCGCCAGCAGGGTCTCGCCCTGGACGCTCAAGCCGCCGCCAAGCACAATCACCCCCGGGTCCGCCACGGCGATAACGGCTGCCAGCCCGGTGGCCAGCGCCATGGCGGCGTCGCGAATTGCAGCCTGTGCAGCCGCGTGACCGCCGCGGGCGGCGTCGAACACGGCGGGCGGGGTCAGGTCATCACCAGCCAGGCCGTACGCCCGCGCCCGCCGCAGGATACCGGGACCGCTCGCAAGGTCTTCGAGCACCGCCACTCCTGGCGCCACCAGCTCCTGCGGCAGGGGGAGGCTGCCAATCTCCCCGGCGGCCCCGTGCGCGCCGCGGTGCAGCCGGCCATCGATGATGATGCCCGCGCCGGTCCCCGTACCGGCGGCCACGAACACCAGGCTGTCATGACCCCGGCCCGCGCCCCGTATGTGCTCGCCCGTGGCCGCCGCATTGACGTCGTTTTCAATCACCGCCGGCACACCGAACTCCTCCGCGAGCATCGCTGCCACCGGCGCCGGCTGCCAGCCCGTGAGGTTGCGGGCGGCCACGACGATCCCTCGTTGCGCGTCGACGACACCCGGTGTCGCCAGTCCCACGGTCACGAGCGTGCCGGGGACACTCGCCAGGAGCGGCAGAGCGAGGGAATGCATACGGGCGACGACGGCGGCTGGGCCGGAGGTGGCCGGTGTGTCCGCCGCGGCGCGGGCGAGCAAGGCGCCGTCACGTCCGGCAAGCGCCAGCCGCAGGCGCGTGCCACCCAGATCGATCCCCAGTACCAGTGGCACCCTGCCTGCCATACCTGCGTCCGGCAGAACGCTACGAGGCAGCGCGCTTCGGTTTGCGCACTACTTGTAGCAGCACGGCAGACAGCAGCGCCGCCGCAGACATCGCCAGGAAGGCGCCATTGTAGTTGCCGACGCGGTCGAAGTACATCGCCGAGCCCAGCGGTGCGCTTGCGCTAATCAGAATGGACAGCGGAAGGGCAGCGCTGCGGACGGACCCGAGATAACGCCGCCCGAAGTAGGACGCCCAGATGACTTCTTGGAGCGGAATCAACCCACCCCAGCCCCAGCCCAGCAAGAAGAAGCCGAAGATAATCACCGGCTCCGAGCCGGACTGCACGGATAGCACAACGATCAGCAGCGACAGCGACGTCAGCACCCCACCGATGGAAGCCAATCGCTTCGGGTCGGCCTTGTCGATCAGCCAGCCCCACAACGGCTTAGTGAAGAAGGCTGGAATCGAGATAACCGTGATCATCAGCGAAGCCCAGCCACGGCTGTGGCCGGCATCGGTGAGAAATGGCACCGTCTGCACCAGCATTACCTGGATATTGAGCGTCACCAGTCCGAAGGCGAGCACGATCAGATAGAACGCGGGTGTGCGGATCGCCTCCCGCCGCGTGAGCGAGGTCGCGAAATCGGCAGCCGCTACCTTGCCCTGACCGGCGGCAACCTGGGCGTCGGTCTTGCCGTCGGGATGCAGGCCGTAGTCCTCCGGCGCGCGGCGCATCATCGCCGCTACCGGATAGATCAGCACCAGCGCACCCAGGCCGATCACGCGCCACGCCGTCCGCCAGCCCGCAGCGTCCACCAGCACGGTCGTTAGCCAGGGCAGCGTCACACCGGCAAAGGAGACGCCCATCGAGGAGAAGCCGACCACCCTCCCGCGCTTCTCCACGAACCACTTGGACAGCGTGACGTTGACGACCAGGTTGCCGATCAGGGCGGCGCCCATCGTCAGCACGATGCCGTTGAGCAGCCACCATTGCCACAGGGTCTGCACCGAACCGAGCGCTGCCAGCGATACTGCCAGCACCGTCCCGCCGATAAACATCAGGCGGCGGCCGCCGCGACGATCGACATAGGCGCCGATGAAGAAGCCAGCAAAGGCCATCACCGCCTGGCCGATGGTGCGCGAAAAGATGAACTCCGAGCGGCTCCAGCCAAGTTCTTGGGTCATCGGCTTGAGGAAGACGCCAATGACGTAGTTCTGGCCGCCCACGGCGACGAACTGCGCTACGAAAGCCGCGGCCACCAGCCAGTAGCCGTAGTAGAGACCCTGCTTGTGCTCGGTCACCACCGGTTTTGTGGGGATACCCTCAGCGCTTCGCGTCTCCTCCGTGACCATGGTGCGTCCTTATGTGTAGCGTCGCGCGCCGGGCGGCCCCGCAGGACGAACCGGTCACGGTTGCGTACGCTCACCCCCGCATGATGCACCGTACACGGTGAAGGTCAAGCGCCGGCCGGCAGCGCCTCAGACCACCCACGCCGCAGCCTGCGACTGGGATAGCGCTCGTGCTGACTGCCGCGCCCAAAGGCGCCCCCCGGCCGGCCACGGCGCCGCGGGCACAGCGCACACCGGCGCCATCGCTGTCCCGGGCGGGAGCGCAAGTTGGGGGAAACGCCCAATCACCGGCAGCGTTACCGCATCGTTCGGGGGAGAGCGAAGTGCCTATGCCGAGATGCAGCGGATTGGCTATGCCGGCACGGGCGGCGCGCTCCGGTGCCGCTGGGGAGAGCGGCGCCCCGTCTCCCCCCAGTGGCTCTCGTTCACGCGGCGGCCTGGATGGTGGCCGTGCAGAACGCGCAGCGGCGTGCCGCCACCGGCACCTTGCTCAGGCACTCGGGGCATTCGCGCGTCTTTTCGGCAACCGGCTGTTCCGTCTTGCGCCGCTCCATCAGCTTGTTCATCGGCAAGACGACGAGGAAGTAGATCACCGCCGCGATGATCAGGAACGAGACGACCGCGTTGAGGAACTCGCCGTAGGCGAAGCGGCTGTTGTTGATGGTGAAGTCGAGCGCGGAGAAGTCCGGCTGCCCGCCCATGGCAGCGATCAGCGGCGTAATCAACCCTTTGACCGCCGCCTTGACAACGTCGCCGAACGCCGCGCCGATCACCACCGCAATCGCCAGGTCAATCACATTGCCGCGCAGAATGAAATCGCGGAACCCCTTGAGCATCGCCGTCCTCCACTGGGCGGGACCGAAGTCCACAAGGATGCCACTCTGTCAATCGCCACTACGCCGGCCAGGGCTGCTCGCTGACCAATGGTGTGAGTGATTCGGAGGACGGATTGCCTGCATCGGGCGGGCGGCGGGTCGATGGCAGAGCCGGTTGGACGATACTAACGGGTCGATGCCCTGCGAGTAAACGGCAATCTGTGGCGAGGGTGCGACCCGAGCAAACGCCAGCGCCGCCGGCATGGCGAACACCGGCGACGCAACCGGGCCGCGCAGAGGGACCGCTACGCGGCGGTGCGTAGTTCTTCGGTATGGCGCGGGCAGCTGGCGTGCAGCGATGCGCGGGCCGCGGCCAGCGCCTGCTCCAATGCTGCCGCCGGCAGCGCCCCGGCGCCCCGCAGCGAGTACGGCGCCAGGCAGCGTGGGCAGCGCACCGTCTCGGCGCCGGAGCCCATCGGCAGCCCGCGCCGCCAGGTAAGCGGCCCGTCGCTCGGCCGGCTGGACCACGTAAACAGCGCCGGGTTGCCCGCGGTGCTCGTGGCGGCTCCCGCCGCAGCCGGTGGCTGACCGAGCCCGGTTCGGCCCAACGCCACCATTGCCAGCCGCGCGAAGGACCGGCCATCCTCGCCCAGCCAGGCTGCTGCCACCCGCGCCCCCGGCGCCGAGGACAGCACGCCGTCGATCACCCGGCGGGTTTCACCACGCGAGGCATCCGGCAGCACCACGGCTAGGCGTGGGCGGTCGCCATCCAGCCGCCCGGCGACATCCCACGGGCTGAGCATCCCCGCCAACGCCGTGCCGGTGCGGGCGATCTCGGCCACGCGTGGCAGCTCCACCGCCACCACGGCCAAGGGGCGGCCAAAGCGGACCGCGCGTTCCACCTCTCGGGTGGCCGCCGATGTCAACGCCTCTGCGGTCAGCAGCCCGTCACCGGAACCGGCGGGTGCGGCGCGCAGGTGGCGGGCTGTGGCCGCGGCGGCGTGCAGCAACAGTGCTGCCACCACGGATGTCACAGAGCCGGCGCTGGCAGGGACAAAGGCCATCACCATGCCCTGTGGAGTGCCCGCGCCTCCAGACAGCGGCACGCTCAGCACCTGCTCCGCTGCCAGCCGCTGCGCCGCGAGCGCACACCCTGCCACCCCCCACGCCGGACCAAATACCGATGATAGTGGCGCGATGGCCCGCACCGGCGCCAGAGCCAGTTCCAGCGGTCCGCTCGGTACGCCCAGGCCGGCCAGCGGTGCAATCCTCCCCGCCGGGTCCACCAGCAGCGTCAGATGCCATGCGCCCGCGGCCGGATCACGCAGCAACAGCGCGACATGGATGCCGGCGCCGGCCTCCCGGACGGTCGTGGCCATTTCACCAAGCGCGTCCGCGGGAAGGTGGTGGGTGGAGATACGATGCGCCGCGTGCACCAGCGTGGCGGCGGTCCCCAGGCATGGGTCGGTAGCCGGCAGACGAGCGTTCACGGTCGGGCCCCCTGTTGGCTCATGTGTCCACCACATCAGCAGACACACCATTGCAGCCTGATCCTGCGTTGCCGCCGCCCTGGCGGGAA
>WBZO01007259.1_pt1 | contig 10334 bp, 10 predicted proteins | sample 5204261 | NCBI WGS metagenome assembly WBZO01 (sample SAMN12412400, study PRJNA552823) | activated sludge metagenome | isolation source: activated sludge from anammox sidestream of wastewater treatment plant... | place: USA: North Carolina | collected 2017-09
ACGTTCGTTTTGGGCGAAACGGTATCGACGAACTCGACCGCCCAATCGATCGGGTGATCTGCTGCCGAGGTCAAGAGCGCGGCCTCAGCGGACGATGGTGAAAGCGCTGCCGCCCAGATCACCCGGCCAGACCTCTCCCAGATGGTATGCGCAGTTCCCGACGGCGCTTCGATAACCATGGCCGCCCGAGGCTGACAGACAATCACCTGCTGGTGAGTCCCACGTGGAGCCAGAAGCGCGGAGATCGGCAGCGAGGTCGGAACAGCCGTTGGCGACCCAACCTCGCCCGTTCCGATTGCCAGGGCCGGGCTCGAAGCGCCGGGCTCGACCGTTTTGGGATCCCCCGCGAACTGGCGGTCGCTCGCCTGGTCAGCACACCCCGCAAGCCCCAGAAGTGCGGCCCCGCATCCGAAGAGCACCATGCGACGAGAAGCCGTCTGGCGGAGTGCAATGGTATGCAGCCTGGGTTTGTTCATGGCGACGATATTGTGGCTCCTCGTCCCCTGACCGCACACCAGCCGGAGAGCGCCAGTCTATCGCAGACGACGAGACGAGGATCGCACAGACACGAATACTGACGGCATCGCACAGCATGGGGCGGTGGTCCGCGGCGGTCGATGCCTATGCTAGACTCCGTCGACGGCGCCCCTGTGCGCCGTCTCTTGTTTAGACGAGGTGACCAACGCATGACACTAACGCTTGCCGATGTCGACCATGTCGCAACGCTCGCGCGACTCGGACTCACTCCAGCCGAGCGAGAGCGTATGCGAGAAAAGCTCTCGACCATCCTCGGGCACATCGGTGAGCTCTCCGAGCTCGACACCGATGCAATTCCGCCCACGTCCTCGGTCATCCAAATGACCAATGTCTGGCGGGACGATACCGTCGAAGCATCCCTGACGCACGAGCAAGTGTTTCAGAACACCATCCACGTTGCGGACGATTGTTTCGTTGTGCCGACTCCGCTCGGCGGTGAGGGTGACGAAGCATGACGACGAATCCGACCGAACTGACCATCGCCCAGGCGACGAGCCTGATGATGAATCGAGAGATTTCGGCCTCCGAGTTGACCGAAGCGCATCTGCAGCGGATCGAGACGCTGGAACCACAGCTCAAGTGCCATATTGCGATCACGCCAGACGTTGCCCGAGCTCAGGCAGCAGCGGCTGACCGGGCAATTGCCGCAGGTACGGCCGGTTCGCTGGCAGGTATCCCCATCTCGATCAAGGATGTGCTCTGCACTGTCGACTCGGACACCACCGCGGGATCGAAGATCCTCGAAGGGTTCCGTTCACCGTACGACGCCACTGTAATTACCAAGCTGCGCGACGCCGGTGCGGTCTTCATCGGCAAAGGAAATACCGACGAATTCGCCATGGGCTCCTCGACCGAGAACTCGGCATTTTTCACGACCCATAATCCCTGGAATACTGCTTGTGTTCCCGGCGGCTCCTCCGGGGGCCCGGCGGCCGCGGTCGCAGCGGGCGAGGCAATTTGCGGAATCGGTTCGGACACCGGCGGGTCGATCCGGCAGCCGGCGAGCTTTTGCGGCATCGTCGGTCTCAAACCGACCTACGGCCGAGTTTCCCGTTACGGGCTTCTGGCCTTTGCCAGCAGTCTCGACCAGATCGGTCCATTCACCCGCACCGTCGAAGACGCCGCCATCGTGCTGGAAGCAATTTCCGGACACGACCCGCGGGACTCCACTTCGTCCCCAGCGGGGGTACCGCGATTTCGGAACGCATTGCGCTCCGATCTTCGCGGTGTGCGCATCGGCATTCCAGCCGAATATTTCGTCGAGGGTTTGGAAGCAGGAGTCGAATCGGCCGTCTCTGCTGCGATCGAAGAGATGAAGGCGCTTGGCGCGGAAATCGTCTCGATCTCGCTTCCACACACGAAATATGCGTTGGCCACCTATTACATCACCGCTCCCGCCGAAGCGAGCGCTAATCTCGCACGATTCGATGGAGTGCGTTTTGGACTGCGCAAAAACGAACCTACGATCCGTGAGCTCTATGAGCAGACACGTGGCGAGGGATTCGGTAGCGAAGTCAAGTTGCGGATCATGCTGGGAACCTATGCATTGAGCGCTGGGTATTACGACGCTTACTACGTGAAAGCGCAGAAGGTCCGCACGCTGATCAAGCAGGATTTCGAAACAGCATTCTCATCCGTCGATGTCATCGTGGCTCCTACATCGCCTACAACCGCGTTTCCAATTGGCGAGCGTATCGACGATCCATACCAGATGTATCTCACCGACATCTTCACGATTCCGGCAAATATGGCTGGAATTCCTGGCGTTTCCGTACCCTGCGGCTTTTCGAACGATATGCCGGTGGGGCTTCAGTTTCTTGGTCCGGCCTTCGATGAGTCGACGATGCTCGGAGTCGCGCACGCATACGAACAGTCACAATCGTGGTATCGAATGCACCCTGAACTCTGAGTAGCGTAAGCACTGTTCACATCGCGCTGGCAGAATCAAAACCTGTGAGACCTCGATCGGTTATCGATCGAGGTTTTGTCATTCACCCCCGGGATATGCCATTATTCCGCCTTGGTCGCAAGTCGAGTTCGATCGCTATGAGTAACGAATGGGAGCACGTATCGATGGCCAAAGTTCAGATCATCAGTGAAAATGATGCACCGCCTGCACCGAAGGCAATGACCAGAGCTGCGCAGGAATCACTGGCGGTTCTCAATCAGCTAACCAAAGGCAAGGTCGCGCGTATCGAGCCGGGCGAAGGACAGAGTGTTCGCGGGCTGAAGTCTTCGATCTCCCGCGTGGCCACCAACAACAAGATGAAAGTCACCCAATGGGATGTCGATGGCGTTCTCTATGTGAAGCTTGCCTGAACCGCTGATCGTATTTCCAATCCAACTGGACTTGACAGCAGGAGCGACGAACGTCACTCCTGTTGTCGTTCTATCTCCGGCAGGACATGTTTCCAAACGACCCAGGTCGGATATCGCAACGAAGTCAATAGCCATAGACAGGCGACAGGTGCTCGACGAGCACACACAATGTGCACGGAAACGTCGAATCGAACCGGACGGCGGACATCCAGCCGAACTTCAGGTATACTTGCCCGGCGGCAAAATGGCCAGTGTGCCCAGCCGCCTTGGGCGAGCAGATTCCTCGTCCATGGCCCGCTAGCTCAATGGCAGAGCATCTGACTCTTAATCAGCTGGTTCGGGGTTCGAGTCCCTGGCGGGTCACTAGACAAAACCTCAGTGTTTATGCGGGAGAACACGAAGCCGGGCTGGCCTGTCGCAGCCGGGTTTCGTGTTCTTGACCCCCATTCGGAAGGCATCTGCCTCACAGATTTCTCTTTGCTCACCTCGAATCAGGCCCATTCACGCATGAAACAAGGAGCGCAACCCGCTTCAACCGGCCGCTTCCTGTATCGCGCTGCGGACCTCGATCGAAACGATACCGTGGATGTAGCGGCCCTCGGTCTGGTCGCCTGGCGTCACCAGCACGAGCGGGCTGTACTCCCCGGAAAGCGCCTGATCATCCTCGTTCCATGCCAGCAGGATCGGCTGGCCACCGAACTCAGGATCGATCTCCCCCATCGACAGCACGACGACATAGCCGTCCTTGGCCGTCAACACGAGATACAGGTAGAGGGACGACTCCGGCGCTTGCGGATCGATGGCGGGTTGGACGAGCTGCATAACGTCCCATAGGCGCACCCCCGTGTAGCTGTGATGCACGTCCGTACCGTCATCGGCCCGGTAGTCGACCTCGACGGTCTCCGATGGTAAGGCCTGGATATCGGCCAGTGACAACGTCAATTGCGACCCCACCGCACCGAAAATCTCAATGCTTCCGGCAGTCTCTGGTGAAGCCTCCTGGGCGGATGAGCGTCCCGCTGCCGCGATCGCAATCACCAGCACGAGTTGGACCACCACGAACAACCGAATCAATATGTCTTTGCGCACAGTTTCTTCCTTTCTGGCTTTTCCGCGGTTTCGTGCTCCGGGCATGGTAGCCCACTGGTACGTGCTCCGTGGTCATGTCGAGTACTGGCTTTGCCCATGGACCTATTCGCTTCGTGGCCGGCAATGACACAGGGGAGTTGCGAGGCCGATGTCTGTGAAATGCGTCATTTCGAAGGGCGAAAGCATCGGCAACCGGGAAGCGAGGCGATGGAATGGAGAAAGGCTCATCGCTGAATCACCCAGAATTCCCAGAACTCGGCTCGAGCAAAGAATCGCGTACCATCCGCGCGGTTCGCCAACGCCGCGGGACAGCGGTCGCAAGCCAGGTCGTTGTGTCATGCATCCAGCGTCGATCTCCAGGGGGCAGCGACATCATGATGAGCGAAAAACCGATCTCACTATTGCAGGAGGCGATCGACGCCAGAGACCGGCAGTGCGTCATCGAGCTGGCGCAGGCATCCGATCCGAGCAACTGGAGCGCCATCGTCTCCCAATTGAACGAATCCCGATTGCGTTTCCTGGTCGATACGCTGCCAGACGACGACCTGGGCGCGCTACTCTCCGAGCTGGAGCCGATCGAAGCAGCCCAGATCCTGCGCACCTTTTCTCATCCACGCGCAGCCGATCTGCTCGAATCGATGCCACCGGACGACGCCACCGATGTCATCGACGAGCTGCCCAGGGACCAGGCCGAACAAATTCTCATCCAGATGGAACCGGCCGACGCCGCTGAGATCCGCACGCTCCTCTCCTTCCCGCCCGATTCCGCCGGCGGCATCATGAACCCTGGCTTCGTCTCGATCTCACCGACGCTAAGGGCATCACAGGCGATTGCAGCACTGCAACGCGTCTCCGAAGAAGCGGCCACGCTCTATTATGTCTATGTCGTGGACGACGAGGATCATCTCCTCGGGGTGCTCTCTCTCCACCGCCTCGTCCTCACGAGTCCGAACACGCCGATTCGTGACTTGATGGTCACCGATCCAATCCGCGTGCGAGCGGACGAGGATCAGGAAATCGCCGCTCGTCTGCTCGTCGATCGCAATTTCCTTGCGCTTCCCGTGGTGGACGCCGAGAACCGGTTGGTCGGAATCATTACGCAGGACGATGTGGCCGATGTGCTCGAGGACGAAGCCACCGAAGATTTCGAACGCCTGGGAGGTTCACAACCGCTGGACGTCCCCTATCGATTTGCCACCGTCCCACTGCTTTTTCGCCGCCGCATCTTCTGGCTACTGCTCCTTTTCGCAGCGGAGGCATATACCGGTACCGTGATGCGGCATTTCGAAGACGAAATCGCCCAAGTGGTCGCGCTCGCCTTTTTCGTCCCGCTGCTGATCGGCACCGGCGGCAATATCGGCAGCCAGGTCACCACCACACTGGTTCGGGCCATTGCGATTGGCGAGGTCAGCTTGCGCGATGCCCGCTGGATCCTGCTCAAAGAATTGGCCGTGGGTATCAGTCTCGGCGCGGTGATGGCGGTGGTGGCGTTCGGTCGGTCCCACCTCCTGCATGTGGGCAACGAAGTCGGCTTTGTTATCGCCCTGACCATCATGGCCATCTGCATCTGGTCGGCGGCGGTCGCGGCTGTGCTCCCGCTGATCATCGACCGCTTGCATATCGACCCGGCTGTTGTCTCGGCGCCGCTCATTACCACGCTGGTCGATGGCACCGGATTGGTCATCTACTTCACCATCGCAAAGCGCCTGCTGCATCTCTAGCGCCCAATTTGGGCACGAACTGGTCGACCTGATTATGATGCGAATGGTCGAAACTCGACGTAGCGAAGGGAGTGCGCGTTCATGTCCACATCCGAGATAACTCCATTCGATTCCAAAGTCCCGGGCATGACCCGCCGCCGATTTGCCGGCATGGTCGCGGCCCTGCTCGGGGCCGCGGCTGTGCTTCCGACAGCAGCGCAGGATGGCACTCCCGAAGCCGTCGCCAGCCCTGTTGCGTCCGAATCGCGCGTGGTCGCCAGCCCGGCAACCGGGCAGACGGCGTTGCCCTATCTCTTCATCCAGACCTCGACCCAGGGGACCTGGACCGCGGTCCGCGGTCAGCCAGCCGCATTTATGCTCACGTTGTCCAACCCTGCTCGGCAGACGATTGTCATCCGGGACGAACCGCAGAACGCGGCCGGCACGATCTCCACGGCGCTCTTCTTCGACTCGATCCGACTCGACACCCAAAATCCCCTGCGAGCCGTCATCTCCGCGCAAACGGCAACCGGCGAGGATGTTCTGATCGTGAACCTGCTTCGTGCCACCTACGATCCAACAATCGGCGAGCTCACGTATATCGCAACCAGACTAAGCGACTACACGGACCAGCATGGCTTGACGCCTCTGAAACAAGAGCAGGCCAATTTCACCCTGCCACCCTCGTTCGGCGCAACGACCGTCTTCATCACCAACGCCTTTTGCCGCGACACCGGTGAAAACGCCTGTTCATTCGGATGATCGATCGCGGCGGCCGCCAGAAATCGCTTTCGCGTGATCAGGCAAGGGAGGCTTGTGTGCCTCACCGGCGCCATCTCCTCTTCCTGGCCTGCCTGTTTGGAGTGGTTGGCTCGATAGCCATCGGCATGCTGGCGCCCGGGTCGGCAGGGGCGGGTCCGGCGCCGGTCGACTGCCCCGATCTGCTCCCGGCCGGTACACCGGCAGCATCGACCAGTTTGGAAGGAGCGCCTTCCGACCTGGCCTTTCTCGACGCCATGATCCAGCAAGATGCCGAGGCGATCGGTTTGGCTGGGCAGGCACTCCAATATGCGCAGGACTCCCGCGTCAAGCGACTCGGATTGCGCGTTGCCGAAAGCCAGGCAACGGAACTTCAGCTATTGCGCAGCTGGCGTCTTGTCTGGTTTCCAGAAGCCGCGCCGGCGGGTATCGCGACGGGCAGCACCTCGCGGCCTCCATGCGTATCCGAGCAATTCGACCGGCAAATCCTCAGCCAATTGCTTTCGAATTTTCAGTTTTCGATCGAGCTGGCCACGAGAGCGGAACGGGAGGCAACCCACGCCGAACTCCGTGATTTTGCCAGTTCCGTCGTTCGCGCCAGAACTGGAGAACTGACCACCATACGCGCGTTGCTGGGGGATCCCGGTAGCAAGCTGCCAGTCCCCTGATACCGAGCGCCAATACGGTATAGTTACGCGGTCGCTTCGGGCGGATAACGATTCCGCCTGCTTTGTGTTGTCGTTCACTTACCGAACCCTCGCTTGGAAGGCGTTACAGAACATGAAAGTCGTGCTTCGGCAAGATGTCGAAAACCTTGGTGAAAAGGGCTCCGTCAAGAATGTTGCCGATGGCTACGCCCGCAATTATCTGATTCCACGTGGTATGGCAGTGGTTGCCACACCGGGTGAATTGAAGGTTGTTGCCACCAACGAGGCAGTCAAACAGCGCAAGATCGCCCGGCAAGAGCAGGAGCTACAGGGGCTCGCCGACCGGATCTCTGGACAGCGGCTCGAATTCGAGGCGCGCGCGGGCCGCAATGGTCGTCTTTTCGGTTCGATCACCAATGGTGATATTGCAGAGAAACTCTCCAAGGCTGTCGGTTCGGAGATCGATCGCCGCAAGATCGTGATCGAAGAACCGATCCGCACGACCGGTGATCATCCAGTCACTGTCAATTTGATCGGCAAGCTGCGCCCGCAGGTGACGGTCGTCGTCCACGGTATCGTCGAAGATGAGGAAGCCGATGCTGCCACGATGGACCTCGTCGCCGGCGAGCAGAACGAGCTGGCCGCCGAATCCTAAATCGCGCCGATCCGGCAGGTTCCCGGTTTCCCCTGCGTTTTTCGCCGGGGACCTGCTACCATCCTTCTGTCGAATACGGATCATCCCCCGCGAGATCTGACCCCGGTGCTTCCCGAGCCCCAGGCAGAGCCGTCACATGGTCGCAGCAATCGATCGTCTCCCGCCCCATAATCTCGAGGCGGAACAATCCGCCCTCGGCAGCATCCTGCTCGATCGCGATGCCATCATTCGCGTCGAGACGATTCTGCGTCCCGAAGATTTCTATCAACCTGCCCACGGAATGATCTATCAGGCGATGCGCGATTTGTACAATCGCCGCGAGCCGACCGACATTCTGACGCTTTCCGATGAGCTGGGTCGTCGCAATCAGCTCGAATCGGTCGGTGGGCTCGCCTATCTGAGCTCGCTCATCGAAAGCGTTCCGACCGCAGTACACGTCGAGTACTACAGCCGGATCGTGGAGCGCACGTCCACGCAGCGGCGGCTCATTCAAGCCGGCGCCGAGGTGGTCAGCGTCGGTTATCGCGAAGATCTCGAGATCGAGGACGCGCTCGATCAGGCCGAGCGCAGCATCTTCGGCGTCGCCCAGCGGCGGATGACCAAGGAATTCCAGAAGATCGACGAGGTTCTGGAAGGTTTCTTCGATCGCCTGGGAGAGCGCCGCGAGCAACGAGACGCCCTGGTAGGAGTCCCAACCGGATTCAGCGATCTCGACAAATTGACCGGCGGCTTGCAACGGTCGGACCTGATCATCCTGGCAGCGCGCCCGGGATTCGGCAAATCGGCCCTGGCGCTCGGATTTGCCTATACGGCGGCGGTGCAGCACGATCGAGTTGTCGGGGTCTTCTCACTGGAAATGCCGGCCGAGCAACTGGTTCAACGACTGGTGGCGGCCGAAACCGGAGTCGACTCGCACCGGCTGCGAATGGGGCACATCGAAGACAACGAATGGGAGCGCGTGGTCCGCGCCTTCGGCCGGTTGTCGAACTCGCCCATGTATGTCGATGACTCCGGCACCCTCTCCATTTCCGATGTGCGCACCAAAGCGCGCCGCTTGCAGGCAGAGCACGGGCTCGATCTGCTGATCGTCGATTACCTGCAGCTCATGCAGGGAAAACGCAGCGAAAACCGCGTCCAGGAAATCGCCGACATCTCTCGGGGACTCAAGTCGCTGGCCCGCGAGCTGGATGTTCCCGTCGTGGCGCTTTCGCAACTCTCGCGAGCCATCGAAAGTCGAACCGGCCACCGGCCACAACTCTCCGACCTGCGCGAATCGGGTTCGATCGAGCAAGATGCGGACATTGTCATGTTCATCCATCGCGAGGACAAGTTCGACCACGAGTCGGAAAAGAAAAATCTGGCCGAGGTTATCGTGGCCAAACATCGCAATGGCCCGATTGGTTCGATCCCGCTTCGTTTCTTCGAAAACAACGCGCGCTTTGCCGACCTGCAAACCTTCAATGACGGCGCCTTCTAGGATCGGTGAATCGATGAACGATCGAGTCGCCACCACCGCGCCGCCCTCTTCGCAGATTCCAATTCCACGGGAATTTCTGACCGACCGGATTGCCTCGATCGACGATCCGACCGAGCTGCACGTGACCCTAACGGTCTTCCGCCTGGCCGCCGACTCCGGCTCAAATCCACCGGCGGTTAGCGAAGCGTCGATCATGCGCGATCCGGTGCTGGCGCGCACCTTTCACGATGACCGGAAGTCGAGCAAGCTGTCGCAACGAATCCGCCGCGGACTCCAATACGCCACAGCGCGAGAATCGATCGTTCAGGTCGTCCTTTCGGCCGACGAGCACGAGGAGCGCTGGTATATACCGGCCAGCGACGAACACCGCACCGCCCTCGCTGCCGTGCTGGCCGATCCTGGAAGCTGGCAGGTCACCGTCCCTGGCGCTGTGATCGTGGCCACCGCGCCATCCGTTTTCTCGCTCTACGAGAAGAACATCGGGATGCTGACTCCGCTCCTGGTCGATCAGATCGAAACCGCCATGGAGCTCTACCCGCTCGAATGGATCGAAGACGCCATTCTTGAAGCAGTCAGCTACAACAAGCGCAACTGGCGCTATGTCCAGCGTGTGCTGGAAAATTGGTCGGTCAACGGGCGCGGAGATACAGCGTCGAGAGGAAAGCAGCATGCGACGAATTGGGGAGGTACTCCCGAACCTTTCGATCCCGCTGTCTACAAACAAAAACAGCGACGACGCGGCGCGTCCTGAAGCCCCGGCCTATTCCTGCGCAATTTGCCAGGATGCCGGTTGGGTCCGATTCGATGCCGAACCGGGCGATCCGAAGTTCGGCATGCTCATTCCCTGCATCTGCACCACCGAGCGGCAGCAGGCCAAGCTCTCCCAAGAGCTCGATCGGCTGTCGAATCTGGAATCGCTGCGGCACCTCACGTTCGAAAGCTTCGACGCCACCCAACGCGGTACGGAATCGGCGTTCATGATCGCCCGGGAATACGCCCGCGCGACCGATGGCTGGTTGGTGCTACACGGCGGCGTCGGCGTCGGAAAGACCCATCTGGCGGCCGCGATCGCCAATGCCTATGCGAGTCGCAACGTCCAGGCATCCGTCTATTTCCGCGTCGTGCCGGACTTGCTCGATCAGCTCCGGGCG
>WBZO01007260.1_pt1 | contig 10334 bp, 9 predicted proteins | sample 5204261 | NCBI WGS metagenome assembly WBZO01 (sample SAMN12412400, study PRJNA552823) | activated sludge metagenome | isolation source: activated sludge from anammox sidestream of wastewater treatment plant... | place: USA: North Carolina | collected 2017-09
CCGCCGCGCGCCCGGCGCCCGCGGCCCTGTCCGCCGTGTCGTCCGCGGCGCCGGCGGGGGTCAGGAAGGCCCCGGGCGGCGCCAGTCCGGCGGCGAAGAAGACGGAAACGACCAAAAAGAAGCCCGCCGCGAGTGCCGGGAAAACCACGGTGAAAAAGAAACCGGCTTCGAAGAAGCCGGCGGCCGCCAGCAAGAAACCCGCGGTCAAGAAAAAGCCCGCGGTCAAAAAGAAACCCGTTGCGAAGAAGAAGCCGTCCGCCGGCAAGAAGCCCGCAATCAAGAAAAAACCGGTTGCCCGCAGGAAGCCCGCGTTGAAGAAGAAGGCGGCGGTCAAGAAGAAGCCCGTCGCGAAGAAGCGGCCCGTCGCGAAGAAGAAACCGGCGCCGAAGAAGAAGGCCGTGCTCAAGAAGAAGGCCAGGGGTCCGGCACGCGGCAAGTAACCGCCCGGGCCGCCCCGCCGCTGAACCATGAACCCGTCGTCCAAGGATTTCCCGGGCCGTTATCCGGGCCGGCGCCCGCGCCGCATGCGGCGCGACGGCTTCAGCCGGCGGCTGATGCGCGAGACCCGGCTGAGCGCGGACGACCTCATCTACCCGGTCTTTGTCCTGGAAGGCGAGCGTCGCCGCGAGGCGGTGCCGTCCATGCCCGGGGTGGAACGCCTCAGTATCGACGAACTGCTGCGCGAGGCCGAGGCGATCGCGGCGCTCGGCATCCCGGCGCTCGCGCTGTTTCCGGTCACCCCGCCCGAACGCAAGACGCTCGATGCGCGCGAGGCCTATAATCCCGAAGGGCTGGCACAGCGCGCCGTGCGCGCGCTAAAGCAGGCGCGGCCGGCGCTCGGCGTCATCACCGATGTCGCGCTCGATCCGTTCACCACCCATGGCCAGGATGGATTGATCGACGAGGCCGGATACGTCGTGAACGACGAGACCGTCGCGGTGCTGGTGCGCCAGGCCCTGTCGCACGCCGAGGCCGGCGCCGACATCGTCGCGCCCTCGGACATGATGGACGGCCGCATCGGCGCCATCCGTCGCGCGCTGGAGGAGGCTGGTCACGCCAACACGCGCATCCTCGCCTACGCAGCGAAGTATGCCTCCAGTTTCTACGGCCCCTTCCGCGACGCCGTCGGCTCGGCGGCCAATCTCGGCGGTGGCGACAAATACACCTACCAGATGGACCCGGCCAATTCCGACGAGGCCCTGTGGGAAGTGGCGCTCGATCTGGAGGAGGGTGCCGACATGGTGATGGTCAAGCCGGGCCTGCCCTATCTCGACATCGTGCGCCGTATCAAGGATCAGTTCGGCGCGCCCACCTTCGTCTATCAGGTGAGCGGCGAATACGCCATGCTGAAGGCGGCGGCGGAACGCGGCTGGCTCAACGAGCGCGCCACGGTGATGGAAAGCCTGCTGGCCATGAAACGCGCGGGGGCGGATGCCATCCTGACCTATTTCGCCCGTGACGTGGCCGCCTGGTTGCGGGATAAATAGCTCGTAGGGTGGGCGCGTCTTTCGTGCCCACCGAAAGATTGCTCACCCCGCGTCCCTTTACTCTTTACCCTTATACTCTTTACCCTTTTTTCATGTCTTCCCTCTTCGACTTCGACGCCCCGCCGGACCGTTACGCGGTGATGGGCAATCCTGTCGCGCACAGCCTCTCGCCCGCCATCCATACCGAGTTCGCGCGTCAGACCCGGCAGCGCATGGTGTATACTGCGATCCAGGTCGATGAAGGCGGTTTCGAGCAGGCGGCGGGAAACTTCCGCGCCGCTGGCGGCAGGGGACTCAACGTCACCGTACCGTTCAAGCGCGTCGCCTGGGGCTGGGTGGACGAACGCAGCGCGCGCGCCGAACGCGCCGGCGCGGTCAACACCATCCGCTTCGGCGACGACGGGGTCTACGGCGACAACACCGACGGCCTCGGCCTGGTGCGCGACATCACGGTCAATCTGGGCGTGCCGATCGCCGGCCGGCGCGTGCTGATCGCGGGCGCCGGCGGCGCGGTACGTGGCGTGCTGGAACCCGTGCTGGAACAGAGGCCAAGCGAGGTCGTCATCGTCAACCGCACCGTGGACAGCGCGATCGAATTGGCCGCGCTGTTCTCGACATCGGCGTTTCCAGTGAGCGGCTGTTCATTCGAGGCGCTGACGGGTCGTGTATTCGATCTGGTGATCAACGGCACTGCGGCCAGCCTGCACGGTGCGGATCTACCACTACCACCGTCGCTGCTGGCGCCCGATAGCCTGTGTTACGACATGATGTACGCGGCGGAACCGACGCCGTTCCTGCGCTGGGCGCAGACGCACGGCGCGGCGCGCGCGGTGGACGGCCTCGGCATGCTGGTCGAACAAGCCGCGGAGGCCTTTCTGCTGTGGCGCGGTGTGCGGCCGGAGACCGCGGCGGTAATTCCGCAGATGCGCACACATCTGTCGTCCAGACACCGGGCTGGATAAAACACCACCCGAATCGTATATGGGTGCCTGGAGTCGTAGGTTGGGCTGAGCAAAGCGAAGCCCAACATCCCGGAGAGTCCGCATATCGTTTCGTTGGGCTTCACTCCGTTCAGCCCAACCTACAACCCTGTTACACCGACAGTATCTCTGAGCATCCCCCGGCCCGCATTACGGCGGCCTCCCCTGAACACGGCACGACACCTGCCGGCGGGCGCACCCCTCGCCGGCCATCTGTGACGGACGTCTAAAGTTTATTCACACCTCATCCGAAACACTGAACAATGCCCGGTCCCGCGGGTGAGGGAATCTTCATGGATGTGAGTGCCGCCGGTAGTCCGGGTATAGGGCATTACGGCCGGTCGATATCGACGAACGTCCCCGCACCTGCCGCGGGTGCCCATCCCTCTTCGCGCTGTGGCCCATCTTCCGCGTCCGCCGGATCGTCCGAGGCCGTCTTCTCGGAGCGCGTCCTCACATTGGCGGCAAACCGATCCCGGAGCCTGCAACTCGAGGTTATGACGCAGGAAGGGGATCGGGTGACGCTCACCCTGGCCAGCGCCGACGCGCTGCAACTGTCGAGCTACCAGGCCGCGAGCCCCACGACCATGGCGGCAGGCGTCGGCGCCAGCTTCTCCGCGAGCGGAAGTTTCAGCTACACCGTCGAAGGCGAATTGAGCGTCGAGGAGTCCGCCGACATTCAGGACCTGCTCGGCCAGGTGGGCGAGTTCGCCGAGCGCTTCTTCGCAGGCGACATCGATGGCCTGCTCAGTCGGGTAAACGAATCCGGTTTCGACATGAAAGAGCTGGCGTCGTTCTCGCTGCAGATGGACATGACCCGCAGCGTCCAGGCCACCGCTTACCAGTCGGTGCAGGCGATGGCGGAAGACGCGGCCTCGTCCTCCAGCCTGCCCGCCTTTACCTATGATCTGTCCGCCGCCCGCTCGGCGAGCGCCGGTTACAAGGACCTGTTCGACGCGCTGCTGAAGTCGGCGGTGCAATTGCTGCAGGCCACACACTCGCCAGTGTCTCCAGCTATTGATTCCACTGCTACGGATACGTCTATCCTGCTCGATCAACTGCTGTCTACAATCGATGCGGCGGCGCCCGACATTTCGGGCCTTGAAGATGGCATATAAGAACACGAAGCTGGAGTCTGAAGGAGCTGAGTTCCTGGTGCTTGGGTATCTTCTGATCAATGGTGTCGCGTCATACAAGACATACACGAACATGCCAGGATATGACTTGGTTGCCACAAGCCCGGATCACAATACATCTGCTAGGCTTCAGGTCAAGAGCAGGTGGACACGGAAAGCCACAGGTTTTCTGATAAGTCGATTTGATTGCGATTTTGTGGTGTTCGTAAGATTGAATCTGGATGGGGTGGTGCGCAATAACAAGGCATCCGATCCAGATTACTTTGTCTTTCCTGTTTCTATCATTGAGGAAGCTCACAGGCTGGGCAAGATGCCGAAGGTCATACTCAAGGACATTCCAGACTATCAGAAATACTCAAACAATTGGGCGCTAGTTTCATCATTTTTAGCAGACGCCCCTAACACAGCACTTCAGTCGATGTCGGCGCTAACGCGCCGCCGCGTCTGAGCTTAGCGTTTGGCAGAAAGCCATGCGCATTCTTTTCATACTTTTTCTCCCATTCATGTTGCAAGTCATCGCACTTCTCTCGAGAGAGGCGCTCCGCCGACGGGCCGGCTCCGCGCCCCTCAATTTCAACATTAGCCATTAAAGAACATGCGATTCCAGGGAAAGCTGACTAACTGGAACGATGCAAAGGGCATCGGCACTATTACATGGAACGGAAGCAGTGATAGGGTCTTTGTTCACATAAGTGCGTTCACCACCCGCCGCAAAAGGCCTGCTGAGGGTGATATTGTTACTTATGAAGTAGAGAAAGGTAAAAACGGAAAATTCAAAGCGGTAAACGTCTCTTTCCCGCAAAGCCGACTGCCATCAGCGCGAGAGCGCTCAAGGTCTGGCGGTAGCGTATTTATAGGTTCAGTGCTTTTAATATTCTTGGTTTATTTATTGTTTGCTGTATTCACGGGCAGAGTGCGGCTATTTGTTTTGGGCATCTATGCAGTAGCAAGTATTGTTGCATTCCTCGCATATTGCATAGACAAAGATGCGGCAGGGCAAGGCGAGTGGCGCATACAAGAAAGCACACTACATATGTTTGCACTTTTCTATGGCTGGCCTGGAGCTTTTTTGGCTCAGAGAATCGTCCGGCATAAAACGAAAAAAGAGGAGTTTCAAAGAGTTTTTATTGCAACTGTCTTGATCAACGTGGTCGGTTTTTGTGTTTACTCATCCCCGTTCGCGTCAAAGACGCTGCTTACATTTTTGAGCTGACCACATGGCTCACAAGGCGCTCCAGCCGACGAATATCAGGGGCGAATACGCCCTTGCCAGTAGCCGGGCTTACGGGAATGATGAGCAATGGCAATGACGATTGCGTCCTCACCGCGTTCGATGACGACGATGTCATAAGGGAAGCGCCTAAGAATAAGACGCTTGGCTCCTTTGTTGCCGGATTGTCCCGGCATTGGCAGGAGCGGAAGAAAGCCGTCTTCTATGACGTCAATGGCGGCATCGACAGCATCGGAAAATTCAGAACCTAAACCCGCCCGCTCTCCTTCATACCAGGCGGCTGCGGCTTCAGCTTCTTCGGCGGCTTGCTGGAGAATCTGTACCTTGCGCACTACCGGGCCTCGAGTTTCGCCCGCATTCTCCGTCGAAATTCTGCCCGATTCAACAGCTTGGCCTGGCCGTCGTCGACTTCCGCGATACGCCGCAGGATTTCCTGATCCCAGGCTTCTGAGACCCCAGTATCCCGCGGCGCGTCGAGGCTCTTTATCAGCTCGTGTGCGAGTTCCGCCCGTTCTGTCTCGGAAAGGGCCAGGATCTCGGAGCGCAGGCGCTCCAGGGGTTTGGTAGCCATAAGGCCTCCCAGGGTAAGTGGCTCGTGTATTTTATCGCCCGATTCGTCCCTGTAACAATGGGCTTGGCTGGATGCCGGTCGTTACCTTTCCTCCCGGACAGCTTCCTGTAAATGGAGATTCTTGAGCTCGACATAATGCTTTGCCGAGAACTCCAGATACTCCAGCTCCTTTTCCGTCAACGGGCGCGCCTGTTTCGCCGGGCTGCCTAGATACAGATACCCGCTCTCCAGCACCTTGTTCGGCGACACGAGGCTGCCGGCGCCGATCATGACGCGGCTCTGGATGACCGCGCCGTCGAGCACGGTGGAGCCCATGCCGACCAGCACGAGGTCTTCCACCGTACAGGCGTGCAGGATGACGCCGTGGCCGACGGTGACGTCGTCGCCGATGATGAGTGCGCGGCCGCCGGGGTTGAAGCGGTTGTCCTGGGTGACGTGCAGGACGGAGCCGTCCTGGATGTTGGTGCGCGCGCCGATGCGGATCGCCTGCACGTCGCCGCGCGCGACCGCCATCGGCCACAGCGAGGCGTCGTCGCCGAGGGTGACGTCGCCCAGCGCCAGTGCCATCGCATCGACGTAGGCGCGCGCGCCCAGCCGCGGGGTCCTGCCTGCGAAGCCTCGTATCGCCATGGTGTCACCTCAGTAGGTTCGATGGTTCGGGCCGTCCCGCCCGCTGCGGACCGCTGTCCCCATGGTACATTAGCTGGACGGGCCGGTGAACGGCGGCAAGAAGGGTGTGAGGCATGAATACGAAGACAGGGGCACGGGAGGACAATCCACTGCTGACGGACGACGCGCTGCCGCGTTTCCACGCGATCCGGGCCGAAGATGTTGTGCCGGCCATGGAGTGGGTGCTGGCGGACAATCGCGCGCGCATCGGGGAGTTACTTGCGAAGGGCGTGGATCCAGACTGGGACACGCTGGTGCGGCCGCTGGAGGCGCTCGCCTACCGTTTGAACCGGACCTGGTCTCCGGTCGGTCACCTGAATGCGGTGGCCAATACGCCCGAGCTGCGCGAGGCCTACAATACCTGCCTGCCGCTGTTGAGCGCGTACGCCAGCGAACTGGGCCAGAACGAGGGGCTTTATCGCGCCTACCAGGCGGTCGCGCGGCGCCCGGACTTCGCGCGCCTCCGGCCCGCGCAGCGGAAGATCGTCGAGAACGCGCTGCGCGACTTCCGCCTGTCCGGTGTCGCCCTCGACGCGCAGGGCAAGGCGCGTTACCGCGAGCTGATGCAGGAGCTCGCCCTGCTGACCGCCCGCTTCGAGCAGAACCTTCTGGACGCCACCCAGGCCTGGAGCCGGCACGTCGAGGACGAGGCCCGGCTCGGCGGCCTGCCGGAGACGGCGCTCGCCACGGCGGCGCAGACCGCCCGGCAGCGCGGACTGACGGGCTGGCTGTTCACGCTGGACTATCCCTCCTACAGCGCGCTGATGACCTACGCCGACGACCGCGACCTGCGGCGCGAGGTGTACGAGGCCTACGTCACGCGCGCCTCCGACCAGGGGCCGTACGCCGGGCGCTGGGACAACGGCCCGGTGATGGAGCGGATCCTCGCGCTGCGCCACGAGGAGGCGCGTCTGCTCGGCTTCGCCAATTATGCCGAGCGTTCGCTGGCGACCAAGATGGCACGCGACACGCGCCAGGTGGTCGAGTTCCTGCGTGATCTCGCCGCCCGCTCCCTGCCCGGGGCGCGGCGCGAACTGGAGGAGCTGCGTGACTTCGCCCGCGATCATTTGGGTATCGAAGTGCTCGAGGCCTGGGACGTGATGTATTGCTCGGAGCGCCTGCGCCAGCGCACCTATGCGGTCTCGCAGGAGGAACTGAGGGCGTATTTCCCCGCGCCGCGCGTGCTCGCCGGCCTGTTCGAGGTCGCGCGCCGGCTCTACGGGCTGTCCATCACCGAACGCCCCGGCGTCGAGACCTGGCATCCCGACGTGCGTTTCTACGAGATCCGCGACGCGCGGGACGAGCTGCGCGGACAGTTCTATCTCGATCTCTACGCGCGCCCCCACAAACGCGGCGGCGCCTGGATGGACGAATGCCAGGGGCGCCGGCGCCTGGACGGGGAGGCCCGGACCCCGGTCGCCTATCTGGTGTGCAACTTTACCCCGCCGGTCGGCGCCGAGCCCGCCTGTTTCACCCACGATGAGGTGCTGACCCTGTTTCACGAATTCGGGCACGGCCTGCATCACATGCTGACGCAGGTGGACTATCCCAGCGTGGCCGGGATCCAGGGCGTGGCCTGGGACGCGGTGGAGTTGCCGAGCCAGTTCATGGAGAACTGGTGCTGGCAGCCGGAGGCGCTGGCCCTGATCTCCGGCCATCGCCGCACCGGCGAGCCGCTGCCGGAGGCCTTGTTCGCCCGGCTGCTGGCGGCGCGAAACTTCCAGTCGGGCATGAAGATGCTGCGCCAGCTCGAGTTTGCGCTGTTCGATTTCCGCCTCCACCTCGACTACGACCCCGCCCGCGGTGGCCGCGTCTATGAGATCCTGCGGGAGGTGCGCGACGAGGTGGCGGTGCTCGAACCGCCCGCGTTCAACCGCTTCCCGCACAGCTTCGCCCACATCTTCGCCGGCGGTTACGCGGCCGGTTATTACAGCTACAAATGGGCGGAGGTGCTGTCCAGCGACGCCTTCTCGCTGTTCGAGGAGCAGGGGGTATTCGATCGGGATACCGGTATGCGTTTCCTCGCCACCGTGCTGGAACAGGGCGGGTCGCGCGATCCGCTGGAGCTGTTCGTGGAATTCCGCGGCCGCGAACCGCGGATCGACGCCCTGTTGCGGCATCATGGCCTGGCGGCGTGAAGGACTAAGGGCTCGGGACTAAGTAAAAAAACGGGGCGTGATGGGTAATCAGTGATGAGTGATGGGTTGTGTAGATCTGTCTTGCCGGTTATCACTCCATGCGGACCTGTACGGCAAGCCATGTAGCCCGGATGCCGCGTAGCGGAATCCGGGGAGGCATCGTTCCGAACTCCCGGACTCCAGCATTGCGCGCCTGCATCCCGGCGACAGGATCGCCGGTGTTGGGCTTCGCGTTGCTCAGCCCAACCTACGGATAGGTAGGCATGGCTTCATAACCGACAAGACGGTATCCGTAAACCGATCACCCATCACCGATCACGCCCTGGTTTCCCTGTGTAGTCCTATGTTCTTCACGCGGCATCGGCCGGGCGGGCGGGGGCCGTGAGCGGCGGGGGCTTGCGCCAGGCCGTGGTGCGGTTGCGGCCGCCGTTTTTGCTCTGGTAGAGGGCGGCGTCGGCCTTGTCCATCAGCTCCTGGGGGTTGATGGCGTCGTCGGGACAGGTGGCGATGCCGATGCTGACGGTGGTCGAGACGCGGGCGCCCCGTTCGTCGAACGAGCCGTTTTCCACCGCCGTGCGGATGCGCTCCGCGACCTCGAGTACCTGGGTGGTGGAGGTCTCCGGCAGCAGCAGCACGAATTCGTCGCCGCCGTAGCGGGCGAGGGTGTCCGCGTCGCGCATGCGCTCGCGGATGGTGTCGGCCACCATGACGATCAGGCGGTTGCCGGCCTCGTGCCCGTAGCGGTCGTTGATCTCCTTCAGGCCGTCGGTGTCGATCATCATCAGGGAGAAGGCGTGGCCGTAACGCCCGTAGCGCCTCATCTCCCGCTCGTGCAGGGCCTTGAACGCCCGCATATTGGGCAATCCCGTCAGCTCGTCGGTTTCGGAGATGGACACGATGCGGCGTTTGGCGTGGTGGATGTCGGCCGACAGCATGGTGGTCAGGTAGGCGACGAGCAGGAATGGGCTGAAGGTCGACATCAGGTCGCTGAAGGTCTGCAGGGAAAACACCTCCATGCCGTAGACCGAGTACCCCATGAACAGATACCAGCAGGAGATCAGCGCCACCTCCATGAAGGTGGCCAGTTTCCCCAGGGTCAGCGCGCAGGCGATGATGACGAGCAGATAGAGATTGAACAGTGGGCTGTCCATCCTGCCGGTATGCCACAGCAGTACGCTGATGAACGCCAGCATGGCCCAGGTCTCGAGCGCCAGCTTCCAGCGCGTCTCGGAGCGGTAGAAATTGATATAGCGGAAGGCGACGACGAAGGCGGCGAAGCCTACCATGGCGCCGATGACGTGGCTGCGGTCCGTGACGACCGCGGCGGGTACGAAGAGGTAGAGCAGCCCGAGGATCAGCAGCAGCCATTCGATCTCGGCGATGCTGCGCGAGAATCCGCGCAGTTCTTCCTGTTCGACGTCGGGCTGGCGCGCGGCCGTGTTCGTTTTTTTCATGGTGCGTCGATCCGTCTTCCCGGTCCCTCAGTGGCCGGACCGGCGACAGGCGCGGGGATGCCGCGGCGCGACCGGCTTGCGAAGCATAACGGCGAACGGCGAAATATCTTGAACCGAGTGGGAGACGGCCTCCGGCGCCGGATACGCTCCGGCACCGGAGTAGTGCGTCGATCCGGCGGGCGGGATCAGACCTGCTTGTACAGCAGCGCGCCTTCGCGGGCGAATTCCGCGGCCTTTTCCGACAGGCCCTCGTTCAGGGCGGCGTCGTCGCCGATGCCCCGTTCGCGGGCGTAATCGCGGACTTCTTGGGTGATCTTCATGGAGCAGAACTGCGGGCCGCACATGGAGCAGAAGTGTGCGACCTTGTGACCGTCCTTGGGGAGGGTCTCGTCATGGAAATCGCGCGCGCGTTCGGGATCCAGTCCGAGATTGAACTGATCCTCCCAGCGGAACTCGAAGCGCGCCTTGGACAGGGCGTTGTCGCGGATCTGCGCGCCGGGATGGCCCTTGGCCAGGTCCGCCGCGTGGGCGGCGATCTTGTAGGTGATGATGCCCGCGCGCACGTCCTCGCGGTCGGGCAGGCCGAGGTGTTCCTTCGGCGTCACGTAGCACAGCATGGCGGTGCCGTACCAGCCGATCATGGCCGCGCCGATGGCGGACGTGATGTG
>WBZO01006394.1_pt2 | contig 10333 bp, 7 predicted proteins | sample 5204261 | NCBI WGS metagenome assembly WBZO01 (sample SAMN12412400, study PRJNA552823) | activated sludge metagenome | isolation source: activated sludge from anammox sidestream of wastewater treatment plant... | place: USA: North Carolina | collected 2017-09
GCTAAGAGGATAATTTTCACATAATTCATGAAATAACACCCCAAAACTTGCTCCACTTAATTCTTTATCATTCAATACCGAATAGCGATAAATTATCTCTTTGTCGGATTCCCCCGGCTCAGCAACATAATAATCAGTAATCATTTGATTCGTACTATCATGCCGCGTTAATGCCGTATAACTTTGACGAGAATATCTTGGTGATAAATCTACATTGACAGCAAATAAACTTAAACCAAGAAGATCAATTTTGCTACCTGCATCATTAAGTCTTAACTTATCTAACTCTTTTCCTGTTAGTTCATCTCGGTTATAGACAGAAACACCAGAAAGATTTACATTGTTCTTGATTGCCAAAGATGGGTTATCACCAAAAAAATGAGGGTAATTAAATAGCGAATGGCTCGTATCAAGCGGATCATCAGCCACATAACCAAACAACTCTACTAGCTTGTCCGGGCGTTGTAAAGAATTATATTTGCCAGTAGATTTGGTAATTGTCGGCTGTTTAAGATAGATGTAAATCCGACTTTTTGCTCTAGTTAGTGCTACATAATTTAAACGATGTGCTTCCTTATTATCATTACTTACAATTTTGTGCCCAACCTCAGTGTCAATTACCATAGTGGAGTTTATCTTGTCTCCATCTCGATAGCTGCTAAAAAACGGGCGCCGATAATTAAAATCATAAGTTCCATCAAGCTGAACCCCGCTCTTGAAATATGGGCAAAATAATACTTCATATTCCAAACCTTTAGACTTATGCTGAGTAGTAATTACTATCTGTTCATCATCATTATCCAGTCGAATAAGCTCTTCACTACTACCATCAAGTTCGGTTTGCACATTTTGCCGAACTGATTTTATCCGCTTATCAAACCAAAAGATCAATTCAGAATTGTTTTTTAGTAATTCACTTTCACGATTAAGTAGCTCTCCAAGCTGCCATAAATTAGCAATAGTTCTGCGACTTATTTTCTTATCAATACCCGATTGGCTATCCAATTCGACATCTTTTAAAAAAGCATAAATCATGGAAATTATGCCCTGAGCTTCCCATATTTGTTTATAGCTAAAAAATCGTTGTTGCCAAAGCATTAGAGTCTGATTATCAGCATCCATATTTAATTGTAACAAATGTAATGGTACATTAAATAATCCTGAACTCAGTGCTTTTATAAAACTGCGCCGATCAGATAAATCAAGAAGAGAATGAAATAAAAGCAATAAATCATGAGCAGTAGTTGAGGCATAGATACTACCAAGTTTAAGCTCACTGGCTCGGATACCATAACGAGATAAAAATGAGACTATCTCACTCGCCTCACGGTTTTTAGTAACAAGAATGGCTATTTTACCGGATAACTGCGGATTTTCATTCAGCAAGGCTAAGATTTCAAATGTCATACTGATTAACAGTTTTTCCTGCCGCAGATCTTTTGTTACCCCACGTACAGCAACCAATTGGACCTCTGCATCATAAAAACTTGCCTCAACACCACGCTTTGCTATACAGCTTTTCAACTCACTTGCACTAGGTAAAATCAGATCTGAATCACTTGCCGCAGCAACTACTGGATGATAGCCAATTCCCGAACCTAGAAAACTATGACTAATATCATTAATTCGCTGATTATCAAGACTAAACAGCTGATTAACAAAATTCATTATATTTGGATGCGAACGAAAATTATGCTCGAGGATGAGCGAAGAACCAATCTGTCTCTTGGCTTCTAAATAAGTATCAACATCTGCACCACGAAAACGGTAAATTGCCTGCTTTGGATCACCAACTACAACCAGATGCCCTCGAACATTGCGTTCCAAATGATAAATACTGCTAAATATTTGCCACTGTAGGGCATCAGTATCCTGAAACTCATCAACAAAAGCAAGCGGAAAGCTCATATATAGTTTATCCGCAAGGTTTGCATTATTTTTGACCGCATCAGTAACCCGCTGAATTAATTCATCATAAGAAATCTGAAAATCATTGGCAGGTAAAGCGGGAAAGGTGGCAAGAAGGTAGTTGATGACTGCTGCTAAAAATTGCGCCTTGGCTAGCCTAAACTCATCTGAACTCTTCATTAATTCACGATTAGTTAAGGCGTTAAAATCAGGCTCGACTCCAGACAAATTATATTTAATCTGGTATCCATCGCCAACAATAGTAAAAAGATCTTTAGGTAATTTGGCAGCAATAGCCTCTGGCAGACTTAGGTCTCCTCCCTTATTATCAATAAACATTGCCGCCAGATTTGCCATAATGATATCAATATGGGCAGCAAACTTTAGCTCAGTAATAATATGCTTTCGGATAAAATCTTCCACTAGCGTATTAATTAACTCAGTTTTGCTTGCAACTAACTCAAAATCAGCATTAACACCACAGTCAAACTGATAATCATGCAGAATTTTGTTACAAAACCCGTGAATAGTATAAATTGCAGCCTGATCAAAGTTTTGTACTGCTCGATTAAGAATCGTGATATCTTTGTCAAATTCGTTGTGCTGAAGTCTATTTACAAGATATTCAGAGAAAGCATCATTAGTAAGAGTAGAATTGCTGCCAGAATTATTATGCAAATAAATCATCTGGGTCATAGTTGCCTGAATTTGCTCACTAATCCGGCTTTTTAATTCATCCGTCGCATCATTGGTAAAAGTTACTACTAGAATATTTTCGACTGCTAATGGCAAACTAGCATTATCGACTTGTGTCCCTTCAAGTAATGCCTTGATAAAGAGGCGTTCTATGGTCCAAGTCTTACCAGTACCGGCACTGGCTTCAATAACATATGCTCTATGTGCAGTATTAAAACCGATTTGCTGTAAAGGGTGCAGCTTGCTCATCATAACTCTTATTCAGTTGGTTAAGTAACTTTATTCATATAATGGTAATGTTATCAATATAATATATCCACTGATATCCCAAAGAGACTTTGGAGAATATATACTTTAGATATAGCCTTGAGGATTTTTTTGCTGCCAGTTCCAGCTATCCCTACACATCTGTTCCAAACCATATCTGGTTTGCCAGCCTAATAATTCCAATGCCTTTGCTGGATTGGCAAAACATTTGGCAACATCACCAGAACGGCGAGGTTTAATCTGATAATTGATTGCCCTACCACTAGCTGCTTCAAATGCTTTTATTACATCAAGAACAGAATAGCCAGTTCCTGTACCAAGATTAACAATTAATTCGCCGCCATTTGCCTCAAGATATTCCAGAGCTTTAAGATGTCCTTGCGCCAGATCAACCACATGGATGTAATCACGTACACCAGTACCATCATGCGTGGGATAGTCATTTCCGAATACACTCAAACACTCCAGTTTACCAACAGCAACCTGGCTAATATATGGCATCAGATTATTCGGAATACCATTTGGATCTTCACCGATTAAACCAGACGAATGTGCCCCAACTGGATTGAAATAACGCAGTATTCCAATCGACCACTGCTGATCCGCGGCATAAATATCACGTAAAATCTGCTCCATCATCAGCTTAGTTTGTCCATACGGATTAGTAGCAGAAAGTGGAAACTCCTCCGTTATTGGCACGCTGTGTGGATCACCATATACAGTAGCTGAGGAGCTAAATACAATCTTTTTAACATCATATTTAGCCATAACATTAAATAAAGTCAGACTCCCGCTAACGTTATTAGTGTAATAACGCTGCGGCTCCCTAACGGATTCACCAACCGCTTTCAATGCTGCAAAATGAATTACAGCATAAAAATTATGCTTCTGAAAAACGGTCTCTAGTGACACTTTATCAAGAATATCACAATTATAAAAAATAGGTCGTTTCTGGCATATGGACTGAATTCTATCTAAAACTTTAATATTTGAATTAATTAGATTATCAACAATTACCACTTCATAACCAGAATTAAGTAGTTCTACTACCGTATGCGAACCAATATAACCAGCACCACCAGTTACCAGAATCGTTTTCATTTATATACTCTTCATTTTTGAGAATTGTTCTTTAAAATATTATTTTTTTACCACACTAGCAGACTCAATACTATTATCATCAATTAGCTTAGTTAAATAATCTGCGGGGATCAACCCAGAAACGATTTTACCATTGGGTAAAATAATCGTTGGAGTGCCAGTTACCTGTACTAAATTATTAGCAACATCCTGCATTTTAGCTAATTTTCCGGCATTCTCACAGCTATCATACTTAGTAAGCGGAGTTCCTTTTACCATTGTAGCAAACATTGCACTTTCAGGATTCTCAGAGCATAAAATCCGCTTTGAATCATTTACAGCATCAGGATGAATTGGTAGTGGATATAAAAAATAATAAACTGTCACATTTTTTAGCTTAGGAATAGTTTCACCCTCAAGGCGTTTACAAAATGGACAATCTGGATCAGTGAAAATTGCTATCTTATCACGTCCATTACCAATAATTTTTTTCATAGCAATATTAAGAGGTAATTTATTAAAGTCTATGCGATTTAAGGCTTCTGTTCTAGCTTCGGTATAATTTGTTTTACTAGTCAGATCAAGTAAATTACCGACAAAGGCATAGTTTCCAGTAGAATCAACATAAAAAACCTTACGCCCAGAATCAACTTCGTAAATACCTGATACCTGAGTCGGGATTATCCTATCAATAGTCAGGTTTGGTAAATTGTTGCGCAGATTTTTAGTTATCACAGAAGGAGCTGTAGCATCAGCGGCAAATGAATTTGTAATTGAGATTGCCAGTAAGCCACTTAATAGCAAATTATAAACAGATAAACGCATTTAATATATCCCAGAAATGTAATTACTCATACTATTAATCCTCTGTAAATGCCGGAAGATGTAGCAAGAGCAGGCGGACACGCGTACCCCGCGGGTTAAATAAGGAGCCTTACAAAGCAGCTATTACGCAATATAGTACAAGCAGTTACCCAGAAATTAAAACAGGCTTGCATAATACAAGCCTGTGAATAAAATAATTACAAAGAATTATTTAGCAGCAGAAGCACTAGGTGCAGATGCAGCAGCAGCTGGTGCTTTACCAGAAATTTCATCTAGTTTAGCATTTAACTGATCAGCAGGAACCATACCCGGCAAGATTTGCCCTGTTGATAATACAATCGTTGGCGTACCATCAACTTGTACTACCTCAGTACCAACTTTCATAACCTTATCCAGACCAGAAGTATCACAGCTAGTATTTGTTGGTAACGCAGTATCTTTCTGCATCCATGCAGCCCAAGTAGCAGCACGGTCTTTACTACACCAGATCTGTTTAGCATGGGTTGCTGCATTCGGATGGATTGGCAATGGGAACATGAAACTATAAACTGTTACATTCTGAAGTTGTGGCACAACCTGTTTCTCAAACATTTTACAGTAAGGGCAATCAGGATCAGTAAATACCGCAATCTTACGGCTACCATCACCATTTACTTGTTTGATTGCCAAATCAAGTGGTAACTTACTAAAATCAACTTTAGCCAAATCCTGCATTCTTTGTTCTGTTACACTTTGTTTAGTCGCTAGATCAACAATATTACCAAATACAGCAAATTTTCCATCTGTTGATACGTAAAAAATTTTGCGACCAACTACCACTTCATACAAGCCGCTAATTTTTGTTGGATTTACTTGATCTACCTCAGTTAAACCAGGAACTTGCTTAACTAAATCAGCCTTAATTTTATCTGGAGATACAGAATTGCTCCCAGCGCTATTGTTATTACATGCGGCTAAGCCAGCAACTAGCATCAAACCAACTAATATTTTCTTCATTTAATTCTTTCTGTGACAAAATAATATTTCAATTCAAGTGTTGTATTATAGCAGCAGTAGCATAAAAAATCTAATAATTTATCGCATTATTAATCAATATTTTTTTCAATGGTTTGATTGAGTTAACCAGATTTAAACCAAGATTTCTAAGGTAACTGGCTACTAACGAGCGATTATTAAATAATCGCTGTAGCGAATGACAAGTTAACTGCATTTTTCTCACTTCAAATAACCGATCATAATTATATCTTGCCAAATCAGCTTGCGATAATCGCTCAACGCCTACCCGAGCTATTAGCCCGGATAATTCCCATGCATCACCAAAACCAAGATTCACGCCTTGACCAGCCAATGGATGGATGGTATGAAAAGCATCACCAATTAAAATCACTCTATCCTTATAGCATTTTTCAACCAGATTAAGTTTAAGAGGAAAAGCTTGAGGTAAAGTAATTAGTCTAAGCTTACCTAATTTATTTTGAGAAGCGTCTTCAACCGCCCTGACGAAATCCTCAGAAGACAATCCTAAAAGTGATTCCGGATTAGATATTGACCAGACAATTGAAATTTTTTGGTCAGGAAGCGGTAAAAACGCAAGAATACTATCACCAAGAAACCATTGATAAGCAATATCCTCATGGTTTCTCTCACAACTAAAGTTAGCAACGATACCAGATTGCTCATAGTCAATCTGGCGACTATTAAAACCAATTGTTTTTCTGACAAATGAATTCCCACCATCAGCAGCGACCAATAAGCTTCCGGTGTAAATATTCTGATCTGCCATTGTCACGCTAACTTGCGTCGCCTGATTATCTATAGCAACAATTTGCCCATAACACATTTGCAAATTAGGATACTCTTCAAGTTTGGTTACAATAGCCTTCTGTAAATTACTATATTCAACCAGTCTCGCAAGATATCCATCATATGCCTCCCCTGAATCAAAATCAATTGCACCATTTGCATTACCAAAAATATTCATTTTTTCTATTGTGCCAATTCGCGATAAATCAGGTAAAATGCCAATCTTGTCAAATTGTTCACAATTTTTGGGTGAGACAGCATAGATTTTACTATCTAGTGGCGGATTCTCCGGAAGCTCCGGTTTCTTGGCTTCAATAACAAGAATACGTTTATTGGGACTATGTGTCAAAACATCAGCAGCAAAGGCACTTCCAACAAGTCCACCACCAACAATAATAATGTCAAATTCTTTATTTACTGCCATAGATTAATCTCTTTGCAATTTTATTCTGGATGAAAGGGAGATTACTTAAACCAATTATCCCGACACCACGTAAATGCTGAAATAGTTGCCCGGGTTTTTCGACAAAGCTTGCTAGAAAATGGGTAAAGCCAATTACACTATTGGCATCATTTGACCTGAAGCCATCAAACTGGGCAATCCTGTCAAAATCAATTTCATGATTAGCTTCAAGCAAATGAGCAAGAGTTGCAACATCTCTTAAACCAAGATTTAATCCCTGTGCTGATATTGGATGGACAGTCTGTGCAGAATTACCAAGTAGAATCAAACGTTTTTTTAAACGCGTTTGAGCTTGGGTCAACTTTAATGGAAATGAAGATATACCCCCAGATAAAGATGCACCGCCTAAGCGATTAGTATAATGCTCATCAAGCATCCTTACAAATAAATCACTATCAGCTAGGACTTTTTCAGCCAATTCATTTTCAAGCGCCCAAACAACAACATAAACATCATTATATGGCAATAATACCAGTGGACCCACTTTAGTAAACCGTTCGAAGGCGACCTCACCAATTGAGGCTTTTACTTTTATTTTTGCAATTACAGCTTTTTGCTGATAATCATGCTCAATTCTCTTTTTATCAGTAGCCAGTAATTTACCACCTTCAGCCATAATCAATAATTCGCAGGTATATGTTAAAGAATTACTTGCCTGATCAGTGCAATCTAGCACTGCATAGCCGGAAGAATCACTCACCTGATTAATTTTTGCATTTAACAACTGAATATTTGTGTGAGACTTAACTTGATTTAATAGATGATCACATAAGTCAGAATAAGCAATAGTATAACCAAGCTCAGGTAAACCAACTGACTCGGCTTTAATGTTACTAATACCAAGACCAGAGTGAGAAATCTGGACACAACGAATTGGACTTACTTTAGTAGATAGCCAACCATTTACTCGCGCTAGTATCTGCATACTGGCATAAGAAAGTGCAAGAATTCGTCCATCTTGATGATAATCAAATTTTTGATCAATTACCATCACTTCTTTATTTTGTCTAGCAAGATAAAGCGCTAATGTAAGTCCAACGGGACCCCCGCCGGCAATTATTATCTTTTGATGTAGCATTTAAAGTTTATCTAACATTTATAATCAAGCACAATGGCTGACTGAATTCCATTAACCAGTAATGGAAGAATATCATTCTGGGCAATTGCCTTATGAGCCTCGTTTTTAAGATAAATATCTCTGGTTTTTTCGCTGGCAAATTCCATGATAAAGGCATAGTTAAAACCTTGATCAAGCGATTCAGGACTACAATTCTTACCATAGCTAAAAGATAGGATTTCAGGAACTTCCTTATTCTTTAGCGCCCCCAACTTCTCAATACTCTTTTTAATCTTAGATTCATCAACCATTGGCGAAAATGCCAGTAAGACTAGATGTTTAATCACTAATATCTCCCCAAAACAATATAAAATAATAAAATAAAACCCAAGAGTAAATCTTGGGTAATCTGTGTTAGTATTGAACCTGCATTTTCATAATGTCTTCATAGCTTAACGTTACATCTTTAGCCTTAGCTTTAGCATAAATTGTATCGGTCACTTTCTGTTCAATTGCCATTGCGCGCGCATTATTAACACGCTGATTATCCTGATAGTACCAGCTAACATAATCAGTTGGATCTTCATACATGGTAGCCATTTCTTCAATAACTTTTTTAACTTCGTCATCTGTCGCAGTTATTGAGTTATCTTTGATGAATTCTTGAACCAACAAACGAAGGGTAACCATTTTCTTAGCATCATTTTCAAACATTTCATGAGTAAACTTCATCTGATCCGGCTTATATCCTTGACGCTTCATATTTTCTTCAGCATTCTTCATCATATTATGAATTTCCTCATGAACCAAAGCCCCAGGAACTTCAAGAGGAGAAACCTCAGCTAATGCCTGAAGAGCATTATCACGAGATTTGATTCTTAAGCGACGCTCAACTTCACGTTCCAGATTTTCTTTAATCTCACTACGAAGGCTCTCTTCTGTACCATCTTCCACACCAAGAGTCTTGATAAACTCAGGAGTCAATTCAGGTAACTCCTGTTTTGCAACCGACTTAACCGTAATTGTAAATACGGCTGTTTTGCCTTTCAAGTTTTCAGCATGGTAAGTTTCCGGGAAATTAACATTTACATCCTTACTTTCACCAGCTTTCATACCTTCTATTCCAGCCTCAAAATCAGGCAACATCCATCCCTGCCCCAAGACAAAAGGATAATCTTCCGCTTTACCACCTTCAAACTCTTCACCATCCACTTTACCCAAGAAATCAATAGTAACTTTATCGCCAGCTGCTGCTGCGGCATCACTATCTACATGAGTAGCACGCTGTTTACGCAAAATATCAATTGTCGTAGCAACGTCTGCATCTGTCAGATTACATACTGGCTTTTCAACTTCTTTATCGGCAAGATCACCCAATGTTACTTCAGGCATCACTTCAAATGTAGCAGCAAAAATAAACTCTTCACCTTCGCTTGAAGTAAGATCAAATTTAGGATAACCAACAATGTTTAATTTATTTTCAACCAGCTGATCAACAAATTTTTTATTAATTTGCGCATTCAAGGCATCTTCATAAGCCTTGCCACCATACATCTGCTCAACTATATGTTTAGGTGCTTTACCCGGACGAAATCCTTGAACTTTAGCCTGCTTTGCATATTTTTTCAATTCATTTGCGACTTCATTATTTACAAGCGTCTTATTTACATTAAAACTGACTTTACGCTCCAAAGTGCTAACCACTTCAACTGACATCTAATTTTCCTTAAAATAACAAATACTTAAATTAAACGGCTATTATAGCATAAAACTATTTACCCTCAATATAATTATCCCAAACCATAACAATCAATGGAAAACAATTATTCAACATAATACGAAGGATAATTAAAAATAATTTGATCTAAATTAAATCCCTGACTTTTAGCTATAGCCAAAATTCGCTGAATATCTTTTAACGGCGGGGATTCAACTCTTGCAAATAACCAGAGATACTTATAATCAGGCGTCCCCGCGAGAAAATAATCTTTATCCAGATAGAAAATCCAATAATCGTTGCGCCCAAGATGGGTCCAACGCAACCAGCTAGGCATTGAAGTAGCTACTAGCCTGCCATCTCCAGCATAATTTTCTTTACTCAGGTAAATAAGGGCATTAAAAGCCTCTTTATCACCTGAAACAGTTGCACAGCTATTAGTGAGCTCCATTTCGTCACTCTCCGTCTGAATCTGGGTAATTATGGGTGCCTGACAATGCCTCGCAAAATAAGTAGG
>WBZO01007262.1_pt1 | contig 10333 bp, 12 predicted proteins | sample 5204261 | NCBI WGS metagenome assembly WBZO01 (sample SAMN12412400, study PRJNA552823) | activated sludge metagenome | isolation source: activated sludge from anammox sidestream of wastewater treatment plant... | place: USA: North Carolina | collected 2017-09
ACCAGTTGTAGTGCTGCTACCAGCCAATATTCCAGCATAAGTATTATTACCCTCAAAAACTATTGCTGGCTTATCATCTAACATAATTCTACCAGCAGTTGTATTATTAAGATAATTAGCACTTCCGCCACTTAAAGAAGCATCGGCAGTATTATCTGTATAAGTAGTAGTAACATTATCATTGATAGTTGTTAATAAATAATAATCTGTTTTTCCTGCTTTTGTTCTGTAAATTTTTCTTCCAGTAACAATAAAAGAATTTGAATGAGGAATATTAGTTAAATTAACCTTTTTATGAGTAGCGTCTACTGTAACCACATTTGATTCTGCACCTAAATCTGTTTCCCCGTCAGCTGTAATATATGTCACCTTATAAGAATGATTACCGTCATCAACATTTCCAGTAGAAGTAGCCACTAAAGTAGCAGTGCAAGCGGTTGGAGCAGCAATAGTAGTAAATTTAATACTCCCGCCTTTATCTAATATCATAATTGCTCCAGAACCAATAATAACTTCTTCTTTATTAACATGAAACATATAATTTCTAACTCCTATCTGAATTTCTTTTTGTTGATTATTAACTAAAAATCCTTGTTGAGTAAATCCACCTACTTGTTCAGAAATAAGTTCAGTTTCTGTTTTATATTCTGGATTCCATTCTTTTGGAGTATCATTTGTCATAAGATTTCTTGTTCATTAAATTGTATATATATCTCCTCAACCTCTGGAGCATTATTTCCATTTACTGTAAAATTTACTTTGAATTGAGCAGTTCCTGCTTCAAACTTTTGTCTTCCATACATTTTATAATAATTTGACTGATTATTCAAGGTTATTGTAGTAGGAGAACTATTATAATTAGGATAATAACTTAAACTAATACCAGTACCAGTAGGTTTAGACCGATATGATATTACATATTCCTGAAAAGTTTTCTTCTTTTTTCTATCTCCACCTATCTGTAAAGTTTTGAAATATGCTCCAGAATATTTTGTTGACCAAGAAATATTATCAACTCCATAAGAAGTTCCAGAAGTGCTATCCTTCCAAGCAACTAATAAATTATTGCCTATCGCTACCAATGTTCCAATTTCTACTTTTGATAAATGATTAGTAGAAATAACATATTCCAGCATTAAAGCCAAAGGATAATCAGCATCATATTGTGAATAAGTATAAACTCCTTCCAAACAGGGATCATTTGATAAATTAGAGATACCAAAACAAGCAACTCCTCTAAATGAACAATAGGAATCAGGATACATTGTCATTGTTTTGTTAGCATAATCTCCATTGATTTTTCTCTTTTTCTTTAAGGTAGAACCATCATAATAATAAATTCTTCCCTGTGTGCCTGCCTGAATAAACATAAAATTATCTGTAGGAATAAAACCATTAATACCATTTTCAGGAATTTCTTCCATTGAAATATAAGCAGGAGAAGCCATATCCCATCGGCAAATTAAAGCAAATGAATGATTAATAGTAACTTTTGTTCCAACTAAAACATCGATTCCAAAATTACCAATTGTTGTAATAGTATGTTCTGACGGCAAAGATGCCAATATCACATCTGGAGTTCCGTTAGCGGTAAAGTTATCCAATTCATCTACAGTAGCAATCTCAGTATTATTACCAATTAAAAGATATAATCCCTGAACAGTCATTGGATGATAAGTAGCAGAATTAAGAGTTTGCCAAGCATTATTTTGGCTTGCCCAAGATGCTTCTGAAGCGGCAAGGGTAGTAGATTGTCTGCCAAGTTTAGTAGAAGTTGCCCAGTAAATATATCCATTCCATTCAGCACAACCAAGAATAGCTCCATTGGCGTCAATATAAACATTAGACCAAACTCCAGCAGCAGTTCTTTTGTAAATCTTACCAGTATCTCCAAAAAAATAAGCATTGCCATCAGTAGCCACTAAACCAAACTTACAGAAATCTGTTACAGTAGTTCCAGATTCTTTTACTAATGCTTGGCTTGGAGTAATAATTCCTGGCTTACTGCGAATATCTAAACCAACCGCTTCTGCTAAAGAACCTTTCATTCCGACTAATTCACTATCTGATAAACCACCATTCCAATTATTTTGCTGAAAAAATTTCTCTGCCATAAATTATTAAGTTATTGTTATTGCCCACGGATTTTCATTAGGATTTGTAGGATACAGTTTTCCTTGCTTTTTAAGAATATCTACCGAGCTTCTGGCGTCCCGACCTTCTAATTCTTCTAATGATTCTTTCCACATTCTCTCATATTCTCTGGCTAATACTGGGGCTTCCCTCATTTGATAATATAAATCCAAAGCATACCATAAAGGAATATCTTCAAAACCATCTGGTAAAGGTATCATTTCTGCTATTGTATAACTGGCTCCTGTTATTGCCACTGGAACTAATTCCCTTACTGTTAAATGAGTAGCATCTATAACATCAGTAATTTCAAACCAATAATCTCCGATAATTGTATCAGCACTGGTAATCTGAATATATCTGCCAATCATTCTTTTGGTCCAAACTGTAGTATCACCCACAATAGCAGTTGAATTAGCGGTTGTAGTTATGGTTCCCGTAGTATAATCAGCGGCACTATAATCTCTAATCTTTTTAAGAAATTTTAGAACCATTGTATTGCCACTACTGGAAGGAATAGGAAATAAACTCCATTTTTTAGTTCTGTTAGAAACATACCAGTAATTAGGAATATCAGATGTTACAGTAACGGCATTCAATTTTCTCCAAGCTTCTCCGCTTCTAACTTCTTGAGGAACATACCAAACTCCACCAACATAAACACTAACTCCTTCTAATCTGGCAGCATTATAAGGCGGGTCATAATCTTGCTGGCTGGCAACACTGGTATAAGTTTTGCTATCTTTATTAAAAGTCCAATCAGCACGAGCAAGAACTCTTTTAATGCAAGTATTGATTAAACTTTTGCCCAATGTTTGAGTATCAGTAGAATTGTCTCCTGATAAAGTTTGAAAATCTAAAACTGTTTGATTAAATGATTTCATAGTTTTCTATTTGAAAATTTTGCTGATGGCATAGTTTAGAAGAATGGGAAGAAGTTAGGTTGTGGAAGTTGTATAGGTTCAAAAGCATACTTTCTTTTAGCAACTCCAGTTGCCCATTTATAGTAGCGAGAAATTTCTTGAGGGGAGAGGGCACGGGAAAATATAGCCACTTCACCAACATTTCCGCTATATGGTGCTTCTACCCCAGTATAAGGTCTTCTTCCTATATTGAGAGGACCAGTATTTGAGTTAGCCCTTGTAAAAGCCACACTATCGTCTTTCCATTGTCCGTCTACATAATAATGCAATCTATCATCGTAAGTTCCAACCATTAAATGCCATTTATTATCTTTAAGATATATTTTATTTTGCTGTTCGCTATCTGGGTAGCCAGCATAATAAGAAGTAGGAGAAGAACTATCACTTCTTACAAAACCATAGCCATTTGGCCCAGGACTTATTTCGTAATCACAGGGATCAGCTGAATATTTAGATAATATTAAGGTATTACCTTCACTTGAAGACATCTTAACCCATACTAAAATACTAAATTTGGCTGGTTTTAAGGAACTATTACTATTTACAGAAAGATAATCAGAAGTTGTTCCCCCGAATTTATATGCTGACAAATTATGATATTGTCCGTGTATAGGAACTGGAACTACATTTCCATTAAGAGTTAAATGATTGCCTTTTCCAGATAAATCATAATAATTACCATCTAAAATCCACCACGCATTTATTGATTGGTCTCCTCTAAAGAATACCCCTATATTTCCTCTCTGAAATTGCATATTACGATTGTAAGGTTTTTAGAGTATAAGTTACAGCGTGATTACCACCAGTGCTATCCAATGCCGCTCCCGTATTGTTAACTATACCAATACAGAATTTTCTTGGTAGATTACCAGCAATAGCTGTATTAAATACTCCATAATAAGTAGTAGACGCAGCATTTGCCGTCATTGAACCTATTTTAGTAGCATTTACTGGAGTGAAAGCCGCATTTGAACCGCCAAAACTATCATCATAATTCGTGCCATCTTCCGACCTAATAAGATAAATATCAAGATAACCAGAAGTAGCTACACCAGAAGAAGCGGTTTTAATTTTAACCGCAATATCTGCTTCTATTCCTAATACTGAACTATTATCTATTGCTGTTGACCCCCTGCCAGCAGCATTTGCCAAAGAAGCAAGGGTAATAGTTGCTGTTGCTGAATTTGCTAACTTTTGTTTATATTCTGCCATATTTTTTATTTAATTTAATTGACCTTTTTTAAGATTGAGTGCCTACACTAATACAATACCATTTACCATCTGTATTATTCCACTGGACTAATATCCAAGTTTTTTTACTAATTGTAGTGGCCGTTGGTAGAGTGGCACAACCATTAGCGTATTTATCCCCCCAAGTAATCGTTCTTGAAGTTCCATTGTCTTTAATAATAAACATCATCATTTCACCATTAACAGGAGTTGAACTTGAGTGGTTATTGATAGTAAGATTTTCCGCTAAAGCAGTTAATTCAAAAATATCATAGGTATCTATTTCTGGAGTAAGAGAGGAAGCTGAAGCTGCTGAAGAAACACGCTTTTGATTTCTTTTATTGGTAAGAGTATTAGTTGAACTGATTGAAGGGATAACTACCCCTTCAACTGCCAAAACCCCAGCGGCACTTCTTGATAAAGTTGTATCAGAAGCATTTCCTAATTCTATTGAACCACAAGTTAAAGCATTAGAAGTTCCAAGAGAAAGGGGAACATTTGAAGTTAAAAGTCCTGCGGAATGAGTTAAGGTAGCATTGCCATTATTAAAATTGATTACCCCACCAGAAGCCAAGAATAAATCAGAAAACATTTTTGTAGTGCTACCCAAAGCAGCTGCATCAGAGGTATCAGGAGTTAACCCTGTCTTAATAAGAGCAGAGGTTAAAGTCTTATTGGTTAACTCCTCAGTTCCTGCTAAAGTAGCTAAAGTTCCACTCGTCGGAAGAGTTACGCTGGTAGTATTGCTTAAAGTTAAAGTTAAAGCATAAGCCCCAGAAGTTGTTAAGTTTCCACCAAGAGTAATTGTTTTTCCAGTATTAGCTACTCCAGTGCCACCATACTGACCAGCAATAACAGTGCCATTCCAAGTTCCCGTAGTAATAGTGCCTACTGTGGCAATTGAAGCAGAACCAGCAATAGGAGAATAAATTGAACTCATTGCTGTGCCATTGATAGTAGGAGTATTGGTAATTTCTAAATCAGTAAACCAGCCCTTTGTTACTCTGGCTGCTGTAGCACCAATAGAACCAGTCATTGTTAAACTGTTTGCTCCCAATGCCAAATTACCTCCTGATAGAGTAAGAGTATTAGAGGAGTGTGTTAAGGTTACCGCACTATTATTAAAATCAATAACCGCCCCATTTCCCAAGAATAAATCAGACCAAGTTTTTAATCCGTTTCCTAAAGCAATGGTATTATCTAAAGCAGGAAGTAAAGCAGCATTTATAGCAACCGATGTAAGGTTGCTTAAAGAAGTATTAGCACCTGTTCCCGTTACTTCTCCCCATTCTATTGCATTTGTCGCATCATTCCATTTCAAATACCTATCAGCACCTGGATCTGCTGGGAAAACAGCATCTGCCCCACCAACAGCATGCCGAGAAGCGTGAGTAGCATCAGCTTTACCATCTACGGCCGTCTTTACACATTTTTGAGTTGGATAATAAGTATCAGAGTTGTCGGTCAAAGATGTCTTTTTATTGGCTGAATTTTCTGGAGTAAAACCTAAAGCATCTTGTTTTCCGTTAAAAGTTGACCAATCAGAAGAAGATAACAAACCTCTAACAGTAGCAGAAGCATTTGGTAAGTTAAAAGTATGAACTCCAGTAGCAGAAACTATATTAAAATCTGTTCCAGTATTGCCTGTAGCGAAAGTTTGAACAGCATCTGTCAAACCATTTAGAGATGTTATCCCCCCACCACCAGCAATAACAGCAGAAACTTTTAATCTACCAGTTGTTGGATCTACCAATAGACGACGAATTTCAGCATTAGCATCATCTGTAATAGCGGTTAGCGTTTTTTTATAATTTTCGTCAATTTTCGCATTCTGATTTGCCATATTTTTATTCTATTACTATATCAACCAGCAATGCCCCACTTGTTGGATGAACTTTTAATGGTTTAATTGTTTGATTTGTGTCATCTGTTACTGCTAAACTTACACCTTCATAATTTTCATCTATTTTAGCGGGAGGATTGGCTGCAGAATGAGTTTCTATTATAATTTCAATTAATAATCTGCCAGTTACAGGATCTACCAATAATGGTTTAATATCCTGATTAATATTATCGGCTACCGCTTTAGCTACCCCCTGATAATTTGCGTCAATATAAGTCATATAATTCCTTTTTTCTTGGCTTCTTCAAAAGCCAATTTTAATGTTTGTTGTTGGCTGAATAAATGCTGTCTATCTTTAATAATCTCTTGTCTCATCTCGTCTAAAGATTGTTTAGTTTTTTCCAATTCTTCGTTTTTTAATTCAGATTGTTTTATTATCTGTGATAGTTGCAGTTTATTTTCTAAACATTTTTTATTCTCTTCTAATATTTCCTGTTTTCTTTTCTCTAATTTTGAATTTTCTAATGATATTATAATTTCTTGCTGCTTAATCAAGGCTTCTCTTTGTGATAAATCTTGTTTTTCTTTTTCAAATTCCTTTACATCTCTCTCTAAATTATTTTCCCAATTTTTTAAAAATTCCAATTTTGATTTACAAGTATCTTCAATTTTCATTAGTTCCTGTTCTTTTATATTCAATGCTTTCTCTTTTTTCTGCAATTCCTTTTCTTTTTTATTTAATTCTGAAACAAATTCCTTTTTAGCAGTTTTAAAATTATTTAATTCTGCGTTTTTAATTTCAATCTGCTGAGCTAAATCTTTTAAAACTTCTATTTTTTTAGCCTGTGCTTGTTCTAATTCTTTTTCATTTAATTCAATCTCTTGCAAAATTCCTTCCCGATAAGATAACAAATCGTAATATTCCTTCTGTAATCTATCTTTATAAATTTCTAATTCTTTAATCTCCATTTTAAAAATAAAATACTGTTATTGTAGCGTCACCATTGATATAAATATACAATCCATTTTTAAAAACTACATCTCCGAAATCATAATATTTGCCACCTACTACTGTAAATTCTTTCGCAATTAATGGAATACTGTTTTCTATATTATCCAAAATTTCAATTCCAGCTTTGACAGAACTACTGCAAAAAATTCCTCTTAATTGTCCTACTCCCTCTTTAACACAAGCAGATTTAGAAATGGAAACCGAGATTGGACTAACTAAACCATAATTTTTAGCGTTAGACATATTAAAAATACAAAAATGTTAATTCTGCACTACCTGTTCCTTTAACAGCATATAAGCCAACTCCAAAAACAACATCAGCCATATCATAATAAGTGGCATCTGTTAAAGGAAAAGTATTAATTAAAATTGTTCCACTGCCAGCAGTGTTATCGTAAAGTGTTAAAGTTACTCCCGTTCCCGAAGAACAGAAAATTCCTCGTAATTGTCCAACTCCACTTTTAATTAAACCAGAGTCATTTACCTGTTTATAAGTTGGACCAAGAACTCCATAATTTATTGCGTTAGGCATATTTTTATCTTCGAAGGAGAGATTGGGAGGAGGCAATTAACCCAATCTCCCCATCGCAAATCTCAATTGAGTTATTTTTTACTTGGTCTGCCTCTCTTTTTTTTAAAAGATTCTAATTCTGATTCTGGCATCTCTTGCGGAACTTCTTCAAATTCATCTTCATCAGCAACCGATTCTTCTACAGAGGCAACTGGAGTTGCTGTCACTGAAATGTTTCCAAGAATTTTTTGCTCTAATTCGTCTCTTCTGCTTTTATCTCCAGCATCTACCTCCTGACGATGCAAAATTTTATCAATCAAATGATCGCAATAATGATAAGCCAAAAATCTTGGAAATGGTTTGGTTTCTCCTGTTTTAATAACAGTAATTTTACCACCCCACATTCCTTCAAAATCCTCATTATCTATGTTAGTAAAGTTTATTACATCAACATAGTTTTTTTCACTAATCTCTTCTCTCATAACATTTATTAGTTATTTTTGCCTCGACCTTGAGTTCTGAATGAACTCATTCCTGCTCCCCAAAATTGAGGAGCAGAAGGAATCCATTAGCTCAATGTATCTGTGCAGAATGGATAATTCAGATAAAAAGTGCAAGAAGCATGAGTTCCACCTTTGCCATAAGCGAATGCCCCAGCAACTAAATCTCCAGCTACTACCGCATCATCTAATTCTCCAGCAGTAGCAGTAAGATAAAGAGGAGCACCACTTGTAACAGTATCTGCAGAAATTCCAGTAGCTACACCTTTAATCTGATACCAACCATACTTATTAGCCACAATAGCAGCCATAGCAATTGCTACACAACCTTTAGCATTAGCAACAGCTAAAGCAGTAGCATAAGACCCATCATAAGTAACAGCTGAACCAGCAACAGTGGAAGCTACACCTTTTAAGTAAATGTATTCATTACCCGATTTATCAGTAGTTCTACTTCCTAAAGTATAGAGAGGAAAACTATCAATCTGAGTTAAAGGAGTTGTTAATTTCATCATATCTTCAAATAGGTTTTAAGATACCCTTAATCTTGGTATTGTTTTAATTCGCCAGATTAAGACAGCGAACCGACCTAATTTATTTAGTCATTCCATCATAGGCGGGAATAAAGTAATTTGTTCCGCCAATGTTAACCTTGATATAACCCTTTAAATTACCTGGCGTAATATTGCTTGACTGTTTATAAGCCAAAGCATCATCATTAGGTAATTTAGCAAAACCACTCCAATTAGTAGTATCCCCAGCGGCTAAAGCGTGAATGACATATACTCCGCCAGTAACAGTTGCTGAACAGTTATTAGTAGCCCATAAAGCTGACATAGTTCCAGATATGGTTCTCAATGAACCAGTGTCAGATCCAATCGCTGCTTCATAAGCCCTAACATCTCCAGATAAATTGCCAGTAGTTCCTTTTAGAATTGGACGAGAAGCGACACCAATTAAACTCGTTCCTCCAAAAGTATTATTAAATCCAGGCTCAAATTCAGCTCCATAAATGTCTGCAGTTCTTGTTACGCCAGATCTTGGTTTGCATTGAAAACCAATTAGAGATTGACTGGCTAAAGTTGAGTCAGAGGCAGTTTTACTATTAATTCTTACAGGTTTATTATCACTTTGAGTTACAATATCAAGATTGATTCCAGCAGGAGCATCTATTATTGCCCCATATCTTAAAGCTGGGATATAGTCTGATAAATACATAGTATGTTATTTCTTTTTTAATCCTCTCTCTTGTAGTCATTAGCTCAAGGTAAAGAGCAGATTCGACCCAATCTGACTGGTTTCACTTTACTAAGGAAGCCAGCAAAGGAAAGTTTTAACATTAGCTACCAGTAATTCCAGTCATCAAGCTATTCAATCGGGGATTATTGCAAAGTAAATTGCCCATCAATAGAATGTGTCCAACACGACCATATTGGTCAATTGGAGTATTGAATCCAGAAAAAGCAAATCCAGTTGTTACAGGAATGCTATAAACTGAATCTAATTCATTGGTATTGAATTTAATTGGCTTATAATCTGGATGTGTTGAAGGAAGACCATAGAAAGCTATAGACCTTGTATTCAACATAAACAGATAACCAGCTGGACAAACTTCATCTGCAACTACAGGAACACCACGATAGAAAATAGCATTGAAACCTTGTGCACCCTTCAAGTTAGTTCCAGGAGCAGCAATGTTAGGCAAACCATTAGCAGAAGCACCAGTAAATTTAGAATAACCGAGTAAAGTGTTGTTCGAAACTTGATTAGACAATGTTGGAGTTAAAAGTTTCTCATAATAATTCCAAACTGCCTTAGTGGTAATTATCAAGTCGGGAGTATCAGCCCCATGAGAAGCTGCATTATACGAAGTCCCCAAATTAGTAAGTGTTAAATTACCAACTGAAGTCGTCAAATTACCCTTTAAGCCAGTATAAGTGGCTCTTGATAAACTACCATAAGAAGTAGCACCAAGTGCACCATCATCACAAGCATCAAGTAAAGACAAGAAATTCTTGCCAGTTTGTAAGGTATAAAACAAAGTAGCAATATCTGAAGCCATATCTTGGGCATCAGAAGCCATTTGTCTGGCTACCAAATCAATCACTTTACTGGTATCATTTACATCGACTTCCATCTGACTAATAACAACTGGAATTTCTCGTCCAGTAGGATTAAAAG
>WBZO01007264.1_pt1 | contig 10330 bp, 10 predicted proteins | sample 5204261 | NCBI WGS metagenome assembly WBZO01 (sample SAMN12412400, study PRJNA552823) | activated sludge metagenome | isolation source: activated sludge from anammox sidestream of wastewater treatment plant... | place: USA: North Carolina | collected 2017-09
TGTACGACTTCTGCGGCTTCAAGCAGCCGCTGCTGGCCCCGGTCCAGGTGTTCAAGAAGGGCTCCACCGTCCCGGTGAAGTTCTGCCTCGCGGACGCCTCGGGCGCCTTCGTCTCCACGGCCGTGGCTCAGGTGTACGCCAACGGCGTATTCCAGGGCGTCGCGAAGTGGACTGGTGACCAGTACCACTGGAACCTGCGCACCAACCCCCTGCCCGTCGGCCCGCTCACCATCTCGGTGACGCTCGACGACGGCACCACGCACTCGATCCTCGTCGCCCTGCGCTAGCAGACGTTGAGGGGTGCATGACGGAGGGGCGGGCATTGCTGCCCGCCCCTCCTGCGTTACCCGCGGACGCCGGCGACGGCCGTTGAGTTAGCACTCTCTCGTGAGAGTGCTAATATCTGATCAACCCCGCGTCGACGGGGTGCACCCGAGAGACGGAGGAACCAGTCAGGAGGCCCGCCATGCGTGAAGCAGTCCTGGAGCGCCGCCCGGTCGCCCCGATTGCCACCGGCACCAACGCCGTTCACGACACCATCGCTGCTGTCCACACCCCGGACGCCGCCGCCGCCCGCCACTACGAGGCGATGCTGGCGCTTCGCACTGACGAACTGCGTCACCGCGCGGCGCGTGAACTGGCCGCCGAGGCGCGACTGTCCGACCTCGACCGTCGCCAGGCGGCGCACGGTCGCCTCACCGCGTGGTTGGCGCTCGACGCCGAGGACGCCCGCATCCTGGCCCGCGCCTACGACGAGGCCGCAGCCACCCTCGACCGCGAGGCGGCACGCGCCCGCTTCGAGGCGGAGCGCGACGCGATCCTGCACGGGCTGCGCTTCGACGAGTTCACGCGGCTCGTGGAGTTCGTCCCGTGGCTTCGTTCGCACCTCGGGGTGAGTCTGATGGGACAGGCCGCCCGGGACGCCTCCGACGGCGCGCCGCTCGCGGCCTGACCGGTTCGCCTCGGTCAGTGCGCGATCTGCATGCCGCCATCGATGCGGATCGAGATGCCGGTGATGAACCGCGCCTCGTCCGAATGGAGGAACAGCGCCGCGTAAGCGACATCCCACGCGCTGCCCATGCGCTTGCCGAGGGGGATGCGAGCGTCACGCTCTGCGACCACCTGCTCCCGAGGCGTGCCGGCGGCGACGCGTGACTCGATCGCCATCGGCGTGTTCATCAGGCCGGGCATGAGCGCGTTCACGCGGATCAGGTCCTTCGCGTACTGCCCGGCGAGTTGCTCGGTCAGGCCCAGCACCGCGGTCTTGGAGGTCTTGTAGCCCACCCACGGATAGGCGTGCGAGGCAGCGGCAGACGAGATGTTCACGATCGATCCGCCGCCCTGCTCGCGCATGATCGGGATCGCCCACTTACAGGCGAGCCACATCCCCCGGACGTTGATCTGGAAGATCCGGTCCCACGCCTCCACGTCCAGGTCGGTCGCGGGGGCGTCGCCGATCGCGAGGCTGGCGCCGACGTTGTTGTGGAGGCAGTCGAGGCGCCCGAAGCGCGCCACCGCCGCCTCGATCGCCGCGCGCACCTGCGCCTCCTCGCGCACGTCCGCCGCCACCGCCTCGGCCGTCCCGCCCTCGCCGCGAATTGCGTCGACGGTGTCCTGCGCGCTCGCGAGGTCGCGGTCGACGACAAGGACACGTGCACCCTCGCGGGCGAGGAGGATCGAGGTCGCACGCCCATTCCCGATGGTGGCGCCGGGTGTCTGCCCGCCGCCCATCACCACCGCCACCTTGTCCTGCACTCGACCGGCCATGCGCGCCCTCCTCGAACCTCATCGTCCGGCCGCATGGTAGGGGCTGAGCGTCCGGGCGCGTATGCTGCCAACCGCAACACCGAGGAGGGGTACGCATGGGCAAGCTGGACGGCAAGGTCGCGCTGATCACGGGCGCGAGCCGGGGCATTGGCCAGGGCATCGCGGAGCACTTCGCCCGCGAGGGCGCGAAGGTGGTCTGCGCCGCCCGCACGCTGCACGAGGGCGACCACATGCTCGCCGGATCGCTCGACCGCACGGTCACGAAGATCCGCGAGGCCGGCGGCGAGGCGATGGCCGTGACCGCGGACGTCTCGAACGAGGACGACTGCAACCGCATCGTGGAGGAGGCGAAAGCCGCCTACGGGCCGGTCGATGTCCTCGTGAACAACGCCGCACTCAACTACTACATCCCGATCGTGGACTACCCGGCGAGCCGCTGGATGCGCGCCTTCGCAGTGAACCTCCACGGGCCGTTCATGCTCTCGAAGGCCGTGCTGCCGGACATGATCGCCCGGCGCTCCGGCGCGATCGTCAACATCTCCTCGGTCGGCGCAATCGGCCCCGGCCGCGGCCCCTACGCGGACGCGGGCGGCCGTGGCGCGCGCGGCGGCACGATGTACGGCGCCTCCAAGGCGGCGCTCGAGCGCTTCACGCAGGGCCTCGCGCAGGAGGTGTACGAGCACGGCGTAACGGTCGCCTGCTACTCCCCCGGCGTGGGCGTGGCGACCGAGGGCACCGTGCACTTCGGCCTGTCGAAGAGCCTGGACGACCCGGACCGCGAGCCGATGTCGATGATGACGAACGCCGCGCTGCTGCTCGCCACCGAGCCGCTGGACAAGGTCACGGGCCGCGTGACCTACAGCCAGGAGATCCTGCAGGAGTTCGGCTGGATCACCAACGGCACCGGCCTGGGCATCACCCTCCCCGGCTCCGGCTTCTCGCGCATGTAACCGCCCTCCCGGCGACACACACGAAGGGCGCCCTCGCGGGCGCCCTTCTGCGTGTCTGCGCGACGCGTCCTACCGGATGACCTGCGCCGCCCGCAATGCCTCGATGCGCGCGGCGTCGAAGCCGGCGGCGGCGAGGATCGCGTCCGTGTCGCGCCCGAGGGGCGGCGCGGCGGAGCGGGCGACGGGCGGGCTGGCGCTCATCTTGTGCGGCGGCGAGACCATGCTCTGCGGGCCGGAGAGGTCGTGGTCCAGGTAGACCACGTACTCGTTCTCGATCACCTGTGGGTGCTGGTCGAGTTCTTCCACGAAGTTGAGTTCACCCACCGGGACGCCGGCGCGCTCCAGCAGGTCCACCCAGTGCGCCGTGTTCTCCGACACCATCATCTGCTCGACGCGCGACGTGAGGGCGTTGCCGAGCTCGATGTACTTCGGGTCGCGCGGGTTGTACTCCGGGTCGTGGTCACGGGCGTCGTACTCGATCCCGAGGGCGTCCCGCATCTTCTGGCGCAGCGAGGGCGAGAGGTTGCCCACGGCGATCGCGCCGTCCTTCGTGAGGTAGTTGCGGTAGTAGATGTTCCCCAGCTGCGCGACCTGCAGCCGCGCCTGGCGGCGCTTCACGATGTCCGCGTACCCCTCGCCGCGCTCACGGGCGGCGGCGACGTCCGCGAGGAACGCGGTGCGCACGAGTTCGTCCGCAGCGGGCAGCGACATGAACGAGCCACCGAGGAAGTTGAGCGCGTTCACCAGGAGCGACGTCTCCACCAGTTGACCCTGGCCGGTCATCGCGCGGTGGTAGAGCGCGGCACACGCGCCCCACGCGATCGCGTAGCCGGTGGCGAAATCGGCGGTGGCAGTGCCACCCGGCAGCACCGGGTTACCGTTCTCATCGAAGCGGCCGCCGGTGGCGGTGAAGCCGGAGACCCCCTGCGCCACGATGTCGTAGCCGGGGCGCATGGCCCACGGCCCCTTGCGGCCGAAGGCGGTGGAGTCCACGTAGATCAGGTCGGGCTTGATCGCCCTCAGCGTCTCGTAGTCGATGCCGAGGCGCCCGGGCACGTCCGGCCGGTAGTTGCTGACGACGATGTCCACGTCCTTCACCAGGCGGTGGACGACCTCGCGCGCTTCCGGCTTCGAGAGGTCGAGCGCGATGGACTGCTTGCCGCGGTTCAGCGACTGGTAGGTCTTGGACTCCAGCGGCATGAACATCTGGTAGATGCGCCACGGCTCACCGCCCAGCGGCTCCACCTTCATTACCTCCGCGCCCTGATCGGCGAGGAGCATGCAGCCGAAGGGGCCCGCGATGATCTGCGTGAACTCCAGGATGCGGACACCGCTCAGCGGACCGGACATGACGCCTCCCTCGCGCGCGGCGTTCCCGTGGAGGCTTCCGCCCCGGCCGCGACGCGCGGACGGTATCACTTCTGTCATCCGTCGCCGCCGCAAACGCAGAACGGGCGCCCCGAAGGGCGCCCGTTCCGTCGCGGACCAGTGCCGGAGGGGCTACTGGACGAGCAGCTCCGCGTACATGCCCTCGGTGAAGTGCGGCGCGCCGCCTTCCACCTGCGGGGGGCCGTCGGTGGCGGTGGCGGCGGCGGCCATGAAGGCCTCCGGGTCCGCGCCGACCGGGATCGCGCAGATCAGCAGGTAGCGGCCGGCCTCGGCGATGGAGCCATCACCGATGATCGCGGTGCCCTCTTCGCCCGGCATGGCGATGATGACCATCGCCGGCTCGGCGTCCGCGAAGAGCGCGCCCAGCTCCTCCTCCGGGAGGGCGGCCAGCTCGTCCGCGGTGCGGGTCTCGTCGTCCGCCAGGCGGATCGCGACGAGCTCGTGCAGCTCAACCTCGGAAGCGTTGGTCAGGGTGAGCGTGGAGCCCACGGCGATCTGCTCCGGGACGCCCTCGAAGCCGTAGTCCACGGCCGTGACGGCCACGGTCTCGGCGGCCGGGGTGGCAACCTCGGTCGGGGCCTCGGTCGGGGCCGCGGTGGCCTCGGCCGTCGCGGTCACCTCGGCGGTGGCAGTCGCCTCTTCGTCCTCGCTGGAGCAGGCGCCCAGCACGAGCGTGCCGGCCAGCGCGAGCGGGATGAGGGCCATACGGCCACGGCGCATCGAACTAAACAAGAAGCAGTTCCCTCCATACACGTGGCGGAGCGCCGCCCTCGCCCATCCGTTTCCCCGGCGTCGCCGGCGGGAGGCTGGATGGGTTAAGCCTGGGTAAGGACTATGGGATCGATAGGGCGTGCGATCAATGTCTCGCACGTTGAGAGATGACCTGCCGGATATCACACCGGTAATGTCAGACGATTACCCGGCCGGCAGCGCCCGTGACGCCTCGACGAACTCGTCCGCGCGGCGAAGGATGCCGGGCACCCCGCCTGCCGCCTGGAGTGCACGGTGCACCTTCGGGTGCGACCAGTCCTGCTCCACCCCGGCCCGAGGCTCCGGCTCCAGCCCGTCCGCGATCCGGTGCGCCTGCGCGAAGCGTCGCGCGCGCCGCACCACTGTCGGCAGCGGCGCGCGCGACACGTCGTCCGACGACCGCGGGCCGGCGTGGCCGGAGACGGCATCGCAGAGCGGCTCCGGGAACTGCCAGAGCCGCGCGATCTCGCCTCCCGTATCGGCGTCGCAGAAGCCAAAGAGTTCCGTCTGCGCCTCGTGCAGCGTCAGGTTCGCACGCCGTGCGAGGCCGACCGCGAGTTGCATCCATGACGGGCGGAACTGAGCCCACGCGAGCCGGCCGACGTTGTGGATGATGCCGGCCATGAACGCCGCGTCCCGCTCGCAGTCGAACGCCTCCGCGAGGACCGCCGCGAGGTTCGCGACGGCGAACGAGTTCACCCAGAACTTCGGATAGTCGAACTCCCGGTCGGTCACGACGGACGCATCCACCACACACGAGGCGACGGCGAGCGAGCGCAATTCCCGGAAGCCGAGGATCACCACCGCGTCGCGGAGCGTGGTCACGCGCCTCGGCATCCCGTACACGGGCGAGTTCGCGAGCCGCAGGAGGCGCACGCTGAGCGCCTGGTCGACGCGGATGAGTTCGGCGAGGTGCTGCGCGGAGAACTGGTCGCCCTCCGACATGGAGAGGACACGCATGGCGATCGCCGGGAGCGGCTTGATCTCGCGCACTTCCCGAAGGAAGGCGGCCAGTCGCTCGGCCTGCTCTGGGGTGAGTTCCGGGGCGGTACCCGCGACTTCCATGCCACACCTGCTCGCCCGGCGGAGCGCCTTCTCCGCCGTACGGCAATCATCGGCACGGTGCGACGAACACCTTAGTGACGACAACGTGAACGAAACGAGGCGCCCTCGCGGGCGCCTCGTGCGGTGAACGGGAGCCGCCGCTAGCGGAACGGCCCCTTCAGCGGGATGCCGACCTGGGTGAGCAGATCCTTGTCGTACACGATGTTGCCCGTGTACTGGTTCGCCGGCTGCTCGCACATCCACACGCAGGCCTGGCCCATGTCGTGCGCGACCTCGAAGTTCAGGTCCGGGTTCTCCCGGCTGTTGGAGGCCATCCGGTTGCCGGGGGTGCGGACGCCGCCCCTCGGCGAGAGCACGTTCACGGAGATGCCGTCGCGCTGGTGCATGGCGGCCATGCGCTGCGAGAAGTGCTCCAGCATCGCCTTCTCGCCGCCGTAGAAGATGTCGCCGCCACGGTTCTGCTGCTCCTCCGTGTACGGCCCGACACCGAGGGGGATCGCCCCGACCGAGGAGATGTTGATGATGTGGCCGCCGCCCGCCGCCCGCATGTGCGGGACGACCTCCTTCATCGAGAGGATGTACGAGCGCACGTTCACCTCCAGCGAGAGGTCAATGTGGCGCTCCTGGACCGTCTCCAGGTTGCCGGGCACGAAGATCGCGGCGTTGTTGATGAGGATGTCCAGGCGGCCCCAGTGGTCGACCACCTTCGTGACGGCGGACTTGATGCTCTCCGGGTCGCGCATGTTGAGGACAACCGCGACGGCCTCACCGCCGGCGTCCTTGATCTCCTGCGTGACGGAGTGGATCGTCCCCGGCAGCCGGGGGTCCTTCACTTCCTCCGTCCGCGCGGCCACGGCAACCTTCGCACCGGCCGCGGCGAGGTACTTCGCGATGTCCGCGCCGATGCCCCGGCTGGCGCCGGCGACGAGCGCGACCTGTCCGTTCAGTGGCATGTCCTGACTCCTTCCGCGCCGATCAGCGCTTCGCGTTGTCCCACGAGGCGATCCGGTCCATCTTCACCCGCGCGAACGTCCGACCGGCCCGCGCCTCCGTCGGCAGCTGGTCCTCCGGGACGCCTCGGGCGCGCGCACCCGCGCGCGTCAGTTCCAGGCAGCCGGCGGCGTCCTCCACCGGCGCCGCGTCGCCGCGGATCACCACGCCCTTCAGGTCGGACATCCCGGTCCCCTCGTCGATGGCGACGGAGACCTTCGGGTTGCGCTTGATGTTCACCCAGCGCTGTCCGCGCATGTTGAAGATCAACTCGTCACCGAGGCGGAAGTAGCCCAGCGGCACCACATGCGGATAGCCGTCCGCGCCGATGGTGGCGAGGCGTGCCCACTGCGGCCCGTGGTCGAGCCACGCGTACACCTCTTCGCGCGTCATCTCTGCCATGCATCGTCCTCCCCTGCTCGCGCGCCGGTACGCGTCGACACGCGCGCGCACTATACGACCCGCCGTCACGCCTCGGCCGGGCCGCCCATCGAGGTGACACGCGGTGACCGAGGGGCGGCATGCGCGCGGTAGACTTCCGCGCGTCCATCTCTGGACGCGCCTGGAGCCTGCCATGCCCAGCACCCGTCTCCTCGTCGGCACCCGCAAGGGCGCCTGGATCTACACCGCGGACGCCTCGCGGCAGTCGTGGAGCATCTCGCCGCCGATGATGCCAGGGTGGTCGATTTACCACATGGCCGTCGACACTCGCCGCGCGACGCCTCGGCTCTTCGCCGCCGGGCGACACTGGGCGTGGGGCCCGATGGTGGCGCGCAGCGACGACGGCGGGGTCACGTGGGACCAGCGGTCGCCCGGCATCGCCTTCGCGCCGGACTTCGGTGAGACGGTGGAGGCGGTCTGGAACGTGCAGCCCGGCCCGGCCTCGCAGCCCGGCGTGGTGTACGCCGGCACGCAGCCTGCGGGGCTGTTCAGGAGCACGGACTGGGGTGAGACGTGGGAGCCGGTGGAGGAGGTGAACCGCCACCCCTACCGCCAGTACTGGGGCGAGAGCGGCGGCGGCAAGTCCGCCCTGCACACGGTGGAGCTGCACCCGACGGATGACCGGTGCATGTACGTCTCGATCGCCGTCGGTGGCACCTACGTCACGCGCGACGGCGGTCAGACGTGGGACCTGTGCTCCCATCGCGTGATCGCGACCAACGAGATGGCGAAGGAGATGGAACGCGAGTTCAACGAGCGCTACCCGCAGTTCGCGGAGATGGAGTTCCCGGTGCCGCCCGGTGTGGACCCGGCCGCTGCGAACGAGATGCACAAGATGCGGCTGGACGTGACGAACCCCGACCGCATCTGGGCGCAGACGCACATCGGCGTGTTCCGCTCGGACGACGCCGGCGCCTCCTGGCACGACGTGACCGAGGGGCTGCCGTCCTTCCACGGCTTCCCCATCGCCGTCTCCCGCAACGGCGACGGTGCGGCCTATGTGGTCCCGCTCACCTTCGAGGCGGACAACTTCCGTGTCTGCAACGGACAGTTCGCCGTCTACCGCACGCGCGACGGTGGCGCGACGTGGGACCGGCTGACCGAGGGCCTCCCCGGCCCGGACGACTATCAGAGCATCTACCGCGAGGCGATGGACACTGACACGCACACGCCCGCCGGGATCTACGCCGGGACGACCAACGGGCAGATGTACGCCTCGGTCGATGGTGGCGACCACTGGCAGCGGCTCCCGGGCACGCTGCCGCCGATCCTCGGCGTGACGGCGGCGCACTACTAGGTGGCGCGGTCGAGCGCGCAGCCGCACGTCCTCTTCATCGCGCCGCACGCGCCGCCGCGCGGCACGCCGATGGCGGAGTTCGCCGCCGGCCTCGCCGAGGGGTACGAAGGCGACCTGACGCTCGTCGCGCACGAGGAGGAGACCCCGGCGGGCGAGGCGTTCACTGAGCGAGTGCTCGCGGAGGCTGCCGCCGCCCGAGGCACCACGCAGGTCGTCCAGTTCGCCGACGCGACCCTGGCGCACCTGGCACCCCGCGTCCACGCCCTCACGGGCGCGCCCGTCGTCGTGAGCATCCTCGGCAACGACCTGCCCCGTGACGACGAGGACGCGATCGCAAGCCTCCACGGGGCCCTCCGCGCCCCCGGCGTCACGGTGGTCGCCTCCTGCGCGACCATCGCCCGAGAGGTCGAGGCGCGCTTCGGCATGACGCCGCGTGTCATCCACCCGGGCGTCGATACGCGCTTCTGGGGCGCCGTCACCTCCAGCCGCGACCACGTCGAGGAGTTCCGGGAGCGCGTCGGTGTGCCGGTCGAGGGGCGGATCGTGCTGAGCACGGGGCCAGTCACCGAGCAGAGCGGCATCGAGTGGTTCGCGCGCGAGGTGCTGCCGCGCCTCCCGGAGGACGTGCGCTACGTGGTCGCCAGCGACGGGCCGCCGGCGGCGTTGGAATCCCTGACGAGCCTCCCGCGTGTCGTCCGTTCGGAGGTCCACCTGCGCAACGAGACGGCGGCCCTGTTCTACGCGAGCGACCTGCTCGTCGTGCCGAACCTCCCGAGGCCGGACGCGCCGTCCGGGTACCGGATGGACGCCGCCCGCGCGAGCGCGACCGGGCTGCCGGTGCTCCTCGCGGACATCGAGGGGTGCGCGGACACCGCCGCGAACCTCGGGCTACGGACGGCACCGGCCGACGATGCGGCGGCATGGACGGCGGCAAGTCAGGCGGCGCTCATGGGACGGCCCGGACCCACCCGGGTCGCCGAGCCGTGGAACCTGGTCGCGTACTACTACCTGCAGCTGTACCGCGAGGTCGCGGACCTCCCAGCCTGAGCCACGGGCGCTACTTCATCAGCGCCTCCAGCCAGCGGCCGACCTCCTTCGGGTCGCCCGGCGGCATGTACAGCATCTGGATGTCCGCACCCAGCGCGGAACGCTCTTTCAACTGCTCACGCACCTCGTCGATCGGGCCGATCACCTGGCAGGAGCGCACCATCTCGTCCGAGATCGCGTTGATGGAGCCCTCCGCGTCCTGGTTCGCCCACGCCGCGCGGGACTTCGCGACGACGTCCGCGAAGCCGTTGCGCTCGAGCATCTGCCAGTAGAAGACGCCCATCCGGTTGATGTAGTACTGCAGCAGCCGGCGCCCCTCGCGCCAGCGCGCCTCGTCCTCCGCCGTCCCATCGAGGACCGCGACGCGCGTGTACGGCGCGACTGTGAACGTCTTGCCGGTCTTTCCCGCCTCCGCCGCGCCGGCCGCGAGGTCGCCCCGCAGCGCCTCGAACAGGTGCTTCGGCCAGTGGATCGGGAAGATGCCGTCCGCGATCGCCCCGGTCTGTCGGATCGACTTCGGCGTGATCGCCGCGATGTAGACCGGGATCTTTGTCCTCGGGCGGTTGTAGTCCAGGCGGAAGCCGCGCTGGAGGTGGTAGATGTCGCCCTCGTAGTTCAGTTTCTCGCCGGCGAT
>WBZO01007266.1_pt1 | contig 10329 bp, 9 predicted proteins | sample 5204261 | NCBI WGS metagenome assembly WBZO01 (sample SAMN12412400, study PRJNA552823) | activated sludge metagenome | isolation source: activated sludge from anammox sidestream of wastewater treatment plant... | place: USA: North Carolina | collected 2017-09
CTTCGATGGCCTGTCCAGAGAAACCCAGCCGATCGGCAACATCGCCGGCGCGCGCGTCCTGGTGAAAGTGGGAGACTCGATCACGACCGACCATATTTCCCCGGCCGGCGCGATCTCGCGCACCAGCCCGGCAGCGCAATATCTGGTCGAAAACCACGTCGAGCCGCGCGAGTTTAATTCCTACGGCTCGCGGCGAGGCAACGATCGCGTCATGACGCGAGGCACCTTCGCCAATATCCGCCTGCGCAACCAAATGGCTCCCGGCACCGAGGGCGGCATGACGACCTATCTGCCGACCAATGAAGTGATGACGATCTACGACGCCTCGTTGAAGTACAAGGAAAGCGGCACGCCGCTGGTCGTCCTGGCTGGCCGCGAGTACGGGACGGGCAGTTCGCGCGACTGGGCGGCCAAGGGCACCCTGCTTCTGGGGGTGAAAATGGTCATCGCCGAGAGCTTCGAACGCATCCATCGCAGCAACCTGGTCGGCATGGGCATCCTGCCCTTGCAGTTCAAGGCCGGTGAGAATGCGCAATCATTGGGGCTGGATGGCACGGAGACGTACTCCACTATCAATCTCACCGATGACGTAAAGCCGGGCCAGACCATCGAGGTCAAGGCGGTGCACACCGACGGACGGGTTACCACGTTCGAGACGACCTGCCGTATCGATACACCGGTAGAAGTGGAATATTATCGAAACGGAGGCATCCTCCACACCGTGTTACGCCATTTCCTGGCAGGATAATCTATGCCGATCACCACACAGATCCAAGGCCGGGCGTGGACGCGCCCGGCCTTTATCGCCATCTTTCTCTGTCTGCTTTGTATTCCCCTCGTGGCTTGCAAGCAAGGCGGAGGAAGCGCAAACAGCCCCACCGGCATCGCCATGCACCGGGCCGATCCGGCGCGGACAGGGGTCTATTTAACGAACGGCCCGACCGAATATCGGGGAATCAAGTGGCAATTCAAAGCCGGTGACTGGGTATTCGGCGCGCCGGCCGTGGCGGGCGACACAGTCTATTTCACCAGCTACGACGGATTCGTCTACGCCGCCGATCGCGAAACCGGCGCGGAGAAGTGGCGATTTGATACGGGCAACATCGTCATCGCCTCGGCGGCCGCCTACGACGGCAAGGTCTATGTCGTCAACATGGGCGGCCTGATCGTCGCGCTCGCCGGGGATACCGGCAAGGAACAATGGCGGGCAGACCTCGGCGCAGGGGCCTCCGGTTCGGCGGCCGTGGTCGACGGCGTGGCCTACTTCACCGGAGAGAACGGTCGTCTTCTGGCTCTGGATAGTCAAACCGGCGCGGAAAAGTGGCGGTTCGAAATCCCGGACACGGTGATCGCCTTCTCGCCGGCCGTCGCCGACGGCGTTGTCTACATTCCCGTATCGAATGGGGGTTTGTACGCGATCGACGCGGCCACGGGTATCGAGAAGTGGAACTACAACCCGAACTCGGATAACAACGTCTATAGTCCTACGGCCGATCCGGTCGTGGCCGATGGCGTCGTCTACTTCATGACCAGCGACATCAACCTGGTCGGGGTGTTATACGCTGTTGATATCGCTTCTCACGAAGCTCTCTGGTCCTTCAAGTCGAACATGGAGAATTTCTCCGCTCCGACCGTCAAGGACGGCATCCTGATATGGTCGGGGCTGGATCGTTTGCTCTATGGCCTGTCGGCGAAAACGGGCGAGAAGTTATGGACTTTCCCCATGCAGGACATCAGCTTCTCCGCCGCGGCGATAGCCGGTGACCTGGTTTATGTCGGCAGCTTCGACAAGAATCTGTACGCCATCGATTATCGCACGGGCGAGCAGCGCTGGCAGTTCCGCGCCGCGTCCGGCCTGTCATCGCCGGCCATCGCCGACGGGGTCATCTACGTCGGGGCCGAAGACGGGACGCTATACGCTATCCAGTAAGGGGCCTGAACGATTGAGCAGTCATATAATCACAGGTTCTATCAAGTTCGGCCCGCTTTTTGTTATGAAATAATGTTCACTGAGGAAACAAATGAATCACAATCATGATACGGAACCCGATGTTCTAGCCGAAACCGAACAATTCGGTTTTGCCGTCTGGCGCAGTGTGGAGGACGATGAAGAAGGTTACGTCTACCACGTGGAATTAGGTGGCATATCCCTGCACCTTTCTCCCGAGGAGTGGGAAGACCTCGTCCTGCTCATCAGAAGCGCGTCATCTTAAGCGACGCCTATCGCCGAAAGGGCCGGAGTGACCAGATAGTCGCTCCGGCCCTTCTTGTTATCTGAGGATCGTATGGACGCGGAACAACAACCCATCCGATATGTCCCGATGATCCGGGACATGGCCGAGCACGATCGGCCAAGAGAGCGGCTGACGAAAGTGGGGGCAGAAGTCCTCTCAACGGCTGAGCTTCTGGCGATTGTCCTGCGTAACGGAACGCAAGGGGAGAGCGTGCTGCGCATGGCCGAGCGCTTGCTCATAGAGTTCGACCATTTGCCCGGCCTGGCGCAAGCGACGATCACCGAGCTGACGACCGCCAAGGGAGTAGGCGAAGCCAAGGCGGCCGAGATCAAGGCGGCGCTGGAGCTTGGGCGCCGATTGGTGGCCAGCGCGCCCGAAGAACGTCCGCGCGTCTCCTCGCCCGATGACGCCTTCCACCTGCTGAAATCCGAGATGATGTTTCTCGAACAGGAGCACCTGCGTCTGATTCTGCTGGATACGCGCAACCGGGTTCTGCGCACTCCAACGATCTACCAGGGCAGCCTGAACACCTCGGTCATTCGGGTGGGCGAACTCTTCCGGGCAGCCATCCGCGAGAATGCGGCCGCGTTCATCGTGGCGCACAACCATCCGTCGGGCGATCCCTCTCCCTCGCCGGAGGATATCAATGTGACCCGGCAGATCATCGAGGCCGGCAAGCTGCTCAACATCGACGTGCTGGACCATATCGTGATCGGTCGTAATCGGTTTGTATCGCTAAAGCAAAGGGGACTCGCATTCGAGCGTTGAATCGCCAACCTATTCGACGATCAGAGCCACATCCAGAATATCCGTGGTGAACGAGTGCCCCGACCCGACGATGGTCACGTTTTCAATATATCTGGGCGGCAAGGCTCCCTGGCTGGCCAACTCCTGGATCAAATCCGTCTCATAGAAATAGATCTGGCCCAACGGCACCTGCTCATGAGGGCGTTGCACGACCGCGCAAGAGATGCAGGCGCCCGGCGTTAGATTATCATCCACGGTCCCGCTGGCGAAAAAGCCGTGCTGCCAAACCCGGCTGACGCCGCTATCGTCGATGTAATTGACGATGAAAAACAGGGGGCATTCGCTACCCTGGATGCCACACACGCCGAGGCTTTGCTCAACAATGCGCAGTGTCGCCGACAACCGCAACGACTCGTAACCGGACACATCCTGGTTAATGGATTGCGTGGCCCGCACGTCGGCATGGCCGGTCCCCTCGCGCTTGAAGCGCAGGAATGGATCGCCGCCATTGGGCAGAACAGACGTCGACCCCGCCGGTTGATCGGGCAACTCGACGCGCCAGGAGAACACGGCCCAGTTATCAAGCCCGTCGCTGAAATCACCGTTGCGAATGAGATCACGAGCCGGATCAAGCGGCCCGCTGGGAGGAGCCTCCGGCAATATCTCGACTCGTTGGCCCGGGCCAATTTCCATACGGCCGCCATTGGCGGCGACTGAAGCCTTGCCCGCAATCTGCACCGATACCTGGGTCGCATCGTTGCTGACCTCGAATACATAGCGGCCCGGATCATGTACGTCGATAGTTCCACCCTGGGGAGTCGTCACCGTCAGGTCCAGCGAACGCTGGGCCAGGACAGGAACATCGACACGCACCCGGCCGGCCTGCAAATCAACCGCCAGTCGATGGGGGTGATCGCTAACCCTGAAGCGCGGGGTCGTGGCCTCGCCAAGCAGAACCGTTGAATTACTGGAAACCTGCAAGATAGCCAGGGTCGATTGCTGATCGGGCGGCGTGACGGTCATCAACGCCGAGGCGGTCGTGTCGGTCCTGATCGTCGTCCGATCGCCGATAGACATGGCCGGCTCGCCGACGAGCACGGCGCGCCGTGGGCCGCCGCCCTCCTCAATGCCAACCGTACCCTGGTTAGCCTGCACGGCAAGGTTGAGCGATTCAGTGGAGTTTTGCAGGAAGGCGTTGGCCAGCACCGGCACGGCTATGCTGAGGAGAACACAGCTAAAAAAGCCGCCGATCAGGATCATCCAGGCCAACCATTGCCGGCTATCCCGATTCAATTTAATCATAGATATCGGACCCGGAAACCAGTGAATTCTCCGGTAGCCTCCGCCCAATTCGCCTCAACGCGCTCGACTCGCGCCCCGGAAGGGCCGCGATGAAGGTAATCGAGCAATTGCCGGAGTATGTTCTCATCGCCCTCAGCGACGACTCGTACCGTGCCGTCAGGTTGATTGGCCACCCACCCTACGAGGGCCAGGCGGCTCGCCTCGCGTTGCGTTGATTGCCGGAAAAAAACGCCTTGCACCAGACCAAATACTGTGGCTTCGAGACGAGACTGTGGCCGAGGGTCATGAAATGACATGGGCAAATTATACCGCAGCTGGTTCGTTCGGCTAAATGGCGACAGGAAATTATGGGCATTGGGTGGGGTTGACGTTGGGTTGGATGGTACTCATCCGGCCAGGTCGCGCAGGATACGACCGGGCAGGCCGGGGCCGCCGTAGATCATGCTCGTGTAAATCTGGACAACGGTCGCGCCGGCGTCCAGCTTCTCCCGCGCTTCAGCGGCGGAACCAACCCCGCCAACACCGATGATAGGCAACGCGTCCCCCATTTGCTGATGGATATAGCCAATGAGTTCCGTCGCTCGCTCGCGGAGTGGTCGACCGCTGAGGCCGCCTGCTTCCGACTGGGCCTGGTCAGCCAACCCATCGCGGGCCAGGGTGGTATTGGCAACGATAATCCCGTCGACGCCCGTTGCGACCAACGCCTCCATAATTTCGTCGACCTCTCGTGGCTCAAGATCGGGCGCGACCTTGACCCATAAAGGTGGAGAAGGTTTATCCGCGGCCGCCAATCCGCGGTTCTCGGCGACGAGCGCCCCAAGCAACCGCTCCAGATAACGGCCGCCTTGAAGCTCCCGCAAGCCGGGCGTATTAGGGGAACTGATGTTTACCGCCAGGTAGTCGGCATAGGCGTGAACCGCTCGCATAACCGCGATGTAATCACCGGCTGCATCCGCCAGGGGCGTCTCCTTTTGTTTCCCCAGGCTGACGCCGAGCACGAAATCATGAGGATGCTCGGCCAACGCTCGCAGGCGGGGAACAGCAGCGGCAACCCCGCCGTTGGGAAAACCCATCCGGTTGATGACGGCGCCATCGGCCGGCAAGCGGAATATGCGTGGTCGAGGGTTGCCCGGTTGCGGCCGCGGCGTCAGCGTGCCCACCTCGATATGGCCAAAGCCGAGCAGCGCCAGGCCGCGAACCACCCGCGCGTCCTTGTCGAAGCCGGCGGCGATGCCGAGCGGATTAGGGAAATGGAGACGGCCAACCTGAACCGGCTGAACCGGGACCTCTCCGGCGATAGACCGCAGCATGGCCCGGCCAAGAGAGTTGGATTGCGCTAACTCCAGCGCGTTCAAGGTGCGATCGTGAGCCATCTCCGGATCGAGATGCCGGATCGCAGGAAAGAACAGCTTTTCGTAATACGACTTATTCATCGACTAAATGTCATCAATATCCTGGAATCCATTAAGAACCAGGGGACGGAATCAGGCGCTTGTCATCAAGTGCCTGAAATCCACAACAGGTGTTGGACAATTTTACCCATAGAGACTTGTTCGTCCTTTGCTTATAATTTACTCAATATTTACGCAACAACCGTTCCCCTTCCTACGCTCGGTGTTATTCTTTAGTGTGGCGTGGAGCTGCTTGTTAGCCATTCACATTTTCCGTATGGCTAAGCAGGACGATATTATACATGAGTACCAATCAGTCATCGGCCGACGAGTCCAAGAACCACAAGGAACCGGCAGACCAGACAACGCAATCCGGTCCCCCAAAAAAGAGGAAATCTCCCGGTTTCATTGAAACTTCAGGCTTCAAGCCTTCATGGCTCGAGACGGGCCCACTGACCCCCGAGATTTTGCGCGATTCTCTCGCCTTGCAAGGAAAGGATAACCTATTCGAGGAAAAGGCGGAACAACAAACCGGAGTCGCGCCGGCTCCCGAATCAACAACCAAGCCAGCGCACACCGGCGAGCCATCATCTGAGGTCACCGAATCGACACACACCCCACACCCGATCAGTGCTGAAGAGCATACGGGCGTGCAGTCAGGCGATAACCAGCCTGAAGCGTGGGTTCAGGCGCTCTTCACGGATGGCAGCGCCACACAAAGCCAATCTGACATTTCTGCGAGAAAATCACCGTCGCCCAGGCCGGCAGAGCACGATCATATCGACCTCAGCGCCGCAGCAGCGCACCCGAGCAGGGCGCGATCAGAATACTTCGAGCCAACTTCAACGGCTGTGGACAGCGCTTACGTCCACGGCCGGCTGGTGGCTACCTCGAAAGCGGGCAAGAAGAGCCGGTGGACGTCGGGGCTTCTCCTGACCAGCCTGCTCCTCCTCGGGTTGGCAGCGATAACCTTCTTCGTCAACCCTTTTATTCGTGTGGCCATGAACTCAGCTACATTGGCTAAGCCGGCCGCGCCCTATGCCGCCATCCCGCCAAAATCCGGCAGCGGCAACTGGTGCGTCGACGGCGACTTCCTGGGCGCGGGCGACCGTTTAAAGTTGGCAGACAGCGGGAACCAGGGCGATATCCTGGCCGGCGACAGGGTATTCTCTCTCAACTACATCGTCGCCCAACCTGGCGCCTATAACTTCCAGGTAAGCGACTGCGATAATCCTGACCTTTCCTATCCGGCGACGGCCGCCTGGCTGAAGACCACTCAGCCTAATCAACAGGTAACTTTCGTCTTCGATACGATGGGGCGAGGCACGGCGCTTTTCGGCGCGGCGCCCTATATCGTCAACGTCATCGATGACGCAAACGATTTTCGAGTTATCGGCAATTTCCAGTTTTGGGACGAGAACGATGCCAGCTCGCAATTAGAACAGCTTAGTGGCGGGCTATATCAACAAGTGCGGCATATCTCCGCGCCCGGCGCCTATGAAGCCCAATTCATTACCAATAGTGCGAATCAATCGATCGACGTTACCGGCCGGACGGATACGCCGGTTTCCCTGACCTTTAGGACAAACCGGCCATCTGAACCGGTCGTCTTCTTGCTGGACACCGACCGGGGACAGGCGTCCGTCCTTTATGACATGACGCCCCTGTTAGCGTCCCTGGCCTTCGGTAACGGGTATCGACTGTTAAGCTACTGGTTGCTCGGACTGGCTGTTCTCCTGTTATTGGTGATGACGGCGCGATTGCTCATCCTCAATAACAATCAGCTGCGCATGGAAAGCGGGTGCCCTCAATGCGGTCAGCGAGAGTTGATGCGCATCAGTCGCCGTCCGGGACAACGTTTGCTCAACGCCCTCGGAATTCCCGCCTACCGGTATCGCTGCCGGAATTGCACGTGGGAAGGGACGCGATTAAGCGACGTAGGCGAAGCGTTCTCAACGGGATCGCTGTTCGGCAGCGGCAAGAGTCGGTAACGCAAGCAGAGTACGTCAACGCTTGCTACCCTGCTCATACCAGTCGCAATGCCGTGCGATGGATATAAGTATCCAGCGGATCGATACCCATCGCAGCCAACACATCATCGGGCTTGCCGGTTTGTGTGGCGGTATGAACCAGCCGCAAGTGCAGAACCGGGGCGCCCTCTTCACGCGAATCAACCCGCATATCCAGAATAAGCGGGCGAAGATCTATCGGTTGCGGCCGTTTCGCCTTTGCTCGCGTCCGCTCGTAGATAAGCGAGCCGGCAGCCATCATCGATCCAACACGCGCCTCCAGCTCGGCCGGATCTATCTGGTTCATAAACCGGACTACATAGATCGATTCTGCCAGTTGTTGCTGAAGAGATGGCGCGGCCAACGGCACCTCAGCGGCCGATACTACCGTAATCCCGGGCGGCATCATGGGCGATAATTGCTCCAGGAAATTCTGGGGGGCCAACGGCTCAACCAGCCATACGTCGGCAATCTCGGCCTCGCTGGTGTAGCCCAGAGGCAACGCCGCGGCTAATGAGAGCCTGGGCCGGCGATTGAACCCCTGGCTATAAGCCAACGGCAAAGCCGCCCGATTGAACGCGCGCTCCAAGGCTCGCGTCACGTCCAGATGGCTGATGAACCGCGCCGCCCCTCCCTTGGCGAAGGTAATTCGCATGCGCTGCGCAGGCTGGAGAGTCTGGCTTTCAGGTTCCACGAGCCGAGTAATACCACGATCATCGTCCCCCATCAACCGACGACAGGTGCCAAGCGCCGCCGGCGAGGATACAATCCCTCTATGATGACCGTCTATCTGAAATCCGGATGCCGTCGCCTCTTGCCGCTCCTGGCTGCGGCCCTGACGCTGTCAGCTTGCGTCCGGCCAGGGCCAGGACAACGCGGACAAGTTATCCAGGCGGTTACCGCGGCGCAAGCCGGCGGCGAGGGCGTTGTCATCGCCGGGACGGCGCCGTTCGACGAGGGCACGCCGCTCTCGGCTCAATTAGGCACGCCGCCACCCCAGTATGCCGGATCGCCCACGGCCGACAGCGCCCATTATGCCGTTGACGCGAGCAATACGGCCGGAAGCCACACAGTCGCCGCCGGTGAGACGCTCGGCTCGCTGGCACAACGGTACGACACTACGGTCGAGGAATTGATGAAGCTCAATGACCTGGCCAACCCGGATATCATCCATGTGGGTCAGTCATTGCTGGTCCCGGGCGTCGAGATTCAAGTCGCTGTCGGGCCCGATTTCAAGATAATCCCCGATAGCGAGCTGGTTTATGGCCCCGCAGCACGGGATTTCGACGCGCAGGCTTTCGTGGCCGGGCTGGGCGGGTATCTTCTGAAGCATCAGGAAGAAGTCGAGGGGCAAATGATGGCCGGGCCGGATATCCTGCAACTGGTCGCGGATCGCCATAGCGTCAATCCCCGGCTATTGTTGGCGGCCCTGGAATATCGGACGGGCTGGGTCACCAGGCAGAAGCCCGATTCAATAACGCCTAACATGGGTTATACGGGCATGGGAGCGCAAGGGCTATACGGTCAGTTAAGTTGGGCGGCCAATCTGCTCAATCTGGGCTTCTACGGCCGGTCCGAGGGCGGCTTGCGCGGGTTCAATCTGGGCACAGACACCCAGGTCACGTTCTCGCCCACCATCAACGACGGTACGGCCGGCGTCCAGCGCTATTTGGCAGCCATCGACGGCATGACGCTGGAGTCCTGGCAACGGGAATCGGGCGCCGGCGGCCTCTATGCCGTCTACCACAAGCTGTTTGGCAATCCCTTCGCTTATTCTGTCGAGCCCCTTCTACCTGACGATCTGGAATCGCCGGCGCTGGAGCTTCCCTGGGCCGTGGGAGAAACGTGGTATCTGACCAGCGGCCCGCATGGCGCCTGGAACACCGGCTCAGCCTGGGGCGCGCTGGACTTCGCCCCGCCGAGCGAACTGCTCGGTTGCATTCAAAGCGACGCATGGGTCACAGCCATGGCGCCGGGCACGGTCAGTCGCAGCGGGCACGGCGCGGTCGTCGTCGATCTGGATGGCGACGGTTATGCCGGAACGGGGTGGGCGATCACCTACATGCACCTGGAAAGCCGCGACCGCGTGGCCGCCGGCACGGAGGTGAAGACCGGCGACAAATTAGGCCACCCGTCCTGTGAAGGAGGCTTCTCTAACGGCACGCATACCCACATCGTCCGCAGCTATAACGGACGCTGGATCTCGGCCGATGGCGACCTGCCCTTCGTGATGAGCGGCTGGGTCTCGTCAGGGACAGGCACGGAATATGACGGCTACCTGACGCGGGGCGAGATGGTCCGCGAAGCATGTGCCTGCCGCGAAGAGGCGAACACCATCACGCGCTAGATTATTTGACCTGCCACATCAGTGGCGAACGACCATCGGCCCGATCGGCCGGCCGCCCAACAAGTGCATGTGGAGGTGATAGACCTCCTGGCCGCCGTCACGATTACAGTTGACGATCAACCGATAGCCATCCTGGGCGATGCCTTCCTGCTCGGCAATCCGGCGAGCGGCCAAAAACAGCCGGCCGGCGATACGCTCATCGTCGTCGGTCAGATCATTGACGGTGGCGATTTCCTTGTTGGGAACGATCAGAATGTGAGTCGGCGCGAGCGGATTAATATCGCGGAACGCAGTCACCA
>WBZO01007267.1_pt1 | contig 10328 bp, 12 predicted proteins | sample 5204261 | NCBI WGS metagenome assembly WBZO01 (sample SAMN12412400, study PRJNA552823) | activated sludge metagenome | isolation source: activated sludge from anammox sidestream of wastewater treatment plant... | place: USA: North Carolina | collected 2017-09
GTCGAAGAGCGCGTGCAACTGCTCGTCGCTCACGGGTCGCGGCAACCAGCCGTTTTGCGTGCGCGCGCGGCGAAAGAGGACGTCGAGCGCGGCATCGTCCAGCGGTCCCGGCGCCGGCGTCGTCATACTCGTCACCGTCGCGCTTGTCGCACTCACCGCGCGGCCTGCGTCTCGCCGGCGCGCTCTTCGGCGCTGATGCGCGCGACGACGGCGGCGAGGTCCTGGCGACGCGCCGCGGACAAGGCGCCGATCGGTGGCCGCGTCGGCCCGGCGCTGCGGCCGACGAGCGTCATCGCTTCCTTGATGACGACGGGGAACGAACCCCAGGCCCACGCCGCGCGCAACGGAGCGAAGACGTCGGACAGGCGTCGCGCTTCGGTGAGATCACCCCGGCGCAGCGCGTCGTACAGGCGCACCTGCAACCGCGGGAACACGTTGGCGGCGGGCGAGATGGTTCCCGCCGCGCCGTGCAGCATCATGGCGAGCGCGATCGTGTCGCGCCCGGAAAAGAGCAGCGCCGGCCGCGGCGCACCGAGGAGGTACTCGATCGCCTGCGTGAGGTCGCCGCTCGAATCCTTCATGCCGACGATATTGTCGGCTTGCGCCATGCAGCGCGCGAGCGTTGCCGGCAACACGTTGACGCTGGTGCGCGGCGGATTGTTGTAGAGCATCACCGGGATGCGGACCGCCTTGGCCACCGCGGTGTAGTGCGCCACCAGCTCGTCTTGCGACGGTTGCGCGAAATACGGCGTGATGACGAGCGCGAGATCGGCACCCATCGCCTCGGCTGCCTGCGACACGCGAATCGCATCGCGCGTGGTCACGGCGCCGGTACCGGCGTACACCGGGACGCGGCCGTCGACGGCAGCGGTGGCCACTTCGAGCAGCCGCACGTGCTCGTCGGGGGAGAGGGCGAAGAACTCACCCTGGCTGCCGGCCACCGACAGGCCGTGGACGCCGGCGTCGAGGTAATCGGCGACGAGTTCGCGTACGCGCGCCTCGTCGAGGCGATGGTCGGCGGTGAAGGGGGTCGCCATCGCCGGGACGACGCCGTGGAACTTGGCAAGGTTCACTTCATTTCTCCTCAATCCTCGACGCCCATCAAGCGTCCGAGCTGCACGACGTAGCGTCCGAACTCGGGGGCGAGCTTGGCCGCCCGCGGGTCGCGCGGCCGCGGCAGGTCGATGGCGATGTCGTCGAGTACGTGTCCCGGCCGCTCCGACATCACGAGCACGCGATCGGACAGGAAGATCGCCTCGGGGATGCTGTGCGTGATGAGGAGCACGGTCTTGCGCATGAGTTGCCACAGGCGCAGGAGCTCGACGTTCAGTTGGTCGCGGGTGAGCGCGTCGAGGGCGCCGAACGGCTCGTCGAGGAGCAGCACTTGCGGCTGCAAGACGAGCATCTGACCGAGTGCAGCGCGCTGGCGCATGCCGCCGGAGAGCTCGTGCGGGTAGCTGCGGCGAAACTTCTCGAGCTTGAGCACCGGCAGGATGTCGTTGACACGCTTGTCGATCTCGGCGGGCGCGAGCCCCTGCACCTCCGCCGCGAGGCGAATGTTCTGCTCGGTCGTGCACCACGGCAGCATGTTGTGCGACTGGAACACGACGCCGATCTCCGGCGACACGCCCTGCTGGCGGTGACCGAGGATCTCGACCTCGCCCCCGGCATCGGGAGGGATGAGGCCGGCGATGATGCGCAACAGCGTGCTCTTGCCACAACCGGACGGCCCCAGGATCGAGACGAACTGCCCGCGCGGGATGCTGAAGTCCACGCGCTCGAGCGCGCGGACCCCGGTGGCGCCGCCAAAGGTCTTGGCGACGTCACGCACCCGGATGCCGGCCTCCCCGGCGCCTGCCGGGGAGGCCGTGCGAGGCGAAGTGGCCACGGCCGCGTCCATCACTTCTTGGCGCCGGCCCAACCGTGCGCCGAGATGTCGAAGAGGACGCCGTCGGGGTCGCGGTACTTCGCTTCGTAGTACAGCGTGTCCTTCTGCTCGGGCAGGTCCATGAAGAACTTGCCGCCGCTCGCCTTGATCTTCGCCCCTTGCGTGTCGAGGTCGTCGACCCAGAAGCCGAAGTGATGCGTGCCGATCCAGTCCTTGCCGCGCTCGAGGCCCGCCGACTCGTCGTTCTTGAACTTGAGCAGGGCGAGGCAGATCGTGCCGTCGGAAAGGTACACGCCGGTAGCAAGCGGCGAATCCGTGCGTTCGAGGATCTCCATGTCGAAGGTCTCACTGTAGAACTTGGCGGACTTCTCCGGATCGGAGACGGACAAGGCGATGTGGCGCAGTTTGGCCATGATGAAGGTCCTTACGGTTGACGGGTGGCTACAGCGCGCGCCACCACACGCGCCTGGCCGCGAGCTCGACCAGGAAATAGAGGATGCCGGCGACGATCGAAACCGCGACCAGCGCAGCGAAGAGGAGATCGGTGCGGCCGTTGGCATTCGCCTCGAGAATGAGGTGCCCCAGGCCACGCTCCGCGCCGACGAATTCACCGACGATGGCGCCGATCACCGCGAGCGGCATCGCCGTGCGACAGCCGTCGAGGATCGACGGCAGCGCCGCCGGAACGTGCAGACGACGAAACGTCGTCCAGGGGCTCGCGCGGATCGCCTTGAAGTGCTCGATCAGGTGCGACGGCGTGCTGGCGAGCCCGCCCATCGTCGAGATCACCACAGGGAAGAAGGCGAAGAGGAACGCCATCAGCACCTTCGAGGTGATGCCGTAACCGAACCACACGATCATGAGCGGCGCGAGCGCGATCTTGGGCAGCCCCTGGAAGATGACGATCCCCGGGTAGAGTGCGCGCCGCACGGGCGGGATCGCGTGCAGGACAAAACCCAGCACGACCCCACCCACGACGGCGAGAACGAATCCCGCGACGACCTCCTGCACCGTCACCCACGATTCGGCGAGCAGCGTCGCGCGCGTGTCCCAGAACGCGGTGACGACCTTCGACAGCGGCGGCAGGAGATACGGCTTGATGTGGAAGACGTCGACCGCCTTCTCCCACAGGATCGCCAGGATGACGAAGAGGATCGCCGGATCGACGAACTGCCGCCAGCGGGCGGTGCGGTCGACTGCAGTCACGGTCAGTCCCCTTGCTCGCGCGGGCCCCACGCCGGGGCCGGCACGACGAAGCGCTTGAAGTGCCACTGGTCGTACGCGTCGAGGTCGTTCTTCCACACCCGCGCCTCGTACGGCTTGTCCGCGGTGACCTGCACCATGTCGGCGTAGAACTCGACGTAGTTGCCGTCCGGATCCTTGAAGACGAGGAAGAGGTTCTCACCCGGTCCGTGCTTGCCGATGCCGCGCACGATCTCCACGCCGCGCTCCTGGAGGAACGTGGCGAGCGCCTCGATCTCTGCGAGCGAGCCGACCTCGTAGGAGAAGTGCTCGAGTCCCGGCCGGCCCGGCGTGTAGATCGCCTCCTTCTGCGGATTGTCCGGCGGGATCTGGGCGAGCGCGAGGTCGTGATGGTCCTCGGCGCAGCGCAGGAAGGCCATCTGGTCCTCGATGTAATCCGAGACGGTGAGGCCGACGATCTCGGTATAGAAGCGCACCGAGGCGGCGAGATCACGCACGTTGAGAACGACGTGGCCGAGGCGACGGGGACGCGGACGAGTCATGACTTCTCCTTGACGGGGGCTGACCAGGGACGATGGGCGCACGGCCGGTCAAGACGGCGCGGACCGTGCGCGATGGGTGATGCGTGCCGGAGACGACCCGTAGCCGCCTTCGGGTGAACCACCTACTTCGCCAGCAGCGCGTTGGTGTACACGTCCTGCGCCTTGACCTTGCCGGCAAGGCCGAACGCCTTGTCGCCGAACTGGAGGCTCGAGTTCATGCGGTCGTCGCGCATGTAACCCAGGCCCTTGTCCTTCGCCTGCGGGTCGACGATGAGCGCGTTGGTGTCCTTGATCTGCTGGAGGCCGACGTTGCGATCGATCGTCGGATACATCTTGACCATGATGTCTGCCGCCTGTTCGGGATGCTCGATTGCGAACTGGTAGCCCTTGTACGTCGCCTGCAGGAACTTCCGCAACGCGTCTGCGCGCTTGGCGATCGACTCCTCGCTCGCGGCAAAGCCGCTGCCGTAGGCGTTGAGGCCGAAGTCGGCGTACTCGACCCAGCCGACGTTGACGCCGGCGGCCGCCGCCTGCTTCAGCAGCACCGGACGGTTGCTGCCGCGCCAGCATTCGGCGAGGTCGATCTTGCCTTCGACGAGCGAAGCGTCGACGACCGCAGGATCCATGCGCAGCAGCCGCACCGAATCCTTGGCGAGACCATTGCCGTCGAGCCACACCGGCACGACGTTGTGCACCGGCGACGCGGAGCCGCCGCCGAGGGTGAGCCCCTTCATGTCGGCAGGCTTCTTCACCTGATGGCGCTTGGTATCGAAGCACACGCCCGCGGGCCATTGCGTGTTGATCGCGCCGATCATGCGGATCTTGCCGCCGTTGCTGCGATTGATCGCGAGCGTGATCGGATCGACGTAGCCGATCTCGAACTGGCCCTGGTCGAGTTCGTTGGCGGTGCGCATGCCGCCGTAACCCCGGGCGAGCGCCACGTCGAGCCCGGCATCCTTGTAGTAGCCGTTGGCGAGCGCGACGATCGGGCCGATCTGGCTGCCTTGCGGCAACCACGCCATGTTGTACGTGAGCTTCTCCTGCGCTTGCGCCGTACAGGCCAGCGCGGCGAAGGCAGCGGCGACGAAGAGCGAGCGAGACTGCGGACGAGCGATGTGCATGATGACCTCGACGAATGGTGCGGTGGATCAGGCGAGCTTCTCGGCCTCGACACGATTGGCGATCGTGCCGATGCCGTCGATGGTGGCGGTGACGAGGTCGCCGTGCTTGAGGTACACGTTGCGACCCATGCCCACGCCGGTGGGCGTGCCGGTGGCGATCACGTCACCCGGCTCGAGCGTCACGATGGTCGACAGGTACGCGATCTGCTCGCGCACGGTCCAGATCATGTTGGCCGCGGTGTCGTCCTGCATCGTCGTCGTGTTGACGTCGAGCTTGAGGTGCACCGCCTGCGGATCCGGAATCTGCGAAGCGGGGACGATCCACGGCCCGAGCGGGGCAAACGTGTCGTGGCACTTCCCCTGGAACCAGTCGAACTTGAACGGGTAGTCGCTGCGCATGTTGAGATCGCGGGCCGACACGTCGTTGACGATCGTGTAGCCGGCGATCACGCCGAGCGCGTCCTCCACCTTGATGCGCCGGCAGCGCGTGCCGATCACCGCGGCGAGTTCGATCTCCCAGTCGAGCATCGTCGTCTCGGGCGGCATCTTGATCGCCTCGCCCGGCCCGATGACCGTGTTGGCGAGCTTCAGGAACATGTACGGCTTGCTCTCCGACTTCGCGGCCAGCACGGTGCCCATCTCGTTGGCGTGCTCGATGAAGTTCGATGCGGCGCAGAAGATCTTGTCGGGGACGTACGGCGCCGCGAGCGCGGAGGTGGCCACCGGCGTGACCCTGCCGCGCGCCGCCAGTTCGGCCAGCGCCGGGCCCGCGCGCGTGAGCCACGGTCCCACCCGCGACCAGTCGCGCACCATGGCGCCGACGCCGCCGGTGAGCCACGCCGGATCGACCCCGGTCAAGCCGGCGCGGACCGCCGCCTCGAGCGCGTACGGCTGGTGATCGACGGCGAGCGCCGGCGCAAGGCCGGTCGCAGCGCGGTAAGTGGCAAGGGCAACCCAGGTCATTTTCGCTCCAATGTATGTTGTTCAAACAAACTGTATGCAGATGCTACGGAGTGCACGCAGCCTTGTCAAGCGGTCGGCCGCTCGTTTCGATCGGACTCGTCTTGGGGTGCGGCGGGAAGGGCTTAGGCGACCTGGCGCTCGTCGCGGCTCACGGGCGACCCCTCGTCGCGCGGCAGGTGCGTGCGCACGTTGAGCGCAGCCTGCGCCGAGTGCTCGAGCATCGCGGCCGCGGCGCCGTCGGCGTCACGGGCGAGAATCGCCCGCACGATCGCGTCGTGTTCGAGATGCGAACCTTGCATGCGGTTGTCGCGCGAGAAGAAGAGCTGGGCACGAAACGGCGCGAGGCGCCGGCGCATGCTCGCGGCAAGCTCGGCGAGCGTGCCGTTGCGCGATCCCGCGTAGATGAGCTGGTGCAGCTGCTCGTTGAGTGACGCGTACGTCGTCGCGTCACCGGCTTGCGCCGCCGCTGCCGTGCTCTGGTGCACGATCTCGATGCGCTTGCGCTCCGCAGGCCCCGCGCGCAGCGCGCACAGCTTGGCGCACAGCGCCTCGATCTCGCCAGCCGCCTCGAAGAGGTCCTTCAACTCGTCCTGGTCGACGACGGCGACGCAAAAGCCGCGACGCGGCCGATGATCGACGAGCCGCGTTCCCGCGAGGAGCCGCAGCGCATCACGCACCGGCGTGCGCGAGACGCCGAAGCGGGCCGCGAGCGACACCTCGTCGAGTCGGGTGCCGGGCACGAGCTCGCGGCGGATGATCTCTTCGGCGAGGCGGTCCGCCACGCTCTCCGCGAGGGTTTTGGCGCGATCGGTCATGGCTGCTCCCTGGCCTCGTGTGCGGACTTAAATGTATGCATGGCGGTATTATAGTATGCAGTGACGAAGATCGCCAGCCGCGCTGCCGGCACGCGATCGGCGCGGCATTCTGGCGACCGACGAGCGTCGCGCGTCCGCCGCCTCGTGACCGCGAAAACGCCCCGGCGCGCTGCTATCCTACGACGATGTCCCTGGGTCTACGCATTGTCCTCGCCCTCGCCTTCGCCTGCACCCCGGCCACCGTCGCGTTCGCGCACGGCGAGGCCGCGCACGCGCCGCCCGCGACGATTTCCACCGACGAGCATGCCTTCGGTGTGCAGGGCGATCCCAAGGCCGCCACGCGCACCGTCGCCGTCACGATGGACGACACGATGCGCTTCACGCCGGCGTCGATCGCCGTACGGCAAGGCGAGACGATCACCTTCGTCATCCGCAACACGGGCAAGGTCCTGCACGAGCTCGTGATCGGCACCACCGCCGATCTCCTGCAGCACGCCGAGATGATGCGCAAGCATCCGGGCATGGAGCACGACGAGCCCTTCATGTCACACGTCAAGCCCGGTGGGACCGGACGGCTCACCTGGCGTTTCACGAAGAGCGGCGATTTCGCGTTCGCCTGCCTCGTGCCGGGACACTACGAGGCGGGAATGAAGGGCGTGATCGCGGTGGCGGCGCGGACTTCCGACGGCGCGGCCGCGGCGCATGCGCATGCCACGGCGGGCAAGAGCCTCGCCACCGCCACCGCGACGCCTGGCTCGGCGCCGACAGCGACCTCCGCTCTCGCCGACGGCGAGGTGCGCAAGGTCGACGTCGCGGCGGGCAAGATCACGCTGCGCCACGGCGAGGTGCGAAGCATCGACATGCCACCGATGACGATGGCCTACACCGTCACCGATCCGTCGCTGCTCGACGGCCGCAAGGTGGGCGAGAGGGTGCGCTTTGCCGCCGAGCGCCGCAACGGCGCCTACCTCGTCACTCGCATCGAGCCGGCGCCGTAACGGGGGAGGCCGTCGCCGCGCCGGGTGGCGCCGCACGCGCCTCGATCCACGCCGCGGCGTCGGGCAGCGTGTCGAAGACCGCGACCGCGCGCGAGAAATCCTGCTGCCGCGACAGCACGTGCGGCACCGCGACCACCGGCATCCCCGCCGAGGCGGCGGCGATCACGCCCACCGCGGTGTCCTCGATCGCCACGCACTGCGTGGGATCGAGCCCGAAGCGCTGCGCCGCGAGCCGGTAGCCATCCGGCGCCGGCTTGTTGCGCGGAACATCCTCGGCGCACACCACGCCTTCGAACCAGCGGGCAAGGCCGTGTTCGCGCAACGTGGTGTCCACACTCAGGCGCAACGCCCCGGTCACGACCGCGAGCCGCAATCCGCGCCCGTGCAGCCGTGCCACGGTCTCGCGCGCGTCGGGCAGGAGCGGAAACGCCGACCGCGTCACGTAGTCGGCCATCGCCGCCTGCTTGCGATCGGCGAGCGCCGGCGCACTCACCGCAAGCCCGTGACGGGCGACGAAATCGTACGCGTTGGCCAAGGTCGGCACCCCGGCGTAGCGCGCCTTGTACTGCGCTTCGGTGAGCGTCACGCCGTAGGCCGCGAGCACCTCGCGCCACAGCCGATAGTGGATCGGTTCGGAATCGACGAGGGTGCCGTCGTGGTCGAAGCACACGGCATGAAAGATGGGACTCATGCCGCGATGGTACCGCGTCGCCGCCGCGCGCATCGGCGCGGAGGGCGCATGCCGTGCGGCACCGCAAGGCCTTCCCGCGCGAACGGTCTACACTCCGGCATCGAGCGACCCGTACGAAACCGGACATGGAAACCACCGATACCCCCACCTCGTCAGCGCTGGAGCGGCGCCTCGTCGACGAACTCTTGCGCGAGCGCCGTCGCGATCGCCGCTGGAAGATCCTCCGCTTCGCGATCCTGTTCCTCACCTTCGTGGGCATCGTCGTGTTCCTCGCCGTCGCGGGGAAGTCGACCGACGAGACTGCAACGCCGCCCAGTGAGCGCTATGCCGCCCTGGTGCGCATGGAAGGCACGATCGCCCCGGCCGATGGGCTCAGCGCGTCGCGCTTCAATCCGGTACTCGCCGAAGCGTTTGCCGACGATCAGGCGGCGGGAATCGTCGTCGTCATCAACAGCCCCGGCGGCACGCCGGTCCAGGCCTCGCTCATCCACGACCGGATCGTGCAGTTGCGCAAGCAGTACCCGCAACGCCGGCTCGTCGTCGTCGGCGAGGACATGTTGACCTCGGGCGCGTACTTCATCGCCGTCGCCGCCGAGACGATCTACGTCAATCCATCGACGCTCGCCGGATCGATCGGGGTCGTCGCCCGCAACTTCGGCTTCGTCGAAGCGATGCACCGGCTCGGCATCGAGCGGCGCACGCAGACCGCCGGCGAGCGCAAGAACCAGCTCGACCCCTTTGCGCCGGAAACGCCGGCCGATCGCGAGAAGCTCGCCACTCTCCTTGCCGGAATCCACGGCAACTTCATCGACGTGGTGAAGGCGGGCCGCGGAACCCGGCTCAAGGGGAGTGACGCCGAACTCTTCTCCGGTGACTTCTGGCTCGGCCGGCGCGCGGTCGAACTCGGCCTCGCCGACGACATCGGCTCGCTTGCCGACGTCCTCGAACGCGAGTTCCACGTCTCGCGCGTGCGCGAATTCCGCCCGCAGGAATCGTGGCTCGCACGTATCGTGCGCGGCGCGCGGCGCGAAATCGGCACGCTCGTGGAAATGCCGGCGCCGTTCGCGCTCCTGCCGTACTGACGCTGCGGGCGACGTGGCGGCGCGCGCCGGCGAACGGACGAACGGGTATGGACGACGCGTTCGACCTCGGCCGCTTCCTCCGCGCGCAGGAAGCGGATTACGCACAAGCGCTCGGCGAACTGCGCGCGGGGCACAAGACGACACACTGGATCTGGTACGTGCTGCCGCAACTGCGCAGCTTGGGCCGCAGCCCGCGCGCACTCTTCTACGGCATCGGCTCACGCGCCGAAGCGCGCGCCTACCTCGCGCACCCGATCCTCGGCGCGCGACTACGCGAGTGCGTCACCGCGATGAACGCGCTGGCGACGAGCGACCCGGTCCGCGTGTTGGGGTCGATCGACGCCGCCAAGTTCCGCTCGTGCCTCACCTTGTTCCTCGCGATCGCGCCCGACGAACCCGTGCTGCGTGCCGCGCTCGACAAGTTCTATCGTGGCGCGGCGGACGAGAGAACGCTGGAAGCGCTGGAGGCGTGACCGGCGGCGCGCGCCGTGGCCGCGCCCGGGGCCGGACGCCCAAAGACCGCGCGAACCGCGCCCAGGCTCTCGATGCGTGCGGTCAAGGCGTCGCCGGGCTCGACGTCGACCATCGGGCCGAGCGCACCCGTCAGCACCACGTCACCGGCCGCGAGCGGCGTGCCCATGCGCAGCAGCACGTCGGCAAGCCAGATGGCCGCGGTCAGCGGATTGCCGAGGCACGCTGCACCGTTGCCGACCGACACCGTTTCGCCGTGCCGCTCCAGCACCATGCCGCAATCGGGAAGGTCGATCTTGCGTAGCGGCACGGGCCGCGTCCCGAGCACGAAGAGGCCCGACGAGGCGTTGTCGGCTACCGTATCAGCGAGACGAATGTCCCAGTTCGCGATGCGGCTTGCCACCACCTCGATCGCCGGCAACGCGTAGGCCGTCGCCGAGATCACGTCCGCAACCGTGTGCTTCTCGTGGCGCAGGTCGCGCTCGAGGACGAGGGCGATCTCGGCTTCCGCCTTGGGTTGCATGAGGCGGGACCACGCGATCTCCTCGCCGTCG
>WBZO01007268.1_pt1 | contig 10327 bp, 7 predicted proteins | sample 5204261 | NCBI WGS metagenome assembly WBZO01 (sample SAMN12412400, study PRJNA552823) | activated sludge metagenome | isolation source: activated sludge from anammox sidestream of wastewater treatment plant... | place: USA: North Carolina | collected 2017-09
CGCCGGCGCGCGCATGCGCCTTGAGCACGAGGAAGATGATGTCCTGCTTGCGCGCACGCGCGACGCCTTCCTGGATGCCCAGTTCCTCGGCGAATGCGAGCAGGTCGGCCGCGCTCTTGCGCTTGAGTTCGTTGAGGTCGATCAGCGGCCCGGTGGCGAGGTTCTTCTCGTCGTATTCCTCGTCGTCGAACTGGCCGTTGCGGTTGCCCTGCGGATTGTTGCCGCCGCCCCCGCCACCATGGCGGTTGCGCCGGTCGCGCCGGTTGCGGCGGCCGCCCTGCTGCTGGCCCTGCTGCTGGCCCTGTTGCTGGCCACCGTGGCGCTGGCCCTGCTGCTGGCCGCCCGGTTGGGCATCAGCGCCGGTCTGGGCCTCACCCGCGCCGGAGTCGGCGGCAGGTGGCGTGGCACTGGGTGGCGAGTCGGGCGCGGCGGCGGGCACCGCGGCGTCGCTGGCCTGCGTGGCGGCTGCACGTGGCGCGCGCTGGCGCGGCTGGGCACGCGTTTCGGGAGCGGCCGGCTGGCCGCCTTCGGGAGTTTCGTTTTCGGACACGGGCAGACCTCGCTGGGCGCCGTTGCGGGAACAAGGGGAGGGAATGAACCGGAAAAGGAGCGCGCCGTGCGAGCGGCTGGCGCTATCGGTAATCAACTTAGCACCGCATTTCGCGGCCGTCCAGCATCAAGCGGTGTGGCACTGCAGGCCGCCGCGCCCGGCGGCGGCGTGGTTGCCCACGCCATCGCGCCGCGGCCCGCGTGTGGCAAACGCGCGGCGCGGATCGCCGCCGCGCCGCCGGCCTCAGGCGATCGCCTTGTCGATGATCTGCGCCAGCTGGGTCTTGCTGACCGCGCCGATCTGGGTGGCCTGCACCTTGCCATCCTTGAAGATCATGAGCGTGGGGATGCCACGCACGTTGTACGCGCGCGGGGTCTTCTGGTTGTGGTCGATGTTGACCTTGGCCACCTTGAGCTTGCCCTGGTAGCTCGCGGCCAGGTCGTCGAGGATCGGTGCGATCATCTTGCACGGGCCGCACCATTCGGCCCAGAAATCGACCAGGACCGGCTCGCTGGACTTGAGGACCTGTTCCTCGAACTGGTCGTCGTTGACCTGGGCAATATGCTCACTCACGGGAAAACTCTCCAAGAAAACCGGGCGGCGCGCGTCGCGGGCGGGGTTGCGCTACACTTGCCGACTGCGCCGGCGTGCGCTGTCGAAGAACCGGGCGGGATGCGACCTGCATTTCAGCCCAAACCGCCGAGCCGCGCAAGTTGGGGATGTCCCTGCCACAACTCAAGAGCGCGCCGTGTGCCCGCCCCGGCGCGCCGTCTTCGCCGCGGCCCTTGGCCCGGCTGCTTCCACCACCAGATGACGTTCATGTCACAGCAACCACTCACCGACATCACCTTCGAGAGCTTCAACCTGCATCCGACCCTGCTGTCCGGGCTGCATGCGGCCGGCTTCACGCGCTGCACGCCGATCCAGGCGCTGACCCTGCCGGTCGCGTTGGCCGGGCGCGACGTGGCCGGGCAGGCGCAGACGGGCACCGGCAAGACCGGCGCGTTCCTGGTCGCGGTGCTCGATCGCCTGCTCAAGCACCCCGCGCGCAACGACCGCAAGCTCACCGACCCGCGCGCGCTGGTGATCGCGCCCACACGCGAACTCGCGATCCAGATCGACAAGGACTTCCACAACATCGGCCGTGACACCGGCCTGCGCTCGGCGCTGATCTACGGCGGCGTCGACTACGACAAGCAGCGCGACGCGCTCAAGGCCGGCTGCGACCTCATCATCGCCACGCCGGGGCGGTTGATCGACTACCTCAAGCAGCACGTGTTCTCGTTCAACGGCATCGAGGCGGTGGTGCTCGACGAAGCCGACCGCATGTTCGACCTCGGCTTCATCAAGGACATCCGCTTCCTGTTCCGCCGCATGCCGCCGCGCGAGGAGCGCCAGAGCCTGCTGTTCTCGGCGACCCTGTCGCACCGCGTGCTCGAACTCGCCTACGACCACATGAACGAGCCCGAGAAGCTCACCGTCGAGGCCGACCATGTCACGGCCGACCGCGTGCGCCAGGTGGTGTACTTCCCGGCCAAGGAAGAGAAGCTGCCGCTGCTCATCAACCTGCTGTCCAGGCTCGACGTCCACCGCAGCATCGTGTTCGTCAACACCAAGCTCGCGGCCGAGAAGATCACGCGTGGCCTGGAGCGGCAGGGCTTTGGCGTGGCCACGCTGTCGGGCGACGTGCCGCAGGCCAAGCGCGAGCGGCTGCTGGCCAAGTTCAAGCGTGGCGAGATCGAGATCCTCGTCGCCACCGACGTGGCCGCGCGCGGGCTGCACATTCCCGACGTGAGCCACGTGTTCAATTACGACCTGCCGCAGGATGCCGAGGATTACGTGCACCGCATCGGCCGCACCGCGCGACTGGGCGCCGAGGGCGACGCAATCAGCTTCGCCTGCGACCTGTACGCGATGTCATTGCCCGACATCGAGGCCTACATCGAGCAGAAGGTGCCCACGGCGGCGATCACGCCGGACCTGCTCGAGGCGCCACCGCCGCGCCAGCGCAAGGCGCCGTCGGCAGTCGATGCCGCGGCCGAAGCCGCCGACGATGCACGCAACACGGCGGGTCCGCCCAAGGCCGCCGCCGCGCGCCCGCGCCGCGGTCGCCGCGGCGAAGGCCGCCCCGAGCGCGCCGGCGGCGATGCACGCGGTCCGCGCCGCGCGCCCGATCGCGGCCATGCGCCGCGCGACGAAACCGCCGCCGCGCCTGCCGCTGGCGTTGCGCCTGCGGCTGCGCCCGACGGTGCCGCCGCGTTGAACGGTGAGGCACCGCGCAAGCGTCGCCGCCGCGGTGGACGCGGGCGCAACAAGCAGCGCAATGGCGATGCCGCCGCCACGCCCGCCGCAGCGGCCAATGGCCAGGCGCGCGAAGCCGAGGCACGTGGCGATGGCCGCAAGCCGCGCCGCGAGCACGCGCGCAGCCAACCCACCGAGATCGTGGCCACCCACGTCGCACCGCCGACCGTGGCCAAGCAGGGCTTCTTTCGCCGCATCGGGCGCCTGTTCGGCTTGCGCTGAAGCCGACGCCGGCAGGCCGCCGGCGCGCCGGTCACCGGCCCGGATTCACGGTTCGGCCACGGCCGCGCGCAGCGGTTCCAGCTGGCGCGCGTAGGCCGCGCCGCTGCGGCCGGTCTGCGCGAACAGGGCGCCGGCTTGCGCGACATCGGCGCGCGCCGCGGCCATGTGGCCCGCGGCACGCTGCGCCTGGGCGCGTGCGCGGTAGGCCGCGCCGAGCAGGTTCTTGTTGGCGGCGTAGTCCGCGCTCGCGATCGCGATGGCCGTATCGGCCAGGCCCAGGCCGGTCGCGGCTTCACCGCGCAGTGCCTGCAGCTCGGCCAGGGCCACCATCAGCGTGACCGTGAGCGGGCTGCGCGGGCCGGTCTGGGCCGTGGCGATGTCCCGCGCCTGGACCAGGATCGGCAGCGCCTCCTCATACCGGCCCACTCGCGTGAGCACGGCGCCGAGATTGTGGAGTGCCGCGGCGAGCTTGGGTCCCTCGCCGTACAGCGCGCGGGTCTTGTCGGCGATCAGGCGGTAGTCCTCCAGGCAGGACTCGTGCTGGCCGAGCATGACCGCGGCGTTGCAGCGGCTGTTGAGTGCGGCCAGCGCGCCATCGGAGTCGGCCCGCCCCAATGCCACGAACACCGCGTGGCTGTCGCTGGCGCGGGCCTGCGCTTGCTCGTAGTCGCCGTCCTGCAGCAGGGCGATCGCCAGCGCGTTGAGCAGGTTGCCCGATTCGAAATCCGGGCGCGCGAGCAGGCGCGCCCGTTCGGCCACCGCGCTGCGCAGGGTGGCGATGGCCTGCTCGGGATGGCCCTGCGCGCGCTCGAGCCGGGCCTGGGTCGAGCGGCTCTCGTTGAGCAGCACGGCGGCCGCGCCGGGCTGGCCATGCCACCAGGCCTGGGCCTGCCGCAGCAGTTCGCCGGCGCGTTGCGCGTGGCCGCGATTCATCTCGATCTGGGCGAGGTTGTAGCGTGCGTGGGCGAGCACCGTGGGATTGGCCTCGATGCCCGGCCACTGCAGCAATTGTTCGAGCAGCGCACTCGCGCCATCCAGGTCGGCCACTTGCAGGAACAGGTCGCTCAGCATCAGCGCCGCGGTCTGTCCCGCCTCGGGCTGGTCGCGGAACTCATCGCGCAGGCGCTGCGCGCCACGATGGAACACCTCGCGCACGTCGACCCGGCTCGCATCCTTCTGCGCACTGGCATCGCCGAGCAGGAGCATGAGGTAGTCGCGCACCGCATCGGCGCGCCGTGCCGCCGCCAGCGCGTCATTGCGCTGGATGCGCGCCTCGCGCATCTGCCACAGCGTCGCGCCCAGGCCGCCGACCAGCGCCACCAGCGCCACGACGCCCAGTGCCATCGCCACGCGGTTGCGGGCCACGAACTTGCGCAGGCGATAGCCCATGGCCGTGCCCGACACCTGCACCGGTTCGCCCGCGAGCCAGCGCTTGAGGTCGTCGGCCAGTGCCTGCACGCTGGCATAGCGCCGCGCCGGCTCCGCCGCGAGCGCGGTGTCGAGGATGCGCGCAAGGTCGCCGCGCACGCTGCGGCGGAACGCTGCCAGCGAGGTGTCACGCGCCTGCAGGCGCTGCTGCGCCAGCGCCTGTCCGTCGCGGGTGAGCGCCTGGGTCAGGCTCGCTGGCGGCTGCTCGCGCAGCACCCTGGCCGCAGCCGCGAGATCATCCGCCGCGACCACATGGGGCAGTGCGCCCGCGACCAGTTCGTAGGCGACCACGCCCAGCGCATACACGTCGGTGGCGACGCCCGCGGTCGCGCCGCTGAACTGCTCGGGTGCCGCATAGCCGGGCGTGAGCACGCTGCGCTGCGCGAGCGTGGTGGCCGCATCGCCGGCATCGTCATCGCCGAGCAGGCGTGCGATGCCGAAGTCGAGCAGGTGCACGTGGCCGGCCGCATCGACCAGGATGTTGCCGGGCTTGAGGTCGCGATGCACCACCAGCTGCGCGTGCGCGTACTGCACGGCCGCGCACACCTGCAGCAGCAGGCGCACGCGCGCGCGCAGACCGAGTCGGTGCTCGTCGCACCAGCGCGTGATCGGCGTGCCCTGCACGTATTCGAGCGCGAACCATGGGCGACCTCCGCCGCCGACGCCGCCGTCGATGAAGCGTGCGAGGTTGGGGTGGTCCAGGCGTGCGAGGATGCGTCGTTCGCGCAGGAAGCGCGCGCGGATGTCGTCGAAGTCGAAACCGCGGCGGATCAGCTTGAGGGCGACCTGTTGGCGGAAGTCCTCACCCACGCGCTCGCCGCGATAGACCACGCCCATGCCGCCGCGACCGATGCGCTGGAGCACGCGGAACGGACCCAGGTGGGTGCCGAGCAGCGGATCGGCGTCATCGGGCGCGCGAGTCGCGGCGTCGCCGTCGAGCTCGATCTGCCGCAGCAGCGCGTGCACGCGCGCCGCCAGCGCAGCATCATCGCCACACTGCTGCCGCAGCCAGTCCTCACGCTGCGCGGGTTCGACATCGAGCGCATCGCGGGCCAGCTGGATGGCGGCGCGCTCGAGCGGAGTCATGCTCGTTCCTGCCGTTCGGCGGCGGTGGCATCAGACATGACCGGCCATGTGCTGGCGCAGCCAGGTGTGGGCGGTGAGCCAGTCCCGCTGCGCGGTGCGTTCGCTGGTCCCCAGGGCCGCGGCGATTTCGCCGAACTCGAGACCGACGAAATAGCGCAGCTGCACGACCTGCGCCATGCGCTCGTGCGCTTCGTGCAGTTCGGTGAGCGCCTGGTCGAGCACGATGAGATCGGTGCCGTCCGGGATCGGCAGGTCCAGCGCATCGGCGAACTCATCGCGTCGCCATTGACCACCCCGTTTGTCGGCGGCAGCCTTGCGCGCGCGACTGACCAGGATCTGGCGCATCATGCGCGCGGAGGTGTTGAGCAGGTGCGCGGTGCTTTCGAAGGCCAACGGCGCAGCGCCGAGCAGGCGCAGCAACACCTCATGCACGAGCGCGGTGGTCTGCAGCGTGGCATGGCCGGGCATCGCACCGAGCGCGCGGCTGGCGATGCGCCGCAGGTCGGCGTAGACCAGCGGCAACAGGCGATCGAGCGCGCTCGCATCGCCGCGATGCCAGCGACGCAACAACTCGTCGACGTGGTGGTCCGCATCCTTGACCATGCCGGACAAGGTAACCGCTGATTCCACGACAGACAATGACGGCAGCGGATGTCCATATGCCCTGCCCGCTGGCACCGGGTGCGGTGGGCAGGCAGGGCAATGCGGGTTCGTCCGTCAATCAAATCCATTGCGGAAGATGAGATCTGGTGGCGAGCGGCGATAGGCCAGAGTGAAGTCGCCCTGCGCGGCGACGCTGTAACCGCGCACACTGACCGTGCGCGTGGTCGTCGTCGCACTGACGAAGCTCATTCGTGAGGTCAGGCCGCAGTAGTCGTCGTTGCTGCCGACGCCGACCACCTCGAGTACGCTGTCGAAGTTCGCCCAACCGCCGTCGGCGCTGCACAGCGACAGCTCGTAGGTATCGCCGGCCACGACCGGCAGGCTGAACTCCCAGCTGCCGCTGGGGCCGATGTGCCCCGTGCTCCACGTCTGCCATACCGTGGTTGGTGCCAGGGCCACCACATTGTTGCGGACCGTGACGGTGCGGGTGGGCGAGCCGGCGGCGGTGTTGTTGCGCGTGAACTGGTCGCCAGTGAGCGGCAGGTACAGTGTCGGGAAGTAGCGACCAGTCGGCAGCGTGGCCGGAATCGTGGTCGGATTGACAGTGAGCGGCTGCGTAGCGCGCGGGTTCACGGCGACACTGTAGTGGGCACTGCGCAGCAGGTAGTAGGTGTCGGTCCACGTGTTCCAGTTTTGCGTGAGGTAGATGTCGACCTGTGGATTGGACCAAGCCACCGTACCGGGATTCTCGACCTGGATCCCGTCCAGATTCAGTGCGCCTCCGTGGTACAACGTAAGCGAGGCCGGGAACGCGCTGCTGTAGGTGGCTTCGTTGGAATTGGCGTTGTCGCTGGTGCGATACATGCTGATGAGGCCATCGGTGTTGAGCGTCGCGCCCGGATACGAGGTGCGCGCGGCATCGGTGTCGTCCGCATGCAGCAACGGCAGTCGGAACTCCTTGGGCGAGTAGTTCATGACCGAATCCCACCACACGTTCTCGGTTTCCCACGGATGGGCCAGACCCCAGCCGTGGCCGAGTTCGTGCAACGTGGTTGCGTCGATGCCCCAGCAGCTGTCGGCCCCATCGCGGCTGCGGGACTCGTCGAGCGTCCAGCAGTAGGCGGGATTCATCGCGATGTCGGACTCGAGGATCACGCCCGACCCGTTCCAGCGCGAGTAGGTGATCGCCAGGGTGGTCGCACCCCAACCGGCGCCGAATTGGGCAATCATGGTCGCGTTGTCGGGAAAACCGACCATTTCGAAACGGTCGTTGCCCCAGGCCCAGGTCGTGAGCTCGGCGCCGCTGATGCGGTTGAGGTCGTCAGCGATGCCGTTCCAGCGCGACATCATGTACTGGTCGTGCGGGCTCACCCACCAGTCGTGCGGCCATTCGTCCCATACGATCGGCCGGTTGGCCAGAGCAAAGCGGTGCCACGCCGGAAGCACCGGCGCCGTCAAGCCGCGCTCCTGTGCCGGAGGATCGTCCACGCCGCTTGCCAGCGGTGATCGTGGTTCCGGCGCAGCGACGGCATCCTCGACCAGCGGCGTGAGACTGCCGGTGTGGCCGGCGGCTGGCGGGAACGGCGCCCGCAGCGGTAGCGCGGTCTTGCTCGGGTAAGTCACGCCCGCCGGCGGGCCGGCATGGTGGAACACGGGCGCCGCGTTGCCGCGTTGCTGCACCAAGCCGTCGATGCGCTGCACCAGCTCGTCCAGTGGCAGCGCCGCCTGGCCCGACAGGCTCCATGCGATGTCGTCGCGGTCGATGCGATACACGCCCTGGTCGCCGCCCAGGAACGGGCACAACACCTGGTTGGCCTGCGGGTCGAGGAACACGAGGTAGCGCTCACCGACCTGCAACTGCGGATTGGAGCTGAGGCGATGGGTCTCGCCGTCGAGCGTACCGCCCGCCTGCGATAGCACGATCTCGAAGTTGCCGATGCCGCCGTTGTACAGCACACGCTCGATGCGGAAGCGGTAGTCGGTGAAGATGAGGTTGTGGTTGTCGTTCCAGCGCGGCTGAGCCGACAGCAACTGGCCGACCAGCACCGAACCTGAACCGTCAACCAGTTCGTTCAGGCTGACCGGAACATGGTGCTGGGCCCGCGCCGGGAGCGCGCCGAGCGCGGCCCATGCCAGTGCGCAGAATACGAGCATGCTGCGCAACAGCGCGTGCGACCGGGGCCGGTGCGCTGTCTGTCCCGAAGCCATGTCACGCAGGGTGTGGGGTTTGCAATCCAAGGTAGTCTCCTGTCGCCAGCCCCAATGGCCGGTGCCAAGGATACGCAGGATGGCGCCATCCAACGACAAGCCTGTCGCCGCGCGGCCAGCATCCGTGCCGACGCCTCCCCTGCCGGTGCGACGGTGACCGACCTGGTGGGTCCCGGTCCGGCGGCGGCGCCATGCGCCGCCCGGGCTCACGGGCTGGGCACGGCCTGGTTCGAGCCTGCAGTGATGGCCTGCAGCACCACCACGAAGCAATGCCGCGCGCCCAGCCGCGTACGACTCGGTGGCAGTGCACGCAGCGCCTGTTCGCGGGCCTGCTGCGGGTGGCCGGTGGCAAGGAGCGCCTGCGCGTGCCATAGCCGCAGGCGCACTTCGTCGCGGCTCTCGCGCCGTTGCCAATGCACCGAGATCGGCAAGGTGCGGGCCGTTGCCAGTTGCGTGTCGGCCAGTGTGAAGGTGGCATCCAGCGCATCGGGCTTGGTGAACAGCATGACCTTCGCGCCGGTCAACAGCGCTGGCATGTGGCCGGTGGTGGCGGTGTGGTCCGACACCCAGGTCGCGGCAAGGTGCCAGCTTTCGCGCGCCTCGTCGCGCCGCGCATTTGCTACGCTTGCGCGACCGCAGAGCTGCCCAATCCATGACCCTGCCCGGTTTGTCCACCGATCCGCTACGCCAATCCACGCGTCTGGCCGTGTTGGCCTGCGTGTTGCTGGCCGCGCTCGCGCTGTGGCTGCTCGTCCGCCTCGGACTGGCGCTGTGGCCGCGCCCGCTGGCGGGTGACCTCGCCGCACCGGTGGTGGGCAACGTGCCGGTGGCGGCCGCACCCGCGTCGCTGGCGCGCTTCCATCTGTTCGGGGTGACGCCGTTGCGTCCAGGCAGCGATGCGCCGGGTGCCCCCGCGGCCACGGTCGGCCTGATCCTGCGCGGCACGCTGGCCGACAGGGACCCGCGTGTGGGCGTGGCGATGATCGATGGTGCGGGCAGCGGCGAGCGCGCGTTCCGGGTTGGCGACGAGGTGTTGCCGGGCGTGCGGCTCGCCGCGGTGCATGCCGACTCGGTTGAGCTCACGCGCGCCGGCGCAAGTGAGACGCTGCGACTCGTGCGCGACACCAATCCCGACCCGGCCAACATCGTGCGGCCGACGCCCGGTTCGGCCAAGGCCGCGCAGACCCTCACCACGCCCGCACCGAAGGCGGGCGCGATTGCCGCCAACATCCCCGCGCCCGCGGGCGTGCCCGCGCAGCAGTGGCAGCGCACCCTCGAGCGCCTGCGCAACGATCCGGCCGAACTCATGCAGCGTGTGCAGGTGGTGCCGGTGCTCGACGGCGGCAGGCTCGCCGGCGTGCGCATCCACACCAGCGGCGCCGACGCGCAGCTGCTGGCGCAGGCCGGCCTGCAGGCGGGCGACGTGGTGACCGCGGTCAACGGCCAGCGCGTGGATTCGCTCGAACGCGGTCAGCAGATCCTTGCCACCCTGGGCAGCGCCGCGAGCGTGCGCGTGACCGTGCTGCGCAATGGCCAGCCCACCGACATCACGGTCGCGCTCAAGTGATGCGCGCCCGTCCAACCTCCACCTTCCAGCACCGGGCCACGTCGATGCCTCGCCTCCTGTTTGCCGCCAGCCTCGCCCTGCTGCTTGCCGCGCCCGTGCACGCGCAGACCACACCCGCCGCCACGCCCACCCACGCGACCACCGCCGATGGCCGCCACACGCTCAACCTCAAGGACGCCGACATCCAGGCCCTCATCGCCACGGTCAGCGAGATCACCGGCAAGAACTTCATCGTCGGTCCCAACGTGCAGGGCAAGGTCACCGTGGTGTCGGCGCGGCCGATGCAGCCCGACGAGATCTACGACGTGTTCCTGTCGGTGCTGCGCGTGCATGGCTTTGCCGCGGTGCCGTCGGGCAGCATG
>WBZO01007272.1_pt1 | contig 10322 bp, 9 predicted proteins | sample 5204261 | NCBI WGS metagenome assembly WBZO01 (sample SAMN12412400, study PRJNA552823) | activated sludge metagenome | isolation source: activated sludge from anammox sidestream of wastewater treatment plant... | place: USA: North Carolina | collected 2017-09
GGCATCCACAAAGCAGACGGTTCATGGCTTGTTCTCGATCGAGAAGGGCACCTGATCAGGTGCGACGGCGCCGGCCGAGAGGATGAAGGCCATGGCCTGGTCGACGCTCCAGTCGGTGGCGACCAGGCGCTCCACGGGCACGATCTCCAGATAGCCGCCCGTCGGGTTGGGTGTGGTCGGCACATAGACGGCCGCGCATTCCACACCGCTGGCATCGCGGAACACGCGGGTGACGAAGCCCAGCGTCTTCAGATGCGGCGAGGGGAAATCGATCAGCACCACGCGCTGGGTGCCGCTGGGTTTGTTCTGCAGCATTGCCATCAGCTTCTTGGCGCCGCCGTAGATGCTGTGGGCGATGGGAATGTGGTCGATGATGCGCTCGAATGCACCGAGCAGGCGCTGACCGAAGACGCGGTTGGCTGCAAAACCCATGAGATACAGCGTGAGCAGGGTGAAGACGAATGCCAGCAGCGACAGCAGCCAGGCCTGATCGAGCTTGCCGAGCGTGCCCGGAAATGCCGCCACGAGTGCGGTGATCCATGGCAGGTTGATCTGCGAAAGCAGCGAGAAGATCGACTTGAACACCACCCACGTCAGCCAGATCGGGATGAAGGTGAGCAGTCCGGTGAACAGGTAGCGTTGAACGTGCAGAGGGCGCATGATCTTTACAGTGGCGGCGGTGCCGCGCGGGGCGGGCCTTGATGGACACGAATTCTAGCGGACGACGATCGACGGCCTGCAGTGTGCGGAGAGAGCGATGAATTCGCCGGATCGGCGCGTCGTCGTTGCGCTCATGGGGATTCCCGGGGCAGGCAAGAGCACGCTGGCGCGAGCGCTGGAGCATGAATTTTCCCTGCGCCGCATCTGCCGCGACACGATTCGGCAAGCCATGTTCCCGGCATGCGATTTCAGCTACCTGGAAAAGCGCGCGGCATTCCGCGCGGTCATGCTTGCGCTGGAGATCAACTGCCTGCTTGAAGCCTCCAGCGTGCTTGATGGCATGACCTTCGCGCGGCGCGAGGACATCGACGTGGTGTCGGCGCTGGCGGGGCGGCATGGCTTTGAGGTGCTGCCGCTGCTGGTCGAGTGTCGGCCCTCGCTGGCCCGGTTGCGCATTGAGCGTGATCTGGCGCGTGGCCGGCATCCGGCGGGGGATCGCCGCCCCGCACTGGTCGATGCGGTGCTGGCGAAATTCGAGGATCCGCCCCCCGGCACGCTGCGGATCGACGGCGAAGCGCCGTCACGCAGCATGTGTGCGCAGGCGATTGCCGCCGTGGCCGCATGGCGTGGTGCGCCGGTTTCAGGCTGAGGTCAGGGGCGCCGTCGTGCCATCGGTGTCCGTGGCCGCCGCGGCGGGCGGCGGCTGGGTGAAGCCGACTTCGCGCAGGGCCTCGTCCGGCAATGCGTAGGAATTGGTGAGGTACTCGCCTTCGCTGATGATCTCCGGGAACAGCACGCCGGGCACCGCCTGCACCGCGAAGATCTCCTGCACCGCGCCGGTGAACTTGAGCAGCGCAATGGTCTTGCCGGTACCCAGATGCACAGCCCACACGCCACTTTGGCGGTCGCGGTTGTCGTCGGTGATCTCGATGTCGGTGAAGGCATTGGATTCGCGCAGCTGCGACAGGCCGATGAAGGCCACCGGGCCGAGAAAATCCAGCCCACGCGCAAATCCCGGCACGCTGGCGAAGTCGGTCTTGGCGCCAGTCTTGGGGTCGATCGTGACCAGCTTGCCGCGGCCCGATTCCAGCACCCACAGCTTGCCTTCATGCCAGCGTGGCGAGTGCGGCATCGACAGGCCGCGAGTGATGATGCGGTCGGTAGCCATGTCGATGAGCAGGCCGCCATTGCGCTTGTTCTTGCGCCAGCCTTGCGGTTCGTTGCTTTCGCCCAGCGCGGTCAGATAGCGCGGCTTGCCATCGCGCATGCCCAGGCCATTGAGATGACAGCGGTCTTCCGGGGCGTAGTGGGTCACGAAGCGCGGTCGCCAGCGCGGCACGAAGCTCGACTTGGTGTCGAGCGTGCACAGGCACGAGAACAGCGTGTTCACGAACCACAGGTCACCGTGCTTGTCCCACGCCATCTCGTGGATGTCGATCGCGCCGGTGATGTGACCGCGGCGCGCCATGTACACCGCATCGTGGCGTGGCGGATCCTGCAGGCGCTTGGCCACGGCGGGCATGTTGCGGAATTCGGCAATCTCGATGGCCGCACCGAGGGCCATGCGCTCGGTGTCGGCGGCCATGCCCATGGGGCGGTTGAAGGTGCGGAAATGCGTGTTGATCGAATTGCCGTCCGGACGCAGGATGACGAGCTTGCCAGCCTGGTAGGTGCTGACCAGCAGGCAGCCACCGAGCTGGCGCAGCAGGTCGGGGAAGTTGGAGGTGTGCATGCTGCCGAAGGTTTCGCCAATGGCGGTGGCAGTGTCCTCGGCGGTGTCGGGTGCGGCAGATGTGGCGTAGCTGTTCATGGCGTGGGCAGGCGGAGGGAGTCCTGATCCTGCCACGTGCGGCGCGGCCGCGGCAGGGGGCGTGGCCGTGTCAGGCCAATGGCGTCGGGAGGGGCTTGAGTCGCGCGCCCTTGAAATACAGCGCGCGCAGATCGAGGCCGCGATCGCTGCGGCCGAGATAGACGAAACGCGGGTTGAACCAGGTGGCCATGCGGCCGCGTTCCTTGAAACGCTCGTTTTCGAGTTCCAGCAGCACGCCGATGCAGGGATAGTCGTGGCTGCGCGCGTGTTCCTCGAGCAGCACGCAGGAGCGCTTGAGCAGCGACATTACCAGTGGGCTCGCCCGCCAGCGCGCGCCGACGAAGGTGCGCCAGTAGTACATCGGCTGCCCCAGCCGCGGCGGAGTGACTGCAATGGCCGTGCACACGCCGGCAACCTCGCCGTCGTGCGTGCGGGCATGCATGACCACCTGGCGCACGCGCTGCGCCATGGCGGCTTCGTCGTTGAGGGCGCCTTCGGCCATCCAGAACGCCTTGATGGCGGCGGCATCATCGGCCTGGATTTCGGGCCAGTTGATCACGAAGCGAAAGCCGGTGGGTTCATCGGGCGACTCGGTGGTGGAGTGATCGATCGCATCGTGACTGGAGTTCATGCAGGCAGCCTGTTGGAAAGGGGGAGGGAGGTGATGCAGCCACCCCATGCGATGGGGTGGCTGTGGCAGCGCCATTCAATCAGGGATCGAAGCCATCGATGAAAATCGCATCCGTTATGCCGAATTCGACCGCACCGATGTCGGGCGCATCCCCGACGATGCGTGGATAGCCATCGCCGCGCTGGTCGTTGGTGGCGGTCGAGGCATTGTTGCCGGCATCGATCACCGGACTGTCGAAACGGGGCATGTGGGTGAGCGTGAGTCCTCCGTTGTCCGCGAGCGCTTGCAGTTTCGGATCGATAAAGAGTGTTCCACTTGGCAAGTTCATTGAACTCGCCCAGGTCACCAGGTTGTTCGCTCCCGTCAGGGTGCCCATACCGCCGATGTCGTCGGCTTTTGATGCGCCGCCGAAATTACGCATGTTTTTGGCGATGATGGTGTTCTGCAACTGCACGGTATTGCTGGTGCCCACGCGCACGCCGGCACCGTACTTGGTCGATCCATCGCCAGCGGCGTTGACTGTGTTGAAGGCGATCGTCGAGTCGAAGATCTTCGCATCACGGTTCCACAGGCCGATGCCGGCTGCACCTGTGGGGTTGGTCGATGAATTGCCCGAGATCGTGCTGCTGATGATCGAGACCGGAGAATTGCCGCCGTTGACGAAGTAAATGCCGGCGGTGCGGCTGGCGTGATTGCCCGAGATTGTCGAGTGGCTAACCTGGGCATTGCCTGTCACGTAGGCGCCGCCACCGAAGGTGCCGCTGGTGTTGTTGGTGATGCTGCTGTACTTGATGCTCGTGCCATCGCCGATGGAGCCGGATGCTCTGCCGACCTGCACGCCTCCCCCGGAACTCACGGTGCCGCTGGCCTCGTTGCTCGAAACGGTGCTGTTGACTAGGGTCAGTTTGCCCGGGGTGTAGATGCCGCCGCCGACGGCCAGGTGCACGGAGGAGTGGGCGGAACTGTGGCTGATGACGCCGTTGATGATCGTTGCGGCAGTGGCAGCGTATACCGCGCCGCCGTGAACCACCGCATTGGTCTTGTTCGAACCGGTGTCGCAGTACTTGGTCCAGGTGTGATCCATTACCAAGGTGCCGGCAGAGAAGATGCAGGCTCCTGCCGCATTGCCGAGACTGTTGTTGTCCAGATATTTCATGCCATGGGTGACCCGCATGTCGTAGACGCGCAGGGTGCCAGTGCCGGTATGCCAGAACACGCGTGATGCGTCGTTGCCGCTGACTTCCAATGCCAGCGTCCCGGGGCCCTGCAGGGTCAGGTCGTTAAGGCCGATGCCGATGGCGCCCGTGGTCAGCGTGATCTTGCTGCAGTTGAGGGTGCTCAAGTCGATGGTGTCGCCAGTCTGGGCATCGTCGATCGCTTGGCGCAGGCTGCCGGGGCCGTCGTCATTGCAATTGGTGACCACGATGCTCGAGGCCGGGACGGCTGGCGGCGTGCGCTGCGCCGCGACAACGGCCTTGGCGAGCTGATCGAGATCGGCACTGGACAGTTGCGGTTTGACGTGCGTGGCGGCGAAGGGTGTGTCTGCCGGCAGGGGCGGAGTGGACTGGCGAGTGGTTTCCAGTGCGGCATGCGCGCTGGCTCCCCAAGCCAGCGCGCTGGCAAGACAACTGCAGAGCAGGGTCATGCGCGGCCGATGTGCCGTGGTATTGCGATGTTTCATGTTGGGCCTCCCTCTTTGATGTGAGCCCGTTCGATCGATGCTGGCGGAATACCTGCGCATGCAGTCAGGATGCGGTGCGGGCACGAAAAGTGTAGTCACTTTTGCGATTTGTGACGCAGTTCCTGTGCGTTTCGTGCTGAATGTGCGTTGCGCGGTCTGGCGCCATGTCGATGGCCGGGATGGTGATCTGGCGCGATGGGCTGCGCCGGATCGATACCTTAGGCCTCGGGCAGGTGGATTTCGGTCGAGCATTCGATGCCGCGACCGTGCATGACGCGCGATCGGGATGTGATGGAGTTGGCAAATGGCCGGCAGCCACACTGCGGGGCGGTGCGGCCGTGGCCCGCGCAGGCGCGGGGCGCCGCGGGAATCAGAACAGCAGCGAGGACATGCGGCGGCGGTAGGTGCCGATCAGCGCCTCGTCATCCAGGACGCTGAAGGCGGCAATCAAGCGCTTTCTGGCCAGACCGTCGTTCCAGTGACGGTCGGCCTGGAGGATGGCGAGAAATTGCTCCAGTCCAGCGGCGGCATCGCCGGCAATGAGCAGACGCACGCCGAGCAGATCGCGCGCGGCGAGATCGGCGCTGTCACGCTCGACGCGCGCCTGCAGCGCATCGAGCGAGGGCGCGTCTTGCAGCGAGCGGGCGAAATCGAGCTGACCGCGCAGGCGCCGTGCTCGATCGTCGCTGGCCAGGTTGGCCGGCAGTGCGTCGAGTTCGGCCTCGGCCGCGGCGGCATTGCCCGCCTGCATTTGCGCCACCGCCAGATCGAGCTTGAGTTCGGCCTTGTCCGGCTCGGCAGCCAGTGCCTGCTGCAGGCGCACGATGGCCTGCTCCGGCGTCTCGTTGCTGGTGGCATCGGCTTCGGCCGCGGCGGGTTCCTCCGCCGCCAGGGGTTGTACGTGGCGCAGCAGGAACTCGCGCACCGCGCTTTCCGGCAGCGCGCCGCCGAAACCGTCGACCGGCTGGCCGTTGCGCAGCAGGACGACGGTCGGAATGCTGCGCACGCCAAATGCGGCGGCCAGTTCCTGCTCGCGGTCGCAATCGATCTTGGCCAGGGTGACTGCGCCGTTGAATTCGCCGACCACCTTTTCGAGGATCGGCCCCAGGGTCTTGCATGGCCCGCACCAGGTCGCCCACAGATCGACGAGAACGGCGTGCTGGAACGAGGCGTCGAGCACGTCGGCCTGGAAATTTTCGGCGGTGACGTCGAAGACGTGGCGGGCGGGCTGGGTATCGGGCATGGCAGGGGCTCCTCGGCGAGCCGTGCAAGGTGGCGGCAAACGGTGGCGATTGCAAGATCGGCGGCCGCCTTCAGCCGTAGCGTAGCTTGAGCACGAGGATGGTCGCGGCCAGGGCGAAGGTGATGGCGTTGGACACGATCATCGGCCACGAGCCGAGCAGTATGCCGTAGCCGAACCAGCAGGCGATGCCAAGCGTGAACAGCGTGTACATCCAGGCCGAGATGCCGCGGGTTTCGCGGGTGCGGATGGCGCGCAGCGCCTGCGGTACGAACGAAATCGTGGTCAAGGTTGCGGCGATGCTGCCGAGCCAGTGCGGATTCATGCGATGGATGATGCGGAAGGTTGTGCGATTCGGTGCGCTGGGGGCATGACTTCACACCCACTCGCGCGAAGGCAGCACGCAGCGCCGCTGCGGGCGACCGACCAGGTCGAGAAAATTGTTGAATACCGCCTCGGCCTGCTGCTGCAGGCCGGCGATGTGCTGCCGGGTCAGGGCGCGGATCGCCTGGACATCGTGGGCAAGCCCCGAGGATGCCAGTTCGTCACGGTAGGCGGGATTGGCCAGCCAGCGTTCGATCAGGCGTTCGTCCATTTCCAGATGGAACTGGAAGCCGTAGGCATTGTCGCCATGGCGGAATGCCTGCTGCTCGCAGTCATCGCTGCTGGCCAGATGCACCGCGCTGCGCGGAATGTCGAAGCGGCAGCCGTGCCATTGAAAGACCGGAGTCCGCTCCGCCAGGGGCGCCAGCACCGGATCGAGCATGCCGTGTGGTGTCTTGCGCAGCGAGTACCAGCCGATTTCCTTGATGGGATTGCGCAGCACCGGCGCGCCCAGCACGTGGGCCAGCAATTGCGCTCCAAGGCAGATGCCAAGCACGGGCTTGCCCTGGGCGAGCATCTGTTCAATCGCGCGCATCTCGTTGCGCAGGTGCGCGCGCTGCGGATGTTCCTCGACGTTCATCGGCCCGCCCAGCACGATCAGGCCGCGATAGCGGTCGACATTGATCCGGGCGTCGGGATGGCGCTCGAAGTTCCGGAAGCGGATGCGATGACCGCGCCGGCGGATCAACGGGTCGAGCGTGCCGAGCGGCTCGGCGGCGACGTGCTGGAAGACGAGAAGGCGCGACATGGGACGCGACTATGCCAAAAGGCGATCGCGCCGTGCGCAGCGGGATGGCGCGGGCGTGGTCATATCGATAGAGCGCCGCGGTGGTGGCGCCGCGCGCGGAGTGGCCGCCGCCCGCCACGGCGCGGCAGGCGGCGGCCATCGGCAACCGCGTCAACGCAGCAGTGCGGCGCCCACCGGCTGTCCTCCCTGCTTGTAGACCACGCCGTCCTTCATCACGAAGTCGACATGCTGCATGAGCTTGATGTCGTCGAGCGGATTGCCGGCGACGGCGACCACATCGGCCAGCTTGCCGGCCTCGACCGAGCCGAGGTCGGCAGTCTTCTTGAGCAGCTCGGCGGCATGCGTGGTGGCGGCCTGCAGCGCATACATCGGCGGAATGCCGGCTTCGACCATGTACTGGAATTCCTTGGCATTCTGTCCGTGCGGATACACCGCGGCGTCGGTGCCGAAGGCGATCTTGACGCCGGCCTTGTACGCCTTGCCCGCGGTCTGCTGGATGATCGGGCCGACCTGCTTGGCCTTTGCCGCGACCTGGGGCGGGTAGTAGCCGGGAATTTCCGCCTTTTCCTGCACATACTTGCCGGCGATGATGGTTGGCACGTACCAGGTGCCGTGCTGCTTCATCAGCTTCATGTCCTCGTCGTTCATGAAGGTGCCGTGTTCGATCGAATCCACGCCGCCGACGATGGCGCGGCGGATGCCTTCGGCGCCATGCGCATGGGCGGCGACCGTGAAGCCGTAGTCGTGCGCGGCGGCGACCACCGCCTTGATTTCCTCCAGCGTCATCTGCGGGTTGTCGGCGCTGCTGCTCTCGTCGAGCACGCCGCCCGACGGCATGATCTTGAGCAGATCGACACCGTCCTTGTAGTGCTGGCGCACGGCCTTCCAGGCGTCATCGACGCCGTTGATGATGCCCTGCTTGGCGCCCGGGTCGCCCTGCAGGTCGGCGCGGTAGCCGTCGCTGTCGTCGGCATGGCCGCCGGTCGAGCCGATGGCGCCGCCGGCGGTGAAGATGCGCGGCCCCGGCACGAGGCCGGCATTGATCGCATTGCGCAGCGCGATTGACGCATTGGCGCCGTCGCCGAGGTTGCGCACGGTGGTGAAGCCGGCTTCGAGGGTGCGGCGCGCATAGACGGTCGAGCGGATCGCGTAGTCGGCCGTGTTCAGGCGGAATTGGTCGGTGTAGCCGGTGGGGCTGGTTTCGCCGGTCAGGTGCGTGTGGCTGTCGATCAGCCCCGGCAGGCAGGTGGCGCTGCCCAGGTCGACGCTCTGCGCGCCCGGTACCTCGATGCGCCCGGGCTGCACCGACTTGATGCGCCGGCCTACGGTCACGATGGTGGTGGCGCCGAGCAGCTTGCCGGCCACGGTGTCGACGAGATGTCCGCAGTGCAGGGCGACGGTCGACGGCGTTGCCGGCGTGTCGGCCTGGGTTGGCGTGACGGCAAGCAGTGAGGCAAAGGCAGCGGCAATCGCCGCAACGAGCGGACGCGTGGGCATGGCATGTTTCCCCGGTGAGTGGAACGGCCATCTTAGCGGCCGGGGCTGGTGCGACAGGTGCCATTCGGCATGCTTGCGGCGGGCGGTCGTTCCCGTGGTGGCGGTTGGCGTTGATGCTGCGCTGCGATACGCTGGCCACTTCCCGCAATCCAAGGATGGCGCGGCCTCGCGGCGCGCCACACAGTTCATGCAAGAAACCTACGAAGCGCAGGCGGTCGAAGCCGCGGCGCAGAAATACTGGAATGACACGCGCGCCTTCGCCGTCAAGGAGGATGCGTCCAAGCCCAAGTTCTTCTGCCTGTCGATGCTGCCTTATCCCTCGGGCGCGCTGCACATGGGCCACGTGCGCAACTACACCATCGGCGACGTGATCAGCCGCTTCCAGCGCATGAACGGCAGAAACGTGCTGCAGCCGATGGGCTGGGATGCATTCGGCCTGCCGGCCGAGAATGCCGCGATCAAGCACAAGACCGCTCCGGCGCAATGGACTTACGCCAACATCGAGCACATGCGCAGCCAGCTGGCGCAGCTGGGCTATGCAATCGACTGGACGCGCGAGCTGGCCACCTGCCGCCCCGAGTACTACGTGCACGAGCAGCGCATGTTCGTGCGCCTGTTCAAGCAGGGACTGGCTTATCGCCGCAATTCGGTCGTCAATTGGGATCCGGTCGACCAGACCGTGCTCGCCAACGAGCAGGTCGTCGATGGCCGCGGCTGGCGTACCGGGGCAATCGTCGAGAAGCGCGAGATTCCGCAGTGGTTCCTCAAGATCACCGACTACGCGCAGGAACTGCTCGACGATCTCGATCGGCTGCCCGGTTGGCCGGAGTCGGTCAAGACCATGCAGCGCAACTGGATCGGCCGCTCGGAAGGTCTGGAGATCCAGTTTGCGGTCGAAGGCCAGCAAGCTCCGCTGACGGTGTTCACCACGCGTCCCGACACGCTGCTGGGTGTGACCTATCTGGCGGTCGCCGCCGAGCATCCGCTGGCATTGATGGCGGCGCGCGACAAGCCGCTGGTGGCGGCATTCGTCGAGGAATGCCGCCACGGCGGCACCGCGCAGGCGGAGATCGAAACCGCCGAGAAAAAGGGTATCGATACCGGCTTCACCGCAATCCATCCGATCAGCGGCGAGAGGATCCCGATCTGGATCGCCAACTTCGTGCTCATGGGCTATGGCACCGGTGCGGTGATGGCGGTGCCGGCGCATGACCAGCGCGACTGGGAGTTCGCCACCAAGTACGACCTGCTGATCAAACAGGTCATCGTCAGCGATGCGGTGCGCGATGCGATTGCCGAACTGGCGCGCGATGCGGCCCGCAATCCCGACCCGATGAGCGCCGCGCTCGGGGAGAGCCGTGCAATCGACGTGTTCGAGCCGGCAGCCGCCGAAAGCATCGTCGCCCAGTTCGAGCGCGACATCATCGAGAAAGGGGCCTACACCGAATACGGCACGCTGGTGAATTCGGGCGAATACGACGGCCTGGATTACCCGGCGGCGTTCCAGGCCATGGCCGAACGCTTCGAGCGCGAGGGCCGGGGACGGCGGCGCGTCAACTGGCGCCTGCGCGACTGGGGCGTGTCGCGGCAGCGCTACTGGGGCTGCCCGATCCCGATCATTTACTGTCCCCAGTGCGACGCGGTGCCGGTGCCCGAGGATCAGCTGCCGGT
>WBZO01007274.1_pt1 | contig 10320 bp, 10 predicted proteins | sample 5204261 | NCBI WGS metagenome assembly WBZO01 (sample SAMN12412400, study PRJNA552823) | activated sludge metagenome | isolation source: activated sludge from anammox sidestream of wastewater treatment plant... | place: USA: North Carolina | collected 2017-09
CTGGGCCGCTCGATCGCCGAGGCGCTAAACCGCAAATTCGTGCGCATCAGCCTCGGCGGCATCCGCGACGAGGCCGAGGTGCGCGGCCACCGCCGCACCTATGTCGGCGCGCTACCCGGCCGCATCATCCAGACGATGCGCGAAGCGGGCACGATCAACCCCGTCTTCATGCTGGACGAGGTCGACAAGGTCGGCACCGATTTCCGCGGCGACCCTTCGGCGGCCCTGCTCGAAGTGCTCGATCCCGAGCAAAACCACTCGTTCTCGGACCACTACCTCGACGTGGACTACGACCTGTCGAAGGTGATGTTCATCGCCACCGCGAACATGCTCGACCCGATCATCCCAGCGCTCCGCGACCGGCTCGAGATCATCGAGCTGCCGGGCTACATCGAGGACGAGAAGCTGCAGATAGCGCAGCAGTTCCTGGTGCCGAAGCAGGTGAAGGACCACGGCCTGAACGGCAACAACCTCCGCTTCAGTCGCGGCGCACTCCAGCGCCTCGTGCGCGAGTACACGCACGAGGCCGGCGTCCGCAACCTCGAACGCGAGATCGGCAGTATCTGCCGCAAAGTCGCGCGCCGCGTCGCCGAGGGCGAGGGCAAGCGCACCACCGTCAACGAGCCCGACGTGCCGAAATACCTCGGGCCGCAGAAGCACTTCTGGGGCCTCGCCGAGGAGCAGGACGAGGTGGGGGTGGCCACGGGCGTCGCGCGCACTGACCAGGGCGGCGACGTGCTCGCGGTCGAGGTAGCCCTGGTGCCGGGGAAGGGCTCGCTGTTGCTCACCGGCTCGCTCGGCGATGTCATGCGCGAGTCCGCGCAAGCCGCGCTGTCGTATGTCCGGTCGAAGGCGATGACGCTGGGTATCCAGGACGAGGTCTTCGAGAAGAACGATATCCACGTGCACGTGCCCACGGGCGCGGTACCGAAGGAAGGCCCCTCGGCCGGCATCACGATCGCGACCGCGCTCACCTCGGCACTGACGAAGCAGCCGGTACGGCGGGAAGTCGCGATGACGGGCGAGATCACCCTGCGCGGCCACGTGCTCCCGATCGGCGGCCTGCGCGAGAAAGTGCTCGCCGCACACCGCGCCGGTATCTCGACGTTCGTGCTGCCGAAAAAGAACGACAAGGACCTCGAAGAGGTGCCACCCGAGGTGCGCAGGGAGATGACGTTCGTCCTTGCGCGCGACATGGATGCCGTCCTCGAGACGGCGCTGGCCAGGACCACCCCGGAACTCAAGGCGGTCTAACACGCGTTGAGCTGGCTCGACGTCGTCATCGTGGCCGTGTTCGCGTGGTTCACGCTCACGTCGCTTCGCACCGGCATGATTCGCGAGGGCGTCAACCTCGCGGCGATGGTGCTCGCGACCGTGCTCGCGGGCTTTTTCTACGACGAGCTGGCGCGCGACGTCGACCTCTTCACCGACGACCCGGTAGCGTCCCGCTTCGTGGCGTTCATGATGATCTTCGCCGCCGTCGTGGTTGCCGGCCACCTGGTCGGCGTCATCCTGAAGCACACGGCCCAGGTGCTCACCTTCGGCGCCGCCGACCACGCGCTCGGGGCGCTGTTCGGGTTCCTCAAGGCGTTCGTGCTGGTCGAGATCTTCCTCGTGGTCGCCGTGACCTACCCGTCGCTCGGCCTCACCGATGCCCTCAACAACTCGCTCCTCGCGGGGTTCTTCGTCGAGAACCTGTCGGCGATCAAGGCGCTCTTGCCGGGCGAGTTCTCCGATGGTGTGGCGCTCTTCAGGGAGAGTGGCGTCTAGCCGTCCTTGAACACCGTAGCCCGCGCCACGTCGCCCCAGCTGAAGAGCGCGGCGGCGAAGCGGATCGGCCGGCTCACGTCGAACACCGACCGGTCGATGCCGCTCACGAACGTCGCCAGCGAATCGCCGATGCCGCCCGAGCGGTAGAAGTCGGCCGGGCGGAAGACGCCAAACGTCGCGCTGGCCACCGGGTCGTCGCCAGGGTGGGCGCAGGCAACGGCGACCGCCATGTGGTCGATGCCGTGCGGGCGCTTCGTCTGCGCCATCGTCTGCTTGCACCACTCGACGATCTCGTCGGCGACGCCGAGGAATGAGTCGTCATCGAAGGGCGACTCGGTCATCCACTGCTGGTGGTGCAGGCCAACGCCGTCCTTGATGCTCTCCTCGATCGCGTTACTGATTCGGCGGGCGCGCATCTTCTTCCGGAAACCTTCGATCACCGAATCGCTCCAATCGCTTTCGTGCATCTTCTGTCAAGTAGCGCTGGCGCCACTGCACTCGACTCATGGAGATCATCGGCAGCGGGTAAGGCGGATGCAGGGTGTTCCCTACCTTCCAGCCCGACCGCCGGGGCGCGGTTACTGCGCGGCCGTGTTGGGTGGGGGCGGACGCGAGGCGACGGCCTGCCACGACCCGACGGCGAGCTTCGGCGTGCCGTCGCTGCGCCAGAGACCGATCGAACGGAAGAGGTCGATCGGCAGGTCGCTGGTGAACAACGGGTCGGCCCCGGCGAACCAGATGACGGCTGAGGCGTAGATCGCCTCCGCGTCGGCCAGGAGCGCCGTGACGAACCGGGCCTGGTCGCCCTCGGTGCCCGAGTTCACGCCGTCGGGCCCGGTCGCCGACGAGAAGCCGGCCTCGGCGATGACGACCGGCAGGTTGGTGTGGTCGCGGATCCGCGTGTAGTAGTCGACCGGCACGTCCTCGACGGAGGGGTAGACGAAGCTCGGGTAGGTCGAGATAGCGAAGGCGTCGAGCTGAGGGTCGAAGAGCGTCATCAACTCCCAGCGGGCCTCGTGCTCCTTCTTCCAGGGCACCTTGCCGAGCAGTTCCTCGTACTGGAACGAGACGAAGACCGTTGTGTCCGGAGACGCTCGCTTCGCGCGGTCGTAGGCCTCGCGGTAGACCGGCAGGAACGCCTCGAACTCCTCGCGGTCCTGCTCGTAGAGCAGGTTCACCTCGACCGCGAGCGCCATGTAGCGCGGCTGGTAGTTCTTGGCCATGTACTCGACGTAGCCGAGGTACGCCTCGCGTACGACCTCGTCGGCGAAGCTCCGCTCGGCCCACGCCTCCGGCACCGCGACGGCCGCCCGCGTCGACGGATCGAGCACGTCGATGGCCACCATAAACTGGAGGCCGTTCTCGGCCGCGAGCGTCTTCTCGCCCTGGGTGGTGGCGTTGGTCTCCGACGAGGTGGTGCCGCCCTCGGCGAACTCGTCCCAGGCAGGGGGGCGCTGGATGAGGATCAGCTCGCCGGTCTGCCCCGCGACGCCGAACGCCTTCCGGTACGCACCCTCGTCGAGCTGGACCGGCAGGGACGAGATGCCCATGAGGAACGGACGCGGTTGGCCGTTGTAGGTTCGCGTGGCCACGGGCGTCAGGTCGTTATTCGCCGCGCCACAGGCCACGAGCAGGCTGGCCGCGACAGCGATCGCGGCGAGGAACAGCGCGCGTGAGGAGGTGGGGACCATTCGCGTGCATCGTGGCAGTCCCTCCTACCTGCGTCAATCACGGCACTGCCCGCCCGCCCACGGCGTGCGGTGGCGTTTGACGGTGGCCGTTGTGCTCCCTACCCTCAGGGCACAGCAAGCGGGACGACGATTCTCCACATATGACCGGTTTGGGGCGCATTCTGCAGGAAGCGCGAGCCGTCCGCGGCATCGCGCTAGAAGAGGCGGAGAACGCGACGCGTATCTCGCGGCGCTATCTCGAAGCGCTGGAGAACGAGGACTTCTCGGTCTTCCCGGCCCCCGTGTACGCGCGCGGCTTCCTCCGGAGCTATAGCCAGTACCTCGGGCTGAACCCCGTCGATGTCCTGGCGCTCTACCCCGCGCCCGCTGCGAATGAACCGGGAAACCGCGGCCGCGCCACCACCTCCCAGCCGTCGGGACGCGACCGCCGGCAGGCGACGACTCCGGCATCGGCGGCGCGCACGCCAGCGCACACCACCACGCCACCGACGCAGACCCGCATCCCCCAGCCCTCGAGGGCTCCCGCGATCATGACCGCCGGCGTCATCGTCTTCCTCATCGTCCTCGGGGTCGTCTACATCGCCTCGTCCCTGGGCGGCGGCGATACAGGGCTGGGCCCCGGTGCCACCGCGACGGCGACGCGGGTCGTCCGCACGACGACGAGCACGACCGACGAGACGGATACGCCCGAGCCCGCCCTTACCCCCGGCGGGACGGTACCCGACCTCGTCACCCGCTCCGTCGGCGACGCGACCGACGATCTCGATGCCCTCCGCATCCCCTACGTCGTGATCACGCTCGAGAACGATGTCCAGCAGGCCGGCGAGGTATTCGACCAGTCGCCGCCAGCCGGCACCGAGGTGGACGCCGAGGTCGCCGTCACGCTGCTGGTCAACGCCGCGGCAGAGCCCGACGAGGAGCCGACGGACGAAGAGGCTACGGAAGAACCCTGACGCGTGCCCGTCAGGTCCCGGAAATTAACCGACCTATAACTCAGTCTGCGACTAAACCGCCCTCATCTTCCTTACGATAGATACGTAGGAAGTGTGACGCCGGCAGGGGGACCCCTGTGGCCCCGACCGGCAGCAAGGAGGTTGAGAGAGAGATGTCGTTCCAGAACTACCTGGCAGGAGTCATGAAGGGCCGCAAGGGTGGCCCGACCGCCGACGAGGCGCGCAAGGACTTCCGCAAGGCCAACGAACAGCTCGTGCTCACCCTGTCGCGGTAAGCACGCAGTTCCCCCGCAGGACGGCCGGCTCGAGGAGCCGGCTTTTCTGTTTCCTGGCGTGCGACAAGGGGGGCCGGCCCGTCACACCCCACGCCAAGGACCCGTACCCCTCAGAAATCGATGACCTCGGTCTCCACGCTCGTGACCTCTGCCTCGCCGGCACTGGCCTCGATGTAGGCGAGTACGCGCGCAAGGATGGCGTCGGCGTGCGCGGCTTCATTGCTCACGCAGGCGATACCCAGCTCGGCGGTCTGCCAGAGGTCCTGGTGGTCCGATTCCGCGATCGCCACGTCGAACCGCTCGCGGACGCGTGCGGCGAGTGATTTGACGACGTGGCGCTTGTGCTTCAGCGAGTGGCTTTCGCCGATGTGGAGCGTGACGCGGGCGACGCCGACCTTCATTCGCCGGCCGGCGATTGACCCTCGGACGTGACCTCCGGCAGCGCTTCCGCTGGGAACTCGATCGCTGGCAGCTCCTCGTGGCTCGCGAGGCCGAAGTGCTCGAGGAAGCGTGTCGTCGTGCCGAAGAGCGCGGGACGGCCGGGGCCGCTGGCACGGCCGACCTCCTCGATAAGCTCGCGCTGGAGCAACGTCGCGACGGCGTTGTCGGAGTTGACGCCGCGGATCGCCTCGATGCCGCCACGCGTGACGGGCTGGCGATAGGCGATGATGGCCAGCACCTCGAGAGCCGCGTTGCTGAGGCCGGTACGCTGCTCGATGCCGAGGAAGCGCTCGACGTACTCGGCGGCGAGCGGGTCGGTCACGAACTGCACCCTCGAACCGTCGCGCATCAGGCGGATGCCACGCGATTCACACAGGGCGGCGAGCTCTTCGAGGCCTTTCCGCAGGGTGTCCGGCGTGACGTCGATAGTCCTGGCGAGCAGGATCTCGTCGACGGGGCCGCCGGCGACGAAGAGGAGCGGCTCGACGAGGCGCGCGACATCGACGGGTTTCATGACGGAGCGGGGTGGGGTCATGCGGTCCTCAAGAGGGCTGATGGCCGCGGCCACCATGCCCGTAATGCGCTACGCCGTGCGGCTGCACGGCGTAGCGGAGCGCCACCTGCGAGGGACAGGAGAACGTCACGGGCGATTCTAATCCACCACGCCGCGCACGTCACCCCAGAGGCCGTCGGCATGCTCGCGGACCACCGACGCCGGCAGGATGCGGTTGCGCAGCCGTTCGTCGCCACTGGCGTGCACGCGGATGTAGGTGTCCGTCAGTCCCGACCAGACCCCGGGCTCCCCCGTCTCGTCTTCCCAGAGTACCGCCTCGACGGCGCCGATCCGCGACCGCGCGAATGCGGCCGCACTCTCGCGGGCGAGGGCCAGCAGCCGCTCGACGCGTTCGTGCTTGACCGCGGGCGGCAGGTGTCCCGGCAGGCGCGAGGCGCCCGTGCGACTGCGCGAGGAGTAGGGGAACACGTGCATGCCGGCGAAACCCGCCTCGCGGCAGAACGCGAAGCTCTCCTCGAACTCGGCCTCCGTCTCGCCCGGGAACCCCGCGATGACGTCGGTCGTGATCGCCACGCCGGGGATCGCGGCGCGGATGCGGGCAAGCGCCTGGCGGTAGTCGGTGGCGCTATAGCGGCGCCGCATGCGGGCGAGGGTGGCGGCCGAGCCACTCTGCAGCGCGAGGTGGAAGTGCCGGCAGAGCCGCGGGTCCTCCCAGAGCGCGAGCAGCCGCGGCGTGATGTCTTGCGGCTGTAGCGACGAGAAGCGGATGCGCGGGACGGTGGTGTTCGCGAGCAGGTGCTCGATCAGCGCGGCGGGGCCGCCCTCGACGCCCGTATCCCGCCCCCATGCGCCGAGCTGGGTGCCCGTGATGACGACCTCTTGCACGCCGTCGGCCTCGCGCTGGCGCACCCGCTCGGCCACGACCGCCGGCGACAGGCTGACCTCGCGGCCGCGGGTATAGGGCACGATGCAGAAGGCGCAGAGGTCGTTGCACCCCTCCTGTGCCTTGATGAACGCGCGCGTCCGGCGGGTAGGTGGGCCGGCCAGTGGGGCGACGGCGGTCCTCGGCAGCGCCTCGATCAGGGCCTGGACAGAGCCGTGCTTCTCGCGGCTCGCGACGACGATATCGGCGCCGCTCGCCTCGGCGGCGCGCTCGTGCCCCGCCGCCTCGGGGTAGCAGCCGGTCAACACGACCGGCGCCCCGGGCGCCAGCCGCTTCGCCAGCCTGACGAGGTGACGGCTCTTGCGGTCGGCGACGTGAGTCACCGCGCAGGAGTTGATGATGTAGCCGGCAGCGGCGACCGGACGGTCGGCGACGGCGAACCCGGCGTCGTGCAGTTCACGAGCCATCGCCTCGGTCTCGGCCTGGTTAAGCTTGCAGCCGAGCGTGAGGAGCGCCACGACGGGCGCCTCCACGCGGCTCTCCGTGAGCGTGGCGGCGCGCCCACCCGTGACGAGCGGCAGCTCGAGGCGGCTCACGCCGTGATGTCGATGCTCGCCTGCGCTACGACCCTGCCTTCGAGCACGACCTGCACGGTCCACGAGCCAGCCTGGAGCGGCGCGTTCTGGTCGAACACCGACACCCACGCCGTCCCGTTCTCGCCAAGCGACCAGCCCGCCTCGCCGCTGTCATAGATCAGCTCGCCGTCGCGCGTCCAGACGAAGCTCCACTGGCGCTCGTCGGTCATCCCTTCGAAATCGAAGAAGAAGAGCAGCTGGTTGATCGGCGTCTCGACGACCTCGACCACGTCGACCGGGAAACCATCGGCGTCCACGTCGAGCGCGAACGCCGACGGGGTGAAGGTCGCCGACTCGACCTGGCCGGCGTCGCCCACGACGACATCGGCCGTGGCCGTGCGGTTGCCGTCAAAGATCAACTCGACCGTGTACTTGCCGTCGCGCAGGCCATTGTCGGCAAAGATGGAGACCCACCAGTTGCCCGAGTCACCGCCGGCCCACGGGGCCTCCTTGGACTCGTAGACGCTCTGGCCGTCGCGGAACCACTTGAACTGGAACACCTTCGCCGTTGCGCCGCCGCGGAAGTCGAAGAACGCATAGATCTCCGGTACGCCGCTCGGGAAGGCGTCGCTGATGTCGACCGGTTGGTCGTCTTGCTGGCCGGCGGCGAAGATGACGTTGCGAACCTCGACCTGGGGCGCCGACTCGCCGACGTAGACATCAGCGCTGTTCTTGAGCTCCCCCTGGACGTAGATCTCCAGCGTGTAGGTGCCCGGCTGCAGGCCGGCCGGGTCGCTGATGTTCGTGATCAGCGTGCCGCTCTCGCCATGGTCCCACGGGTCGCGCGGGGAGCTGAACTCCTCGAGCACGGTGCCATCGAGGTACCAGCGGTCGAGCCACTCGTACCCGTCCTGCATGCCGGCGTAGTCGAACGTGTAGTGGATCTCCTGCGCGCCGGTGGGGAACTCGGAGGTGATGTCGAGCAGCTCGCCTTCCTCCGTCGCGCCCTGCCCGAATGTGATGTTGCCGATGGAGACCTCGCCCGCCGGGATCGGCGTCGGCGTCTCCTCCTGCTTCGTGGGGTTGAGCACGACCACCTCGCCCTGGCGGCCTTCGCGGACGACCTCGCTGGCGAAGTTCACCGGCCGCACGCGGTTGATCGAACCGCCGGTGTCGAGGGTGACGCGGGTCGGCACGCCGATGAGACGGCCGTCGGAGTCGAACGCCGCGCCGCCCGAGTTGCCCGGCGCGAACACGGCGTCGGTCTTGATCCACGACCGCGGCTGGTCGACGCCTTCCTGCGAGAGGAAGCCGCTGACCTGGCCCTCGGTGAAGGTGATGGTCTCCGCGCCAATTGCGGGATAGCCAATGATGTTGAGGTGGTCGCCGACCTTCACGGTCGAGGAGTCGCCGACCTCGACGAGGGGGAGGTCGAGCGTCTCGGCGTCGACTTCGTTGCCGAAGAGGTCACGGGCGATCTTGACGACGGCCAGGTCGAGCAGAGGATCCACGGCGACGACATCGGCGAAGTAGCGCCGCTGCGGCGCCAGGCCGGGGTCGGTGGTGAAGGAGATGCCTACGACGTCGTAGGGCGCCTCGGGGTGTACCTCGAGGACGTGGTAGTTCGTGAGAATGAGGCCTGTCTCGTCGACGATCGAGCCGGAGCCCCACCCGGAGAGTTCCAGCGAGCTGCCAGCATCGACCAGCGTTTCGACGCGGACCACACCGAGCGCCAGGTTCTCGAGCGTCGGCGGCGCCGGCGTCGGGGTGGGCGTGGGAGTCTGGGTCGGGGTCGGGGTCGCCGTTGGCGTGGTCGGATCGGCCGTGGGCGTCGGCGTCGGGGTGGTCGACGCCGGCACCGGCGTCGGCGTGGTGGTCGCGACGGTCGGAGTCGCCGGCGGGGCCGTCGGCGTCGAGCTATCGCTACCGCCGCAGGCGGCCGCCAGGATGAGGGCAAGAAGGATCGGCAGGACAGGCAAATGCCGTTTCAACGGCGGAACTCCCGGGGGCGGCGATTCGTGGAGCCGCACTATCTATCAGCGTACTCTGAACAACCCCGATAGGTGCGTCAATGGAAACGCCGCCCGTCGGGGAACGGGCGGCGTTTTATCCTGGCGGCCAAATCGCCGGGGGTCAGCGGGGACGGGAGGAGCCGTCCTTGAGGCCGCGCACGGGCCTGCCAGCAGGCCAGGACACCCATGGGAGGGAAACGGGAGTGGGCCACGCGGCGACCGCAAGCAGCGCGGTCACGCCAATGAACACCACGATCGAAGCAAACATGCCGACATCCATCGCTGGCCTCCTAGCCGCACTTACTGAAACCGCAGACCGGGCACATCAGGCACCCTTCGCCGCGGACGAGGAACCCGCCACAATCAGGGCAGTTCTCGGTTCGCCGGACCACCAGTACTCGCCTTCGCATCTCTCTCCTCAAGCCTCCGTCTCAGAACGTGTGTTCGTAGTGTGGAGAACGCCTGTTCGGTTGTCAAGTGTTTTCCGAAATTTTGTTCTGGGCGCTCTGGCTCGCGCCCCGCTCCGGGGCATAATGGCTTAGCGGCCATGACCGGAGGTGAACGACGATGACCACGACCACAGAACCGACAGCGCTCGCGCTCCCGGAGGAAGGGGTCGACTCGGAAGCCCTGTTCGCGCAGATGGCCGAGGCAGCCCGCGACGACATCGACCGCGGCAACCCCAGGGTCCGGGCCCCGATCTACTTCGCCGAGGACGACGTGTTCGACGTACAGCGTGACGCCTACTCGCGCTTCCTGCAGTCGAACGGGCTCTACGCTGCCGCGTTCAAGAGCGTCGCTCGCTTCGAGCGCGACGTGATCGAGATGACCGGGCGGCTCTTCAACAACCCGGCACCCGTGGGCAACATCACCTCGGGCGGCACCGAGAGCATCCTGCTCGGCATCATGGCCGCGCGAAACCGCGCCCGGAAGGAGCGCGGCATCACCGAGCCCGAGATCGTCGCGCCGATGACCGCCCACCCGGCGTTCAACAAGGGCGCCGAGTACTTCGGTCTCAAGATCACGCGGACGCCGATCGACGGCGATTGTCTGCTCGACCTCGACGCCTACAAGGCGGCCGTCACCCCGAACACGGTGCTGATGGTCGGCTCGGCGGTCAACTGGTCGTTTGGCACGATCGACCCGATCCCGGAGATGGCCGCTTTCGCCGCCGAACGGGACATCAACTTCCACACCGACGGCTGC
>WBZO01007275.1_pt1 | contig 10319 bp, 10 predicted proteins | sample 5204261 | NCBI WGS metagenome assembly WBZO01 (sample SAMN12412400, study PRJNA552823) | activated sludge metagenome | isolation source: activated sludge from anammox sidestream of wastewater treatment plant... | place: USA: North Carolina | collected 2017-09
GCCCTGGATCTGGACGGGGATGGGCGCGAGCAGACCGGTTGGGTGCTGGTCTTCCTTCACATCGCCGACCACGAGCGCGTGGCTGAAGGGACGGTTCTGGCCGCAGACGGGCGGATCGGCCACCCCTCCTGCGAAGGGGGAACGTCGACCGGCACGCACGTGCACATCGCGCGCAAATTCAACGGTGAATGGCTCGGCGCGGACTGGCCGCTGCCGTTTGTGTTGGGTGGCTGGCAGGTGTTTGCGGGTGAGAAGAACTACACAGGCGGGATGTTCAAGGGCGAGCAGGAGGTCGTCGCCAGCCCGGTCGGGCCGCGCACGTCGATTATTGAGCGACCGAGCAGTCAATAAGGTGCAGCACCTCGCAGGCGAATTCAAACGTCCTGTCCAGGTCGGCGAGCACGATCTGGTTTGCGGTGTCGCTCATCTGGTGCCAGTGCATTTCGGGCCCGGCATGGTTATCTGGGATGGCGCACAGGGTCAGGGCGGGCAGGCCGCGCTGGGTAGCTTTGAGCGCGTCGGTGTAGGCTATGCCGGTCATTTCGTCCGCGCCCAGCTCGGGGCGTTGGCCCGCGACCTGGCGGGCAACCTGCAGGGCGTGCGGGTGCGTCTTGCGTTTTAATAACAGCCCGTCGGCGGTAAGGTAGCGGATCGCCCCGACGCCCACCTGGTCGATGACCATATAAAAAGCGTCGGGCCCCAGCCTGTCTGCATGGTCGTCCAGAAATGCGCGCATACCCCAATCGCCGACCTCTTCACAGCCGGTGAGGAGCAGGTAGACCTCGGTGTTCGAGAGCGGGTGGTTGACAAGCTGGTGGGCCAATCCGACCGCGACCGCGACGCCCGAAGCGTTGTCGTTGGCGCCGGGCGAATAGGGCGTGAAATCAGCCTGCAGGCACATCAGCAGCGCAAACGCCTGCACCGGCACCAGCGCCAGGCTGAACCAGCGCGCGGGCGCCCAATCCAGCGCCGCGCCCAGCCCGAACGCGACCGTCCCGACAGCCATGCTGACCAGGGAGAGCGCGATCAGAAGCGAAAATAGCCTGTTCCACTTCTTAGACGAGAAAAATATCGGGGTGCGGTGCGTATCCAGGTGGGCGCAAACCAGGGCGGTGCGGCGCGCCTCGCCGACCGGTGGGATGACGCCGATCACGTTCTGGCTCGGCAGGCGCGGCAGAAACCAGTGCATCCAACTCGCGGCCAGCTCGGTCTCGGCCAGCATCCCGACGAAACCCAGCGCGTTGAAGATCGTCGCAAGGGCCAGCGCCCCCGGCGCTCCAAAGAGCAGGCTGGCCAGCGAGCCGGCCAGCGCCAGGGCGAAGGCCAGCCCGTAGGGCCAGTACGTGGAGGGCACGGCCTTGAAACCCTCCAGCCGCACCTCCTGGACCTCCATGCGGCGCAGAAGGTCGGCGAGGTATTCGCCAGCCAGGCGCTCGTTTTCGGTGCAGCTACCGCGCCCGCCAATGCCTTGCGAGAGGTGGCGGATCACCTGCGCCATCTGGAGCAGGCGGTCGTTCTTGAGGTTTTTCAAGGCGGCCATTTTGATACAACCTTACTACTCGATGGCAGGAATAGCAAGAAATTAGTCACAAAGCCAAGGAATCTGTAAGGAAAATCTGGTATAACAGCCCAAAATACCCGTTTTTCAAGATCGAGGAGCAATGACTGACACAGGAGTAATCGAGCGCTATCGTGAATTTTTAGATCTGCCGTCTTACACGAAGGTTGTCACGCTGTTGGAGGGGGACACGCCGCTGATCCCTGCCCCGCGCCTGGCGCAGGAGCTGGGGGGCGGTTTCGAGCTCTTTATCAAATTCGAGGGGATGAACCCGACCGGTTCGTTCAAGGACCGTGGCATGACCGTGGCGATCAGCGAGGCCGCCGGGCGGGGCGCCGAGGTGGTGATCTGCGCCTCGACCGGCAACACGGCCGCCTCGGCAGCCGCGTACGCAGCGCGGGCTGGCATGCGCTGCGTCGTCTTGATCCCGCAAGGGAAGGTGGCGGCTGGCAAGCTGGCCGGCGCCATCGCTTATGGCGCGCAGGTGCTCCAGATCGACGGCTCCTTCGACGCGGCGCTGGCGCTGGTGGTCGAGCTCAGCCAGAAACACCCGATTGCGCTGGTGAACTCGCTCAACCCTTACCGGCTGGAGGGTCAGAAGACCGCCGCGTTCGAGATCGTCGACCGCCTGGGGGATGCGCCGGACTGGCTCTGTTTGCCGGTCGGCAACGCCGGGAACATCACCTCTTACTGGATGGGTTTTTGCGAGTACCGCGAGACCAAGTTCAGCACGCTGCCGCACATTTTAGGCGTCCAGGCGCAGGGTTCTGCGCCGTTGGTGTTGGGGCACGCCGTGGACAACCCGGAGACCGTCGCCACCGCGATCCGGATCGGGCGTCCGGCGCGCGGCGAGCAGGCGCTGCAGGCGGCGGAAGAATCGGGCGGGCGCATCATCGCCGTCAGCGACGAGGCGATCCTGGTGATGCAGCGCCGGCTGGCGGGGGAGGGCGTCTGGGTAGAGCCGGCGTCCGCGGCCGGACTGGCAGGGCTGGCGCACAGCCTGGCCGAGAGACAGCTCGACCTGCAGGACAAACGGGTCGTGGTGGTGTGCACCGGTCACGGGTTGAAAGACCCTGAGATCATCTCGCGCCGGATGAGCGCGCCCCCCGTGCTGCCGGCTGAGCTGGCGGCGCTGGAAGAGGCGGTCCTCAGCGCGTGACGCTGACAGGCGGTAGGGCGGTCCCTTTCGGGCTCGTGGATTTTTCGCTCTTGACGAGTAATCCTATGGTTGGTATAGTTGCGCCCATGATGATGATCGAGCCGGGCGAACGCCTGACGATGGGCCTGACTACTACTTTCAAAGGAGTGGGGCGTCGCCGCGGCTGATCTCAGACCAGACCTGGTACCTGGATGGCAGCGCCCCCAAGTTGTTGGGGCGCTGTTTTATTCCAGAAGACTGAGACGCGCAAGGAGCAAGCATTGAAATGGACGCTGACGTAAGGATCGAAAACGCAAATGCGGGGGGTGTCGAACGAACCCTGTTGATGAAGTTTGGCGGGACCTCGGTCGGCACGCCCGGAGCGATGCATCAGGCGGTGCGGATCGTGCGCGAGACGCAGGCGGACTGGCCCCGGTTGGCGGTGGTGACCTCGGCGCTGTCGGGGGTGACGAACCTGCTGCTCGACACCGCCCTGGATGCGGAAAAGGGGAACTGCTCTTTGATCGAGCCGGCGCGGTCGAAAATGCAGCAGATGCATGCCGAAATCGCAGCCGAACTGATCACAGATGCGGCGCAGCGCAAGAACATCATGGAGGAGATCGAGCAACTATTGGCAGAATTTGCCAGCCTGTGCCGCGCCATCTGCGTGCTGGGCGAGGCCACGCAGCGCGCCCTGGATGCGGTGGGCTCTCTGGGAGAACGCATGTGCGCCCGCCTGCTGGCGGGGGCGATCCAGGATGCGGGGCTGCCCGCGCAGGCTGTGGACGCCACCCGTTTGATCCAGACGGATGACGCTTTTGGAAACGCCCACCCCGATTTCGAGGCGACCCGGCAGCGAACGCGCCAGGTTTTGGAGCCGCTGCTGTCGCAAAAGATCGTCCCGGTCGTGACCGGGTTTATCGCCGCCACCGCCACCGGCGTGACGACCACGCTGGGGCGCGGCGGGAGCGATTACTCCGCCGGCATACTGGCGGGGGCGCTGCCCGCGGAGCAAGTTTGGATCTGGACCGACGTGGACGGGGTGATGAGCGCCGACCCGCGCATCGTCGCCGAGGCGCGCACCATCCCCAGCCTCACCTATCGCGAGGTGGCCGAACTGGCGTATTACGGCGCCAAGGTGCTCCATCCCAAGACGATCCGCCCGGTGGTCGAGGCCGGGATCGGGCTGCGCATCTGCAACGTGTTCAACCCGGCCCACCCTGGGACGCGCCTGGTGGATAACGGCGCCAACGGATGGCAGGGCGAGATCAAAGCCGTGACGGCGATCCAGCGCCAGCGGCTGGTCACGATCGAAGGGCGGGGGATGCTGGGCGTTCCCGGCGTGGCGGCGCGCGCCTTTTCAGCGGTCGCGGCCACCGGCACCAGCGTGCCGATGATCACGCAGGCCTCCTCCGAGCAATCGATTTGCTTTGCGCTGCCCGACGAAGCGGTCGAGGACGTCATCGCTTCGCTGAACGCGGCGTTTTGGATCGAGCTCGAGAAGCGTGACATCGACCGCATCTGGGCGACGGACGAGGTGGTGATCGTGACCGTAGTGGGTGTCGGGATGATCCAGACGCCGGGCATCGCCGGGCGGGTGTTCAGCGCGTTGGGGGCGCAAAAAGTGAACGTGATCGCCATCGCCCAGGGCTCGTCCGAGGTCCTGATCAGCCTGGTGGTGGATGCCCGCGACGGCGTAAAGGCTGTCAGGGCGCTGCACGCTTTGATCGTGCCTTCAGAGCCGGAGGGGTGAGATGGGAGCGACGTTGATCAATTACGGGCGGACTGCGCTTGCCGAGTTCCTGGGGGATCGGATCGTCTATCGCGGCCTCGAGCCCTATGACAAAACGCTGCCCTCGCTGGCGGAGTTGCGCAAAGAGGCCGGCCTACCCCCCGGGGGGCCGCCGCGCAAGAACGAGGTAGATTACGCCAGGGTGGTAGAGCGACTGCTGCGGGCCTGCCAGGAGCAAGACCAACCGGGCGGGCGGATTGAGCGGCTGGTCTTTATCGGCGATACGCGCCTGCTGGATGGCACTGCGTATGAGAACCTGTGCCGGGTGACTGGCTGGCCCGGACGCGCCTTTATTTGCGCCGAAGACCGCGCCCCCGCCGCGGCCCGCTGGAGCGCGGGGGAGCAGGGCCAGCCGGTCATGCTCGCCAACCGCTGGGCGGCCCTGGACGAGTTCGACCGCGAATGTGAGCGGCTCGACGGGCCGATCGGCGCTGGGACGGCGGTCGTGATCGATATGGACAAGACCATGCTTGGGGCGCGCGGGCGCAACGCCGCGGTGATCGACCAGTGTCGCATGCAGGCGGTGGAGCAGACGGTCGGCGAACTGCTCGGGGAGGGCTTCGACGCACGGGCTTTCCGCCAGGTTTACGACCCGCTCAACCAGCCCGAGTTCCACCCCTTCACCGCCGACAACCAGGACTACCTGGCGTACATCTGCCTGGCGCTGGGGAGCGGGCTGGTCGATTTCGAAGGGCTGATCCGGCGGGTGCGCGGCGGTGAATTGTCGTCGTTCGAAGCCTTTCTGGAGGAAGTGGAGCGGCGCAAGGACGAGTTGCCGGGGCGGCTGGCCGCGCTGCACAACGAGATCCGGCAGCGGGTCGAGGCGGGCGACCCCACGCCGTTCAAAGCCTTTCGGCGCAACGAGTACCTGCTGACGCAGGCGCGCTTTGGCTGCCTGGACGACGCCGCCCCGGTGGCTGAGATGCTGGCGGAGGAGATTGTGATCACCCAGGAGGTGCGCCGCCTGGCGCTTGCCTGGCGGGAGCGCGGCGCGCTTTTGTTTGCGCTCTCGGATAAGCCGGACGAGGCTTCGATACCGACCCCCGAACTGGCCGAGCAGGGTTGCCTGCCCTTGCACCGGGCGGAGACGCACGCGATCGGAGAATGAGCATTGGCGAGTTCCCCGCCTCTGCAACGCCGGCAGGGCAGCCGCCCAAGGGCTGGTGTTATAATCGTCCCAGGCGCATGAGCAGGTTGCTTGGGTCAAATCCCTGAGTTGAGCTTCTGCTTTAAGCCAGTCGCAACCCGAAAGGAGCCCGGCATCCATGTCAAAAAAGAAGAAAAACGATCGGGAAGAGATCGAACTGCCTTACCCCTGGCAGCGCATCCAGGGCGCCCTGTGGCTGTTAGGGCTGGCCGTGATCGCCTGGCAGGATTGGTGGTGGCCGGGGATCCTGGTGCTGGCTGCGATCAGCGGGCTGACCCAGGCCGCGCTCCAGCTTTATTTCTCCCGCCAGGAAGAGGCAAAAACCGCCGTCAACGAGCAGACCCGGCTCCAGCAAGAACGGTCAGCCTGGCTGCCGAGCGTCTGTCCGAACTGCGGCGGCCCGTTGAGCGTTGCCACGGTGAACTGGACCGGCCCGGACACAGCCGACTGCCCCTACTGCAAGGCGAATTTGAAGAAGCCCGCCTGACGGTTAATGACATCCCTTTGAACGAAATCTTGCGCAATATCCTGATGGGGATCACGCTTGCCGCTCCGATCGGGCCGGCGAGCGTGACGGTGATCCAGGGCGGGCTGAGCTATGGTTTCCGGAGGGCTTTCCTGACCGGGCTGGGGGTCACGTTTGCCGACCTGGTTTACATGCTGGCGGCGTATCTCGGCCTGGCGCGCTTCATAGAAATGCCGGCGGTGAAGGTGGGGGTGTGGACGCTCGGGGCGGCGGCGTTGATCTACCTCGGCGTGCAGAGCCTGCGCGAGGGCGGGCAGCGCTTTGATTTCGACCGGACCGCCTCGCCGCCGAACCGCCCGCCGTTCCTGGTGGGGTTTGTGGCGAACGCCTCGAACCCGCTTGCGGTGGTGTTCTGGCTGGCGCGGGGCGGGGGCCGGGCGCGCTGGGGCAGGGGCTGGCGATCCTGGCGGGCATCCTGAGCTGGCACACGTTCACGTCGGTCTTGACGAACTGGGGCAAGCGCTATGTAAATGAGCGCAGCGCGCGGGTCATCGCGATCGTAGCCGGCGCGGCGCTGGTGCTGTTTGGGCTGCGCTTTGGCTATCAGGCGCTCATGACGCTATTTTCATAGCGCCCGCTTGTGTGATATAATTCCGCCTATCCAGGAACTGGGTTTGTGTGTACACCGCCGGACCTCAACTGTCGGGCGGTATTTTATTCTGGCGCAATGCCGAAGGACAGGGAAGAAGAGGATGGAACCGAAATTGTATGTTGGCAATCTGCCATTCAACACCACCGAAGATGAGCTGCGTGAGCTGTTTGGACAGGCAGGACAGGTAGTGACCGTGGACCTGATCAAGGATCGGGATACGGGCAATTCCAAGGGCTTTGCATTTGTGACGATGAGCTCACAGAGCGAAGCCGAAAAGGCGATGGGCCTGTTCAACGGTTATTCGCTGGGCAACCGCGAGCTCAAGGTCAACCCGGCCCGGCCGCGCGAGGATTCCGGGCGGGGCGGTTATGGCAGCCCGCGCTCAGGTCAGGGCGGCTTCGACCGCCGGCGTGGCGGCGGTGGTCGCCGGGGCGGTTCCAACCGCTATTAATTTTCTCGTATCAGAAACGGAATAACCAGGCCCGCCGGCTACGTGACCGGCGGGCATCTCTCCTGTTCTCATTCCAGGCGGGACAAGCTAAAGCCCCAATTTATCCAGGAAATAGGGCATCATCTTACGCCACCACGGCCAATCGTGATTGACGTCGCTCCCCCAGATGTCGATCCAGGCCGGGACGCCTATGGCCTCCAGGATGCTCCCCAGGCGGCGGGTGTCTTCGAGCATGGCGTCTTCCCAGGCGCCCTGCCCGCAGCAGACGATGATCTCGCTCTGGCGGTACTGGTCCAGATACCAGGGGTCGTTCAGGTTGGGCAGGTAAGAGAGCGGGGAATTGAAATAGACCAGGTCATCCATGTAGTCGCCGACGAACATGCGCAACTGGTAGAGCCCGCTCAGGGCGATCGTCCCGTCGAAGACGTCGGGGTGGCGGAAGAAGAAATTGGCCGCGTGATAAGCGCCCATGCTGCAGCCGGTGGTGAAGAACTTCCCGCCGTAATCGCCGCAGTTCTGGCGGATGAGGGGCGTGACTTCCTGGATGATGTAACGGTCGTAGTCCTCGTGCCGGCGCGCCCGGTCGGCCGGGTGGGCGTCCCAGTTCGCCCAGGACTGAGCGTCCACGCTGTCTACGGTAAAGAGCTTGATCTTCCCGCCGTCGATCGAGCCGTGCACGGCTTCGACCATGCCAAAGTTTTCGTAATCGAAGAAACGCCCGCTCTGAGCCGGAAACACCAGGACGGGTTTACCATAGTGACCGTACACCTTTAGTTCCATATCCTGGCCCAGGCTCGGGCTCCACCAGCGGTGATACTCAACTTGCATGGCTGATCACTCCATTTCCTGGATGTAGGCTGCGATCTCGTGGATGTCGGCCAGCTCGGGCGAGCGCGCCAGGTAGCCGTAATCGCCGAGCGCGGGGCTGAACACACCGCTGATAGCCTCGTGAAAGACGATTTTGTCCTGAAACGTTGACAGCACGTCCTCGTGTGTATGGGCGTAATGGCGGTTGAATTTCCGCCCGATATAGCCGCAGTGATACTTCCGCTCGTAGTCGGCGGTGAAGCGGTTGTGCACGATCACGTGCGCCCATTCTTTATAGATGTCGAAATCGTTGGCGAAATTGAACATGTCGGTCGTCATCCCGCCCGGCGGGCGCATGTTGACTTCCAGGGCGACGAGCTGCTGGTCGCGCTCGGTGCGGAAGAACTCGAAGTGAAAGAACCGCTCGCGCACGTCAAAGGCTTTGAGCACTTTCCGCCCCGCGTCTTCCAGGTCAGCCGGGATCTGGCGCAGCGAGTAATAATAGATCAGCAGGTCGTCGTTCACGGCTTCCATCACGCCTTCACTGTATTCGTGGGCGGTGAAGAACACCAGCTTGCCGTCCCGGTCGGTCAGGCCGTCGAACGAACAAATCGCCCCCTCGACGAACTCTTCCAGCATGTAATCCACGGGCGGCTTGGTCTCGAAAAAGGTCTTTAGCTCTTCGCTGGTGTGGATTTTATAGGTTTTGGCCGCCCCGACGCCGATGTCGGGTTTTGCCACCAGCGGATAGCCGGTCTCGTTGACCAGCTTGCGCGCCTGCGCCAGGGTGTGGACGACGCGGCCGCGCGCGGTTTGCACGCCGGCCTGGTTGAAGACCTTCTTCATCAGGGATTTCCGCTTGACCCGGGCGATATCGGCGTTGTTCAGTCCGGGGATGTTGAAATCGGTGCGCAGCCCGGCCTCGGTCTCGAGCCAGTACTCGTTCAGCGAGTCGAGGCGGTCGATTTTTCCATAGCGGTGGGTGAAATGGCCCAGCGCGCGCAGAAGCTCGTCATAACTGTGCATATCCACCACACGGTAGTATTCGTCCAGGGCGTCCTTGAGTTCGGGGCGGAGCATGTCGTATGGCTCGTCTGCCAGCCCGAGGACGTTTGCGCCCAGGTTGTGCAGGTGGACGCAGAACTGGTAGTAATTGGGTGGAAAGTGGGGGGAAAGATAGATGAAGTTCAAACCGCTTTCTCCTTTGGTGTTTCTGTGCCATGAAAACTGGCCGGTCCGCGCCGGAACCGCCAGCCTCTTCTCCAAAATTACCCATTTATACGATAAATTGTCTAAAATAGCAACCCGATCCCTGCCTGGCGGGCGCCCGGGGGCGACAAGAAGGCTATAGTATAATCAAAAAAACTACAGCCAGAGAAGGGGTCAAAGCCGCATGCCTGACAGGAAAATTGCGATCATCACGGATAGCACCTGCGACATCCCTGCCGATTTGATCGAGCGCTATGCGATCCGGGCGCTTCCACAAATCGTCATCCGGGGCGGTGCTGGGGACCAACACCGGCCCGAACGCGCTGGCGCTCTGCGGCTATGCGGAGTAGGGACGGATGAGGATCTCGCCCTGTCGTTCGGGGCGGCGGCCGGCTTTGGAGCGGTAGAAGTCACGAATGTACGCAAAGTCGTGGTCGATATCGCCGCTGGGGGTCATGGATGGGCCGATGCCGACGACCTTCTGGCGGTAGTCGATATAGCCAAACACAATCGGCACGCCTGCCCCGGCGGCGATGTGATAGAAACCCGTGCGCCAGTGTTCCACCCTGCCGCGCGTGCCCTCCGGGGCGATCAGGAGCGCCAACCGCTCGCTGCGGTTGAAGACGCCTACCATCTGCTCGACGAACTGGTTGCTCGTGCGCCGGTCAACGGGGATGCCGCCCAAGGCGCGCATCAGCGGGCCCAGCGGGCCTTTGAACGCGGTGTGTTTGCCGACCCAGTTAAACTTTAGCCCGGCTGCAAACTCGAACAGGAGCATGTAGACGAAATCCAGGTTCGATGTGTGCGGGGCGCCGATCAGCACGTACTTCGGCCCCGGCAGGGGGGCGAGCTCCACCCGCCAGGAGAGCGCGCCCAGGATTGCCCTGGCCAGCTTTCCGCTGAGCTTATGGGGGTGAAATGTGTCGTCCATCGGGTCGTTGCATCTCTCGAGGCGGGCTGGGGATGCCGGGGCGCCGTAATGGGGTGAATTATACCTGAGGAGCGGCGGGCGGTGGGATGGAGGACTTCTCTGGCTTGACGGGGTTTTCAATCATACGCCGGCTATACATGATAGCTGTGGATAAAAAAAAGGGCCCCA